>Ga0194127_10008169_pt1 | contig 11308 bp, 6 predicted proteins | sample TA2KigC100mmetaG_FD_148624 | JGI IMG/M metagenome (GOLD analysis project Ga0194127, IMG submission 148624) | Freshwater microbial communities from Lake Tanganyika, Tanzania - TA2015036 Kigoma Deep Cast 100m | ecosystem: Environmental > Aquatic > Freshwater > Lake | place: Tanzania: Lake...
AGCACCTTCCTCAGCGTGCTCGAAGAGGTCCATCAGGATCGGCTGTAGCTTTTCGCCAATGGGAACTATGCGGACTGCGTGGCCAGCCTTGCCCTCCGTCTTCGGACTGCGCACAGTGAGCGACTTTCGATCCCAGTTGATGTCCGACCACTTGAGTTGGCTGATCTCGGAATAGCACCTGAGGCCGGCGTACCTGGCAATAGCAACGAAAGCACGAGTCTGTACGTCCGGGCATGCGTCCAGGATCTTCTGCATGTCCTCCTCAGACACGTAGTGCTCACGGGACGGATTGCTCTGGCTGCCTGACTTCATGCCTTCAAAGGGGCTTGAGGAAATCAGCTTCCAGCGCTTGGCTCGGTTGAAGATCGTCTTCGCGACGTTGGTTCTCTTGGCCACCGTGGCGATCGACAGCGATCGGGGGCCCTTGATTTCACGTACTCGACCTGCTGATTTGATTTCACACTGCCAACGATCCGCATCAGCCGCCGTGATTGTGTCTATTGGCGTCGTTGCGCCTAGCACACGTAACAGCGAATCAGTGCACTGTTTGTAACTTGCAGCGGTGGATGGCTTGACCATGCTGGCGGCGAGGAACTTCTCAATGAGATCCTTGAGCTTGATGGCCGACTGCTCAGCCTTCAGCAGCCCAATGGAGATAAGTCGACGCCGAAGTTCGGGCGCCAGCTCCTTGATCCACTCGAGCAGCGCGCTGTCGTGTGGCGTGCCCAACCTTCGATCTTGGACGAGCTGCTCCATGCGCAGCTTCGTGGCCTCCGCCTGCTTCTTGGTGACCTTGCCAAGGGAAAACTTGCTGCGCTTGCCGTCCGTACCGATCACGTAGATGGCCGTGCACCCGTTCTTGCTTCTGCTGATGCTTGCCATGCGTCATCGACCTCTGCCGTTTTTTCTGCTTTCCAAGAAGACCCGGATGTCGGCGAGCGAGTAACGAACCGACTTACCAATTTTGATACGCGGCAGGGCACCAGACTTGCTTAGCTCGTGAAGTTGCCGACGGCTGATGCACATGTACTCCGCTGTCTCAGGGATCTTTAGTATCCGGTCCTCGCCATCCTCGGACTGCGTGCCGTCATCGAAGATTTTAGAGTGCCGCGCTGCCTGGGGCCGCGTCATCGGCTCGCTTTGACAGGTTCGTCGGTCATCTGCGCGCCGGTGTGCGCTGCGATGACTGTGCGGCAAGGAGAACTTGGAATCGGTCACGAGCACACCTCCTCTCTGGGGGTTCATGGGGCGAACTGTTTTGGCCTAAACAAAACATACGACCCTCGGTCCCCCCTCCCGAAAATTATGTCGACATTGTTGTGGGCTAGAGAAAATTTGGACGGGGTGGTCTCCCTTGGCGCCGCACGCGCAACCAACTGACTTCGGAAAAAACTGGGCGGCACAGGGAGGAGAATCAAAACCGGCCGACAAAGAGACTGTGTCGAAACATGCCCCATCGAGTTGATTTGGGCAACCGGCCGCTCCGAGTTGGAGTAAGCCGCGCAAAACCTCAGCGGTGAGGCGATAGAGAGCTTCTAGCCATAGATGGGAGAGAAAGGTGAACAAAAGAAATCAGTATTACCCCCGACTTCAAGAGCAGATTTCCCGGAAGCAGTTGCAGCTGAAGTCCCAGTTGCGGCGCTCCCTGCCCGCCGAGGGCAAGGTCCCTCTAGCGAATTGGCTAGATCGCCCCATCGGAAGTGGGCTCGTTTGGGCCTGCGTTAAGGCCCTTCAAGAATGTGCGGAGGAGCTAGACGGAAGCTTCTTCACCATATGCATAAATCTCCACTCAGAAAGGGTCATTTGCGAGCAGGCGATCAACGCGCACGAGGAGGCAGTGTCTCACCTGGCAAGGGGACTTTGGGAAATGCTGGACCCCATCAGAGAAGGCAAAGGGAACAGTTTTCTCTCCAAGGCTGCGCGAGGGTGTCGCCCACTTTCAGTTTATGTGCCGGCGGTACAGGAGGGGATTTTTCATACCCATGGGGTCTTGATGGTGCCAGATAAATTTGGCAGACGTGTCCGCCAGTCGCGACTTATCAACTTGTTGTCGCGGTTCGACCAAGGCCGCCGGACGATCCACAGCGGTGCAATCCACCTAGCCCCCATTCTTGCTGTGGACAAGTTAAGGTCAGTTGCTGACTACATGGCCAGAAATACAGAAACACTCTCCCCGGGTGACCGAACCATCATGTTTGCTCCGTACGGCAGACATGTCGCCGAGGACTGGCGACCCATCAACAGACGGATCGACCAACTGGTCAGTGAGCTCGGCAAGCTGGACCAGCTCAATGCCCACCGGCGCGCCCTGCGAAAGAACGTTTTGCTTGAAGCTGCGTGGGCTACCCACCAAAAGTCATCACAAGTAGGAACGGGGCGCGCTGAAAGGCTGAGGGCGCCGCACTTGGTTCCAGTTCCAAAGAGTCCAGTGGGCCCTCCACGGCTGCCTCCGACTATGGGGGTGACAGGGATCGTCGGCTGGGATGGGCGCCGGACTCCGGAGGAGATATCCCAAAACGAGCGCAAAAAACAGACATGAATCAACCCAATAAAGTCGTGGGGACTTACCAAAGGTCCTTTCTCCCCGGAATTTCAGATCCCAAAAAATCTCAGCAACCACCCCCACCCTCGGGGGGGCAGGATGAGCTGAGAGGGGAGTCCCCGGGGATACCTTGTTGCCGTTCTCGAGTTCCAGATCTCTCCCAACTCATCTCAGAGTTGGAACTGATTCAGCTCCTCAGTCGCGGCGGCTCGCCGACCCCCAGGGCTCAAAGAGCTGTGTGCCGCCGCTGGATTGACCGCCACGCCATCTCAACCCTGAGACTTGGCAACTCACGGTTTCATCCCCGCCAGCAGGTCCTCGCCCCTGCGGAGGGCGGGCAACCCGCTGGAGGGCGTGGGGGCGGCTTTGGCCGCGTTCCGGATGTCGCTGGAATCGGAGTCCCAGCTCTAGGGCGAGGGGTCTGGCGGCGAACAGAAGGGGCCACTGCAGGATTCGGCGAGGTTGACGGGGTCGCTCTCATAAGGCCTGGACCTGTTCGGCGCACCCCTGTCAACGATACATTCCCATTAGCAAAATAACCGGGATAGGACGTGCGGCATCGGGATCTGCCGCCTTGGTGCCGTGGGGCAATGACTGCCGGACAGCTGGCGGTAGTACCGCCTGGTCGCCCTTCCGCGAGGCCCTGCGGTCAACTCAGATCAACTTCGGATTCTGCGTCCGCAGAGTTAGACGAGACGGTTGTCGCCTCGATGAGCTGCAGCAGCCGCAGCTTCGATGCCGGTACCGCTTGCTCCGCCCTTCCTTGGGCCGCCCAGAGGGCGCGAAGCTGAGTCTGGAGACTCCGGATCTCTGCCTGCTGGGCGGTCTCCTTGGTAGTAGTCGACCCCGATACAGCTGGCACTGAAGTCGGAGCCCGCGACTCGCCATCTCTGTGCGAGGACGACGACGTTGATTCGGACTTCTCTTCTGCCACCGTGGTGGATGCAGCGCCAGATCGCCGCTCCTCGGGCAAGACGGTTGGTACCTCAAATGGTGCTACGTACCCATCCAGAGGCATCGTGCCGTCATCACCCTTGGCGGGTTCGATTCCAAGCTCCTGCAGCCTCGCCCAAAGGCCCTGAAGGGCATGATTCGGGTTCGCATAGAAGGTCGATCCTCCCACACGCCAAAATCTCAAACCGGCTCGTTCGAGTTGGCGCTGTCTTCGCAGATCAACATCGAAGTGCTCAGGCCCGTGCCACCTGTCGCCATCGCACTCCACAGCCAGGCGAGTGGCGCCCTCGATCACGAGATCAATCCTATAAGCGCCCATGGGGTACTGTGCCCGCGTGGGGTATCCGCGTTCAACGATTCGGAGATAAACGTCGACCTCGAACCAGCTTTCGAATGGCGGTGGCGGCAGCTCTGAGCGATTTCGTTGAGAGGCTTGTGCCCGCAGCAACGGCAGATCAATCCCATCTGACTCGGCCACACTACGAGCCGGATCGTGGAAGTGCGTCAGCAGCTGCTTTCGTACGCACTCCGCGTTTGTGATGTCGGACGCATCAATTGAGTGGAACAGCCAGCACTGTTCCTGAGCTCGGCTTGCAGCAACGTTGAACCGCTGCTTGTCCGACCGTGAAGTCAGCGCCTTGAATCGAGCATCTCCAGACACCACCAGGGACATGAATATCACGTGCCGTTCGTCGCCCTGGAATGAGTACGCATCTCCGCAGATGATCTTTCGCTTGAGCATCTCCTCCGGACCAAGGTTCCGAAGTAGCTGTTGTTCGATGTAAGAAGACTGTCGATCTCCAAGTAGAGAGATGACGCCCATGGTCTTCCCCTCGTAGGCCTTGTCCTTGCAACACGCGATAACCGCATTCACGAGGGCATCGGCTTCGCCGTAATTCGTCTTCCGTCCCGAGGCGCCCGTCGCGCTTCCATTTGGAACACGATGGTGGACCAGCGGGGCCAGCCGCTTGGGCGGATACTGCCGAAGTGGGATCAGGCGATTGTTGTAGCTGAGGCCGTTGCTGAAACGAATGATGTCGGGGACGCATCTGAAGTGTTCGCGAAGAGTCACTCTCGCATCAAAGAGACGTGCCGCATGGTCAAACAGGCTGTTCTCGATGTCGAAGCTCTGTCGCGATTGCAGGTGTCCCAATCGCGCCTTGAGGATGCGGTCCATGTCCTCCCGATCAATTCCGACGTACGAGGGACTGATCTGCTCGTTGTCGCCAACAACGATCACCTTTTTCCCTAGGAACATCAATCCCAGTCCATCCAGTCCGCACTGCGAAGCCTCGTCAACGATCACTACATCAAACAGGCCAGCCTTCGGCGGGACCGTCTCGAAGACGCGGTAAAGCGGCATGATCCATGCGGGTATCGCATCCTTGCACCGATCTAGCTCGCCCTGCGCTGCTTTGCGCCACTTATAGGCATAGATGCCGGTTCCCTTTCCGAGCTTTGCGATCGCCTGCTGCCACTGCACCAGACTTCGACGGTGACTTTCAGACATTGCCTCGAAGCAAGACTTCCATGCGCGAGCGGCTGCGACCTTTCCAGTCAATTCGAGAATCCGTGACTCGATTCCTATCAGGCTCTCAGAAATGCCATGGCGTGAGTCTTGGGACGGACGTGAGTCAACCCACGACTTCATCTTGGCCCACTTGAAAGCCGCTTCAATCCCCGCAAATCTCTCTGGCCAATGAATGTCGTCAGGGCTTGCAACGATGGACTGAGCCAACAGAGGAAGCTGTGACGACACTCTGGCTTTGGATGCCAGCTGCAGTGAGTGGCGGGACCGAATCTGCAGCAGCTGGCCGATGCGTGCCAGGCAGCTGATTGTCGCACCAGAATTATGGCTGCCAATTGCGTCGGCAAGCTCCGCGCAAAGTGGGTGCGCTGAAGGCAGAGATGCCATGTCCCGACACTTTCGGCTGATCTCGCTGAGCTTTGAGGTCGCCTCGAAGTGACGAGAGCGATGGAATCTCTCTTGGCACTCCGACGCAATTGATGCCAGTGCCGATGGTTGGCTTACTCGTACCGTCGCATCTGGGAATGTTGTCGCGAGTCTCGACTTCGCCTCGTCCACCAATGGGGCAAGACCCATGATCTTCTGGAGGGTTGCCGAGAGTTCGCGAAGTACAGCGAACCGCTTGGCAGAGCTTGTTGGCTCATGCGGTACGACATCGCGCCACAAAGACCAGCAGGCGCCAAGAGTCGAACGGGCATTTAGATACCGCGACAAGCGCTGTAGCGAATCGGCGGAGTTGGCCCTCTGGCCGTCGATGATGCAGTTCTCGAGCACGTATCCACATCGCCGAACCACCGCCGGCCTGAAGATCCAGAATCCCATGGGACGCTTTTGGTCCACAACATGCCGTACTAGGTCTGCTACATCTGCGCGCAGAACTTCGGATGGTTTGTCTGATGGAAGCGATACCGAGTCGGTGGAGAGGACCGATGCTTCGGGCTCAAGCCTTCCGATGGCAATCTTGGACGATTCAAGCAGGACCTCCCACTGTCCGCGATTTCCTGCAAGCGTGTCACGGAGGGCGTCGATCTGCCAACTGTCGCCCTCGTTGACTCCAAGAGCAGCAACAGCATTCGCGAGATTCGTCGTTGCGCGATGGGTAGCAAGATGCTCGGTTGCCGCATGGGCCCGCAGAGATTCGCTCGGTTCTGATCCTGCGAACCTCTCTGCCCCGGATTCGTAAACCCGAAGTAGCGAATCGATCACCTGCGTTTCGGGGATTTTGCTGCCAGGTACTGGTACCTCGCGCGTGCAATCGAATGCGGTCTCCGGCGATATCTCATGCGCAAGCTTCAGGAGCTCTTCGAGATCACTCGCGCTGACACCGAGTGAAGCGTCGAGAGCGGGCCTGTCTTGCAGCCAGTCATGGAGTGGTGCGCTCTGGTGCGTCGTCTCCGCAATCCGCTGGGCGGTCTGTTCGATTGAGAACTCGCCGATTTTGTGCAGCTTGGACTCCGCTTCATGGAGTTGTCTGAGCTGCGAGCGCAGGGTTGCTCTCTGTAGTTTAAGTCCGGTGATGTCCCTCTCCATCTCCTCCAGCTTTTTCGTCTCTGACTCGCGAGCTGTATCCCATCGATCCTTGCGCTCGATGATGTTTGCGACGCTACGTTCGAGGTCTCCCTGAGCTACTCGATCATCCCCTAGCATGCTTATGCAGAGATCCGCGAGTCCGCCGTCGCCCGGAACCGCCTTGATCTTCTCGCGCAGTACCTGCAGCGCTCTGGGAGTCTGTGCCGTAACAAGAACCCTGTTTCCGCTGGCAAGGAGGTGGCAGAGGAGATTCGTGATGGTGTGCGATTTGCCTGTGCCCGGCGGGCCCTGGACGAGGACGCCATTGCGGGCAGATAGCCGCTCCGCGATCTGCACCTGGTCGTCGTTTGCGGGTAGAGGGAAGTAGGTGCGATCAGGACCAGTCGGGCCTCGAGATGCTCCCGGCGTCTCGCCATGACCTCCGCCTGCCTCGCGTTCCTGAACGAGTTGCGATACGCAGGCAGGGATCTCGATGTCAGTACTCAGCTGCCGGACGATGCTCTCGAAGAATGTGAGCCGTCCGGCACCGCTCCGCTTGCGGAGAATCACCGCAGGTGCAAAGCAGGCGTAAGGGCGTTCCCTCGGTTGCGCGCGATCCAGCCTGCTGCTGTCGTAGTCGCCGTCTAGGGAGTTCATCACCGCACGAATCGCGCGGTCCAGGCCGTCTCTGTTTGTCGGATCGCCGCCGGAGGATCCAAGAAGCTCAGCGATGTGCTCAATCACTTCGCGCCCAGGTCGCGACTGAGAGGGCAGCATGTCGAGTTCGTACTGAAAGTCCGTGCTATCCGGGTTTGGCCCGATCGTGAAGTGCCCGGTGGCCGGATCAAGCGAGAGAGATGCTCGCACTGTTATGATGTGACGGCAGATCGATGCTCCCTCAGACTGCCACGAGAGGCAGCCCATTCCAAGTACGAGTTCGTACTCCTCTCCAAGTCGAGTCAGTTCCTGATGCAGGCGGAACAGCTGGCGATACACATGTTCGTGGAACCCGAGCCAGCCCGTGTGGGTCTCTGCCCACTCTTGCCAAGGTCCTTTGCAATATGACTGGAACAGAGGCTCCAGCGTTGGGTGGTCGGTCCGCGAGAGCCAGCGCAGCTCGCCATTCTCGTCTTCTTCTCCACTTGGATCCAAGATCCGCTCTGCCAGTCTTGGGGGCACCTTCTCGGAAACGCCAGAGCCAGGGGTGATCCACGGCCTGAGCCTCTCTGCGGCTTCCGGGGGCCTTGGCTCGGGCTGCTTGGAGACGGAGATCCAAACTTGCTCATTCCCGGTGCCCGGTGCAGCAAAGCAATTCCTGCTTCCGTCGTGGCTCATCAAGTTGTCAAGCCAGAGAACTCCCTCGTACTTGTCGGTATGCAGGATCGGTCGACTGCTGAGCTGTTGCACCACGTCCTTGACGTAGGTGAACACCCGAATCGCATTGCTTCTCGTCTCGTCCTTTCCGGATCCAAAGTCTTCAGACATGCCACCCCTTGTGTGAAATCGGAGTCACAGATCTTACCGTTTCGACGCAGAGGCTAGCAATTGAGACGCGCTGAGTCGCTCGTCCTACTATCAGTCTGCCTTGTTGTCTCGTTCAGTTGCAGAATGTGATGGGAGCGACAAAGGTGACTCACGCGTGGTAGCGCGTTGAGTCCACCGCCTTGTTCGCTTTGTTTTTTAGTGAGTGGGGAAGCCAAAATCCATCCCCAAATTGATTATCCCTAGGGATCAACCGCTCGACGTTGGTCTTGCCAGCTAAAATCTGATCAATGATTTGATGGACAGGCTTATGCGTGTGTTCGCACAAATACATGTAACCGACGCCGTCGTCCCGAAATGCGCCGAACCGTTCCGTGATGTCGTGAATGTGGACAACGCCACGCTGCAGCGGATCATGGACAACCCGCTTGCGATGGCTGCAGTCGAGCGGATTGAGGGCTGGCGTGCTCTGGGCAACAATGTGCTGCAGACCATCATCAACAAGAGCGACAAGGTGAAGGAACTGAAAGCGAAGGCGAAGCAGCGTGGCCTTACAGTGAATCAGCAGCGACAACTCACTGAAGCGGAAAGGGAGTACAAGTCAAAGCGCAAGATGATTCAAGAGAAGTTGATTAAGTTTGCGACACGCATCCCGGCATTCATGTACCTGACAGACTTCCGTGAGAACACCCTGCAGGATGTCATCACAAAGTTGGAGCCTGAGCTGTTTCACTCTGTCACTGGATTGACCGTCCAAGACTTTCATCTGTTGGTACAGCTCAAGGTCTTCAATACAGACCACATGAATGGCGCAGTCTTTGCGTTCCGCCGATATGAAAACTCTTCACTCAGATACACCGGTATCGATAGCCATGAGGGTCTGACCCACTACGGTCTGTACAACACTGTGATTGCACGAGATGGCTGAACTCGTACCGAGCAACTGACCATGCCGATCAAGCACGCCATCTGGAAATCGGGCAGAAGCCCGCACCTCTAAACTCCTCGGTCCTTGCCTCCGAGCAGCTGCGGCAGCGTGCAAGGGCGGGGTAGATAGGAACACCACATGCCACCAATTGACGTCATGTTGTCTCAGCAGGAGCGACACGAGATTGCAGTAGCAGCGCTATGCGACTGCGCTAACAGCCTTGGGCTTGGATTGAGCTCGGTAACTACTGACGCAAGCTGGATACAACAGATGCTGCGGACGGAACTGCCTGCCCTTTTGAAATCACCGGACTTTAAGCACGGCCTCTCGGAAGACGATTGTAGGAGGGTTGAAGATGTAGCCAGCTCTGGGATCACCCCGAAGATGTTGCGGGCCCCCACGCACATTGAGGTCGTAGCGCTCTTGTCACGGCTGTACTTACTCGGAGTACAGCACCCACAGGTGACCGATCGCTCCTCGATTATGACGAACGTCGTTGAACAGGCGGCTATCTCTCTCAGACACGCTGAGGTGCCAGCCGCACTGCACTCAGTCGAGCGTGTTGCAAAACGCATTGAAACGGCAATGGGTCTACCAGAAGCGCTGTCATGGCGTGCCGGGATCGAAACTGATGACATCCATACGCTGTGCTGCAGCCATCTTTTCAGAGCGGCACTGCTATCGCAGGCCTACAAGACACTGGTGCTTTGGGCGACCAAGTCGCGTTTGGTGTTTGGGAACGAAGAGGGCGTCGGCGGACCCGAAGCAATTGAGAGTGTGAAGTCGGCGCTGAAGACTGCCAAGAGTGATTGGATCAAATTTGCCGACGACTCTGTGCAGGCGCTGCTCCGGGAGCTTGGGTTACTTGCTGAGCACGAAACAGACTTTGTGTTTCCGCTCGAGCGGCTCCAAATGTTCTCGCTGATCGGCGTGCATCACAGCGGAGCATGCCTCAGTCTGGGAGATAACCGATTGTTTCACATCCAGCCTGTAGCTGATATCAATCCACGCCTCCGTCCACCCGACGAGTGGCGCGAAAACGACGATCTCGGAGATGGCGCGTCCCCTCCAAGGCCCCGTGACTGGCCGAGTGAGTCCGATCTTGTCGGGAACGAGATCTTTCGGGGTGCGTTCGAATCGGTGGCGCCAATTGGCGAGTGTCGGGTGCTTGCGACGTGGCGTGGCAGCCCACGCACCGTTGCTGCTGCACGAGAGCAGATTCCACGAGTGATGGGATCTGCCATAACCACGGCTGTTATGGCCCAAAATTTCAATGAATCCATGCTTGAGTTGTTGGTATCGCCGCTTTACACAAGTCGACTGGACGAGTTTCGAACCGCAGCGATTAACCCCATCGAGCGCTGGTTTTGCCTGAACATCGAATTGAGCCCGCCAGATTTCCCAATCGCGAAATGGCTCACTGTGGTTCTAAAGGAGTCGCTACACGCAGCAGATCGTTCACTTGCATTTGTTGGGAATGCATCACGGCTGCTACTCGGCGCCGACAACCTACTCCATCACAGCCCTGAACACTCGTTTGTGTGTTCAGTCGCAGCTATCGAGACCTGCGTAGGCAGTCGGGGTGAAAGCATCTCAGCCAGCCTCGCTAGCTCAAGTGCGCGCCTGGTGTGCCCCGACACTGAGTTGAGATCCACGGCCGTAAAGGTCTTCAAAGCCCTTTACGACTTGCGGAGTCGTGTAGTGCACGGAGAGCCAGTCACCGTTACCCGTCGTGAGGCGGTGTTCATGCGATTCATCGCATCGTGTGTCATCTACAACTGGACCGGCTTTGCAAAGGCGCAGATGATGATGGACGGTGACGTCACTAGGAACGCTTTGCGGACTTTTTTAGGGCTGACAGATCTGTACAACAATGCACCAATACCGGGATCGACTCGATGCGAGTACCTGATGGAGCTGCTCAAAGATCCCGAACGAAGGCTGAGCCGTTGGATTCAACTCACCGCATGAGATCCATGTGGTGTGACAGACCTAACTCGAGGGTTCGGTTCCGAGTGCAGCAGCCCGTCCGGAGCGCATCTGGCATCTGTGGGGACGAGTCAGCGGGAAAGTGGGAGATGATGTTCGGCGTTCCCAACCAGTAAAAGGGGCCACGGTCATGACTCCTCGCTGGCAACGGTCCAAGCCACCGCAAGCGGTTCAGCGATATATCGGTGCGTACCTCGGAGAGTTCGACACGCGAGATCTGTGCTGCGACCTTCCCTATGGGGGCGCGGTGTCCGGCTTGATCTGCGGACGGAAGGATGGCGCTGATCAGCACGGCGCCTTCCATCGGTTCAGCACCCTACGACCATGGGCGTTCTACTGGGAGCCCCGGCGGCAGGGCATCATCAACAACTTCCCC
>Ga0194127_10008172_pt1 | contig 11307 bp, 6 predicted proteins | sample TA2KigC100mmetaG_FD_148624 | JGI IMG/M metagenome (GOLD analysis project Ga0194127, IMG submission 148624) | Freshwater microbial communities from Lake Tanganyika, Tanzania - TA2015036 Kigoma Deep Cast 100m | ecosystem: Environmental > Aquatic > Freshwater > Lake | place: Tanzania: Lake...
TTTTCAGCGTTTCGACCGTCGTGCCGGCCGCTGACAGGTAGCTGCCGAGCACCCGGGATGCATCCACCTTGTCCGGGAGCTTCCTCGAGAGGCCGATCATCATCCTGGAGAAGCGGAAGTCATCCTGCCACCGGGAGCGTCCTTCCTCGAGCACTCCCAGCGTGTCGTCGAAGCGGTCGAAGCGCATGAGCAGATCCGCGACCGCCAGCGCCCGGTCCCGATCGTCCGGTGCCCCGGCGATCCACATCCGGGCAATCGCCACCGCGTCGTCTGGTCTCCCCGCCTTGAGCAGCACCCGCATCAGGTCGGCCTCCAGCGTCGCCGGCGGGCCGGGAAGGCGCCGGCACCGCTCGAACAGCTCTACCGCTTCGGCCGCGCGGAACGCGGCCTCGGCCTCGAGCCCGGCGGCATGCAGCAACACCCCGGCTCTTTCCGGGACCTGCTTCTGGAGTCCGTCGACCAGCGCCTTCAGCCGCTCGGTCTCGCCGAGGCGGGCCAACGCAGCAGCCTCGAACGGGAAGGTCGTTTCCGCTGATACTCCCACACGACGCATGACTTCGCCGACCTCGACCACCTTGTCGTGCTCTCCGCGCTGCGCCAGGCGTTCAGCATAGTCCTTTTTCCCCTGCTCGGCAGCCGGTGCGTGCCAGTCGGCACTGCCGTACTGATACAGCAGGAACAGGGCACGCAAGTGTGAGAAGGTCCCGGCCTGCCCCCTGGAATACAGCTCGGCCAGGCGGGCAGCCGCGTCCTTCGCCACGATCCGGATCTCCTCGTGCAGCTCATCGGACCGGTTCCAGGAACGGGCCAGGTGGTGTGCTCCCTTGACGAACTCGTCGCCGCAAATCCACGCCCGCGCCAGGAGGTACTCCGACAGTGCCGACTTCTCGTGCTGTCCGACGTACACGGTCAGCAGCGGCAGTGCCTGACGGCAGTCGCCGCCGACCAGCTTGTCGGCGGCATCCAGCAGCTCCGGTTGCAGGGCAAGCAGCTTCACCACCCGCGGAGGCAGCGGTCCCTCCTGTGCAGGCGTTCCCGTGCCGGAGCAGGAGCCGAGCATCAGCGCAGCCAACAGCACCGCTACCAGACTTGCGTCACGATACGACATGAGCACCTCCAGTGGGGGCCCCCCCATTGTGCCGCCATCATACCCCCACGATCTCCACGGGGCAACGGACATCCCGCGACGCTGACTTCCATCCATAGGCCGGCTGGTGGTCGTGTTCGTCGCCGTTGACGTCGCCGTCGCCGATACCAACATCCGTACCTTCGCGGGACGGCCGATGCGGGGCGGCTGGCCGATGTCAAGCTTGCTGGTTTCGTCCTCGGGGGCTCAGGAGCAGGCTTCCCAGCGCGAACGCCAGCAGGAGCAAGGTCGCGCCACAGGCTCCGGTGCGTGACGCACTGCATCCCCAACCCGTACCGTCGTCGGACTGCGGGTGTGGAGTCCCGGCAACGTCCCCCGGACCGGAATCCGGGGGTCCGCCCGGCAGCTCCCCTCCATCCACGGCCCCGGTCTCGTCGGCCTTCCCTGCCGTGATGCGGACAGCGAGGTCCAGCGAAGGGGAGGGGCAGCGAATCGGCTCTCCCGCCGGGGTCCGCAGCACCAGTGCGGTGCGGAGCTCCCGGCCGGGGGGCTCGGGGGCACGGACGCGGAATTGGAGGCGGCCGATGCCGCCGGGGGGCACGTCTCTGCACAACTTGGCAGGGACGTCCCACGCGGCCCAGGAGTCGGGGACATGCAACGGGCTCGGTCCCGGCTCGTCATCGGCAAGTGTCAGCCAGACTTCGCCGGCAGGCCAGGCAAGGACCCCGACGTTGCGGAAGTCGGCCCAGACCGTCGCCTCGGCCCCGGCCGCAAGAACCGTGGGGAACGAAGCGTCCTCCAGAACCGCTGCAAACGGGGGCGGGGGATCGGACAGCACCTGCGGATTCCCGTTGTCGGTCACCCCTTCGCAGTCGTTGTCCAGTCCGTCACACAGCTCCGGGGACGCCTCGACGACGTTGACGCACTGGATCCACCCCGTCTTGCACCGCACCCGGCCTTCAGAACAGACACCGGGCAGCTCCGACACGCAGACCAGCGTGCCCCCCTCCGGGTCGGGTCCCCAGCATTCGGACCAGTCGTTCCACTGGCATGCGGCCGAGCAGGTACGGGCGTGCGAACCGCAGTCGCCGCACTTCCCTTCCTCACCCTGTCCCGGCCCGCACGGTCCTTCTCCCTGGCAAGGGCCCCAACCGCCCCACTGGCAGTCTCCCTGGCAGCCTCGGCCCTGCGTCCCGCAGTTGCCGCACCCCTGCGCCTGGGAATCACCCGGAACGCAGGCCCCTGCATTCTGGCAGCCGCTCCATTGGCCCCATGCACACTGCCCCGAACACGTTCGGACCTGGTGCATGCACGGGCCGCACGACTTTGAATCCTGGCTTCCGGGAGCGCAATCTCCCTGTCCGGTGCAGCCGCTCCAGTCACCCCATTGGCCATTGCCGCTGCAGGTCCGCTTCTTCGTCCCGCAGTTCCCGCATTCCTGGGATTGGGTCTGGCCGGGAGTGCAGACCCCGACCACCACGTTCTTTCGCCGCGCAACTGCGTAGCTGCCCCAGTCTATGCCCCGGGAATTGTGGACGATGCCGTAGTTGCAACCCTTGGCTTCCCACGCCCATACATCCCCCCACGAGGTGTTCTTCTCGAAGATCATCACGTGCGTCTTGCTGGCCAGGGCATCGCCCGGCTCGCGTTCCGAGTCGTCCTTGTGGGTCCAATCCGATGACGAGTTCATGTAGGTCGCTGCCACCGGCCCATGCGGTCCGCACACGTCCGATTGGGACAGGTTGGCCAACCGCCATACGGTGTACGTGAAGCCGGAGCAGTCGGCTCCGTGGCCACCCGTGTGCGTACAGCAGTCACCGCAGCACGAGCTGCACGTGCAGGTGCATTTCCCCTTGCCCCCCCCGTAGTCCGGGCTGCACCCCGAGGATTCCCAGCACGAACCGCCCCACCAGTAGGAGAACCCGACTCCGCTCTTGGCTCGGCAGAAGATGTCGTCCACCGACATCGACGGCGTCGCGGCCTCCGAACTGGTCGACAACGAGAGCAGACCGGCAAGGCCCAGCGCCACCAGAACGACCGTCGCCCGAATTCTGCGGGGGAAGGGGGCGAATTTCACGGTCCCCTCCACTTCAACAGCTTCACGCCGTCCGGAGTGAACGCCATCTGGACCACCGAGCCGTCCGGCAGAAGCCGGAACTCCCGGAACTGCTCCCACTCCGTCAGCGTGTACGGGGACGAGAACGCAACCGTCGGCTTCCCGTCCGGGCTGAACCAGCGGCCTCGGACCTCCTGGCGCTCGATACGGTCTCCGTCTTCGGCCCAACGCCAGCAATGGTAGACCAGCAGCACCGCGCCGCCCGGCCCGTCGGCAAGCTCGATGAGCCTCCCAATCGGCACGTCGTCCTGCACGAACACCGAAAGCGGGCCGTCCCCCTTCCGCTCGTACCGAACGTCGGCCCCGCCTCCGACCCCGAGCGATACCTCCACTGTCCCTTCAGCGCCCCGCATGGGACGTCCGAGCACGATCTTCCGTTCGCACGGATTCCATCTCGGATCGAGCACTCGGACCGAATGCACCCGGCCATAATCCAGCCATACCCCGTCCTCCCGGACGAGGACGGCCATCACGCCTCCTCCCTCAGGGATTCCGGCCCCCAGAACGGAGAGCTCCTCGGTTTCCCGGGTACGCGGGTCGAAGATGACCAGGGCCTCCCGCACCAGCCGGTCCAGCAGGAGGATTCGCCCGTCCGCACCGACTTCGATCTCCTCGAACGTGGTCCCGGGAAGGGAGATGAACCGGTCGAACAGGAACGGGGCGTTCCCCGGGCCACCGGGCGGCTCGGATACCCCCCCGCCAGCGACTGGCCGAAAAACGGCCACACGGCCGTTCACCTGGTCCAGCACGTAGATGGTTCCGTCCGGTCCGAACGCGAAGCTCATCGGCCCGAGCGATGCCCCCTCGCTGCCGTCCTTCTTCCCAAGCTCGCCCGGCCCGCTTCCCCAGCGAGCCGTCAGGATGATCTCCGGCTCGCCGAGACTTGGCGGCTGTTCTCCGGCACTGCACACAGCGATCAGGCCGATTGCAACGAGAGCCGCTGCGGTGGACATGGCGAAACGCACCCGAACCTCCAGGACCGTCCGGCCCCAGGATAGCGCAGGCCGCTCGACAAAGGCAAGATCGCAGGACGTTTCGCCACGTCACAAGCTCCCCACCAGCAGCCGCAGGCCGACCACGGCCAGTGCCACCGCCAGCGCCCGCAAGATCAGCCCCCCTTTGACCTTCGAGGACAGGCGGGCTCCCAGCGGTGCTCCCAGGAGCACGCCGATGGCCAGCATGGCGGTCCTGCGGAACCCATGCGTGAACGAACCGGTCGAGAAGTGCACCAACGTGGCCGACAGCGACATCAACGCCACCATGAGATGCGAGGTGGCCGTGGCCACGTGCACCGGGAAGTTCAGGAACCGCACCATGGCCGGCACCTGGACGACCCCTCCGCCCAGACCGAAGATGGCGGACACGAACCCGATGACGAAGCTCATCGGCGCGCCGACGCGGGCATTGTAGGAGTACTGGTGCACGGTGCCGTCCTTCTCCACCACGCGGCGCATGACGGTCCCCGGGCGCGCCGCTGTCGGCAGCCCGCCCCTTCCGTTCTCTCTGGACAGGAAGAGCAGCACGGCCACAAGCACCAGCACCACCCCGAACATCCCGTCGAACGACCGCCTGGGGATGAAGTCCGTCACGTAGGCCCCTACCATTGCACCGGGAAGAGAGACCGCCGCCAACAGGAGTCCGGACCGGAAGTCGACCCGCCCCATGCGGGCGTATGTGATGCTGCCCGCCGTGGCGGTGCAGAAGTTCACGGCCAGGCCGATGCTGGTGATGATCGCGGGGTTCTCCTCCGGGTACAGGAAGAGCAGGATCGGCACAAGAATGAAGCCACCGCCGACACCCACGACGGTGCTGAACGCTCCCACCACGAATCCCAACGGCACCAGCCAGACGAGCGGCCACACGCTTCGTTCCCCCCCCGCTCAGTTGTGCTCCAGCGTCCACCCGGTCAACTCTCGGAACCGAGCCGCACCATCGAAGCACATCCCGGCGCTTCCCGCAACAGCATCCCGGCACGTCCAGCGAGCGCTCCCTGCCCTCGGTGAGCGAAGGGGCACCGCCAGGCGTCCCGTTCAGGCCCGCCAGCTCCTGGAGCCTCCGCCCGGGCGATTCCTCGTCCTGATAGCCGGTCAGTGCCACGCAATCGGCCGGACTTCCTGTCATCTTCTGCATGTAGTACACCGACGGACCGCCCGTCAGCATGCCCGAGTTGGATACGATCACGCACGGGGGCCCGGACAGGATGGCATCCTGCTGCGCGTTTCCCTCGGTCAGGGGCCGGACATGGTCCGGCACCCCGAAGAACGTGTTCCCGAACTTCTCCTGGAGCCGCCGCGCCTGAGGGGCGAGCGCAGCTGCGTGCAGCGAGTAGACCCGGCACACTTCCCGGACCAGCCCGTCCGCCCACACCGGGGTTGGCGCCAGCGTCCCTTTCCTGAATGTCTTAAGGATGTGGAGTTTCATTCCCACGTCGCCTTCGAGCCGAACGCCTGCCCAGCTTGACTCGGACTTTGCCGCAATACTGCGCTTGTTGCAAGCTGTTCCACGAAGCCCCTGATCCACCATCTCGGGCCACCTGCTGGCGCCTGCCCCGAGCGAAGTCGAGGGGGTGCTCCGTCGCCGCCTCACTGCGAGGTGGCTTGGGCAAGGCCTCGTTCGGCTGGCGCGGTCGCGCCTTCTTCTCTCCTCTGCAACTGGCACCAATCTGGTGGCCGGGGATGCGGCGAACATGCATTTCCCCGTGTCGAGGCCGTGTGAGGCAGGAGGTGGGCACGACACGGGCCTTCAATCGAGGCTTGCGGCCACCACCCGGACGAGCACACGGCGGGCGCCGGCTGCTTTCAGGGCGAGGGAGCACTCGACCGCGGTCGATCGGGATGCGGCTACGTCGTCGACGAGGATGATCGTTGCGGACTCGGGCACGCGGTCGGGAGGGGCGAGGAACGCTCCGGCCAGAGAGGCCCGTCGCTGGAGTGCGGTACGCCCCCGGTGGCTGCCGGTATCCCGGATGCGCAGGAGGAGATCGGTGTGTACCGGCAGTCGCCAGACCGCTGCCATGCCCCGGGCGATGAGCAGGGCCTGGTTGTACCCGCGTTCGCCCAGGCGGTTGCCATGAAGGGGGACGGGGACCACGATGCCCCTCTCCGGAGCGGGGAGGGTGGAGGCGGCAAGTCGGCCCAGGCGGTGACCCGTTTCGAGGTGGCCCGAGTGCTTGAGTGCGAGGAGGGCCTCCCGCATCGGGCCGCCGTAGGCGAAGGCGGCGCGCAGCTCGTCGAACGGCGGCAGGTGGGCCGTGCACCGGCCACAGAGGCCGTCGTGGTGGATGCCGCCGGAATCGCAGCAGACGCGGCAGGCCTGAGGGGGGACCGGCTCCAGCTCCGAGAGGCAGTGGGCGCAGAGGATCTGCGGTCCGCCGGCGAGTTTTCTGCAGGCAGCGCACCGGGAGGGGAAGAGGGCTTCGGCCAGTGATGTCAGCATGGAACCTCCGATGAGGGGGCCTCGGCCCCTCGGTACGGTTATCGTCACGTGCGTGCGTTTCGAACACGCCGGATTTGCCCGGACCGTGGGATCGTGCTAAAGACGACGTGCGCGGGCGGGCGGCCCGGGCGGTGCCCGCAATGGCATACAGCAGAGGGAGAGGAGCATGGCCAGGACAGTATCGGCATTCGTTGGGCGGCACGGCTGGTGGCTGGCTCTGACTGCTGTCGGGTTCGTCGCGCTCGGCGCGGTCGTGGAGGTCGCGCAGGCCCGGTCGGTTGGGATCGCGGACTGGTACATGCACCTGGGCATGTGGGTACTGCTGCTCGTGTACTACCTGTTGACGACGTGGGCCGTGGTGACGGGGCGGCGGGTGCGGAGCTGGTTCAACCTGGTCATTGTCGAGGCTCTGTCGATCTTCTGGGTTGCGATGCTGCTCCACAGGATTCCGCCGCAGAAGGTGGTGGTCGAGGGGCAGCTCGTTTGGCGGGAGGCGATGACTCTGGGGTGGGTCTCGGTGGCTCTCCTGGCCGCAGCGGGAGCGCTTGCCCTGCTCCTGGCCGTCGCGGGAACGGCACGAGGGAAGAAAGCGGGGGAGACTCGGGAACAGCGATGAGGCGGCCAGGCATGGGAGCCGAGCCGCGGTTGAAGGTGTCCATCCACGACCTTTCGGCTTGCGGATGGGCGGCAGTGGGCGGTGGGCTGTGAGCGGCCTGCCCTGCGTAGCCTCGGCGAAGCAGGGTAGGAAGCTGCCCGGAACCACAGAGATCCTGCTTGCTGTTCGTCGCGACCCGGTGGCGGCTCGCCCGAGCGAAGCGGGGTCGGTGGACGGGGAGTTGCAGATGGCAGATGGCAGATGGCAAGTGGAGAACGGCAGATTGGCAGAACCGCCTCTGTGCGAGGCGAGTACGGCTGCGTTCGTTCTCCTGCTTTCCTGTGGATTGCTCTGCGTGGGTTGCCCGCAACGGCCGGGTGGCTACGACTACCACGGCGGCCCTGCGGAGCTGCCCCGCCTTGACACCGTCGGGACCTGGGATTTGCCCGAGCTTTCCGGGATACCGGATGGTCGTCCTGCCGAAGAGTCGGGCCGGGGGCCGGACGTTGGCGGGGAGGTGGGCCAGTCCGAGGCGGGCTCTGAAATCGTTGCTCCCGATGCGGTCGTGCTCACGGGCAAGGTGCGCAACTGTCGGGTCGCGCTGGAGTTCGAGCCGCCGGACGGGGGAGCTCCTGCAGTGGCAGGCGAGTTCACCGACTGGGTCGATGGGGAGCTCCCGATGTCGGACCCGGACGGCGACGGGACCTTCGAGCTCGAGATCGATCTGGCGGGCATGGAGCCCGGCTCCTACGGATACAAGTTCCACACCAGTGCGGACGGCTGGTTCCTCGATCCGGCCAATCCCACGTCCAAGTGGGTATCGGGCGTCGAGAACTCGAAGCTGAGGGTACCCGACTGCCGTGTGCCCGAGCTATCCCTGGCCCAGCTCTCGGTCGATGCGAAAGGAGGGGCCGTTGCGGTCAGCGTGGAGCTGCTGGACGGCGTGGGCAGCCAGGGGGCCAAGGTCGCCACGGCGCGGGCGATGCTGAACGGCAAGGCGCTGCCGTCCGCGGGCTTCGATGCGCAGAAGGGGCGGTTCGAGCTGGTCCTGGACGGGCTCAAGACGGGAACCAAGGCCTCGCTGATCTTCTCCATCGAGAACGAGTTCGGGAGCGCGGAGCCGCTCTACCTGCCGGTCTGGCTGGACGACGAGCCCTGGGAGTGGCGGGATGCCGTCATCTACTTCGCGTTTACCGATCGGTTTGCCAACGGCAACCCGGACAACGACGGGGTCGAAAGCTGCGCCGTCAAGGACGGCCCGGCCAACTGGCACAACGGGGACTTCGAGGGCATACGCCAGCAGATCGAGGCGGGGTACTTCGACGAGTTGGGGGTGAACGTGCTGTGGATAAGCCCGGTGATCGACAATGCCGGGGGCTGTTTCAGCGGGCACATCCCGGGGGTGGCGTACACCTCCTACCACGGCTACTTCCCGCTGGACATCGAGGCCACGGAGGAGCATTTCGGCACGATGGAGGAGCTCGTCGCCCTGGTCAACGCGGCCCATGAACGCGGGATCCGGGTGTTGTTCGATTTCGTGGCCAACCACGTGCACGAGTCGTCGCCCATCTACCAGCAGCACAAGGATGACGGCTGGTTCCACCCCTTCTACCCGTGCGACCCGAACTGGGACAAGCCGATCGAGTGCTGGTTCATGCCCTACCTGCCCGACCTTGACTACACGAACGACAAGGTGGTCGAGATGACGGTGCAGAATGCGTTGTTCTGGATCCGTGAGACCGGCGCCGACGGGTTCCGGGTCGATGCGGTCAAGCACATGGTGCACAACTTCATCCGCTCGCTGCGGCATCGGATCGAGCAGGGGGTGCACACCGAGACGAGCCCGTTCTACATGGTCGGCGAGACCTTCATGGGGGAATGGGGCGGCGGAACCGGGATGGCCGAGACGGTGATCAAGGAGTACGTGAACGACTGGGAGTTGGACGGGCAGTTCGACTTCCCGTTGTACTGGAAGCTGTTGCGCTCGGTCGGCCGTGACGAGGGGGACTTCGAGGAGCTGGCCTCCATGTTCGAGGTCAGCCTTGGTTACTGGGGCAAGGACGCCCTGATGGTCAGCTTCATCGGCAACCACGACGTGCCGAGGTTCGTTTCGCATGCGGCCGGACAGATTGCGGACCAGTGGGGGAATGGCAGCAAGGAGCAGGGGGTCTCCGCACCGCCGCCGCAGCCTGCGGATGCGGATCCGTATCTCCGGCTGCAGCTCGCCATGGGCCTTGTGCTGACGCTGCCCGAAATCCCCATGTTCTACTACGGCGACGAGGTCGGGCTTGCCGGTGCCGGAGATCCGGACAACCGCCGGGACATGCTGTTCGAAGGGCTCACGTCGCACCAGTCCGGAGTGCTGGAGCTGTCCAGGAAGCTGGGCAAGCTGCGCCGCCAGCTCGAGCCCCTCCGGCGGGGGGACTTCGTCGTGCGCACGGTCGGCAAGGACCACCTGGTGTTCTCGAGGTCCTCGGGCGGCAAGACGGTCCTCGTGGCTGCCAACCGGGCAGCCACGTCAGCGGTGGTCCCCGTGAATCTCCCGGGGGTTGCGGGCACCAGTCTGGCGGACCAGCTCGGCGATTCCAAGGTGCCCCTGGTCGGGGGCAAGGCGACTTTGGAGCTTCCCGGCAGGGGATTGGCGGTGTTTGTCCTTGAGTAGCAGGATCGATCCATGCAAGACTGCATGGACGGACGGAAGGGACGGTAGCGCAGGACCATGGGGCCGGTGAAGTTCGGAAAGTACACGTTGCTCGAGAAGATCACGACCGGCGGGATGGCCGAGGTCCACCGGGGCGTGGCCATGGGGCCGGGCGGTTTTGCCCGGATCGTCGCGATCAAGAAGATCCTCCCCTGCTACTCGGACAGCCCCGAGTTCCTCCGCATGTTCCAGGATGAGGCCAGCATTGCGGCCCGCCTCAACCACGCCAACATCGCGCAGGTCTACGACTTCGACATCGTCGACGGCGTGCCCTACCTGGCCATGGAGTTCGTGGAAGGCAAGGACGTCCGCAGCATCCTGATGACGTGCGCCGAGCGCGGGCTGTCGATTCCGTGGCCGCTGGCCGTGTACGTGGCGCTCGAGGTGGCCAAGGGGTTGTACTACGTGCACACGCGGCGGGAATCGTCCCGCCCGCTCAACATCGTTCACCGGGACGTGAGCCCTCAGAACATCATGGTCAGCCGCTCGGGCGAGGTGAAGCTGGTGGATTTCGGCATCGCCAGGGCGGTGAAGCGGCAGGCGGTGACCTTTGCCGGGACCGTCAAGGGCAAGTACGCGTACATGTCGCCCGAGCAGGTGTCGGGCCAGCCGGTGGACCACCGATCCGACATCTTCTCGCTGGGGACCGTGCTGTGGGAGATGCTGACGCTGCGGCGCCTCTTTGCCGGCGAGAATGAAGGCGAGACCATCGCTCGGCTGCTCAAGACGCGCGTGCCCGCGCCGCACCAGGTGAATCCGGAGGTGCCGGAGCGTCTTTCTCCGTTCGTCCTCACGGCCCTGGCCCGCAACCGGTCGGAGCGCTTCCCGACCATGCTGGCCTTCCACGAATCGCTCTCCCGGGTTCTGTTCGAGTCCGGGGCCTACCCCGACATCGACGGCATCTCCCGATTCGTGCACGATCTGTTTCCGGAGGAGATGGAGCGGCTGGCGCAGGGGGAGCACCTTGCATTCGAGACCGCTCATCCCCAGGTGGAGTTGGAAGCGCCCCCGGCCGGAGCTGCCAGTGAGATGGACCTGGTCGAGCCGCCTTCGGCCGAAATCGACCTCGCCGACACGATCCGGGAGGGGCATGGCGATACTCAGACCCGGCCGTTGTCGCGGGCGATCGGAATTCGAAGCCGGCGCCGGTGGGCGCTCGGTGTGGTCGCGGGGGGCATGCTGTTCGCTGCGCTCGCCACAGTGGGCTTCCTGTTCGGGCAGCAGTTCCTCGGCCGTTTCGGAGCGGCCCCGGGGGTTGCCCCGGAAACAGAGCCAGGAACCTCGGCTCCCACGGCTAGTCGAACCGACGGCTCGGCGCTGCCCGGCACCGCGGTCGGCGCGTCCTCCGCTCCCACGACCAATCCAACCGACCC
>Ga0194127_10008173_pt1 | contig 11306 bp, 12 predicted proteins | sample TA2KigC100mmetaG_FD_148624 | JGI IMG/M metagenome (GOLD analysis project Ga0194127, IMG submission 148624) | Freshwater microbial communities from Lake Tanganyika, Tanzania - TA2015036 Kigoma Deep Cast 100m | ecosystem: Environmental > Aquatic > Freshwater > Lake | place: Tanzania: Lake...
CGAGATAGAAGGCAAATCCACCGAGAAGGAAATTGATTCTATTTATAAAGGCTTCTTGAATAACAAATGCAATGATTAAAAGACCTGCTACTAAGGGAATCCGACTCAGCGACATATCTACTCGTTTGAAGTTGGTGAAGGCGTAACATAAACAGTCACAGTGGGAGCGGGTCGTGGTGCAGCAGGAACTAATGCATCTCCTGGGTTATTTCCCCTTGAATCTAGAACAACGCTCACCACACCTAATGAATTTAGATCAACAAAGCCTTCTACCCTCGCCTGTTTTGTAAGTTGTCCAGCCGCGTTATCAACAAAGACAATCTTTCCTACTGGTACACCAGGCACAAATGGTGAGTCGCCCGAACTTCCTCTCGAAAGAAGAACATCGCCAACACTTAAATTTGCACTCGCGCTTAACATTTGCAGGGAATAGAGATTTCGACCCTGCCCAGCAAGAACTCCCATATCTTGACTTCCTGCAACTCTTACTCCAACTCGAAATACAGGATCATTCATCAAAAGAACCACAGAGGTATTTGCGCTAGTCGACTTAACAACTCCGACTTTTTGTCTTGACTTCCTGCAACTCTTACTCCAACTCGAAATGCAGGATCATTCATCAAAAGAACCACAGAGGTATTTGCGCTAGTCGACTTAACAACTCCGACTAGTCCGGCTTCGGATATCACAGTCATATCGGCGCGAATACCGGCTCTTGAACCTTGGTCTAAAACTAAAGTCTCACTAAAGGTAGAAGTTCCACCCTTACTAATCACTCGAGCGCTCACTGTCTTAAAGCGGGCTTTTCCAGCTAGATCTAGAACACCTTTTAGTTGGGCAAGTTCACCTTCAAGATTTTCGTTAAGAATAACCTGTGACTTTAACTCTTCATTCTCTCTCTCCAACTCTGCAATTCGCTCCCTAGTGTTTCCCAGATTAAAGAGATCGCTAAAGAAGTTGCCTATTGGAGAGAGGATTGCACTTCCAGCGCTTTGAAATGGAGCAAGAATTGTTTGGGAGGCGCTGCGAACCGCGGTAATGACATTTGCGCCACGAAGATCAAGGGTTATTAAAAGTAGCGAAGTTACGAGTAGGGAGACTAGAAGTAGTCTCGCTCTATTCGTTCCGCGCGTGGCCATCGACTTATCTGCGTGGCTCCGAGATCAGAACTTTCTCAAGCGCTTCGAATTCTTCGATGCATTGTCCGGTTCCTTCGACAACAGCACGTAGTGGATCTTCTGAAACATGCACCGGCATATTTGTTTCATGGCGTAACCGTTCATCAAGGCCCTTAAGTAGTGCTCCACCACCAGTAAGAACGATTCCCCGGTCCAGCAAGTCCGCCGCGAGCTCAGGTGGGGTCTTATCAAGTGTTTGTTTAACAGCGTTGACGATATCAATGACTGGTTTCTCTAGCGCTTTTCGGATTTGATCTGAGGAGACAACAACAGTTTTAGGGGGCAGTTGCAATATCGCGACCGCGAATTTCGGCATCAGGTTCATCCCGTAGCGGATATGCCGAGCCGATTTCCATCTTTATCTGTTCAGCCATTCGCTCGCCGAGAAGTAAGCCAAATTCCGATTTAATCCAATCAATGATTGCTACATCCATCTTGTCGCCGCCGGTGCGAATCGAGGTAGCTGAAACAATTCCACCCATGGAAATAACAGCAACTTCGGTAGTTCCGCCGCCGATATCTACCACCATATTTCCAGTCGGCTCATGGATAGGAAGGCCAGCTCCAATTGCAGCTGCCATTGGCTCTTCAATTATGTAGACCTTACGCGCTCCGGCTTCATATCCGGACTCTTCAACGGCGCGACGTTCTACGCCAGTAATTCCGTAAGGGACGCAGACAACGATGCGCGGTTTAGCAAGATAGGTGCGTTTATGAACTTGGCGGATGAAGTGCTTAATCATCTCGCGGGTCGTATCGAAGTCGGCAATAACGCCATCTTTGAGTGGTCGAATTGCAACGATATTTCCAGGAGTTCTACCAATCATCTTCTTTGCCTCGATACCAACAGCAAGTACGGCGCCGGTGTCTTGATGGACAGCAACAACGCTGGGCTCATCAAGGACAATGCCTTTGCCGCGAACATAAACAAGGGTGTTTGCGGTTCCTAGGTCGATTGCCATATCGCGACCGAGGAAAGTCCAACGATTGAGCTGGTTTGCCATTTCTTTACTCCTTATTTCTTGGGGAAGAAAATACTTATCTCACGCTCAGCTGATTCAACTGAATCAGAACCATGCACGAGGTTTTGAACAACTTTTGTACCTTGATCACGTGCTAAATCACCACGAATTGTTCCTGGTGCTGCAAGCGTTGGATCGGTGACTCCAGCAAGGGAGCGAAACCCTTCAATTACTCGATTGCCTTCTGCAATCATTGCAACCATCGGACCACTCAACATGAATTCCATTAGTGGTTCATAAAATGGCTTGCCTTTATGTTCGGCGTAGTGCGCTTCAAGTGTTGATCGATCCGCACTCATCATCTTCAACTCACTAATTACATAGCCCTTAGCTTCGACGCGAGCGATGATTTCGCCAACGAGAGCGCGACGAACACCATCTGGTTTTACCAAGATGAGAGTTCTTTCGCTACCGGTTGATGTGGAAGTCACGGGGTGAAGTCTATTGTGGATTTTCGCCTTCGCGAGCCCGCTTGATCGCCTCACCCTTCTGCCCCACCACTATGGCGGTAATCCAGAGAGCTAGAAAGAGCGCGCCTATAAAGAACATCATGAATATGTAGAAGCCGTAGATGATGAGCGAAACTTGGACCGCCCAACCAAGAATCCATCCCAACTTATTTCGCAAAGTTCCTAGGGCAAGAATGTTAAGTAGAAGAATGAAATATCCAAAGTAAAGGCCAGCCTGGCTCGTTTGATCTTTCGCGAGTAAGAGCGCAAAACCAACAAGCAAGATCTCCATGGAGAGAACGCTCCGTGCCAACATCTTCACTTTGAATACTTCCCTCGCACTATTGCCCTGGCTTCGCCAGCAGAGATTACCGAACCCGCAATCAAGACTGCGCAAGATTTTTCATTCATCTCGCTCTCAAATTTAGCTTGAGTTACGGCGGCTTCAATTGCACTCTCAAGGGACTCTCTTGTTACAACCCTATGGTCACCAAATATTTGGCGCGCTTCATTTGCAAGTTCATCGATTGGAGCTGCTCGGTGCGACGAGTTACGGGTAATAATCACGGTCGTCATAATTGCTTCAAATTCCTCAAGTATCCCGCTCGTATCTTTATCACCCATAACCGCAACTATTCCTATGACTGAATCGAAATCGAATTCACTCTCGATTGTGCGACGAAGTGAAACGGCTCCATGAGGATTATGCGCTGCATCAATTATCACGGTGGGATTTCTCAGCACAATCTCACAACGCCCCGGAGAGGTAGCGCTTGCAAAGGCGCTCCGCACTAATTCATCATCAAGTTTCGTTTCACCGGCAAATACTTCGATAGCAGCGAGAGCTGTTGCAGCATTACTTGCTTGGTGCTCGCCATGAAGCGGAAGAAATAGGTCTTGATAATCTCCATGGACGCCTTTGATTGTTAATAGTTGTCCGCCCACGGCAATCTGTCGGGAAGCGACTTGATATTCAATTCCTTCACGAATCGGAATCGCTTCCACCTCAGCGCATTTCTTCATCAAAGCCTGGGCCGGATCTCGCTCTTGCCGTGCAAAAACAGCGAAAGAGCCGGGCTTTATGATCCCCGACTTTGTCTCTGCGATTGCGCCCAAGGTATCGCCGAGATATTGGGTGTGATCAAGTCCTATCGGTGTTACAACTGAAACTTTTGCATCAATCACATTAGTCGAATCCCATTCCCCGCCCATACCGCACTCAAATATTCCAACATCTACTGGGAATTCAGCGAAGGCTGCGAATGCAAGGCCAGTTATCGCCTCGAAGAAAGAGAGCTTGTGAGACATCCGCTCATCCACTAATTGGAAGTAAGGAGATACATCTTTATATGTTGCAATCATGAATTCTTCAGAGATGGGCTGGCCATTTATGCAGATCCGCTCTAAGAAACTCTCAAGATGTGGGCTAGTGAATCTTCCGGTTCGAAGACCAAGTTCCATTGCAAGCGAATCGATAATTCGAGTTGTGGTTGTCTTTCCATTTGTGCCCGCAATGTGAATTGTCGGGTATGAAAGTTGCGGCGATCCCAGCATGTCTGCAAGTAGAGCAATCCGCTCTAGCGTTGGATTAATTCGAGTTTCAGGCCAGCGATTTAAAAGTGCTTGCTCTATCTCATCAATCTGCTTAGACATTATTTGGGAAGTGAATCCAAGAGCGATTTGATTCGTAGTATCTCGTCATCACAGAACTCCATCCGCTCCTTGATAGAGGCAACTACATCCATTGGAGCTTTGGCCATGAAGTTCTCATTTTCTAACTTAACTCGAGCGGTTTCACGATCCTTCTCGATTGCTGCAAGATCTTTTGTGAGACGTGCTCGTTCTGCCTTAACGTCGACAGCTCCTGAGAGATCAAATGAAACTACAAACTTTCCCACTTCAATCTTTGCACTTGGATTAAAGCTCTCTCCCTTACTATCTAGGCGAACTAAAAATCTAATTGAATCTTCGTACTTAGCGAGTGCGCCAGACAATCCACTTATCTCAGCTTTAATCCGGGCGGAGTTCTTAATGCCTTGGTCACTTCTAAAGCGACGTACTTCGGTAATTAGACGCTTCATATCCGCAACTACTTCTTGCGACTCCTCATCAACAACTTTGCTAGACGCAGTTGGCCACTTTGAGATTACGAGCGTCTCACCCTTTGTGAGTGAGGTCCAAAGCGCTTCTGAGATGAAGGGCATGCTCGGATGCATCAAACGGAGAAGTTGATCAAGGACATGGCCAAGAACTCGCTTTGATTTCTCAGCTTCTGCTCCCCCTTTTGCAAAAGAGTCCTTAACAAGTTCTAGATACCAATCACAGACTTCATCCCAGGCAAAGTGATAGAGCGCATCAGAGCCCTTTGCGAATTCAAAACTTTCATATAGGGAGTCAACTTCATTTATTGTCGAATCAAGCAGATCCAAAATCCAACGGTCCACATGATTTAGCTCATCTCGATTAGGTAGAGCCCCCTCAGTAGTTGCACCATTCATGATGGCAAAGCGAGTTGCATTCCAAACTTTTGTCGCAAAGTTTCGCGCTCCAGCAATCCATTCATCAGCAAGGGCTTGATCGGTACCAGGGTTTGCACCGCGCGCCAGCGCAAAGCGAAGCGCATCCGCTCCGTACTTATCCATAAATTCAATTGGATCAATTACATTTCCCTTGGACTTTGACATTTTCTTTCCATGCTTATCTCTTACTAAACCGTGAAGCGCAATCACATCAAAAGGTTGTTTTCCATCCATCGCAAAAAGTCCAAAAATCATCATGCGAGCGACCCAGAAAAAGAGAATGTCATACCCAGTAACTAGAACACTTGTGGGATAAAACTTCTTTAAATCATCGCTATTTTCTGGCCAACCTAGAGTTGAAAATGGCCATAACGCCGAGGAGAACCAGGTATCTAGAACATCTTCATCTTGTACCCAACCTGTTGGCGCTTTTTCACCAGGGCCAACTACTTGCATCTCGCCATTAGGTCCGTACCAAACTGGAATTCGATGCCCCCACCAAAGTTGGCGAGAGATGCACCAATCATGCATATTGTCTACCCAATCAAAGTAGCGCGGCTCCAACTCTTTTGGTGAGATGACTGCGCGTTCATCGCGAACAGCGTCTCCTGCCATTTTTGCAAGCGGTGCAACTTTTACAAACCATTGCATGCTAAGTCTTGGTTCGACAATCGTGTTGCAACGAGAGCAATGTCCAACGCTATGTTTGTATGGACGCTTCTCCCAACCAAGTAACCCATCGGCGCGAAGTTGTTCAACCACAGCTTTGCGCGCCTCAAATCGATCCATCCCATCGAATTGGGTACCGGTTCCTTCCATCACGCCAGCCTCATTCATGATGATGATCATCGGAACGTTATGGCGCAGCCCCATCTCAAAGTCATTTGGGTCGTGTGCGGCGGTAACTTTTACCGCACCCGTTCCAAACTCAGGGTCAACTAGCTCATCTGCAATTATTGGAATCATCCGGTTTACATATGGAAGGCGCACTTTCTTGCCAATCATGGACTTATAACGTTCATCATTCGGGTTAACCGCTACCGCGCCATCACCGAGCATCGTTTCTGGGCGAGTGGTTGCAATAAAAACATGGTCGCCATCGAGATCCCCGTATCGAATCTGAACAAACTCACCATCAATTTCTTGGTAATCAACTTCGATATCAGAGAGCGCCGTTCGGCAACGTACACACCAATTAATTATTCGCTCCGCACGATAGATAAGCCCTGCATCAAATAACCGTTTAAAGATTGTTAGGACTGCATGTGAAAGTCCCTCATCCATCGTGAATCGCTCACGGCTCCAGTCAACGCTATCTCCAAGCCGTTTCATCTGGCCGAGAATCGCGCCTCCGGATTCTGCTTTCCATTCCCAAACACTCTTCACAAATTCTTCGCGAGTGAAATCGTGGCGACTCTTACCTTGCTCAGCTAATTTTCGTTCAACAACATTCTGGGTTGCGATTCCGGCATGATCCATTCCGGGAAGCCAGAGCGTTTCAAATCCCTTCATCCGCTTCATGCGAATCAAAATGTCTTGCAAGGTGTGATCTAACGCGTGCCCAATATGAAGACTTCCAGTTACGTTCGGCGGCGGTATGACTATGCAGAACGGCGGTTTATCAGATTTTGAATCTGCTGTGAAGTATCCGGCCTTCAGCCATTTTTCGTAAAGGGCGCCCTCAATTTCATGCGGTGCAAAGTTTGAGGGTAACTCGGACATAAGAAGGTGATTCTACCGAGGCTTAAGCAGTCTTCTCTTCTCCGCGTTTACCAGTGCGCTTCACGCTATTTGGTCCACGCTCCATATAAGTAGGTGAAGACTTACTCTTAATGACTTCTGCAGTCACTACAACTTTGCCAATCTCCTTCTTGCTTGGAATTTCATACATAACTGGAAGCAGAATGTCTTCCATAATTGCACGGAGTCCTCGCGCTCCTGTGCCGCGTGCGATTGCCTGGTTGGCGATTAACTCAAGGGCATCATTGGCAATCTCGAGTTCAACATCATCCATATCGAATAGGTGTTGGTATTGCTTCACAAGCGCATTCTTTGGTTCAGTAAGGATTTGTAAAAGTGCAGCTCTATCAAGGCTCTCAACTGATGTGACGATTGGGAGTCGACCGATAAATTCAGGGATCATTCCGAATTTCAAAAGATCTTCTGGCATTACTTCGGCGAATGGATCGACTTTATCGCTCTCGCCCACAACTTTAAGAGCCGCGTTAAAGCCAACGCCGGCTTTGCCTTTGCGTGCTTCAATAATCTTCTCAAGACCAGCAAAAGCTCCACCAACAATAAAGAGAACATTGGTTGTATCAATTTGAATAAATTCTTGATGTGGGTGCTTTCGTCCACCTTGTGGTGGAACAGAGGCAGTTGTTCCTTCTAGGATCTTTAGGAGTGCTTGTTGAACGCCTTCACCAGAAACATCACGGGTAATTGAAGGGTTCTCGCTCTTGCGTGCGACCTTATCGATCTCGTCGATATAGATGATTCCGGTCTCAGCTTTTTTAACATCAAAGTCAGCAGCCTGGATTAACTTAAGCAGAATATTCTCCACATCTTCGCCAACATATCCAGCTTCGGTAAGCGCTGTTGCATCAGCTATTGCAAATGGGACATTAAGCATCCGGGCAAGAGTCTGGGCAAGAAGAGTCTTTCCACAACCAGTTGGGCCAAGTAGCAAGATATTGCTCTTTGCTAACTCAACGCCATCTTCGCGACGGCGATCGCCATTTTTGATTCGCTTGTAGTGGTTATAAACCGCAACAGATAGAGATTTCTTAGCGCGATCTTGGCCGATTACATATTGATCTAGAAAGTCGTAAATCTCTTGTGGCTTAGGAAGTTCTTGTAAACCAAGGCCAGATGCCTCATTTAATTCATCCTCGATAATTTCATTACAAAGATCTATGCACTCATCACAGATATAGACCCCAGGGCCAGCAATTAATTTCTTAACTTGTTTCTGGGTTTTGCCACAGAAAGAACACTTAAGAAGGTCGCCGCTTTCACCGATGCGAGTCACAGATGCCAACTTTCACTAGGGAAGGCTCTAATCGTAGATTCGAAGCTACCTCTAATGTGGGCGGAACTTGTTCGCCCTGAGAGTAATTACTTCTTTGAAGAAGCTTTTCTAGTTGCCAGGATCTGGTCGATAAGTCCGTACTCAACAGCTTCTGCTGAGGTAAGAATCTTGTCGCGCTCAATATCCTTTGCAATCTCTTCTTTGCTCTTCTTCGAGTGCTTCGCCAACATGATTTCGAGAAGTTCACGCATACGAAGAACTTCTTTAGCTTGAATCTCGATATCAGAACCCTGTCCCCCACCTTCGCTGTAAGGCTGGTGGATAAGAATTCTTGAATGCTCAAGTGCATAACGCTTGCCAGCAGTTCCACCCGCAAGGAGAACGGCAGCAGCTGATGCTGCTTGGCCAAGACAGATTGTCATGACATCAGGGCGAACGAATTGCATCGTGTCATAAATAGCGGTCAGAGCAGTGAAAGATCCACCTGGTGAATTTATATACATCATGATGTCACGATCAGGATCCATCGACTCAAGCGTCAAAAGTTGCGCCATCACATCGTTTGCAACGGTGTCATCAATTCCTTGACCAAGGAAGATGATGCGCTCTTCAAATAGCTTTGTGTAGGGATCAAGACGCTTATAACCATAAGAGGTGCGCTCTTCGATAGTTGGAAGAACGTAGCGATTTTGGAATTCGTACTTACTCATCGTGCTGTTCCTCCACTTCCAGATACTTGGCCGGCAGATTTAACAACATGGTCAACAAAACCGTAGCCCTTCGCTTCTTCAGCTGTGAACCAACGGTCACGATCAGAATCAGCAGTAATAGTGTCTACTTTCTGACCGGTGTGAAAAGCAATCAAGTCCGCCATCGACTTCTTGGTAAATGACATTTGCTCTGCTTGAATTTTTATATCTGATGCAGTTCCACCAATTCCACCGGATGGTTGGTGCATCATGATGCGAGCGTGTGGAAGCGCGTAACGCTTTCCGGGAGCACCAGCACAGAGAAGGAATTGGCCCATCGATGCCGCAAGGCCCATCGCAACTGTTGCCACATCATTTTTTATGTATTGCATGGTGTCGTAGATAGCCATACCCGCTGAGATCGAACCTCCGGGTGAATTGATATATAAAAAGATATCTTTCTCTGGATCTTCAGCTGCAAGTAGGAGCATCTGAGCTGCAATTGCATTTGCCATCGAATCTTCTACTACTGAACCAAGGAAAATAATTCTTTCCTTAAGTAGTCGGTTATAGACCTGATCATCCAACCCACCAGCATTTGATGCCGCTAGGCGTGGGGTATTGAGCTCCACCAAAGTCCTCCTACGTATTTGTTATGTAGTGACCCTAACGCCCCAAGTAAGTTTTTGCTTCCCTAATTCCTCAAATTCGCCCCTTGTTCGCTCAGGGCGGATAACTATTCGCTTGCTACTTCGGCTGCAGGCTTAGGTGCGAGTTTTGAGAGGTCGACTTGGCGACCCGATGCATCCTTAATCTTCACTCGCTCAAGCACAACAGCTAGACCCTTTGTCCGCGCTACTTCTGCCATCAGCGCTGCGATTTGGCCACCCTCAGAGATCTGTTTTGCAAATTGATCCGGTGACATTCCATATCTTGCAGCGGTGCGAATCAAATACTCAGTTAACTCAGCCTCAGTAACTTGAACTTCCTCAGACTTAACAATCGAATCGAGTAAGAAATCAGCGCGAATAGAGCGAGTTATTTCATCAGTTACTTCAGTTCGATGAGTTTCATCCTCAAGCCGGTTCTCTCTCTCAAGGCGATCTTGGACCTCATCTTTTACAAGCTGTTCAGGAACTAAAACTTCAACGGTATCCAATAAGTGGGTTAGGAGCTTGTCGCGAGCCTGGGTGCCTTGTTCCATAGCCTTCAAACGCTCCAACCGCTCACGAGCGTCCTTCTTTAACTCATCTAAAGTTTCAAATTCACTAGCTAACTTTGCAAACTCATCATTCAATTCTGGGAGTTCGCGTTTCTTCACAGCCTTGAGGGTTACAGTCACCTCGCCGGTATCTCCTTCTTTCATGCCAACTAATTGGGTATTGAAAGTCTTGCTATCTTCAACCTTCATTCCTTCAAGTGCGGCATCAAGGCCATCAATCATTCGATTTGAGCCAACTTCATATGAAATTCCATTAGCTGTGCCACCCTCAACTTCTTTGCCATCGAGCTTTGCAACTAAATCAATTGTCACAAAGTCTCCAGAAGTAGCATCCTTTTCAACGGTAGTGAGAGTTCCAAAACGAGTTCTAAGCACTTCAATCTGCTCATCTACATCTTTATCATTAACCACAACATCATCAACGCTTAATTCAATTGATGAGAAATCAGGAAGAGTTACCTCAGGGCGAATATCTACTTCTACTTCAAACTTAACAACTTCATTATCTTTTAGTTCTTTGATATCGATTGAGGGTCTTCCGACAGCGAGAACATCATGCTCACGCGCAGCCTTTGAATAAAAGTCAGGCAAACCGTTATTGATAGCCTCATTCAAAACAGTGCCACGACCAAATCGTTGATCAATTAGTTGGCGAGGAACTTTTCCTTTACGAAAACCTGGGATTGAAACTTGATGAGCAAGAGTGTCATAAGCAACGGTTACATGTGGTTCTAGATCTTTGAAATCAACATCAATGATGATGCGCACCCGGGTCGGCGAAAGGGATTCGACAACGCTCTTCACGGGACTCCTGACTTTCTATTTGAACTTTCCTGGTCGGGGCGGAGGGACTCGAACCCACGGTCTTCTGCTCCCAAAGCAGACGCGCTAGCCACTACGCTACGCCCCGCGACGTAGACGGCTTAGTCTAGATGAAGAATTCACAACTGTTTACCTGAGCCGATAACCTTTGCCCCCTTAGGACGTAAAGCCCTAAGGAAGCAATAAATGCGGATGTTGCATAATGGTAGTGCTTCAGCCTTCCAAGCTGATGGTGCGAGTTCGATTCTCGTCATCCGCTCCAAGTTTTACGATTCATATTGATTCATTTATCAGTTGATACTTCCGACCAATTGAAATATCGCAAGTCCTCGTAGTGTCATAGGACTGGAACCACTATTGCCTGTTCCATCGGT
>Ga0194127_10008174_pt1 | contig 11305 bp, 13 predicted proteins | sample TA2KigC100mmetaG_FD_148624 | JGI IMG/M metagenome (GOLD analysis project Ga0194127, IMG submission 148624) | Freshwater microbial communities from Lake Tanganyika, Tanzania - TA2015036 Kigoma Deep Cast 100m | ecosystem: Environmental > Aquatic > Freshwater > Lake | place: Tanzania: Lake...
CCCCGTTGCTGTGCAGGATGGCCAAACGTTCCAGCTTGCCCAATTTTCGGATGAGTTCTTCGAGATGCGCGATGCCTTTGCGTCGCGTGCGTGCCTGCCCCAGGTTCAGTACCGCCCCATCCAGGACTTCTACGAAGAGTTTGATATTCAGAAGCGACCCGATTCTGGCCGTCAGCCAGGAAACGCGCCCGCTTCGGCGGATATTTTCGAGCGTGTCTAGCATGGCGATCACGCGGATCTTGTCTCGAACAGCCTGGAGGTGGTGGATGATCTTCTCTACAGATAGACTCTGGGTTTTGCCAAAAGCTTGCGCGGCCATTTTGGCCGTGTTGTACATGCCGCTGAGTTGACTGGCAACGTGCAGAGATAAGATCGCCTGAGCGCCTTCCTGGAATAATCTTTCGTAAGCGGAGTGGAATGCTCCGGATGAAGGCGCGGCGGTTGTGGGCAGAGTCTCTAACGTGGGCAATTTTTCGTAGAACTCGCCGCGGGAGATGTCCTTTCCATCTACCAGGCTTTTGCCTTCCATCACGATGATGGCTGGGATGACTTCTATCTGATGCTGCGCGACGATTTCAGGGGGGTCGTCGGCGGTGCTGACATCGGCGGTGCTGTCGGTGACAATACCAATTCGCATGGTTGCTCCAGGGTGTAGAAAAGGTGGGGGCGCTTTCCACAAAGCGCCCCCCACCTTTTCTACGATGGTTTATTCGATCGAGATGATGAACTGGTAGTGAGGCTGCCCGCCGTATTGGACTTCGATTTCGTGGTCGGGGTATTTTTCTCGGATCACATCGGCGACGCGAAAGGCCTCCGTCTTCGGCAGATCCACGCCATAGAACAGGGTGATGAGTTCATAATCCTCTATATCTGCTTTTTCCAGGAAACCCAGGCAGGCATCTTGCAGGTCGTCTGACGAGAGAATCAGTTTGCCATTGTGCAGGACGATGATCTCGCCCTCTTCGACAGAGACGCCGTCTATCTCGACGCTGCGGGTGGCGGTTGTGATTTCGCCAGTCTGCACATCATCGAGGGCGGAGGTCATGTCCTGGACGACAGCATCGAAATCCCCGTCGGGGACCAGGCGCAGCAGGGCGCTCAATCCCTGTGGGACGGAGCGGCTGGGGATCACAGCAGTTTGTTTGACAGTCACCTCGGTGGCTGCCCTGGCGGCCAGGATGATGTTCTTGTTATTGGGCAGGATGATGATTTTATCTGTGGGTAGGTTCTCGAAAGCGTGCAGGATATCCTGTGTGCTGGGGTTCATGGTCTGCCCGCCTTCGACGATGGCAGCAGCTCCCAGGCTGGCGAAGACATTGGCGATCCCTTGCCCTGGGGATATACTGACGACGGCGATCTGGCCTGGCTCCACGGGCGCCAGTTTCAATGGCTGAGTCTGACGGTCGCGTTCGATATCGCCTATCTGCGCGAGCAGGTTCTCCATGTGAACTTTCGTGATCGTACCCACGGTCATGTGGTGTAATCAATGGGTTCGTAGCGCTTCTCGGTGGGCACGTGGATGTGCATGCGGTACATGCCATCGCCCTCGCCGATCTGGATAGATGTGCCCATCTCTTCGAGAGCGCCGAAATATTTTTCGAGCACCAGCGGCTTATCGGGACGGAAATCAATCACCACTTCGTAATCTTGCCCCGGCTCCACGGTTTGCATGGCGCCTTCGAGTTTGATCGCCGATAAGGGTTGTACTGTTGCGACCGCTGTATCCAGGGACATGCCCTTGGAAAACCGCAACATCCCCTCCCCCTCCACCACGCCGGCGTCTTTGAGAACATCCAGCAGTTCGGGGGTATACTCCACCGAAGCATCTGCCGCCTCTACGACAATCTCCAGGATTTCGAAGGGATCGCTGGTGATTGCGAGGGCTGCTTTCGCCGCTGCGGCGATATCTTTGGCTACTGTGAGGATGGTTCCTTCGACTGGGCGCACCACGCCTTTATAGGCGGTATCCCGCGCTGTGGCAAAGGCATTGGCCAGGGTCTGTCCGTTGATGACATCCTGTCCATCCAGCGCCCGGGCGAAACCTCGCCAGAGCTGCGAGAGGATCACCCCTGAGTTCCCGCGCGCTCCCATCAGGGCGCCTTGGGCCAGGTCGTTGGCTACTTCCCCCACTCGGAACTTGGGGGTATTCTCGATTTCGTCATAGGCCGATTGCATGGTCAGCACCATATTGGTGCCAGAGTATCGCCATCGGGTACGGGGAAGACATTCAGGGCATTGACGATCTCGTGGTTTGTACGCAGCCAGGTAAGCGCTGCAGAAGTCAAATTCTTGAGGGCAAGTCCATCGATGGGTTGCTGGCGGATCTTCTCTGCGAATTCGGGCGATCCTTCGGGCTGAGGGGGCGTGGTCATGTATGATAACTCCTAGTCGCTGATGCGTAGACCCTGCACATGGACATTGATCTCGTTGATCGGCACCCCCATCGCTTTTTCCACCTGGTAGCGGACAGTGTTCGCAACGCTGGTCGCCACAGATTTGATCCGCGTTCCGTACTCGATGATGATATACATATCTATGTTGATATGCTCATCGGTGAAATGGACATCTACGCCGTGGGTGGGGTCTTTGGCCAGGATAGAGGTGATCCCGTCTACAACGCTCTTCGACGCCATACCCACGACCCCATAGGATCGTAATGCGGATTGATATGCAATGGTAGCAATGGCTTGCGGCGAAACGTGAATACTTCCTATTTTTTAGTTGTTTCGTTGGTCATAATATGCTCGCTTGAAAGAGATGAGTTTATGTGGTAATATTTTGCGGCTTGGTAGGTAATTATAATACGTATGTCGGTTGAAAGCTCAATCCACGAAGGTGGATTTCGTGCGCCAGCCTCGAATTCATTCGATGGTTGAGCAATTACACAATTCGAAAGGAATTGATGAAATGGCAGTTTGCGAAAGTTGTGGAAAAAGGACCGCCTTTGGTCGTAATGTTCCCTGGTCCAAGAAGTCTACACGGCGTCAATTCAAACCGAACATTCAAAAAGTTTCGGTTTACGAGAATGGCCGTAAAGTTCAAAAGACCTTGTGTACTCGCTGTCTTCGCGCTTCGGTGAAGACTGATTGAACGATTGGAATTGTCTCGATTGCATTTCTGGGCTTTGACGAGGAACCACGCTCATCAAAGCCCAGAATGTTTAACACGATAAACTCTTCGGCGTTCTGTGGATGCGGCAAGATGATCCCCATCGGTATCAGCAGATGGCCAGGAAGATCTACCGTAGGGCAGAGAAGTAGATCCACAGCCAGAAAGGCGCCAGGCCGCTGACTGAGATCAAGGTTATCAGCCCTAAGAAAGCCGTAGCCCAGTCTATATCGAGGCCATCCCTCCTCAGGATGGGCGCTCTCAGGGTTGGGGGAAGGGTAGTTAGCGGGGTTGGAATTGGAGCTGGGCGGGCAGGTTGAGGGGCTGGCTGTTGCTGCGGGGTTGGGATAGCCCTTTCAGGAGCCTGGGGCTGTTCCTTTTGCTTGGAAAACGTGATCAACACCCGTCCCAATTGATCTGCGGTGCGGTAGCGCGCCGCAGGTTCTTTGGAGAGAACTTTCAGGATGATGCGATTCAAGTTCTCGCTGATCGTCGGTCGGATTTCACGAGGAGGTCGCGGCGTCATCTCTCGGTGCATTCGCGCCAGCTCGTTGCCATTGTCTGCAATAAAGGGCAGTTGTCCCACGAGCACTTCGTAGAGGACCACCCCCAAACTATAGACATCAGAGGCTGGAGAAGGGGATTTCCCGCTGGCCTGTTCGGGAGAAAAATATTGCGGCGACCCCCACACAATTTGGGTGCGTTCCTCGGGTCGGATGGAAGCCAGGGCGCGGGCGATGCCGAAATCGGTCACTTTGAGGCGCCGGTCTGGGGTGACCAGCATGTTTTGGGGTTTGACATCGCAATGCACCAGCCCGGCTCGATGGGCATAGCCAACTCCGGCGCAGGCCTGAACGAGCAAGGAAATCCCCGAGTCGATGGAAAACCGTCCCCGCTTTTCGATCAGCTCTTTGAGCGTGGCGCCGGGGGGCATGACAATGAAAATACGCCCCTGGTCAATACCAAAATCGTGAACGGTGACGATATTGGGGTGAGCAAGGTTGGCGGCTGCTTTGGCTTCCTGGCGGAAGCGTTCCCTGAAGGCCGGGTCGTTGGAATAATCCTTACGCAGGATTTTTATCGCTACCGTCCGCTCCAGCATCAGGTCACGGGCTTTGTAGATCACAGCCATGCCCCCGCTGCCCAGGCGTTCTTCCAATTGATAGCGTTTGTTGAGAAGCGTGCTGGTCATGGGTTGTGTTTCCTTTGTCCTTTCGGGTAGAATTGTACCATTCTTATGTCAAACGCCCTCATTGTTTACAACCCTGCTGCAGGACGCTTTCCCTCCCGCATGTTGACTGAGCGGGCGGCGGAAGTGTTGCGCGCGCAGGGGTGGCAAATTCATTTGGAAGAGACCCATGGCGGGCTTCATATCACAGCATTAGCCCGTCAGGCCGTCCAACAAAACCTGGATGCCTTCTTCATTGCCGGAGGAGATGGTTCGCTCAATTACGCTGTTTCCGGGCTTTGGGGGAGTGATACCGCCCTGGGTGTGCTCCCGGCAGGGACGGCCAATGTGTGGGCAAAGGAACTGGGTTTGCCCGACCTGAGCTGGACGCGCTGGATGGCCCTCGAGGAGAGCGCTCGGCGTCTGGGTACTGCATCTGTGCGCGAAGTTGATATCGGTTTGTGTAACGGGCATCCATTTCTGTTGTGGAGCGGAGTGGGTTTGGATGCATTTGTCGTTCATCGAATGAATCGAGCCACGCGGCCGCTGGGAGAAAAACTTTGCCGTGGCTCAATACGCAACAACCACGCTGCGCCAGGCGTCATTGATGGGTGGGATTGACTTGCGCATCCATACCGATGGGGAAGAAGTCAGCGGGCATTTCCTGCTGGCTGTGGCAAGCAATATTCACCTCTACGCTGGCGGGATCGCCGAGATCTCGCCATACGCCCGGCTGGATGATGGGGAGATGGATCTGTGGCTTTTTGCCGGCGATACCTGGCTCGAAGCAATTACGCATGCCTGGGATTTGTTATATGGCCGGCACCTGGAATCTGATCGGGTACGCTGCATCCCCTTTCGACAGATTGCCTTATCGTCGGACTCGACCCTTTACATTCAGATGGATGGCGAGCCGATGGGTAGTAGCGCTGAGGTAAATATTGAAGTCCGTTCCCGGGCTTTACGGATTTTAGTTCCAGACAATGCGCCGCGCACCCTCTTTTCGGATGTGACGTAATGCGATTACGAAAAACACCTTTATTAGAGATTACTGGGGTCATCGCAGTCGGTTCGGGATTGCTCGTTTTGGTGTTGTTCCTGCTCGATTTGAGCCGGCCTCCCCGGACTCCTGTGGGGTTGGTCACTGTTCTATTGACCGTGATCCCTGCCCCTACGGAGACACCTGTTCCCGCAACGCCTGCCTACGAGACGCCTGTTGCAGTCCCCGATGTGCCTCCTGCGCCGGGTGATCTCACCATCGGCGCGTATGTTCAGGTAAGCGGAACAGACGGCGACGGGTTGCGTGTGAGGGAAGGGCCAGGCCTGGGGTATGAACCCCGCTTTGTTGGTCTGGAATCAGAAATATTCCAGGTCATCGAAGGCCCCCTCGAAGCGGATGGTTATGTCTGGTGGCGTCTGGCAGCGCCCTATGATCGAAATATCAGCGGATGGGCTGTGTCGAATTATTTGGAAGTTGTGGAAGAGCCGTGATACAATCGGCATTTCGTGTGCTATATTTTGGGTATGCTATGAATACACTATTGATAAAAATGGCGGCGCGGGATTCATTGGATCGAACTTCGTTCGTTATTTGCTCAGCGTAGAACCTGGCGTTCGAATTGTAAATCTAGATGCTCTGACGTATGCTGGCAACCTGGCCAACCTGACCGATTTGCCAGCCCCTGATCGGCATGTTTTTATCAGAGGGAATGTCTGTGACGACTCTTTGGTGCGTCGTTTGCTCCGTGAATATGATATTGATACCATAGTACACTTTGCAGCCGAAACTCACGTAGATCGTTCGATTTATGGGCCCTCCCAATTCATCCAAACGAATATCGTCGGTACATTCACTTTATTGGAAGCCGTTTTTCTCGTTAGCGGACGTTCGTTTTCATCACATTTCGACGGATGAGGTCTATGGTTCGTTGGGACCAGAGGACCCCCCATTTTCCGAGACGACCCCATACGCTCCCAATTCCCCCTATGCTGCTTCCAAGGCGTCCAGCGACCACCTGGTCCGCGCCTATGGACATACTTATGGGTTGCCTGTTTCGATCTCCAATTGCTCGAACAATTATGGGCCGCACCAGTATCCAGAGAAACTTATTCCTTTGGTGATCTTGAATGCCCTAGGAGGACAGCTTTTACCGATCTACGGGGATGGGAAACAGATTCGTGATTGGTTGTTCGTGGAGGATCATTGTGAAGCGATTTGGAAGGTTCTGGCTGCGGGGATTCCAGGCGAGACATACAATATTGGGGGAAGCACTCAGCCATCTAATATCGAGATCGTCGAGATCGTCTGCTCGATTTTGGATGAACGTTTCCCCGACTCCGCCTATGTCCCTCACAAATCTCTGATTCGATCCGTGGTTGATCGCCCCGGTCACGACCGGCGTTACGCGATCGATCATACGAAAATTAGTCGTGAACTTGGATGGCGACCGCGAGAATCGCTAGACAGTGGATTGCAGAAAACTGTAGATTGGTATCTTGCGAATACGGAATGGGTGGCGACCATATTAGATGATCCATCCTTGGAAGCCTGGATTGATAAACACTATTCGAGAGACAGGGATATTCAATGAGCCGGGATCAGCAATATTCTCACGAGATCGAGCAATTGCTGGGATTTTCATGGGGCATAATTACCATTGGGGTTATGATTTTGCTGGGGACGATGTGGTATTATGCCAGGTTTACACCGGTCAATGTTGGGGGGGTGTTTTATGTGGTTACCGCGACGTTTGTTTCGATTTTTATTGGCGCTATCGTCGTTTTGTTCGATCAGGAACATTGGTTAACGAGAACAGCAGCGTTTTTATATCGTTCCCCTAGGACGAACGCTGTTCTTATTCTTGTACTGGTTGTTTTGATTGGGGGATTATATGTTTCGAGAGAATTTTTTCTTGCACAAAGGTACCCGTTTTTCGAGTTGGAATCGTTTGATTTTGGATTAAGCTGGGTGCTATCTGGTTTTTTTCTTGGGGTAGGTGGAAACTCCCTTTTTCGAGTCACAACGAAACTGAAACAGAGTATTGTCGGTCGGCATATTCACTACCTGGCCTACCTGGATAATCATGTTGTCGCCATCGGGGCGCTCATTGGACTGGTGTTGTTTTTTTATCGAAACAGCTATGAAGGGGCTTTGCTTAAGCTGGATGATTTGTACTTTATTTCTTATGTGCGTTCATCCAGCCCCTGGGCGGGCTTCATAAACCCGCCAGATGCTTACGCATCCTTTTACCGCCCCCTTCACTTTCTGACAATCTGGTTACATTATCATCTGGTAGGCCTGGACTATGCAAAATACCAGCTTGTTTTGATTGTTGGGCATCTGGTTGTTCTAACGCTGCTTTATTTCTTTCTATATTCGATTAACCACAATCGAATCATCTCTTTCGTGCTAACCCTGGTTTTCAGCGTGCATATTTATGTCAGCTTGTTAGTGATCTTCGTTACGACAGTAGTTTGGTGGTTCGGGGTGATTGCCGGAGCAGTGAATTTCTATATCAGTAAACCAAAATTGAAATTGCTCCCGCATTTACTATTGGGTTTCTTGTTGATGATGTCTTTGTTGATGGCTGAGTCCGGCTTTACCCTGGTGTTCGCTGTTTGTTTCTTTGCCCTGTACGCATTTTTTATCAAGGAAATCAACCTTCGAAATGTTCTCTCTCTCGTGATGGTAAATGTAGGGGTTGTAGCAATTTACTTTTTTCTCCGCTGGAAGGCGGTGGGATTCTTGCCGGGGGATTTGAGCGCCTCGTCGGGCTATTTTGGGGATTTCTACGAAGACCCTCAACAACTCGGGATGAAATTTTATCTCTACACCCTCACAGCGAATTTCATGGCAACATTTATCCCGATATTTACTCAAGGGGGAGAGATCATCAAGAATTCTGTGCTCCTTATTCTCGCGGGAGCAATATTATTTAGCCTATATGTTATTTTGCTTCGAAAGTTTTCGGCCAATTTCGTTGTGCAAATTCTTTTATTTATCCTGTTTTATGTGCTCTTGATAAAATCGAGGATTCTCATTCGACGGTTTCTCGGCTATGGATATCAATACGATTTGAGTTTTGCACTTCATACGATTTTAGGTTTCAGTCTTGTGCTGTTGTTCTCTCGATGGAAAAAAGTCTCGAAGCAGCATAAGCTCATCATGTTTTATGCAATTGGGCTGATAGTGGGGGCCAGTATCGTCTCTTTCGCATATTTCCGCTGGAGAACGCACTATCTAAGCCTTATGGGTTGGGTAATTATCATTGCGGTTGGACTACAATACCTTCACACATTGAAATCCGGTCGAGCAGTTCTCGTGAGCTTGCTCATCCTGGCAAGTATTTTGATCTGGGAGCAGGCCGCTCTTCTCGACGCCCGATTTCCTGAAATTACAATTCGACAATATCAGCACTGTCTCTGTCATCCATCCGTGGATCAGGATGTGTTCGATGAAGTTGTTGAGTTCTATGGTATAGACGTTGAGTCATTGCTTTCTGAGTGCGAAGAGGGAGATTGGGGTATATATCATGATTGCTAAATTGATTGTAACTGCTCAGTCATCGAACGGATTAGCCCGAAAAAAGGGTGTGCGTGGGGGTGCTGCGCACCCCCACGCACACCCTTTTTTCGGGAATTTCTCCGTTTGGCTGAGCAGTTACAATTGATTTTCCTGAAAATAAGAATTGCATTGTATCAATCGCTCGTTTGTTTTTCTGTTCGGGAGGTCTAAGGTGAAAGGGATAATTTTGGTTGGTGGAAGAGGAACTCGTTTACATCCGTTGACTTTGTCGGTAAACAAACATCTCCTTCCGGTATTCAACAAACCTATGGTGTACTATCCTCTCTCGATCTTGATGCTGGCTGGCATTCGCGAAATATTGATTATCAGCACGCCACAAGATTTACGACTGTTTAGACAGTTACTTGGCGATGGAAGCCATTGGGGCCTGAAGTTTTGTTATATGGAACAAGAGTCGCCGCGAGGGATTGCTGAAGCGCTGATCATAGCCCAAGATTTCGTCGAGGTCGATCCAGTCTGCCTGGTATTAGGGGATAATATCTTTTTCGGTACGACGCTACCGGCTCGTTTACGAAAGGCAGCAAAGCTACAAACTGGAGCGATCATATTTGGCTATCAAGTACAGGATCCAGAACGATATGCGGTTGTTACCTTCGAGAGTACGGTAGAAAATTCAGCAAGAGCTATAACCTTGGAAGAAAAACCCCAAAATCCCAAATCGAAATATGCGGTCCCAGGATTATATTTTTATGATAACAATTCAATCAAGATGGCAAAGGAGTTGCAGCCCTCTGCCAGAGGAGAACTCGAGATTACGGATTTAAACAAGCGATATTTAGATCAAGGTTTGTTGCAAGTCGAAGTATTGGGTCGTGGAATAGCATGGTTGGATGCGGGCACCCATGAATCACTGTTGCAAGCAGCGCATTTCATTCAAACTGTAGAAGATCGCCAGGGTATGATGATCTCTTGCCCTGAAGAGATTGCCTATCGAATGGGGTACATCACCCGCAGCCAGATGTCCCATCTCGCTGAACAAATGGCAGATAATGCATATGCTGCCTATTTACGCAGCTTGGATTAATGTGCCGAAAAGTAGCAATCGTTCAATCGAATTATATTCCCTGGAAGGGTTATTTTGATCTGATCAATCTCGTTGATGAATTCGTTCTGTACGATGACGTGCAATACACGAAGCGGGATTGGCGAAATCGAAATCGTATCAAGACCCCTGATGGTCTTGCCTGGTTGACTATTCCTGTTGTAGTTAAAGGAAAATATCATCAGAAAATCAAAGATGTCCTCGTCAGCGATACTCGATGGAATATCAGGCATTGGAAATCTATTTGCCAGAATTATGCCCAGGCGCGTTTTTTCGATGCCACTAAGATATTTCTAGAAGAGCTATATACGACTTGCGATAGAATCGATCTTAGTGGCATCAATTACCATTTTCTGGCAGGCATTTGTAATTATCTTGGAATCACGACGAAGCTTTCCTGGTCCATGGACTACGATTTGGCCGAGGGGAAAACAGAACGCTTGATCGGGATTTGTAAACAGGCGAATGCCAGCGAATATATCTCCGGCCCATCAGCCAGGCAATATATAAATGAAGGCGAATTCCAAAAAGAGGGGATAGGACTAACTTACATTGATTATTCGGGTTATCCGGTATACGATCAGTTATACCCACCTTTCGAGCATGGCGTCAGTATTGTAGATCTTCTACTCAATACAGGCCCTGATGCGAAAGCGTTTATGAAGAGTTTTTAGGTGAATTTAAGGATCATCGAGGTACGACGTGTCCACCATTTCGTTCAACCGCCCAACCCTGGTTGGCAAAGAGTTCGAATACATCCAACAAGCCATAGACAATTTGCATCTATCGGGAAATGGGCCATTTACGAAAGAATGCCAGCGATTGTTGGAACAACGGATCGGCTGCGCTAAAGCATTATTGACTCATTCTTGTACAGCCGCATTAGAAATGGCGGCGATTTTGGCGGATATTCGACCGGGGGATGAAATCATCATGCCGTCGTTTACCTTTGTTTCCACGGCAAATGCTTTCGTGCTGCGGGGTGGAGCGCCGGTATTCGTCGAGGTCCGACCGGATACACTGAATATTGATGTTAAAGCCATCGAAAAAGCAATCACATCGAGGACGAAGGCCATTGTCCCGGTTCATTATGCTGGGGTTGCCTCCGATATGGACGAGCTTTTAGAATTAGCAGATCGGCATGTGGCTTGTTGGTCATCGAAGACGCTGCCCAGGGGATCAATGCTTCCTACAAGGAGAGACCATTAGGTAGCCTGGGGCATTTGGCGGCCTTGAGTTTTCATGAAACAAAGAACGTGATCTCGGGCGAGGGGGGCGCATTGCTAATCAATGATGAGCGCTTCGTCGAACGCGCGGAGATTATATGGGAAAAAGGCACCAATCGTGCGAATTTCTTCCGTGGTCAGGTGGATAAGTATACCTGGGTGGATATTGGCTCGTC
>Ga0194127_10008179_pt1 | contig 11303 bp, 7 predicted proteins | sample TA2KigC100mmetaG_FD_148624 | JGI IMG/M metagenome (GOLD analysis project Ga0194127, IMG submission 148624) | Freshwater microbial communities from Lake Tanganyika, Tanzania - TA2015036 Kigoma Deep Cast 100m | ecosystem: Environmental > Aquatic > Freshwater > Lake | place: Tanzania: Lake...
CCATCGGATCAAGATTTTCAATCGAGCAGACGATGATGCAGTTATCCGCCCGATCACGGACCACTTCCATCTCGAACTCTTTCCAGCCGATGAGCGACTCTTCGATCAAGAGCTCGTGGGTAGGCGAAGCCTCAATGCCCCGCTTGCAGATGGTTTCAAATTCCTCGGCGTTATACGCAATGCCGCCGCCCGTGCCGCCCAAAGTAAAGCTGGGCCGAATCACCAGCGGAAAACCACTGCTGCCTGTGAGCTGGCTGATTTGTTTTTGAACCGCCCAGGCCTCTTCCAGTGTATGGGCGATGCCCGATTTTGCAGAGTCCAGACCAATCTGGGTCATGGCCTCTTTAAACTTGAGCCGGTCTTCGGCTTTTTCGATGGCCTCTTTTTTTGCGCCGATAAGCTCGACGCCAAACTTCTGAAGCACGCCCTCGCGATGCAAATCGAGTGCACAGTTCAGCGCGGTCTGGCCGCCCATTGTGGGCAGCAGCACATCGGGCCGCTCGACTTCGATAATTTTGGCAACCGTCTGCCAGGTAATGGGCTCGATGTATGTGACATCGGCTGTCTCTGGATCGGTCATGATGGTCGCGGGGTTGCTATTGACCAGGATGACTTTGTAGCCCTCTTCTTTGAGGGCTTTGCAGGCCTGGGCACCCGAGTAATCAAATTCGCAGGCCTGGCCAATCACAATTGGGCCAGCGCCGATGATCATGATGCTGCGAATGTCAGTCCGCTTCGGCATTGTGGCCTCCGGAGTGTTGCTGCATCAATGTGGTGAAGTGGTCAAACAGCGGGCCGATGTCATGGGGGCCGGAGCTGGCCTCGGGATGGCCTTGAAAACAAAAGGCCGGCACATCCGTGCGGGCCAAGCCCTGAATCGAGCGATCAAACAGCGATACGTGGGTAATGCGCAGGTGGCTGGGCAGATGATCAGGATCGACGGCAAAGCCATGGTTCTGAGAAGTAATAAAAACCCGCTTGGAATCCAACTCCTGCACGGGATGATTGGCGCCGTGGTGGCCGAATTTCATCTTCAGTGTTTTCGCGCCTGAGGCCAGGGCCATGATCTGGTGGCCCAAGCAGATGCCAAAGACCGGCAGCTTTTTTTTCATTGCGCTTTGGGCAGCAGCAATCGCGTAATCGCAGGGCTCGGGATCACCGGGGCCATTGGAAAGAAACAGGCCATCGGGCCGCAGTGCTTGAATTTCTTCAAAGCGGGTCTGGGCCGGCATCACTGTGACGCGGCAGCCCCGATCGGCCAGCATGCGCAAAATATTGCGCTTCACACCGAAATCGAGCGCGACCACATGGAAGCGGGCCGGGCCCATCGGCGCATGGCCAATGCCCAGGGACCAGCTGCCTTCGGTCCATGCATAGGATTGGGTTGTCGAAACAACCTTTGCCAGATCCATGCCCACCAGCCCAGGAAATTCGCGGGCCGCCGCGACCGCGCGGCCGGCATCAAGCGTCTCGCCTGGTGCTGCAGCCAGCAGCGCGCCATTCTGGGCGCCCTTTTCTCGTAAGACCCGGGTTAAGCGTCGGGTATCGATGCCGGCAATGCCCACCACGCCTGACTTCTGAAGGGTCTCCGAGAGCGAGGCCTGCGAGCGAAAATTGGATACCAGCAAGGGCAGATCGCGAATCACCAGGCCCGCAACATGCAGTCGGCCGGATTCGTCGTCCTCGGCATTGGTGCCGACATTACCGATATGGGGATACGTCAGCGTCACAATCTGACGGCTGTAACTCGGATCAGTAAGAATTTCCTGATAGCCGGTCATGGAGGTATTGAAAACCACCTCACCGGCCGAAAGGCCTACGGCACCAATAGATTGGCCCTGAAACAGCGTGCCGTCGGCGAGCGCAAGAAGGGCCGGCGCCAAGTTGGAAGACTGGCGAAACAAGAGTTGTACCCCCGGAATTTTGTGAATTATACGGCCGATCCCGACTCAGCCGAAATTCACTGTCAAAGCGGCTTGGCCGCTGCGCTACGTTGTCCCTGAGGCGAAGACTGTCAAGGTCGTGATAAAGCCCGCAAGCCATGCCAGGGTTCTGAGCGAGGACTTATCCATGACATAAAAACCGATATACAAAATTCGGCTGGCAATAAAAAACATCGCAAGAAAATCCAACTTACTGGGGTCCGCCTTGGTCACCAGGGCAATCGCCATGGCAATGCCAAACCAGGTGAAGGCCTCCCAGCTGTTGGCCTGCGCAGCATTGGCGCGACGGCGATAGCCCTCTTGTCGGGCCAGCCATTCGCGGGGCGCGCGATTGTCATAGTCCGATGCGCCCCCCTTTGAAATTCCTGCGCACACGATCGGCAAAATGCCAGCAATCATCAGACACCACAGTGCAATGCTCATAGCTTTCTCCGCTCTCGAACCGCCTGGGCAATCGTGCCCAAGTCAATGTATTCCAGCTCCCCACCAACCGGCACGCCGCGCGCCAGACGTGAGACTTTCTTTTGATCGGCCAGGCCCTTGGCCTTGAGCATGCTCTCAATGGCATGGGCCGTCGCCTCGCCCTCCGGGGTGAAGTTGGTGGCAATCACCACTTCTTTGACCTCGTCTGCAGAAATTCGCGCCAGTAGCCGATCCATATGAATTTCTCTGGGGCCTACGCCTTCGAGTGGCGAGATTCTGCCCATCAGCACGAAATACAGACCCCGCCAGGCGTGGCTTTGCTCGACCGCCAATAAATCCGAGGGCGACTCCACCACACAGAGTTGGCTGCGATCGCGGCCGGCATGGGTGCAGATGCTGCAGACCTCTTCTTCGGTGAAGGTGTTGCACTCGCGACAGTGGCGAATCACACGTACCGCATTCAGAAGCGACTGGCCCAATAACTCTGCCCCCACTCGATCATGCTGCAAGAGATGCAGGGCCATACGCTGCGCGGTTTTGGGGCCTACTCCGGGAAGCCGCCGAAGGGCCTCGGCAAGCGACTCCAGCGCGTGTGGATTGGCAGGCAGGGCACTCACATGCAGTGCTGATTAGAAAAGCTTCATGCCGGGTGGAAGCGGCAGGCCCGCTGTTACGGCAGACAGTCGCTGCTGTGAGACCGCCTCCGCTTTTGCCGAGGCGTCGTTACTCGCCTCGACCAGCAGATCCTGAAGCGTCTCCCGATCATCTGCATCCGCAGACATCAGACTCGGGTCAATCTGCACGGCTTTGACCTCGTGCTTGCAGTTCATGGTGATTTTCACCAAGCCCGCACCCGATTGGCCTTCCACCATCTCCTGGCTCAGGCTGTCTTGGACCTGCTTCATTTTTTCCTGCATCTGCTGCGCCTGACGCATCAGTCCCGCAATCTGACCTTTCATCATCCTGGACTTCCTTTTCTGGTTGAGCGAATGGAACCCGGCACAATCTTGCCGCCAAAATCATTCAGGATCGATTGCACCATCGGGTCGGCATGAATCTGGGCCTCGGCACGCGCCTGGGCCTGGGCGGCCGCATCCGCCTCCTCAGCCGCTGCGGTCAGTGTCTCGGCCTCGCCGAGTTCAACATCAATTTTGCAAGGCTTGCCGAAGTGTGCCGCCAGCGCCTCCTGGGTTTTGCTGACCGCCGAAGACTCAGTCAGCGCAGGAATCGCCACCCGAAACTGCAGCCGCACGCTACGGCCGAGGTCCTCGAATGCAACGAGTTTTGCCTGCTGAACAAATTGCCGCGCCAGGCCCGAGACCGCAAGCGAACGCGAGACCGCAGGCCACTGCTGTGCAGTCAGTGACGCTGCCGGCAGTGCTACAGCTGCGGGTGCGGGTGCAGACGTGGATGCGGGCCCTGCCCGACTCTGCGAGGGCGCTGCCACCGTCCGAGGGGATGCGCTCGTTACCGCCATCGCAGCGGGCTGAAATGCAAAGAGCCGCAGCAGTGTCATCTCCAATCCGGTGCGCTCATCGGGTGCAAGCGGCAGATCTCTTCTGCCCAGTGTCACGATCTGATAATTGAGCTGCAGGGTCTCAGGGGACTGATGCTGCGCAAGCGCCTCGATCACCCCACTGGGATCATCACGAGATTCAATCTTTAGAGTTGCAAGGGCGCTGGCCTGATGAAAACACCGGGCCATATCGGCAAGCAAGGCATCTGCCGATGCGCCTGAGGTTTGTAGTTCTTCAAGAGTTGCAAATGCAGCCTGCGGATCATTACGGGCAATGTCATGCATAAAGCGGCCCAACAGCTCACGCTGAACCAATCCGAGCATGGCCCGAACGGCAGGCTCCGTGATTTGTCCGCCCCCATAGGCAATTGCCTGATCCGTCAGCGACAGCCCGTCCCGCACGCTGCCCTGGGCCGCCACAGAAAGCCAGGCCAGGGCCTGAGGCTCGGCACTGATTTTTTCTTCGTTTAAGACCCAGGCCAGATGCTGCTGCAAAAGCTCGGGCGGTACATTTTTAAGATTGAACTGCAGGCAGCGCGAGAGCACGGTAACGGGAATCTTTTGCGGATCCGTCGTTGCCAGCAAAAACTTTACATCCGGCGGCGGCTCTTCCAGAGTTTTGAGCATTGCGTTAAAGGCGTGATTCGACAGCATGTGGACTTCATCGATCACGTAGACCTTAAAGCGGCCCGCGGTCGGGGCGAACTGGGCCTGCTCGAGCAATTGCTGAATCTCAGCTACCCCGCGATTGGAGGCAGCATCAATCTCGATGTAATCCACAAAACGGCCGCCATCAATCTGACTGCAGGCGCTGCAGACACCACAGGGGTTCGCGCTCACGCCGGATTCGCAATTCAATGCCTTGGCAATAATCCGGGCTAAAGTGGTCTTGCCAGTCCCGCGGGTGCCCGCGAGCAAATAGGCATGATGCAGCCGCTGGGCATTGAGCGCATGGGCAAGGGCCTTGACCACATGGTCCTGGCCCACCACCTGTGAAAACGATTTTGGCCGCCACTTGCGGGCCAGCACGGCCGATGGCGATTGCAGCCCTGCAGCCGCAGGCGGCGGCAAATCTTCAGAGGAAAACAGGGCGTTAGTCATTCATCAGTGTGCGTCAAAGGGGGCGAGCCGGACCCCCGGCACTTGAGAAATTCAGCCTTGGCTGCTTCGTTCCCGACCTGACCAGGTATGCCGACTCCCAATGCGGGGCGGCCCGCCTTAGGCCAAGTGTACCAAGCGGTCCCCCTGCAGATCCCACAGCTGTGCCTTGGCCGTCAGAATCTTGGCAGCGACCCTGGCCTGAGGCCGAATCCTGGCGAATTGATCGCGATACAACGCAAGCTGGCGGACGTAATCCGCATGCTCCGAGGGCAGAACATTCCACTTGAAATCAACAATCCACCACTCCTCTGGTGACTCCTGAATCCGGACGACGCGATCGGGACGCATCAGCGTGCCGGATGGCAAATCCACCGCGGGCCACTCGGATTCGGAGTACGCAAGAACATCTGGACTAAAAATGCGGGCTGCAAACTCGGACTTTCCAATGGCCGCGGCTGAAGCGATCACCTCATCTCGGGCGGCACCCGGCAGTCCAAATTGAGCAATCAGTGCGCGGGCAACCGCAGTGGCCTGCTGGGGCCCGAATTCCAAAAGCCGGTGTAAGGCTTTGCCCTGCCGCATCGCCAGTGTCTCGGATGCTGGTGAGCCTGCTGGACTCGTTTTTTTATCAAAGCGCAATCCACGCCATGTCACTGCAGACGGTGCGAGAAAAGCGGGGGCGTCTTTCTGTGCGGCCGGGCCTGGCACAGAGGGCTGAGGAAAATCACGTTGCTCGCAATGGTCTTTTAGTTTTTCATACCAGCTGGGCTTACGACTGCTTGAAGCTGGCCGCTCTTCGCCGGTGGCGCTTAATAAAAGCACCTGCTTGGCCCGCGTAATGCCAACATACAGAAGATTGAAATCCTCTTCCTCGATGCGCCGGTTCTCTTCCAGTAGCGCATCACGAACAAATGGGCTGATGGGATCGCCTGCAATCCAGCCCGCATGGCCGAGGATCGCATCGCGATTCTCCGACCATTGCGACAGCCAACGCAGCCCGCTCTCCGATCGGCCCTGATCCATTAGCCCCGCAAGCACTACAACCCTGGCCTCAAGGCCCTTGGCCGCATGCAACGTAGAGAGGGCCACCGCCTGCTGATTGGGCAAGACACCGGGGCCGGGAGACTCCGAATCAGAGAGGGCAGCAGCACGATTTAGCTCGCGCAGAAATCTTGGCAGGCTGGGCAGCCGTCCTGTGTCGAGCTCCAAGGCAAGGCCAATAAAGGCTTCAATATTCGCAAGCCGCTGCAGGCTACGAAAATCGGGAGTGCGCGAGGCAATCCGATCAAATACATCCTGATCGTGCAGGATCTGGTCCAGCAGATCATGAACTGGCAGCTGCGTCGATAAATCAATCCAGCGCGACAGACTTCTGGCAGCAGCCGCCAAGGCGGGGTCGGCATCGGGCTTAAGACCGCAGGCAAGTAAGCCAGCGTAAAAACTCTCCCCATCATCAGCAGCCCGCTGTTTTGCAATTGTCACCAGCTGCGAATCGGCGAGGCCAAAGATCGGGCTTTTCAGTGCCTGGGCACAGTCGCGATCCGACCAAGGTGCAGCCAAGAAACGCAGCAGCGCAATCAGATCTTCGATTTCCGGAGACGACAGCAGCCCGCCTGAACGATCACTGACAAAGGGAATGCCGGCTTCGGTGAGCGCCAGCTCATAGCTCTGAAAATGCGTGCGGGCGCGAAACAAGATCCGCACCTCCGACCACTGTAACGACGGCAACTCTCTCCGAAGCTGCAGTAAAGCCGCTGCAATCGCCCTGCCCTCACTTTCCCAATCGGGTGCCAGGCCAAGACGCGCAACAAAACCAGCTGCATCGGCTGCGCGGGTCTCGTGATCGACGAATCGATTGGGCGCAGCGCTGCCAAGTGCGGCATTCAGAAACGCCACCACCGCGGGGCCGCAGCGATAGGTGGTGTTCGTGGAGAGAACGTCCGCGCCAAAGTGTTGGGCAAGCCACCGGGATGCCGCATAAAACACCTCTGGGTCAGCACGCCGGAATCGATAAATCGACTGTTTGGGATCACCCACGATAAAGACTCGGGGGGCGCTGGCTGCAATGCTGTGATCATCTTGCTCATACTGGGAGAGCCAACCCCGCAGCATCGCCCACTGCACCGGATTGGTATCTTGAAACTCATCGACCAGGAGTTGTGAAATCTGACGATCAAAACGCGCATGAAAATCTGCCGCTAATGCTCCGCCAAGCAGCTCCCATGCCTTCATCTCAAGGCCGGTGAAATCGGTCTCGTGGCTTTTGGCCATGACGTCTTCCAGGCATTGGCCAAGCGTTGACGCGCAGGCCCAGAGGGCCTGATTGCGGGCCGCCAAAAGACGTGCATCGCAGGTGGTGATCAGCCCACCGAGTGCCGCGCCAAAGGCCTGAATCTGGGCCTTTAATGCTGGGCCTTCGGCACCCCAGACCGCCAGGTCTTTGCCCTTGCGAACAAAGCGATCATCGCCACCTTTTAAATGAAAGCGCGGGCTATCGGGATCGCTGAGCATTTCCTCGGTCGTGCGTTGCGTGAGCATGCGGCTACGCAAATCGCTGAGCTCATCAGGATTCCATCGCGAAAATAAACCAGCGAGCTCGGCACGATCGGCAATCTGTGCATAGGCTTTGGCAAAAATCGCTGCCTGCGATTGCTGGGCCTGATAAAACGCAGCCACGGCCAGTCGATTGGCTGATAACGCATCTGCGATCACTGATTTGCTGGCCCTCGCACCGCTTCCAGCAGCCGCCGCATCGGACTGCGGCTGTGATTCAACACCAAAGGCCTGCCACTCCACACGGGCAGCTAACCAAGACTGCATCGCCTCGCGGACATGCCATGGGCCCATCAACTCAATTAACTCGGCGTACGGCAGCCGATCCGTATGGTTTGTAAGAAACAACTCCCACGCCTGGCGATGCAAATCGGAGGCGCGCTGTGTCAGCGAGAGGCTGGCCATGCCAGCTGCGCGCAGCGGTGCCATGGCGATCAGACGGGCATACCAGCTGTGAAATGTTCCGATCATCGGAGGCTGGGGATCTGATAAAAACCGCTGTAAGGCCTTGGGGGCTGCTAAAAGCGCGGCCTCAAGGGCCTGACCGGTCAGGCCCCAGTGAGTAAGAATCTCGCGTTGTCGCTGTGCATCGCTGGCTGACAAATCACGCAGCTGCCCAATCACCCGATGCCGCATTTCAGCGGCGGCTTTATTCGTAAAAGTCAGTGCAAGGATGGATCGCGGGGCCACGCCCTCAAGAAGAGCCCGGGTAATTCTCGAAGACAAAAGCCAGGTCTTGCCGCTTCCCGCACAGGCCTCCACGACCACGCTGCGTTGGGGCTCTAAGGCCCTTGCCGGATCAAGCGCCATCGGTCTGCTCCGCGCCATCGTTGGCCTCTATCTCTAAGCGTGCGGCATCAAGCCGATAGTCATCGCGCCGGCAGACACCCCGCACGGCACAGTACTGACAGACCTGCGCATCCGCATCAACTCCCCGTGCCTGCACCAGCGCACCACCGGCAATCTCTTTGAGTTCTGAGCGCACCGATTCCAGAGCCTGGACGCCGAGCTGCGCAATTGACCTGCCTTCATCGGGTGTGAGATCCACCTCGGTGACGGCCTCACGCCGAATCGACACAAAACGCGCAGCCTTCACCGGCTGGTCTGACTGCTGTGCCTGCAGCAGCCAGGCATAAAGCTGCAGCTGAAGTTCATTGCCTTCTGGGCTTAAGCGTTTTTTCAGAACTTTGGGATTGCTGGTTTTGAAATCCGTCACCACGCCGCGCTGCACATCCAGCCGATCCAGCCGGCCTTTGAGCGTCACGCCCAGGTCCGGAATTTGTGCGCGTAGTGGCAGTTCAGTCTGAATCACGCTGCCTGAATCGCTCGCGGAATTGGCAGCGGGCTGAGTCAGAAGCCATCGGGCAAGTCTGGGCACGATTGCAAACGCCTCGGCACGCAGCTGCGCCCAGATCGGCCTCGGGAGCGGGAGCTTTAATGTGTCGCCAGGACCACCCCAGCGCCAGGGCTGCTCCAGACTCTGGTCAATCTGCCGATGTAGCCAGTCGGCGCACAGGGCCTCGGAATCAAATCCCGCTGGAGCCGCTTTTAAAACATGATGCAACAGCGAGCCCAGATCCGAGGCCTGCGCGGATTCTTCCAGCTCCTCGCATTGCGAAAGCGCCAAAAGCGAAGACAGCGCATATTGATAAGGGCAGTCCACCAATCGCTGCGATTCAGATACCGAGATCGCATCCGGCAGGCCCAGATCCCACTGCAGCTGCGTTTCGGCCTGAAAATCTTCTGTCAGGGCAGGCAAAAGACTGCAGTCGAGCACCAGCGGCGAGATCATTTCGGCCGCTTTTTTCACGGGCATGGATGTCTGCAGCTCCACCCATGGAGAGAACTGCACTGCGCTATCTGGCTCATCGCTGGTCGCAATCATGGTGATCGGAAGATCCGATCGCCACAGCGCAGTAAACGCAGTAAAGCCCTCGGACTCCTCTTGAATGGGATCAAGCGCAAGCCCCATCTCGGCAAGCTGCGTTGGCTCGAAAAATCGCGGCATCTCGCGCTGGGGCAGCCGCTTTGCATCCGCACCCACAACCAGCAGGGCCTGCGGCCTTTGCCACAGCAATGACGAAGCGGAGACCACACGGACTTTTGCCTGTTCGGTGGGCTCGATGAATCGCGCACGATTTAATTCTTCGGCCAGCACCGTATTCCAGAGCGACGACGATATCGCCAGCGAATCGGCCATCGACTGCTGCTGCAGAATTTGCAGCGCCGCCAACACGGCCTCTCCCGCGGGGTCCGATGCCAATGCGGCATCCAGGCCCAGCGCCTCTGCGGCCTGTAACAACTGATCCACCCAGCGTGCGAGGGGCTGGCGGCCACGCCGCCTTGCCGTCTCGAAGACTTCTGCAGGAAGTGTGAGCAGGCCCTCCTGAGCAAGCGTCGCCAGACTAATCTCGGTGACTCGGCCCGCCTCGCGTAATGCGGCATCCAGCATCTGACGCTCTCTCGCATCAAAGCCGCAGGTGACTTTCAGGCCCGCGGCAACAAAAGGGGAATGGACCCATTCAAGAATGGTCTGGGTCGTAATCGGGCCGCTCAGCAGCTGATTCAGGCCAGCAATTGCACTTGCGGCCACTGTTGTATCCAGCGCCCAGCCAGAGCGGTCACTAAAGGGCTCCTCAGCACGCTGCAATAAAGCACGCATTCTGCGGACCGCTTTGCGATCCAATGCAAGCACGCCAATGTCAATCAAGCCGCGGGCACGCCACTGCAAGATGGTCTGCAGACCTGCCCATGCGGTCTCCTCGAGGGTGCAGGCCGCAATCAGTTCCCGCTCCTGCGATGCCGGCGAGGCCTCGGATGCGGTCAGCGGATCAATTGGCTGAAAACCAAATACTGTGATCTGCGAGTCCTGCACGCCAAACAAAATCTCAGCCATTGCGAGTTCACGCTGCGACGGGGATCGGCCAAGGCAAAACCAAACGGCATCGGTGCAAAGCGATAATGGACGCTGATATTTTTTCAGGCCCTGCGCGATCCACGGGGCTTGATCCTCCGCAATTGAGGTGGCCCGATGCAGTTCAGCCAACACCCACAGATCGCCGGCAATCGATGAGGCAGCTGCCGATGTCACCGGCAGCCCAAGATGGGCCGCATCAAGCCAATCCCAGCCCTCAAAGATATCGACCCACTGGCCTGCCAACAGCAATGCCGCCCGGGCTGAGCCGGCGAGTGCGTGTTTTAAAGCGGAATGATCAAGCAGGTGTTGCGCCAGTTCCACACGCCGTGCGCAGAGCGCGCGCGGCAGTGACACATCATTTACGCCACCATGGGATGCAATCTGGAAGACTGCCTGCTGCGCAGCCTGATCAAGGCTGCCGCACCAGGGCATTGGCCTGCCCTGCTTGCGGCCAGGCCACTGGACCGCCGAGAGCGCGGACTTCAGTGCGGCAGCGGCGGCCGGCGAGTCGGTAATCAGCGCCGGGGGGAGATCGCCCTGCGCCTGGCCCATGGCCTGGGCTACGGCCTGCGACAGCGGCGCAGTGCTTGGCAGGGCAAAAACTGTAGGCATGGGGGAATTTATGCTATTGTCCACGGCGAAATCACCATAGTAGACAGCCCGGCAGGCTCACCGAGTGATCGATGCGGCAAAACGTCGCCCCGCCTGCCCAAAAACACTAAAGCCCCCCCCGGTTACACCACTATGAGCCAACATGTTCTCGCTGTAAGCGATGCCTCATTTGAGGCCGATGTCCTGAAATCAGATCTGCCCGTGCTGGTGGACTTCTGGGCCGAATGGTGTGGCCCCC
>Ga0194127_10008186_pt1 | contig 11298 bp, 14 predicted proteins | sample TA2KigC100mmetaG_FD_148624 | JGI IMG/M metagenome (GOLD analysis project Ga0194127, IMG submission 148624) | Freshwater microbial communities from Lake Tanganyika, Tanzania - TA2015036 Kigoma Deep Cast 100m | ecosystem: Environmental > Aquatic > Freshwater > Lake | place: Tanzania: Lake...
TCGAATCCACTGCCAGTCGGCGCCCAATGAGCGCCGGTGATACTGCCGCCATCGCGGCATATGAATGGTCGCATCTGACTCATAATACCCCCCTCAAACAGGCAAAAGGCGACTCAAAGGCCACCTTTTCATACGCCGCCGCGGCGCGAGCCTTTTCCGCGGCTGCTCGCTCGGCCTCCTCAAAGGCCAGCGCGAAAACCAGGGCCGAGCGCTCGGCGCTCTTTCGCGGCGCGTCAGCGCCGAAATCGAATACCGGGACCAAGTACCCGCCCGGGCCATGGACACCAGCCAAGTGCGGACACCAGCCAGAGACACCAGCAGCAGCCTGTGCTGCCTCAAAGGCCACGCACCCCCTCTCCCACACGGCTCTCGCCGCTGCCGTATCGGCAGCGATTCGGCGGTCGATGTGGTCAGTATGGGTGTCGACGACGCCCTCGCACTGGAAGGCGTCCGCCCACAAAGGGCTGTGGTATCCCGTGGCGGAGTTCATGCCCCCACCTCCTCGCCTTCGAGGATTTCGGGAACGTACTCCCGGATTAGGGCGTCCGCCCGCACCTCGTGCGGGGAAGCGGGCCACCCCTGGCCACAACGCGGCCATTCGTGTGCCGCGTCATACGACGCGACGGCAGCGGCGACCTTATCGCGCAAGGCGCGCTCGGCCTTGCGGGCCTCTTGAGCGGCAACTGCCGCCTTGAGGAGCGCCGCGCGCTCCTCTTCCGTTTGCGCTGGCTCAACCGGCGCTGTATCGCGCTTCGCTGCGGCCACGGACCTAACCGCTGCGTCTAGCGCGCTGGCCAGGCGGGCCTTTTCGGCCCGGTTTTTGTCCGGGCAGGCCTTCCAGGCCGCAAACGCGGCGGCCTGGACGGCCTTCGCGGCCGCGAGATTTGTTGTGAACATTTCATCTTCTCCTTGTTTCGCTCGGCACATCGCCTCGCTTGGAAGTAATGTATGACAGAACAAAAAGGAATGCAAGTACTTTTGCACGACATAGTCTATAGAATGTTTTTATACCTCGTCGTCGTCATCTTCTGCACCGAAGTGGCGAAGGGCGTACTTCATGACCCCCGTTGGGCGGGCGCGTGTGGCCTCATAGCGGACATAGTCGGGATTCATGTCGAACAGATCGCAGCACCAGAGGAAGCCACCCGGGCGCTTGTCGTCGCTGATGATCCAGCATATCGCGCCGCGCATCTCGGAGTCATCGACCTGCGAGGGGTCGGGGATCGTGCGAAGCCTTCCGCGCTTGACGGCGGTTCTGACATCGCTGACGGCCTGCGCCATCACGGCGGCCCATAGCCGCACATAGGGATCCATACTCTCTGGCACACCATCTCCTCAAAAAATAACGGGAGCACCTAAGGTAATCCCGTCAGCCGGTTCGTGTATGACTTATTTTAATCAATGGTGTCGTCAGTATTAACGCGCTCGATCAGGGCCAGATAGCCGGCGGCGTCGACCAGATTGTCGAGCTTGAATTGATGCTGCTGGCGGGCGATCTTGAGGAGCACCATCATCAGCGCGACATCCTCGCCATCGAGTGTGATCTCGTGGCCCTTGTTGCCGAGATAGATTGACCAGAAGGCCGCGATCCGGAGGAGGTTGATCGACGGATCGCCATAGGTTTGTTCGCGGTCGCCGTAGATGATCTCTTCGGCGGTATTCAGAATGGACATCGGGAAGTCTCCAAAAGGTTATAGGAAGTGGCACCTTACGGGTGCCAATCGGTGAGTTCCCGCGGGGGGAGAAGGGAGGAGACCCGCGTGCTCACTGGTGCCGTTAGTCCGAGATCACCACCTCGGTCCCTGCCCGTCCGCCACTGGGGCACCCATAGCGGAACCGGGCTAGTGTAATTTGCTTGTGCGTTGTTTCAAAGCGTTGATGATGCTATCCCTGGCCGACTCCTTGTTATCGGCCTCGACGGCGTCGAGGTACATGGCCAGCATGGTCAGGCTCACGGAGACCAGCGCCACCCAGCCATCGCGTCCGTCGATGTGGCTGTATTTGGTGGTCATCACGCCCGTCACGGCGTCATAGATATCGCTTGCGATTACTTGAATCTCGGCATCGGTTGTCATTTGGTTCCTTTCAATAGCGCGCTACGCTCGCGGTCGGAGCGGAGCTTGGCATAGCGTTGATGGAGGCGCTCGATAAATCTCGGGCGCCGGTGCAGGGTCAGTTCATCGGTCAGCATCGCTGCGACCTGTTCCTCGGATAGATTGGTCAACACCAAATTCATGTCCCTCCATGAGAATCTCTTCACTTCAATGCCTCCAGCGCGATATCAGAAAGGTTGCGCTTATCCCTCAGGGCCTCGCGTATGGTTTCGTCGATCGTCCCCTCGGTGATCAGCAGATAGCACCAGACATCATGCCTCTGCCCCGAGCGATGCAGCCGGCCGACGGCCTGCTCGAATAGCTCAAGAGACCATGGCAGGGTCGTGAACACGATCTTGGACCCGCCTCGCTGCAGATTGAGGCCATGCCCGGCGGATGCGGGGTTGGCCAGCAGGAGCGGTATCTCGCCGGCATTCCAGCGCTCGACGGCGTCTGGGGAGTCCAGCGTAACGGCGCTCGGGAAGCGGGCCTTGATGGCCTCCAGCTCTTCCTGAAACCAGTAGAAGACCAGCGTATTGGCGAACTGGTTTTCTTCCAGCAGGTTGGCCAGGCTGTCGAGCTTGTGGGTGCTCAGCCAGTGCGGCTTCTGGACGACCTTGAACTTCCCCGCGCGGTCTGTGATCGCGGTCTTGGTGGTCTCATAAACGAAGCCCGCCGAGATCTGCTGCAGCTTACCCGTCACCACCGCGGCATTGGCGGCGACCGCGGTGGCGGTTCCGAGGTCCAGCATCAGGTCGCGCTTCATCTTGCGATACTCGCGCATATCCATCGTGCATTCGATGGGGACGATATGCAGCGGCGGCAGGGTGTCCTTGTATTCACCCGGCTCAAGCAGAAAGGTCGCCGGCTTGATGCGATCCATGACCGCCGTCAGGGAGCCCGGCTTTGGCGACCAGTCCTGATAGTCGCGGTTCATGCAGTAGAAGTATTGCTGCAGAAAGGCACCCTTGCTGCGGCCAAGCAGACTCTGATCCACGACCTTGCATTGGCCGAAGACATCCTCGAGGCCGTTGCTGGTAAAGGATCCCGTCAGACCCCAGCGGATTCCGATCTCCTTGATCAGCTTGTCGAGCGCCTTGAAGCGCTTCCCGGAGGGGTTCTTGAGCTTGGTCAGCTCATCGAAGACGATCGCATCGAAGCGCAGCGCCTGCTCCGCCAGCCATTGGATGTTGTCGTAGTTGATGACCACCACATCGGTATCCGATTCCAGCGCCTCGGTCCTCGCCGAGGGCGCGCCGATGGCGACCGACAGCGAGAGCCCGGGGGCCCAGCGGCGGGCCTCGATCGGCCAGACATGTTCACAGACGCGCTTTGGTGCCAGAACCAGGAAGCGCTTGGCGTGGCCGTCTTTGACCATGGCCTGCATCGCCGTCAGCGTGATCGCGGTCTTGCCCGCGCCGACGGGGGCCAGCACCATCGCTCTGTCGGTGGCGTAGAGGAAGTCCGCGCCCAGATCCTGATAGGGCCTCAGCTTCATTTGCGGTTGCGGTATGCCCATTCGTCTACCTGTTCCTTGCTCCACAAAACGGCATGGTTTTGTCCAAGGGAATCTAATTGCATCTTAAAAAGTTTTTGCAGCTCCGAGAGCCTGCCGCCTTTGGTCTTCAGTTCAACGAACCATGTCGAGCCATCCGGAAGACACGCGATTCGATCCGAGACCCCACGGTTTGACGGGCTTTGGAACTTCCATGTGCGGCCGCCGAGGACCTCAACGGCCCATACAAAATGGTTTTCGATCTCGGACTCTTTCATGGGCGGCCATCATAGAGCTAAAAAAGTTTATTGCAAGAAAAAAATTCGCTGGTATATTGTGCCGCTCTAAAGGTAAAGGGGACTCTATATGCAACACTCATCCATCGTCGGCGGGAGCACCGCCAAGCGGGTCATCAAGTGCCCCGGAAGCGTCAAACTGGTGGCCAAGATGCCGCCCCAGGCGGCAAGCAAGTATGCAGATGAGGGCACCCTCTGCCACAACAGCATCGCCGAGATCCTCGAGCATGACCTGACCCCAGAGCAGGTTCTCGGCGCGGTCTATGAGTCGCACACGATGACCCCCGAGCTGCTGGAGAACAAGATCCTCCCCGCACTTGCATGCCTCGATCAGCTGGATCCCGATCGGAAGATGGAGTACGCCGTCGAGAGCCGCGTCGGATTCAATGAACTCCTGCCGGGGGTCTTCGGCAGCACCGACTACCTCGGCCGCCTGGGCGATACGGCGGTTGTCCTTGACTGGAAGTTCGGCGACGGCGTTGCGGTCGAGGTCGAAGAGAATCCGCAGCTGATGTTCTATGCCGCCGCGGCGATGCGTACGCCCGAGACGCGTTGGGTCTTCGAGGGCGCCAAGGAGATCCTCTGCGTGATCGTGCAGCCGCCGCTGATGCGGCAGTGGCGAACCACGCCGGATCGAATCCAGCACTTTGAGCGTGACCTTGTCCGCGCCGTTAAGGCCTCAGAGCAGGAGCACGCGCCGCTGGAGGCAGGCGATCACTGCCGCTGGTGCGCCGCGAAGCCGGTATGCCCGAAGATGACCGGAGCCGTAGACCGCGCGCTGCATGCCAAGCTGGAGGATCTCGATGCCGAGATGATCGGACGCTATCTGGCCAACGCCGATGTCCTCGAGCAGTGGATCGCGGATCTCCGCGCGCTGGCTCATCAAATGCTCGAGAACAGCAAGCCCGTGCCGGGATACAAGCTGGTCGCCAAGCGCGCCACGCGGCGCTGGCGTGATGAAGAGGAGGCCCGACGGCAGTTGCTGGAGGCGGGCCTCAGTGAATCTGATGTGGTGGAGACCTCGGTGATCACCCCGGCGGCTGCGGAGAAGAAGCTCAAAAAGCTGAACCGCAGTCTGCCGGCTGATCAAGTGGTGGCCATCTCGTCGGGTAGTACGCTGGCGGCGGAGAGCGATCCCCGTCCGCCGGTGTTGCTTGTCGGGCAGCAGCTGACCGCTGCCCTCTCTAAACTGAAGTGAAAGGAAACAAAAATGGCAAATAGTCTAGTATCGTTCAAGGGCGCAAACCTTCCCTCCGTGTCGAGCCTCTCAACCGCATTGCGCAGCGTTCAAACCGATGCCGGTGTGGGCGGTGTGGCGATTCTGAAGATGGACAAGGGAGGTCATTGGGTATTTGGTGCGGATCAAACCGAGGTCGAAGACGGCAGCCGTTGGGCCGTCAATCCGTTCTCCTTCGTGCATGGCTGGATCGCATGGGGCGACCGCGATGTCCTCGGCGAGAAGGTGGTCTCGGTGGCGCAGCCGCTGCCGGAGACCGATGTCGCGCCGCCGCAATCGAAGCGTGGATGGGAGCGCCAGATCGGTCTCTCTCTGAAGTGCATGGATGGCGAGGATAAGGGCCTCGAGGTTCGCTACAGCACCACCTCGGTGGGCGGCAAGCGCGCCGTTGAAGAGCTGGCCACGATGCTCGCCGAGCAGGTCGACAAAGACGCCGATCACCCGGTTGCGGTGGTTCATCTGGATGTCGATCACTATCAGCATAAATCCTATGGGAAGATTTATACCCCGGTGTTTGAGCTGGTTGAGTGGGTTGGTCTCAATGGCGAGTCTTCCGCCGAGTCCGCAGAGGAGGCCCCCGCGGCCGAGCCTGCTGGCCGTCGTCGTCGCTCTGCCTAAACCTTGAACAGGCTGCCCCTCGGGGGTGGCCGCTCTCCAACATGACAATACTTTGGCTCGATTACGAGACCCGCTCCCGCTGTCCTCTGAAAAGCAAGGGAGCCTACAATTACGCGCAAGACCGCAGCACCGAGATTCTGTGTCTGTCTTACGCATTTGATGACGAAGAGGTGGTCACCTGGATCCCCGCCGATGGCGGCCAGGCGCTCTCCCGTGTGGCGGATCATATCCGCAGCGGGGGCCAACTGAGGGCCCACAATGCGGGCTTCGATCGGCTGATCACCGAGTATGTGCTTTGCTCCGATTTCAATATCCCGACACCCATGCTGGATCAGTGGTACTGCACCGCGACCCAGGCCCGCGCCAACTGCGCTCCGGGCTCCCTCGAGGATGTTGGCCGCTTCGCGGGGGCCTCGATGCAGAAGGATTACCGAGGCGGGGAGCTCATCCGCAAGCTCTCGATTCCGCAACCCGAGGGAGGTTTCTGCGAGGACCCCGGGCTTATAGCGGAGATGATCGAATACTGCGAGCAGGATGTCCGCGCGATGCGCAGCATCTCGCAGGCTCTGCGTGAACTGAGCCCCGAGGAGCTGCAGGACTATCATGTCAATGAGCGCATCAATGACCGCGGCATCAAGGTCGATATGCCTCTCGCGATGTCGGCGATTCAATACGCATCTGATGAGACGGTGGATATCCAGACCCGCGTCGTGGAGCTGACCGATGGCGAGGTCGAGACCGCCCGCAGTCCACGCATGCGTGAGTGGGTTCAGGCCCGCGTCGGCCCCGAGGCGCTGGATCTGATGACGGTCTACAAGGACGGCGTCAAGAAGTACAGCATCGACAAGACCGTCCGCGGCAATCTGCTGGCGCTGGCGGAAGAGAGCCCCGACGAGGTTCCGTTTGAGGTCGGCGAGGTCATCCAATGCGTGGATGATCTCTGGTCATCTGCGATCGCCAAGTTCAGCCGCATGGCCTCGATGGCGGATGATGAGGATCACCGTGTCAGGGGCGCGCTGGTATTCGCCGGAGGCGCTGCAACTGGGCGTGCTAGTTCATTCGGGACTCAGTTCCATAACATGGTCCGCAAGTGCGCCAAGGAGCCCGAGGCGGTGCGGCAGAGCATGATGCGTGGCGAGCTCCTCGCGCCGCAATACGGTGCCCGTGTAACGGATGTCCTGAAGTCCATGCTGAGGCCCGCGCTGCTTCCCGCCAAGGGCCATGTGCTGGTGGTATCCGACTGGTCTGCGATTGAAGGCAGGGTGCATCCCTGGCTATCCAATGGCGAAGACGGCGAGGCCAAGCTGGATGTCTTCCGCGAGGGGCGGGATCCCTACATCGTCAACGCCGCGGCGACATTCAATGTCGGCTACGATGCCGTCACCAAGGATCAGCGTCAGATCGGCAAGGTGCAGGAGCTGGCCTGCGGATTCCTCGGCGGCAAGGGTGCCTTCGCGACCTTCGGCAAGATCTACGGTGTGCGCTTCTCGGAGCATGAAGCGCGGCGCGCAGTCAACGGCTGGCGGGCCGCCAATCCATGGGCCGTGCGACACGGCGATGAGCTCGAGAGCGCCTACCGTAGGGCGCTGCGGAACAAGGGCAGGGAGTTTCACGCCGGCCGCGTGGTGTACTTCTTCGATGGCCAGCATCTCTGGTATATGCTCCCCTCGGGGCGTATATTGTGTTACCCATTTGCGCGCTTTGAGGGCGACAATGTGACCTACGCCAAGGCTTCATGGAAGCCCGACGCGAGGGCCACCGAGTGGCCCCGAGGCAGGCTCTGGCGTGGCTTGGCTTGTGAGAACATTACCCAAGCCGTGGCCAACGATATACTCCGCGGCGCGCTTCGGCAGCTGGATGCCGATGGCCTACGCACCCTGCTGCATGTTCATGACGAGATTGTTATTGAATGTCGCGAGGCGGATGCGGAGCAGGTCCGCGAGAGGCTTGAGGAGGTTATGACCACCGCGCCGGCATGGGCCGAGGGTCTGCCGTTGGGTGTAGAGGCCAGCATCATGGCCAGGTATGGGAAATAATTCTGAATGGAGAAGGGGACAACATGAATTTTCTGGATTTTCTGCAGGGACTGACATTCGAAGGCGAGACTATCCTGGTGGTCCGCCAGAAGCCGACGCTCGTCGACGGCGAGATGCAGTACCACGCCGATGGCGCGATCAAGTGCGCCTGGCCGGCGATGCTTCCCTCAGAGAAGAGCAACAAGCCGGGGGCATGGTATGTCAACACGGCTTCCTTCATCGAGTCGCGTTTCAAGTCCGGCCGCCCCTCGGCGTCGGCCGCCAACTGCGAGCATATCCTCTTTCTGATGCTCGACGATGTCGGCACCAAGTCCCGCATACCGCAGCTCGAGCCGACATGGAAGATCGAGACCTCGCCGGGTAATTATCAGTGGGGATACGCCTTCGAGCCCGACGCGCAGCCCAAGAAGGGCGACTTCGCGGCAGCCATCCGCGCCATCGCCGGAGCCGGCTATACCGACCCCGGTGCCTGCAACCCGGTACGCAATGTCCGCATCCCGGGGTCCATCAATATCAAACCCGGCCGAGGCGACTTCGCGGCCGTGGTCACAGAGTTCCACCCCCAGCGACTCTTCACGCTTCCCCAGATCTGCGCCGCGCTGGGGGTCACGCCGGGTGAGGCCGATACCAGCAGCATCCGCGCGGCGCTCGTCGCCGACGACGGCGGTGATGATGTCTTTGCCTGGCTCGGCTCGCAGTCGCTGGTGATCTCGAATCCCAACGCCGAGGGCTGGGCGGGTATCGTGTGCCCAAATCATGCCCAGCACAGCGACGGCAACCCCGAGGCACGCTATCACCCCGCGAGTCGTTCATTTTGCTGCTATCACGGCCACTGCGGCGATATCCACTCCCAGGAATTCCTCGACTGGGTCGCAGCCAACGGCGGCCCAGAGCATGAACACGGGACCCGCAGCGAGCTGCTGGCGAAGACCCTCGCGCCGGCACTGATGGCGCTGGGTGTGGATGTCGAGGCCGGCGACCATGGCCAGCCGGGGGGTATGTTCAGCGACGCCGCGGGGCCACGCATTGAGCGCATCGAGCAGCAGTCCCGTGAGCGCATCCAGCGCAGCGAGTGGCCCGAGCGCTATGCCTACAGCGCCGTCGACGATTCCTACTTCGACTGCATCTCGCGGATCCTCCTCAGCCGCCGCGCATTCAATGCCCTCCACCGCGCCGTCGACTGCCGCTCCATCAACGGCGGGCGCAAGATCGAGGCCTCGAACTATTACGACGAGATCCGCGACGCCGAAGCGGCGCCCGTCTTGGCGGGTATCATGTACGCCGCCGGAGAACCCGCGGTCTTTTCCCGCAACGGCGAGCTCTTCGGCAATATCTGGATAGATGCCCGCGAGCCGCGCCCGGCTGCGGCCATCGCCGAGGCCGACATCAAGCCCTGGCTGGATCACGCCGCGGAGCTGATCCCATCCGAAGACGACCGCCGGCAGATCTTCGATGCGATGGCATTCAAGCTGCAGCACCCGGGGATCAAGATCAACCACGCGATACTACATATAGGTCTCCCAGGCGCAGGCAAGGACACCTTCTGGCATCCCTTTCTGTGGGCCATCGGTGCCCGCAATGTGAGCATCGTCTCGACCGAGGAATTGAATTCGACTTTCACCTACTGGAAAGAGGCCGAGGTGGTGGTCATCAATGAGCTTCGGCAGTCCGAGGCAAAGGACCGCCGCGCGCTGGAGAATCACATCAAGCCACTGCTCGCCGCGCCGCCGGAGACGCTGGTCATCAACCGCAAAGGTCAGCACCCCTATCAGATCCTCAATCGCGGCTTTGTGCTGGCCTTCTCCAACGCCTCGGCGGCGATCAATATCAGCAGCAACGACCGCCGCTGGGCGCCCTACAGATCCCCCGCCAAGGCGATGGATGAGCAGCAGGCGCGGCACCTCTGGCGGTGGATGTATAGCGGCGGCAGGGCCGCCGTCGCGGGGTGGCTCTATGCGCGGGATGTGTCTGGATATAACCCCGCCGGAAGGCCGCAGATGAGCGAAGACAAGAAGCTGCTCATCGCCGCCGGCCGCACCGTCGCCGAGGAGTATCTCATCGAGCTCATCGGATCCCGGGAGGGCGACTTCGCGGCCGGCATCATCGCCGGGCCATGGTTCGCGCTATGCGATCGCCTCCAGGGTGCCGCGCCGCTGGGTGCCAAGATCTACCCCGATGCGCTCAAGCATGCGCTTGAGGAGTGCGGCTGGGTCGACCGCGGAAGGGTGATGTCGCGGTCGCATACTGCCCCGCGTCATGTCTACATCGTGGGGGACCTTGAGGCACTCAGCAATTCGCAGCTCCGTGAGCTGCTCGAGTCACCGCCGCAGGCGTCTACGCAGCACCCGCCGAGGGCCGCCATGGGTGGCACGGTGACACCCATCCGAAGACCAAACTGAGTCCCCGGGGACAACAAAAAAGCCCCCACGGCGTTGCTGCCGTGGGGGCTTTTTTCGGGGTTTTTGTAGCCCTATTTTTGGATGACTATGGGCGAGAGGAAAATGAATACAAAATTTGTGTAGTCATGTAGCCATGTAGTCATCGTTTTAAGGGTCGTGTAATGCCTGAGTGTTTTAGTGGGGTATTAGCTGTAGTTAAAAGTGGGCGACTACACGACTATAAATGGGTTAAAGCGGCTTACGGATTTTTTCCTTACTTTTCATTGTTTTACCTTTATAATAGTCATATATTCATTATAGTCATCATAAATATATAGTAGAACAATTATTAAAGGAGTATTTATATGTGTAATACAGTAGAAGTTATATACGCAATGTGAAATTTCGTTTGACTATGGCCACTAGCCCCCGCGGCAGGGCGTTTTCAGCCCCGCGCGGGGAGAGCGTCAGAGGGCCCCGGGGGAGGCCCTCCAGAAGACAAAGGGGGCGTTCTCGGCGTAGCGCATACGCCCCTCGCCGATCCAGCGGTTGATGACCGCGCGGGCCTCTTTTGCGGTCGGCGCGGATTCGTCGAATCGGAAGGTGTAATGGCCGCGCTGGCCGTTGAGGGCGAAGACCGCCGTGTTGGGGCCCGAGAGGTCGAGGAGGTGCCCCTCGAGGGGACCGCCTACACATTGGAAGAGGAAGTGCGGCTGCTTACGCATATGCCGCGCCCGGCGGCGGGCGTTTGTGACGGCACTGGCGAGCAGCTTCTCGCCGTCGGCGAGGGCGAGGATGGCGTTGGTCAGGGTTTGCATGGTGTCTGCTCCTTGGTCTGGGTTGAGGCCCTGGCGGCCAGGGTCTGAAGATTGACGGGTGCCTTTGAGGGCGGAGGTGTGAGCCTTGCGGCCTGCGCCTCGGCGTTGAGGCGTTTGATGGTCTCGAGTCCGTACATGGTGGCTCCTTTCTATTAGATGTTGCTAATGTAGTCTGCCCACTCGACGCCGCGGCTGTTGGCTACGAATTCGTATGAGCCTTTGGTGCCTTCCCGTACATCGGTACGCGAGGGGAGTGTGTTTCCCCAGAAGTCCGATGCACGGTTTCTGCCGAGGAGGCAGTCACCGGCCTCGATGGCGGCCATCATG
>Ga0194127_10008187_pt1 | contig 11297 bp, 11 predicted proteins | sample TA2KigC100mmetaG_FD_148624 | JGI IMG/M metagenome (GOLD analysis project Ga0194127, IMG submission 148624) | Freshwater microbial communities from Lake Tanganyika, Tanzania - TA2015036 Kigoma Deep Cast 100m | ecosystem: Environmental > Aquatic > Freshwater > Lake | place: Tanzania: Lake...
TTTTCAGCCCCACACGCTGTTGCAGGAACTCGGGTTCCGACACCGCCTGGCCCGTCAAGGCGTACGGCGCGGCGTTGAGCATCGAGCCGCCCAGTGTGTAGTTGACCATCCCACGAGGCCGGTTGTTGGCCATGCGTCCGGCCATGGCCAGCCGAGGGAGGCCGGGACCGCCTTCGGGGCCGCCGCCCATGCCGCCACGGCCGCCCATGCCGCCGGGGCCGCCGCCCATGCCGCCCATGCCACCGGGGCCGCCCATGCCGCCAAGAGCGCCACCGCCGCCGAAGAACCCCGCCGCGCCGCCGAACGCGGAGGCCGGCCCCATCGCGCCGCCGCCCATTGTCGCGTCGCCACCGCCTGCGCCGCCGAAGGCGCCGGGCATGCCGCCCTCACGGCCCATCGGCCCATCGCCCATCATGCCGAAGAGCAGCGCGTTGTTCATCTGCCCGGCGCTGCCGGATGCCGTGACCGAGCCGCCGGCGGTGTCGACGCTGAAGCCCGGCGGCAGTGAAAGCTGCGACGCCGCGTCACGGTCGATCGTCTCGTTCTCGGCCGCTGCGGCCCCCGTGGCGTCCATGACCGCGGTGAGGGCCTGGAACGGCTGGCCTGGCTGTGCCCCGGGGCGCCGCGCGCCTGCAGGCGCGCTCTGGGCGCGAGTTGCTGGCGCCGCCGGCGTGTTCGGCGCGGCGGAGGCGGCCATGAGTGCGGGCCGGGCTGCCGGCACGCGCGAGGCCAACGTCATCGTGACGTCGGCCTGGGCCTGGCACGGCGTTCCGAGCGACACAGAGACAGGGGCGGCGGCGAACAGCGCGAGGTCGGCCGTGATCGTGTAGTCGCCCGCGGCAGCGACCGCCAGCGTGTAGCGGCCGTCCTGGGCCGTCGAGGTGATCAACGGGGTTCCGCCGTCTCGGGGCGTGGCTGTGACCGCGACGCCGGGCAGGCGAGCCTGGCCCGCCGTGACCGTGCCCGAGATGGTGCACCGCGTCGTCGTCGCGGTCCCCTGTGCCAGCGACGATTCAGGGATGGCGGTGAGGAGTGCCAGACCGGCCAGCGCGCAACGTGCGGACGTTCTCATCGAACCAACTCCCGGGCGAGCGAGTGGTCCTTCGCACGGTGCGTGGACCTGGGGCCCGCCTGTGATTGGACCACGAGTGCCGTGGCGAGGTGACGGCGATTCTGTGACAAGAGTACGACAGATGTGCCGCGCTGAGCGGCCTACTCTGCCGGCCCGCCCAGACTGCGTATCCGCGTCCACTGCGCGTCGGTGACGGGCATGACCGACAAGCGTGACATGCGCACGAGGGCGAAGTCGGCGAAGAACGGGTCGGCTTTGATGGCCGCCAACGTGACCGCCGCGGGTAGGAGCGCGACCGGCACCAGGCGAACGGCCCAGAGCTTGCCCTCCGGGTCGGCTGGGTCGGGAGCCGGCGGCGCGTCCACGCGGGCGACGCCGACGACGGCCTTCTCGGCGCCGGTGTGGTAGTAGAACACGCGGTCGCCGGGAGTCATGGCGCGCAGGTGCTTCTGGGCCAGGGGGTTCCGGACCCCCGACCACACCGTGCCGCCGTCCCGCTGGAAGGCAGCGAAGCTGTAATTCGACGGTTCTTCCTTGACCAGCCAGTTCATACAGGCTCCATTCAGGTCGGGATTTCGCCATTCTACTGGAAGGTCGATGGTACGGGCGGCCGGGGGCGGTATAAGAGAGTCGTAGTCCTGTCGTAGGCATCCATACGCGAGGTTCTCATGCGAATCACCACCCTCCTTCTCGTGCTTGTTCTCCTCGGGCTGACCGCGGTTCCCGCATCGACCGCGAATGCCCAGCAGGCGCCGGCCTTCGACGTGGCCGGCACCGACGCCGCCAAGGTGCAGTCGTTCCTGAAGTCGCTGCAGACCGCCGTGGCCGTCGACAACCGCATGGCCGTGGCGGGGCTGTTCAGTTACCCCCTCGAGGTGCAGGCTGGGGGCCAGACGCTCACCTTGAAGTGCAGCAGCGACCTGCAGGCGCACTACGCGAAGGTCTTCGACGCAACGCTGAAGCAGGCCATTGCGAGCGCGAAAGCGGCCGACATGTTCGCCAACGCCAAGGGCGTCATGTTCGACAACGGCCGGGTGTGGTTCGCGCCCGTGGGATCGAAACAGGCGCTGAAGATCACCCGAATCAACGAGACCGTCCAGCAGTAGCGGGGATTGAGCGCTCAGCGCACTCGGGTAGTGGGCGCCGACGTCCCTCGACCAGGCTCGGCACACGTCAGTCGGCGCCTGCCCTCGTTGACTCACCGCGGTGTAGAATACCCTGAGCAGTCGATCGCGGAGAGATGACCGAGCGGCTGAAGGTGCACGCTTGGAAAGCGTGTGTAGGGGAAACTCTACCGAGGGTTCGAATCCCTCTCTCTCCGCCACTATTCCGAGGCCCGGACTATGCCGAGCGGCCTCGGGTGCCGCGTGTGTTCAGGCCCTTGTGTGAACGCTGAACGGCACGTGCCTGCCGTCCGCCGCTCGGCATAGTCGCCCGGCCTACAGCCGGTTCAGAAAAGCCCCCAGATGATCGGTGGGGCGATAGCGCCCCGGCGTGCCGTTCACGGGCGCGGTGCGGGCCAGCGCCTGTTCCTTCATGGCGAGGCTGGCTTCCAGGTAGATCTGGGTCGTTTCGATCGATTCGTGCCCGAGCCACAGGGCGATCACGGACCGGTCCACCCCCGCTTGCAGGAGATCGATGGCGGTCGTGTGCCGCCTATGTCGGCGGCGACATAGGCGCCACTATCTCTCCTGCCTGACTATGTCTCGGACGCTCATGCCGGGTCGGGTACAGGGCGCGTACTCCGCCGTGTTGACGACATAGTCTGACTCCTGGTCATCCCCGGATCCCGGGGGAAAGGAGTCTGTCGTGATGCATGTCGTCAACGACCACGTCGTGCTCGCTCGAGCACCGGAGGGCCCGCTCGCTGCCCACATCGGGACCTTCTCCCAGTGGGTGATCGATCAGGGCTACACCATCGATGCGGTTCGCAAACAGACGCGGATAGCCGCGTGCTTCAGCCGCTGGCTGGGCCAGAGCGCGGTGCCCTTGCGGGCGGTGTCGATAGAGCACACGACACGCTTTCTGCGGCACCGTGCTCGACAGCGGCGTTCGTACCTCGGCGATCCTCCTGCCCTAAGACGGCTCGTTGACTTCCTCCGTCGTCAGCACCTCATCCCTGATCCGAAACGGGTCCCCGTGTCGTTGACGCCGGCGGAGCGCTGCCTGCACCGGTACGAGCAGTACTTGCACGCCGCACGGGCGCTGACTAGCGCCACGATCACGAATTACACGCCGTTCATTCAGGCGTTTCTCCTCGATCGGTTTGGCACGGGACCCGTCAGGCTCGCCGGTCTGACGGCCCGTGACGTGGTGCGATTTGTCCAGCGCCAAGCCCCCCGGCTGCACCTGAAACGCGCCAAGCTCCTGACGAGCGCGTTGCGGTCGTTCCTCCGGTATGCGCGCTATGAAGGGGCGGTGACGTTGGATTTGGCCGCCGCGGTGCCTACCGTCGCCAACTGGTCGATGTCATCGATCCCACGAGCGATCGGGGACGCGCAGGTGCGCCAGTTGCTCGCCACGATTGATCGCCGAACCGCCATGGGGCGACGCGACTTCGCGATTCTGCTCCTGCTCGCGCGGCTTGGCCTGCGGGCGAACGAAGTGGCCGGCCTCGAGTTGGAGGACGTTGACTGGCACGCCGGACTGGTGCAGGTCCAAGGCAAACGCGGTCACCAGACCACCTTGCCTCTGCCGGCGGATGTCGGTGCCGCCATCGCGGACTACCTTCGCCATGGCCGTCCGCGCAGCGCCAGTCGGCGCGTGTTTCTCCGCAGCAAGGCGCCCGTCCGGGGGTTCCTCGGCCAATCTGCTGTGGGATCCATCATTCGGCACAGGTTGCACCGGGCGGGCATTGCCGCGCCGACGACAGGGGCGCATCAGTTTCGGCACGCCCTGGCGACCCGCATGTTGCGCCGCGGGGCCTCGTTGACCGAAATCGGCGACATTCTGCGCCATCGAAGTCCCGAAACCACGATGATCTACGCGAAGGTGGATCTCGCCGCGTTACGCACGCTGGCCCTGCCGTGGCCGGGAGGGACGCGATGACCACCCTCTGCCACGCCGTCCACGAGTACCTCCGGATGCGGCGCCAGCTCGGGTTCAAGCTCCGCGATGCGGGAAAGGCGCTCCTGGAGTTCGTCCGGTTCCTGGAGCAGCAGCACGCGCCCGTCATTACCCAAGCGTTGGCACTGACGTGGGCGCAACGGCCGTCGAACGTGCAACCGGCGCATTGGGCGCGACGGCTGAGTGTCGTTCGCGCTTTTGCACAGTATCACCGTGCGACCGACCCCCGCACAGAGGTCCCGGCCCCTGGTCTCTTGCCGTTTCAGCCACAGCGGGCCCGACCCTATCTGTACTCCGCCACTGAGATTCGCCGCCTCGTGCGGGCCGCGCTCGCTCTGCCGTGCCGGTATGAGCGCGGACAACTGCGCCCGTGGCTGTACTACACGCTGTTCGGCCTGCTCAGTGTCACGGGCCTGCGCGTCAGCGAGGCGCGCAACCTCGAGGTCCGCGATGTCGACCTCGAGGCCGCCGTGTTGACGATCCGGGGCGCGAAGTTCGGCAAGACGCGACTCGTTCCACTCCACCGGTCGACCTGCCACGTCCTCGCCGAGTACCTCCGCCGCCGAGCCCGCCACTGGCGGCAGCGGCCGGTGTCCTCGTATCTGTTCGTCTCGAGCTGGGGCAATCGCTTGGACGGCGGCGATCTTCATCGCACCTTCTACGCGTTGTCCCGACAGATTGGCCTGCGGGGACGCGCCGATCATCGTGGCCCGCGGATTCATGACCTTCGGCATCGCTTCGCGACCTGGACCCTCGTCCGCTGGTATCGCGCCCATCAAGATCCGGCGCGCAAACTGCCGCTCCTATCAGCCTATCTGGGCCACGTGCATGTCGCGGATACCCAATGGTACCTGAGCGGTTCTCCGGAACTGATGCGCGAGGCGATGCGCCGGCTCGAGCAGCGCTGGGAGGATCAGTCATGACACCGCACGTCAGCCTCGCACCGCTCTTGGAGCGTTTCTTTACCCAACGCCTGATGCAGCAACGCCAGGCCAGTCCCCACACCATCGGCTCCTATCGGGACACCTTCCGTCACTTGCTGAGATTCGTGCAACGGCGGCTTCAGAAGCCGCCCTCGCAGCTGACGTTCGCGGAGATCAACGCGCCATTGATCGTGGCCTTCCTCGATGATCTGGAGCGGCACGGCCTCAGCATCCGCAGTCGGAATCTGCGTCTGACGGCTGTCCATTCCTTCTTTCGGTATGCGGCCTTCGAGCTGCCCACGCATGCCGCCCAGATCCAGCGGGTACTCGCCATTCCCTCCAAGCGGTTCACGCGGACCGTCGTCCCGTTCCTGACCCGTGCCGAGGTCGACGCACTGCTGAGCGCCCCCGATCAGCAGACGTGGTGTGGCCGCCGCGACCACGCCTTCCTACTCCTGGCGGTGCAGGCCGGCCTCCGCGTCTCCGAAATCACCGGACTGACCCGCGCGGACGTCGTGGTCGGCACCGGTGCACACGTCCGAGTCCTCGGCAAGGGACGCAAGGAACGTTGCGTTCCGCTGGCCAGACCGACCTGTGCTGTGCTGAAAGCCTGGTTGCGCGAGCCCTGTCGCGGGACGGGGAATATCCTGTTTCCCAGCGCCACGGGCCATCGGCTCACGATTCACGGCGTCCAGTACTTCCTGAATAAACACCGCCAGGCGGCGGCTCGCCCGTGCCCATCCTTGGCGGCCAAGCGCGTCACTGTACACCGCTTGAGGCACACCGCCGCTATGGACCTCCTCCAAGCCGGCGTCGATCGCTCGGTCATCGCGTTGTGGCTCGGCCATGAGTCAGTGGAGACCACGCAGATCTATCTGGAGGCGACGTTGGCGATGAAGGAACAGGCGCTCGCCAGAACGAGCCCGCCCCAAAGCCGCGCGGCCAGGTACCGCGCCAGCGATCAGCTCTTGGGATTCCTCAACGGCCTGTAGAGACCGGAAGACTATGTCGGGCGAAGCGGTCGCCGACCCGCACGTCTTCCAGCATCTCCCGACCGTTGCAGGTTGTTGTCCAACGTCACCCGACATAGTCAGGCAGGAGAGATAGTGCCGCAGGACATGTGCGGTGACGTGCTTGTCCGTCAGCGAGGGACACGCGACGGCGGCGACCTTGACATGCTTGGCCATCAGGTAGGCGACGGCGTCTGCGCTCAACGGCGTGCCGCGGGCCGTGGGAAACAGCACGCGGCCATCGCCGCGGGGCGGTTCCCGCAGCCACGCCCTCAACACGGCGGTGGTGGGCTTCGCGAGCGGCGTGCAGCGTTCCTTGCGACCCTTCCCGATGACATGGAGATGCGCGCCGGGGTCGAGCGTGACGTCTGCGCGGGTGAGACTCGTCATTTCCGACAGGCGGAGGCCGGTTTGGACGGCGACGAGGAGGAAGGCAGCATCGCGGCGCCCGAACCAGGTGCGCCGATCAGGAGCCGCCACCAACGCGTCCACTTCTGGACGTGTCAGGAACGGGACCAGGGTCCGGGTGCCGCGTTTGCTGGGGATGGCCAACACGCGTTGGATCTGCGCGGCGTGGCTCGGGAGCTCGAAGGCGGCGTAGCGGAAGAACGAGTGCAGGGCGGTGAGGCGCAGATTCCGGCTGCGCACGCTGAGGTGGCGGTGCCGCTCGAGATGGTCGAGAAACGCGACCACCAGCGGGGCATCGATCGTTTCGAAGGTCAGGTGCGAGGGCGGCGTGTGCAGGCGCTCACGGGCAAACGCGAGAAAGAGCCGAAAGCTATCGCGATAGGCACGGATCGTATGGCGACTCACCTGACGCTGCCGCATCAGCCGATCCGCGAAAAACCGTTCGAGGAGTGGGGCGAGACTCGTGGTGGCGGTCATGGGCGAGGCTCCCACCGCCGCTCGAGTCGACGCCGGGCCTCGTGCATCAGCTCGGGCCACGCGCTGAGGTACCAATACGTATCGCTGACATGGACGTGCCCCAGGTAGGTCGACAGGCGGGGCAGCCATCGCTCCGCGTCGTGGCCGGCGCGGTACCACCGCACCAGCGTCATCACCGCGAATCGGTGCCGCAGATCATGGAGGCGTGGCCCACGGCTCCCGTCCGGCGCCCGCAGCCCGACGCGGTGACAGACCGCGTGGAAGGTCTTGCGAATGTCGGAGCTGTCGAGGCGATGGCCGCGTTCGGTGATGAAGACGTACGGGGAGGCGGCCCGCCCGGCCCGGTGCCGCTTCCGCCGGGCCAGGTACGCCGCGAGCACCTGCGCGGTGGACGGGTGGATCGGCACCAGGCGGGCCTTGGCGAATTTCGCACCTCGAATCGTCAGCACGCCGGCCTGGAGGTCCACATCCGACAGGAGGAGATTGCGCGCTTCCCCGAGGCGAAGCCCGGCCACGCTGAGGAGCCCGAACAGACAGTGGTACGTCCAGGGCCGCAGCGTCGACCAGCCGGACCAGGCCAACGTGGCGCGCAACACCCGCCGGATGTCGTCCGCCGAGTACAGATACGGTCGGGCGCGCGGCGCCCGATGGGGCAGCAGGGTGGCCGGGGGGATCTCGGTGCGCGGGTCGGTCGCCCGGCGATACCGCGCAAAGCCACGGACGAAACTCACCCGCCGCGCCCACGTGGCCGGCTGCGCGGTGGCCGGCTGCTGCGCCCAGGCCAGCGCCAACTCGGTGGTGATCACGGCGGTGCGATGCCGCTCCACGAACGTCACGAAGTCGTGCAGGGCGGCCCCCGCATCACGGAGCGTGAAGCCGAGGTGGCGGCGCACGGCAAGGTACCCGTCCAGGGCGGTGCGCAAACGGCTCATGCCACACCTCCGGGCCACGGCACGGCGAGGGCGCGTAACGCCTCGAGGTCGACCTTGGCGTAGATCGTCGTCGTCTGGATGCGGCGATGGCGCAGCACGTCGCCGATCTCCCGAAGCGAGGCCCCCCGGCGCAGCAACTGTGTCGCCAAGGCGTGACGGAACTGGTGCGCGCCGCGCGTCGGCGCCTGCACGCCCGCGCGGCGAAGGGCGCGTCCCACAATCCCCGTGATGGCCGCCGGTTGCATGCCGCACGCCGGGGGCTTCGCGCGCAAGAACAGGCACCGGCTGGCACTGGGCGGTCGACCGTGCCGCAGGTAGGCGACGATCGCCCGGCCCACGCGGACGGGTAACGGCAGGGCACTCCAGTCTCCCCCCTTGCCGCGCACGCGCACCTGCCCCACGCGCCACTCCACGTCGTCGAGCTGGAGCCCCGCCACCTCTCCCGCCCGAAGACCCAGATCGGCGAGGAGCACGACGATCGCGTAGTCGCGCCGCGCGATTGCCGTCCGACGCGGCATTGACGCCAGCAACTGCCGAATGGCCTCCGGCGGGATCGCGCGTGGGATGGCCGCCATCGACCAACTCGCGACGGCCGGAAGGGCGGCCGCCAAGTCCAGCGTCACGTCCCCGCAGTACCGGGCATACTGCAGGAACGACCGAAGCGCGGTGGTCAGGTGTTTGGCCTGCGCGACACGCAGCCGCGGAACCTCGCGCTCGACAAACCGCACGATGTCCTCGGCGCGGAGCCCGGAGAGGGTCGGGCGCCGCGTGCCGAATCGCTCGGTCAGGAACGCGCGGATCCAGCGCATGTACCCCCGCGCCGTCCCGTCGGCGACCCCCCGCGCTTGCCGCAAGTAGGCCGCGTACGCCTGAAGGTGCTCCTCAATGGGCCCCGTTAGCCGGCCGCAGCTGTCGACGCCATCCGTACCTCGACACTCCATAGCGGCTCCTTTCCTCCGATCCCAATCGATCGAAGCTGAGCCAACTATGCCGAGTACATCTGGAGATTCAGGCCCGAAACTTCAGGGAGAAGCCGAGGCCGCTCGGGATAGTCCGGGCCTCGGAATAGTGGCGGTTATTCCGAATGCGGCATAGCAGCCAACCTCCGCCAATCGCTCGCTACGCTCGCGGCTACGGTTGGCTTCGCCGCGTCACTGAGCGCCCCGCGGAGGTTGTCCGCCGAAGCCCGTAGCCTGCCAACCGAGCTGGATTCCTTGCGTTCAGCCGACGCGAATTCTAGCGTTCAGCCGACACACATTCTTGCATTCAGCCGACCGATGGGCCTAGGATGTCCCGTGCGCAGGACCACCACGCCCTACCCTCGTGTCCTCGGGCCGCGGCTGCGCGAGGCGATCGCCGACACCCCAGCCGTCCTCGTTCACGGTCCGCGTCAGAGCGGGAAGACCACGCTTGCTCGCATGGTGGGCGAGCCCCGCGGGTACCACTACGTCTCGTTCGACGACGACGCTATCCTCGCTGCCGCGCGGCACGACCCGGTCGGATTCGTGGCCCGGTTGCCGGCGAAGTCGATTCTGGACGAAGTCCAGCGCATTCCAGAACTGTTCACTGCGCTCAAAGCGAGCATTGACCGGCGTCGGACCGCCGGTCGTTTCATCTTGACCGGCTCGTCCAACGTCCTCCTCGTCCCGCGCTTGGCTGACTCCCTGGCCGGGCGCATGGGGCTGTTACGGCTGCATCCGCTGGCGCAATGCGAGATCTCGGGCACACGACCGCGGTTCATCGATGCCGTGTTCACAGGTCGTTTCGCCACCGGTCTGACCGAACGCCTTGGTGCGAACCTCGCTGAGCGTATCGTGGCAGGCGGGTATCCCGCGGCGCTCGTCCGTCGCAGCGCGGGTCGCCGCGGCGCGTGGTATCGGGACCACGTCGAGACTCAGATCCAACGAGACGTCCGCGACCTCGCCCGGGTTCACGCGCTCGATGTGCTGCCACGACTGCTTGCGGTGGCCGCGAGTCATACGGCCACGTTGCTCAACGTTGCGGACCTGGCGGGGCCCTTCGAACTGACGCGTCAGACGATTCACGACTACGTGACGCTGTTCGAACGGGTGTTCCTGATCGATCGCCTGCCCGCGTGGCACACGAACCACCTCGCCAGACTCGTCAAGCGATCCAAACTCCACATGGGTGATACCGGCATCGCGTGTGCGCTTCTTGGCTTGGACGCGCCTACGCTCGACCGAGATCGGACCGCGATCGGGCCGCTGCTCGAGACCTTCGTGCTGCAGGAACTTCGCCGACAGGCCAGCGGGCGCCCGTCGCCCGTGGACTTCTTCCACTTCCGCGATCGCGACGACTTCGAAGTGGACATCGTCATGGAGGGGGGCCGTGCGGCCGTCGCCGGCGTCGAGGTGAAGGCGGCGGCGACAGTGGCCGAACGTGATCTGCGGGGGCTGCGGAAGCTCAGGGCCGCCGCTGGCAGCCGCTTCGCCGCTGGCGTGGTCCTGTACGACGGGACCGCCACGATCAAGTTCGACGACGGCCTGTTTGGCGTTCCGTTGCGCTCGCTGTGGGAGGCGCCGTGAGAACGAACCGCTCAAGCTGCGCATCCTCACGACCGCCATCAACGAAGATGACGCGATGGCGTCACCGCACGCCCAGGTTGACCGCATGGCGTCCGCCGCCAGCCGCAAACCCGTGTTGCACTGAATCCGTGTAGCACGGGGCCCTATGGCCAACCTCACCATCGCGCGATCGGCGCGAGCGTTCCTTACGGGCTCTCGGCGTGCACCGCGTTGAGCCCGAGGCCGTAGTTCTCCGTCACCAGCGTGGCCAGCTTGCCGCTGGTCGCCGTGCCCGGGAGGCTGTCATGGACCACTCGGTCGGCGTCGCCCTTGATCGTCAACACCTGTGTGATCGCAAACCCGCCCACGACCAACATCACGGCCACCACCGCCGCGAACCGCGCCACCAGCCGTTTGCCGATCGTCCACTTGCTCATGATCCACTCCTCACCCCCGCTCCCGGAGGCGTGACGCACCACTGCATGACGGGGCTCCTGCACCGACACGCCGACCCCGCTATCGACGCTGACCCAACTGTGAAAGGTGTAGGACTGGGCCAATCCTCCAATCGACAGGTGCCGAGTGAACTTGAGCTGGACCTCCCAGACGGCCGACCGCCGCGCGAGCGGACGACCGCATGGCGTCCCCTGCTCGAGACCCCTGGCCCGTCGCTGGTGGTGGGCACACAGGTCCTCTAGGAGTTCTGCGTTGCGGTGACGCGGAAGCCAGTCCCGGACCGGTTGTCACCCCTCCGCGGTCCCGGCCGCCGTGCTGCGAGTGTCGCCAGGAATCCCGGCAGATTCAACGACGCGTTGTCACCGGCCTCGATGGGCTCGACGGTCCTGGAGATGAGGACGCGCTTGTGTGCTCCCACCAGGTCAGCC
>Ga0194127_10008189_pt1 | contig 11295 bp, 6 predicted proteins | sample TA2KigC100mmetaG_FD_148624 | JGI IMG/M metagenome (GOLD analysis project Ga0194127, IMG submission 148624) | Freshwater microbial communities from Lake Tanganyika, Tanzania - TA2015036 Kigoma Deep Cast 100m | ecosystem: Environmental > Aquatic > Freshwater > Lake | place: Tanzania: Lake...
CCGTCGATTCGTGCGACGAGTTCGCGGGCGTCGAGCACGTCGAGAAGTACTGCGGCGACGGGAACCCCTGCACCGACGACTACTGCGACCCGCTCGACGGCGAGTGCAGGGGCGCGCCCAAGGACTGCGACGACCACGACGTCTGCACGGTCGACGACTGCGACCCGGGGTCCGGCGTCTGCACGCACAAGCCGAACCCCTGCACCGACTACCTGGCGGACGGCGGCCAGAACCAGTGCACCGTGGACACCTGCGACAAGGTGATCGGGTGCGTCCACACGTGGAAGCCGGGACCGGACTGCTCCTGCGAGAAGGACGAGCACTGCGACGACAAGAACCCCTGCACCACGGACGCCTGCGACACCGTCACGAAGCAGTGCAAGTTCCTGGCGAAGAACTGCGAGGACAAGGACCCCTGCACCGTGGACTTCTGCTACGAGCAGACCGGCGACTGCATGCACCGGCCGCGCAACTGCGACGACGGCAACCCGTGCACGCTCGACCAGTGCGACGACGCGACGGGGTTCTGCGTCAACCATGCGTTCCTCTGCGGCGACGGGAACAAGTGCACGAAGGACCTGTGCGATCCCTACGCGGGCTGCTACTTCATCAAGTACGACCCGAACCTGCCCGGCACGTGCCCGGCGTTCAAGTGCACCGCGGACGCCGAGTGCCAGAACGTGGGCAACAAGTGCCTCCAGGGCAAGTGCGACAAGGCCAAGGGCGAGTGCTACGTGGCCGTGGCCAAGGAGTGCGCGGACGAGGACCCCTGCACCAGGGACGTCTGCCTCGCCTCGAACGCGACGTGCCGCAACCTCGCGATCACCTGCGACGACGGCAGCCCCTGCACGGACGACTTCTGCGACGACGGCGGCTGCAAGTACGTCCCGAAGACGTGCGACGACGGCAACCCGTGCACGGTCGACTTCTGCGACGCGATGCTCGCCGCATGCCGGCACTACCTGATCCTCTGCGACGACCACAACCCGTGCACCGGCGACGCGTGCAACGTGACGACCGGGATGTGCGAGTACGACTGGAAGGACTGCGGCGACGACGACCCGTGCACGCTCGACACGTGCAAGGTCGCGACCGGCGAGTGCGCCCACGCGACCCGCGCGTGCAACGACGGGGACGCCTGCACGGTCGACTCGTGCGACCCGAAGACCGGCGAGTGCGTGTTCGCGCCGAGGGACTGCGACGACGGCAAGGCGTGCACCGCGGACGTCTGCCTGCCCGCGACCGGCGCCTGCCAGTACAAGACGATCGTGTGCGACGACGGCAACGTCTGCACCACGGACGCGTGCGACGAGGCGACCGGGGACTGCTCGTACCGGGAGCTGTCCTGCGCCGAGGAGGGCAACGCGTGCGTGACCGGGGCGTGCAACCCCTTCTCGGGCGCATGCGAGATGGCCGAGGTGGACTGCTCGGACGGCAACGCGTGCACCCAGGACTACTGCCTGCACGCGACCGGCTGCCAGAACGCGGACGTGTCGCAGCAGTGCCCGTCCGACGACGACGACTGCACGGACGCGGTCTGCGACCCGGCCATCGGCTGCCGGCAGGTGCGCCGGACGGACGGCGACTGCAAGTGCCTCCTCGACGGGGACTGCGAGGACGCGAACCTCTGCGTGAAGTCGTGGAAGTGCGAGGTCGCGACCGGGAAGTGCACCTACGCGTTCCAGACCCACTGCGACGACGCGAACGCCTGCACGATCGACCTGTGCGACCCCGGCACGGGCTCGTGCTCCCACGAGCCGAAGTCGTGCGACGACGGCGACCCCTGCACGCTCGACCAGTGCCGTTCCGCGACCGGAGACTGCGTGCACCTCCCGGTCGTCTGCAAGACCGCGGACCCGTGCATCGTGGGCCAGTGCGACCCGGCCTCGGGCCTGTGCCTGTTCGGCCCGACGTCGTGCGACGACAAGAAGCGCTGCACGCGGGACGCCTGCCTGCCGTTCGTCGGCTGCACGCACGAGACCATCGTCTGCTCCGACGGCAACCCGTGCACCAAGGACTCCTGCGACCCGGGCACGGGGCTCTGCGTCTTCGCGCCCGTGGTCTGCGACGACGGCAACCGGTGCACCACGGACGCGTGCGACACCGCGAACGGGTTGTGCCGCAACCTGCCGAAGGACTGCACGCTCCCGAACGCGTGCGCGATCCCGGCGTGCGACCCGCAGACCGGCGAGTGCATCTCGAACGGACAGATCGACTGCGACGACGACGACCCCTGCACGATCGACTCGTGCGACGCGACCACCGGCGTCTGCGTGAACGCGCCCAACCCGTGCGACGACGGCGACCCCTGCACCCTCGGCGTGTGCGACCCGGCCAGCGGCGGCTGCCTCTACGCCTGGGTCTACTGCGGCGACGGCGACCCGTGCACGCGTGACTGGTGCTCCCCGGCGGGCGGCCAGTGCGAGCACGAGGCGATCGTCTGCAACGACGACTCCGCGTGCACGAAGGACTGGTGCGACCCGAAGTCGGGCTGCCGGAACGAGCGCATCGCGCCCCCGCCGGCGGGCTGCAGCCACTGCGCGACGGCGGCGGACTGCAACGACCACAACGCCTGCACCACGGACACGTGCGACGGCGTCACCAAGACGTGCAAGTACACGGCAAAGACCTGCAACGCGCCGGACCTCTGCTCGGTCGCCACCTGCAACCGCCTGACCGGGAGCTGCGAGGTGGTCGGGAAGAACTGCGCCGACGCCGACGCCTGCACGATCGACAGTTGCGACAAGCAGACGGGGAACTGCGGGCACCAGCCGCGCGTATGCAACGACGGCGACAAGTGCACCGGCGACGCGACGGGCAAGGACTCGTGCGACCCCGCGACCGGCGCGTGCGTGTTCACGCCGATCGACTGCAACGACAGGAACCCCTGCACCGCGGACCGTTGCGACAAGGCGACCGGGTGCTGGCACCAGGACAAGGTCTGCAACGACTTCGACCTCTGCACCGCGGACGCGTGCGACCCGGCGACCGGCGCCTGCACCCACACGGCCAAGCAGTGCAAGGACAACGACCCCTGCACGCGCGACGCCTGCAACTTCATGAACGGCCAGTGCGAGCACAAGCCGAAGCCGTGCGACGACTCGAACCTCTGCACGCTGGACCAGTGCGACCCGGCGACCGGGCTCTGCATGCACTACCCGAAGGCGTGCGCCGACACCGACCCCTGCACCGTGGACGGCTGCGACCTGGCGAACGGGAACTGCACGCACGTCCAGAAGGACTGCAACGACGGCAACGTCTGCACCCTCGACTCCTGCGACGCCAAGACCGGCATCTGCAAGAACGAGCCGGTCGAGGGGTGCTGAGGCCGGTTCACCCGGGCGCCCCCGTCCCCGAACCCGTGCCGTGCCCGTACCCGTGCCCGTGCCCGTACCCGCGCTTGCCGCTTTGCCTCCCCCCCAACGTTTGACACCCCTGCCACCGTGGCGTATATCTCCGTCCGCCGCCGCTCGCCGGGTTGACGGCGGCGCACCGCAAGGACCACGGAGGCAGTCATGAAGGCCGACTTGATCGTGTTCAGCGGCTCCTCCCATCCCACCCTCGCCGAGTCGATCACCGACCGGCTCGACACCGCGCTCGGGGAGAGCAGCGTCATGAAGTTCTCGAACGAGAACATCATGGTCCGCCTCCAGGACAACGTCCGCGAGAAGGACGTCTTCGTGGTCCAGACGTCCTCCTCCCCGGTGAACGACTCCCTGGTCGAGCTGCTGATCTTCCTCGACGCCCCCCGGTACGCGAGTGCGGCGCGCATCACCGCGGTCCTGCCCTACTTCCCCTACTGCCGGTCGGACAAGAAGGACGAGCCGCGCATCTCGATCGCGGCGCGCCTGATGGCGGACCTGCTCCAGACCGCGGGCGCCGAGCGGGTGCTGACCATGGACCTGCACTCGCCGCAGATCCAGGGCTTCTTCCGCATCCCGGTGGACCAGCTCCTCGCGGCGCCGATCTTCTTCGACCACTTCAACAAGGTGCTGTTCAAGGAGGAGCCGAAGAAGGACTTCGTGCTGGTCATGGGCGACCACGGCGCGGCCAAGCAGTTCGCGTACTACTTCGACGAGCTGGAGCTGCCGGTCGCGATCATGGACAAGTTCCGCATCGACCACACGGAGAAGCCGGTGATCCGCCGGGTCATCGGCGACGTGAAGGGCAAGGCGTGCCTGATCATCGACGACGAGATCGCGAGCGGCGGAACGCTGGTCGAGGCCGCCAACATGCTGAAGAAGGCCGGCGCGAAGCGCATCCTGGCCGCGGCCGTGCACCCGATCCTGTCCGGGAACGCGGTCAGGAAGCTGCTCGACTCGCCGATCGAGCGGTTCATCCTGGGCAACACGGTCCCGGTCGCGGAGAAGATCGCGGGCCACGAGGACCGCTTCCACGTTCTCGACCTGTCGCCGCTGTTCGCGAAGGCGATCCGGTCGATCCACAACGGGACGTCGCTCTCCAAGCTGTTCCCGCCGTCCGTGCGGCGGCAGGCGTAGGGCGAGAAGGGATTTCACCGCAGAGATCGCAGAGACCGCAGGGAAGGGCAGGAGTCGGATGAAGCCGAACGCAGTGCTGGTGCGCTACGCCGAGGTGTTCCTGAAGGGCGGCCGCCGCCCGTGGTTCGAGGCGCGGCTCCGCGAGGCGATCGACCGCCAGGTGTCCGCGGCCGGGCCGTTCCGGGTGCGCGAGATGCACGCCTGCATGGCGGTCGCGCACCGCGACTCCAAGGGGTGGGACCTGCCGGACATCGAGGTCGGGGACGCCCTCAACGCCGCGATCGGCCGGTGCTTCGGCGTGGTGTCGTGGTCGCCCGCGCGCATCGTGGCGCGCGAGATCTCGCGCATCGAGGCCGAGGTCGCCGCGATCGCGGACGAGGACGTGGCCGGGGCCGAGACCTTCAAGGTCGAATCGTCGAGGTCCGACAAGGACTTCCCGCTCGACTCGATGGAGCTGAACCGCCGCCTCGGCGGGGTGGTGTGGGAGCGCACCAGGGTCAAGGTGCGCATGAAGGACCCGACCGTGACCGTGTCCTGCCAGATCCTCCCCAAGGTCGCGGCCCTGTTCGTCGAGACGCGACCCGGCCCCGGCGGGCTGCCGGTCGGGTCGTCCGGCCGCGTGCTCCTGCTGCTGTCGGGGGGGATCGACTCGCCGGCCGCTGGCTGGCTCGCCATGCGGCGCGGGTGCGAGATCGACGCCGTGCACTTCGACGCCGCGCCCTACACCGGGCCCGAGTCGCGGGCGAAGGTCGAGGACCTCGCGCGCCTGCTCGCCGCCCACGAGCGATCCATGCGCCTGCACGTGGTCCCGTTCGGCGCGCTCCAGGCCGACCTGAGGGACGGGGCGCCCGGCCGCCTGCTCGTGCTGCTCTACCGCAGGATGATGGTCCGCATCGCGTCCGCGATCGCGGCGGAGCGCGGCGCGCTCGCGCTTGTGACCGGCGAGAACCTCGGGCAGGTGGCGAGCCAGACGCTCGAGAACCTCGCGGTGATCGAGGACGCGACCGCGATGCCGATCCTCAGGCCGCTCGTCACCTACGACAAGATGGAGACCGTGGCCCTGGCGCGCCGGATCGGCACGTACGAGACGTCGATCCGCCCCGGCGAGGACTGCTGCTCCCTGTTCGTCCCGGACCACCCCGAGACCGCGGGCCGCGTCGCGCGCCTGCGCGAGGTCGAGTCCCGCTTCGACGTCGAGGCGATGGTCGCGGCCGCGCTGAAGGGCGTCGAGGCCCTCGATCTTCCGTGATTCCTGCGGCGCTACTTGAAGATCCGGACGGCCTTGCCCTTGACCTCCTCGGGCCGGGCCGAGACCTTCGCGCGGCAGCGGGTGGCGGTGACGCTCCCGACCGTGAACTCGTGCGACCCGACCGACCCGCGCGCGCCGGCCTTCACCTTGTCGTCGCGGCCGCGGTTGATCAGCATCATGGTCCCGCCGCCCTCCTCGGAGACCTGGAGCACGGTCCCCTTGATGTACGCGAGGTCGCGGCACTCGCCCGTCGCCTTGTCGCAGTCCTGGTCGGCGGCGCACATGCCCGGCTCGGCGACGCACCCCTTCCTGGCCGGAGGCGGGGCGACCGTCCCGCCGCCCCCGCCGACGCAGCGGCGGCTGTCCGCGTCGCAGCGCTTGCCGCGCGGGCACCCGCCCGGGCACGCCTCCTCGCACCGGCCGGACACGCAGACCTCGTCGCGGCCGCAGCCCGGCACGCACTCGCCCGTGGAGACGCACGCGCCGTCGCGGCACGTCGAGCCGGGCGGGCAGCAGACGCCAGTGGGACGGCAGCACGTCGATCCGGCCGGGCAGCTCGCGCACGCGTCGAGCGGCTCGACCTTGGTCTCGACCATGTAGCCGGCCTGGCCCTTCTCGGTCTCGATCTTGAAGAAGTAGTCCTTGTCCTTCTGGGCCACGAACACGAACTTGTAGTCGCGCCGCTCGGGCACGACCGGCTGGCGCTCCATCTCGTTGCCGTCGAACGAGAACAGGCGGATCTGGCCGTGCACGCCGTGCGGCTTGTACATCTCGCCGAACGCGTAGATCACGGTCACGCGGACGTTCTCGAAGTACGAGAAGTCCTTCCAGTCCACCCTGTCGCACTCGGACGCGATCGCGTCCTTCACCAGGATCCCGGGAGCGATCCGGAGCGCGCGCGGCTGCTCGTTGTCCACGTCGGGATGGCAGATGTCGCCGCAGCCGGCCGCGACCAGCACGCCCGCCGCCGCCGCGATCGCAAGGGATGCACAACGCCTCATTCCGCACCTCGCTGCTCGCCCTGGGCCTTCCGCCTCGCCAGCGCCGCCGCGACGAACCCGGCGAACACCGGGTGGGGGGCGCGCGGGCGCGACTTGTACTCGGGGTGGAACTGGCAGCCGAAGAAGAAGGGGTGGTCCGGGATCTCGATGGTCTCGACCAGGCCCGCCCGCCCGTCCGGCAGGGGCGTCACCGCCGCCGCCGCCCGCGGCCCGGTGTAGACGCCGGAGATCCGCAGCCCCTTGTCGCACAGCCGCGCCACGTAGTCGTTGTTCACCTCGAAGCGGTGCCGGTGCCGCTCGGACGCGGTCTCCGACCCGTACAGCCGCGCCGCGAGGCTCCCTGGCTCCAGCGAGCACGGCTGCGCGCCGAGCCGCATCGTCCCGCCCTTGTCGGTCACGCCCTCCTGCTCGGGCAGCATGTGCACGACCGGGTGCGGGCTTGCGGCGTCGAACTCGGTCGAGTTCGCACGAGCGAGCCCGCACACGTGGCGCGAGAACTCGATGACCGCGACCTGGAGGCCGAGGCAGATGCCGAGGTAGGGGATGCGCCGCTCGCGCGCGCACTGCGCCGCCAGGATCTTGCCCTCGATGCCGCGGCTCCCGAACCCCCCCGGCACCAGGACGCCGTCCGCGGCCGCGAGCAGCGCGGCGCCGTCGTCGGAGCGCTCCAGGTCCTCGGCCTCGATGAAGTGCAGCTTGACCTTGCACCCGCTCGCGATCCCGCCGTGGAGGAGCGCCTCGTTGAGGCTCTTGTAGGACTCCCGCAGTTCCACGTACTTCCCGACGATCGCGATCGTGACCTCGGGCCCGGCCGACCTCAGCCGGTCCGTGATCCGCCGCCAGTCCTGGAGCGCGGCCTCGCGCGCCCAGATCCCGAGCAGGTCGCAGATCCGCTGGTCCAGCCCCTCCTCCCGGAACACGAGCGGGATCTCGTAGACGGACGGCACGTCCATCGCCGACACGACGCCCTCCGGAGGTACGTTGCAGAACAGCGATATCTTCCGCTTGACCTCGGGGGGCATCGGCTTCTCCGACCGGCAGACCAGCACGTCCGGCTGGATGCCGATCTGGCGGAGCGCCATCACGCTGTGCTGGGTCGGCTTGGTCTTCAGCTCGCCCGCGGTGCGGATGTAGGGCACGTACGTGACGTGCACGAACATCGCGTTGTCCCGGCCGAGTTCGAGCCGCATCTGGCGGATCGCCTCCAGGAACGGCAGGCCCTCGATGTCGCCGACCGTGCCGCCGACCTCGATGATGCAGAGGTCCGCGCCCTCGGCCGCGGCCAGGATCCGCGCCTTGATCTCGTCCGTGATGTGCGGGATCACCTGGACCGTCCCGCCCAGGTAGTCGCCCCGGCGCTCGCGGCCGAGCACGGCCTCGTAGATCTGGCCGCTCGTGACGCTGTTGCGCCTGCCCATCGTGGCGGACGTGAACCGCTCGTAGTGGCCGAGGTCGAGGTCGGTCTCCGCGCCGTCGTCCGTGACGAACACCTCCCCGTGCTGGAAGGGATTCATCGTCCCGGGGTCCACGTTCAGGTAGGGATCGAGCTTCGCCAGCGTGACCTTCAGCCCGCGGGCCTCCATGATCGCGGCGATCGACGCCGCGCTGATGCCCTTGCCGATCGAGGACACGACGCCGCCGGTCACGAAGATGAACTTGGTAGAGCGCCTGCGGGGGGCCATTGCTGCTCCGCGTCAGCGAACGCTGCGGCCGAACGTCTTGTCCCGGCCGGCCTATCCTAGAGCCGGCCTCCGAACCTTGTCAACCGCGGCGAGCGCTGCTAAACCTCTTTCCGGCGCGCCCCCCGGGAGGTGAGGATGCCGCTCCTGAGCATGACGGGTTACGGTTCCGCGGCGTTCGAGGCCGGAGGAGCCAGGTACGCGTGCAGCGCGCGGTCGGTGAACCGCAAGGGGCTCGACCTGACGATCCGCCTTCCCCCCGAGCTCGCCGACTGCGACCCCGCGATCCGCACGCTGCTGGCCGAGCTGCTGGTGCGCGGCGAGGTCGTGGTCGCGGTCGACCGCGAGAAGGGGACCGCGCCGGTCCGCGTCGATGTGGACGAGGGCGCGGCCGTGGCCCTGTGGGACGCGTACCGCCGGATCGCGGTCGCGGTCGGGGCGACGGCCGAGGTGCCCCTGTCCGCGGTCCTGTCGTCGCCGGACGTGCTCCGCGTCGTCCGCGAGGACGCCGTGGCCGGCCCGGAGCGCGCGCAGGCCGCGCTCGCCGGCGTCCGCGCCGCCGCGGCCGACCTGCTCGCGATGCGGGAGCGGGAGGGCGCCGAGCTGACGCGCGACGTGGTCGGCCGCCTGGACGCGATCCGCGCCGCGGTGGACCGGATCCGCGTCGAGGCCCCGGCCGCGAACCGCGCGCTGCTCGACCGCGCGGCGCAGCGGGCCCGGCAGGTCGCCGCTGCCGCGAGCGTCGAAGCTGACCCCGCCGCACTCGCGAACGCGATCGCCGGCCTCGCCGAGAAGGCGGACATCGCCGAGGAGCTGTCGCGCCTGGACGCGCACCTCGGGCAGGCGGCCTCGGTCATCGACTCCCCCGCGCCGCACGGCCGGCGCCTCGACTTCCTCTGCCAGGAGATGATGCGCGAGATCGGCACGCTCGGGGCCAAGGCCCAGAGCACCGCGGTCAGCCACCTGGTGGTGGACGTGAAGGCGGACATCGACCGGATCCGCGAACAGGCGGCTAACGCCTTGTGACCGCAGCGACGACGCGCGCCCCGAATTCGCGGGCCTCGACCCGCAGGCCGGCGCGCGACGCGAGGCTCTCCAGCACGTGCAGGCGATCCGGCCGCGTCACGAGCAGGCCGCCCGTGCGGGCGAGCCCCGCGAGCGCCTCGGGCGTGGCGGGCCGGACGTGGCCGCGGAGCATCGGGATCCCGGCCAGGGCCGCGGCGAAGTCCTCGTCCGCGGCCAGGATCGGGACCTCACGGCCGCAGTACCAGTCCAGCGCGGGGTCGTGCAGGTCGAACGCGAACCTGACCTCCGGGCCGGCCTCCGAGCACGCCGCCTTCGCGCCCGGGCCATGGTCCGGGTCCGCGAGGTCGCGCAGGTTCGACGCGAGGAACGAAGCCGCGATCGCGATCGCGAGCAGCGGCGCGGCGAGGCGCGAGCGGGCGAGTGCCCCTTCGGAGGCCGAGGCGACCAGCAGGGCCGCGGCCGGGAGCGCGCCCACGAGGTAGTGCGGAAGCGCGGTCCGCGCGGCGAGCAGGGGCAGCAGCGAGGCGGCGAGCAGCGCCAGGGGGAGGGCACGGGAGCCTGCGCGGAGCACGACGACCGCGACCAGCGCGCTCGCGAGCAGCACCGCGGCGATCGCGTCCCGCTCGATCAGCCAGTCGAGATAGACTCCCGCCCCGCCCTGCCCCACCACCGCGGTCCCGGCCCGCGCGACCACGTGGTAGAGCACGTAGGTGTCGAGGAACGCGTCGCCGTGGCGGGCCCACATCCATACGTGCCACGGCAGCGCGACCGCCACGGCGACCGCGGCCGCGATCGCGAGGTCGCGGAAGCGCCGGAGCGCGACCGCGGCGATGACGAACGGCACGGGCGCGGTCACCTTCGCGAGCGCGGACAGGCCGAGCAGCGCGCCCGCCGCGACGGCCCCGGCAGCGGGGCGGCGCCACCCGGCCCACGCGAGCGCCGCGAGCCCCCACGTCGCGAGCGCGGTCGCGGGCACGTCCGTCATCGGCCTGCGCGCGTTGAAGTAGAAGGCGTTCGCGGCCAGCAGGAAGGCCGCCCCCCCGAGCGCCGCGCCGCGCGACAGCCCCGCCGCTCGCGCGAGCGCGTATGCGCCCGCGAGGAGCGCGAGGCCGGCGAGGATGCCGGGGAGCCGCAGCGCGAACCCGGTCTCGCCGAGCGCGGCGATCGAGGCGCCGAGCGCCGCGAACAGCACCGGTCCCTTCTCCAGGAACGGGCGGCCGTGCCACGTCGGGTCGAGCGGGGAGCCGCCGGGCGCGACCGCCTCCCGCGCGACCTGCGCATAGACCGCGTCGTCGCTCCCGAGCAGGCTCCCGTTCCACGCGTTCGCGGCGAGCAGCGCGGCCGCGGCGGCGAGGGCGATCGCGAGCGTGGCGCGGGGGCGGCTCCACATGGCCGCAGGATAGCACGCTACAATCGGTCGGCCCGGGGCGGACCCGCGGGCGGACCCGCGGGCGGACGGAACGGAGGAGGAATGAAGGTGAGCGTCAAGGCGAGCGTCGCGTGCTCGGTTCTCTCTCTCGCGGTCGCTACGGGGTGCCGGAAGGAGGCGCCGCCTCCCGCCCCGCCGCCCGCTGCCCCGACCCCGGGCGAGGTCTCGGCGGCGACCCTCCGGAAGGTGGTCGACACGTCCGCCGCCGGCGTGGCGCGGCTCGGTTCGGCGAGCCTCCCGCCGTTCGAGCAGTGCGCCCGGCAGGCGGTCGAGGCCTGCGCGGCGCAGCTCGTCGATCCCGCTGCGCAGGCGGCCCGGGACCCGTCCGTGTGCGCGTCCCACGCGGACGAGGGCCGGCGGCGCCAGTGCACGGCCGCGGTGGTCCGCGGAGTCGCTCACGAGAAGGGCGGGG
>Ga0194127_10008194_pt1 | contig 11287 bp, 7 predicted proteins | sample TA2KigC100mmetaG_FD_148624 | JGI IMG/M metagenome (GOLD analysis project Ga0194127, IMG submission 148624) | Freshwater microbial communities from Lake Tanganyika, Tanzania - TA2015036 Kigoma Deep Cast 100m | ecosystem: Environmental > Aquatic > Freshwater > Lake | place: Tanzania: Lake...
ATCTTTCATGGCTATACTCCTTTCCTTGTTTTGGATTTGACCAACTTGCTTATTTACCAAACAAGAAAGAGTATAGCCACCCTTTTACTGGCTATCCCTGCTCTCCATAATATAGCAAGCTCCCTTTGCCAAAGGTCCCGATAAATCGGGATTTGGAAAAGAGGGGTGGGGGGGAGATTTAATAAATAATGTTTGTTCAAGTACAAAACTCTTCTTATATATTGGATAGCCTATGAATATCTGGGATAAGAAAAGCAGAATCGTCATCACCTGTGCCAAAGGCATAGTCCCTTTTTTGAAAGAGGAACTCCACGCGCTTGAATTTCCGGTCCTCTCCGAGGGGATGGCCAGTGCCGAAACGGAAGGAACGATGGACGATGCCATGAGATTAAATCTGTTTATCAGGACAGGACATCGCATCCTTTTTTTCTTGGAGCGATTTAAAGCAAGACATCCTGATGAGCTCTATCGAGTGGTGTCCGAAATGAAATGGGAGACACTGATCTCTGAAGACGGTTATTTCTGTGTTACGTCGACGGTGGATAACCCGACGATTAAGGATTCACGGTTTGCCAATGTCAAGTGCAAGGATGCCATTGTAGACAGGATCAAAAAAACTTGCGGCAGACGGCCGGATTCGGGTTCGGAAAGGGATCGAGCAGTCATGCACCTCTTCTGGAAGGATGAAACGTGCTCTCTCTTTGTCGATACCTCCGGTCAACCCCTGTCGAAAAGAGGTTATCGGAAGATTCCCCTGAAGGCGCCCATGCAGGAGACGCTGGCCGCCGGGGTGATTTTAGCTACTGGATGGAAAGGAAACAGCAACTTTATCAACCCTATGTGCGGGAGCGGGACGCTCGCCATCGAGGCGGCATTGATTGGCCTGGGAAGACCACCCGGACTGTTGAGAAGTCATTATGGTTTTATGTATCTGAAGGGGTTTAACGAATCATCCTGGAACGAGATACGGCGTAGGGTAAGAGCCACGGCAAGGGATTGGATGGATGGAAAGATCATAGCAACGGATATCAGTGCAGAGGCTATCCAAGGAGCTAAGAAGAATGCACAAACCGCGGGAGTAGATCGGTGGATTGACTTCGGGATATGTCCGTATGGAGATACCCCAGTTCCTAATGGAGAGGGTGTTGTCATGCTCAATCCGGAATACGGAGAGAGGATGGGCGAGAGAGAGGCCTTGCGAGAGGTCTACAAAGGTATCGGAGATTTCTTTAAGAAGCGATGCCAGGGATACCAGGGCTACATTTTTACCGGAAATCTCGACCTGGCCAAAAGGGTAGGATTAAGGACAAAGAGAAAGATTCCCTTTTACAACTCCAACATCGAATGCAGGCTGTTGGAGTATGATCTGTATGAAGGGAGTCAAAAAAAGTAGAGTTAGGGAGGACAATTTCACATTGACGCCACCGTTTTTTTTGTATAAGATAATGGCCAGATATCCGGGAAATCTATTCTGAATGAATTTGAAAAAGGATATGAAAAAGAATCGGGAAAAAATACTGAAAATTCTGGAAGATAATCAAACCGCCATCAAGAGTTACGGAGTAAAACGGTTAGGTTTGTTTGGTTCCTGTGCACGGGGTGAATGCTCCGAAGGGAGCGACCTTGACTTCGTGGTTGAGTTTTATAAAAAATCATTCGATTCCTATATGGATTTGAAAGCGTTTTTGGAGGGTCTCTTTGAATGTCGGGTCGATCTGGTGCTTGCCGATACCATCAAACCAAGACTCCGTACAGCCATCCTTGAAGAGGCGGTTCATGTCCCGGGACTATAAAGTCTATCTTGAAGATATTCTCGACGCCATTACAAAAATCCAATTATACACAGAGAGCCTTCCCAAGGAAACATTTTTTGCCGATCCTAAAACCATTGATGCCGTAGTTCGAAATCTTGAAATCATCGGCGAAGCCATCAAAAAATTGCCCGAAGATATACGTTTGAAATATCCTGAAGTAGAATGGAAGAAGATAGCCGGCCTGCGGGACATACTTATCCACGAATATTTTGGCGTTGACCACGAGATCATATGGGATATTATCCAAAACAAACTGCCGTTCCTCAAAGAGCAGATAAGACAGATGCTCGGAGAATAAAAACTCCTATAAAATGTTGAAGACTTATCTCAAAAAGATATCGGATGTTTATAAAACTGGAGATGCCAGGGAGGAAAGTTATTACTCAGTTTTAGAAAGTCTATTAAGACAATATGCAGAGTCAACAAATAACAAAAAAATCCATATTACCACGTTGCCAAAAAAGACCGAAGCTGGCAATCCCGATTTTAGAGTATGGGATGGAAAACAACACATAGTCGGCTATATCGAGGCCAAAGCCCCCACTGTCCAATATCTGGATCAAATTGAAACAACTGACCAAATAAAGCGTTATCTCAATATTTTCCCCAACCTGATATTAACCAATTTTTTTGAATTCAGGCTTTATCGGGATGGAGAATTAATAGATAAGGTATCCATTGCCAGGCCCTTCATACTCCAAAAACTTAAAACCATCCCGGTTGTTGAAAACGAAATAGAATTTCTTAAACTCCTTGAGAAATATTTCTCATTTTCTTTCCCAAAGGTCTATAATGCGAAAACCCTGGCAATGGAATTGGCAAAGAGAACACGGTTTTTAAAAGACGAAGTTGTTTCGCAAGAATTAAAGAAAGAAGAAGGCGTAAAAGAGGGGCATATTTTGGGATTTTATGAAGCATTCAGACAATATCTCATCAGTGGCCTTACACAAGATGAGTTTGCAGACCTTTATTCACAAACAATCACTTATGGGCTTTTTGCTGCGAGGACTCGCTCAGAAGATGGATTTAATAGAAAACTTGCGTACGATAATATTCCACGGACTATTGGAATATTAAGAGATGTGTTCAGGTTCATTTCACTTGAAGATATACCCCAACAGATGGAATGGATTATTGATGACATTTCAGAAGTGTTAGCCGTTACTGACGTGAAAAAAATACTTCATGAATATTTCCATGAAGGTAAGGGAAAAGACCCTATTGTCCATTTCTATGAAACCTTTCTCGCCGAATATGACCCAAAGGCAAGGGAAAAAAGGGGTGTTTATTACACTCCTGAACCAGTGGTTTCGCATATTGTTCGATCTCTCCACAACATTCTAAAAGACTATTTTAACAGGAAGGAGGGGTTTGCCAGCGATTCAGTCACAGTATTAGATCCTGCGGCAGGAACGCTTACTTTCCTTGCAGAGGCGTCAAAAACAGCAGTGGAAGAATTTGTTTCGAAATATGGAGAGGGAGGCAAGGAAGATTTCATAAAAGAGCATATCCTGAAAGATTTTTATGCATTCGAATTGATGATGGCTCCATACGCTGTAGGACATCTAAAGATGTCTTTTCTTTTAGAGGAGCTTGGATATAAACTCCGAAAGGATGACAGATTCAAACTATACCTTACCAATACCCTGGAGATGGAAGAGCTTGCCCAAACGGAACTTCCTGGAATGGTTTCACTCTCTGAGGAATCTCATTCGGCAGGTAAGGTGAAGAAAGAACAGCCTATTTTAGTAATACTCGGCAACCCCCCTTATTCAGGGATATCAGCAAATAAAGGGAATTGGATAGATGATTTACTGAAGAAAGGTTATAAACGGAGAGATGGGAGTAAAGATGATGGTTATTATCGAGTCGATGGGAAATCATTGGGCGAGAAAAAACTTTGGCTTCAAGATGATTATGTTAAATTCATCCGTTTTTCCCAATGGAAAATTGATCAAGCAGGAGAAGGAGTATTAGGATTTATCACAAATCATAGTTATCTTGATAATCCCACCTTCCGCGGCATGCGGCAATCATTGAGCAAGAGTTTTAATGAGATTTATATCCTCGATTTACACGGCAACAGCCTGAAAAAAGAGAAATGCCCTGATGGTTCCAAGGATGAGAACGTCTTTGATATTCAACAAGGAGTATCTATTGCTCTTTTCATAAAATGTCGATCGGAGCTTGTCGAAGGTAAGAAGGCAAAAAGGAAGGGGTGCAAAATATTTCACTCAGAAATTTGGGGATTGCGAGAGAAGAAAAATGACTGGCTTCTTCAAAATGATAAAAAGACAGTAAAATGGAAAAAACTAAATCCAACACGCCCGTATTACTTTTTGATTCCAAGAGAGGAAAAGGGTAAAGAGGTTTATGAGAAATATTGCGGGATAACAGATATTTTCTCAATTAACGTCACAGGTATTGTTACGGCGAGAGATCATTTTGTGATTGACATTGATAAAGGAGTTCTAAAAAGAAGGATTGGGATGTTTAGGAACTTATCAATGCCTGATGAAATAATTCAGCAGACGTTCAAATTGAAAGATACAAGAGGTTGGAAATTTATCAAAGCAAGAAAAGAATTAGCAAAAGATCAAAATTGGGATGAGTATTTTACCAGAGTTCTCTATCGCCCATTTGATATAAGACATATTTACTATACGCAGCAAATGGTCGATTGGCCCAGACCCGAAGTCATGCCTCATATGATGGAAGAGAATCTAGGGTTAATTTTGCCTAAAAGAGTTGAAACGAAAATCCCGTGGTCTCACATACTCTGTACAAACGAGATCGCAGAACATGTAACTGTTTCCCTAAAAACAATTGACTACGTTTTCCCACTCTTCCTTTATGCGAACAAAGAGAAAGAAGATCTTTTTAACCATAATAAAACTATTAAACGCCGACCAAATATCAAAACCAATATTTTCAAAACCCTCACTAGTGTATATAAAATAGAGCCAACACCCGAAGTGATTTTCAATTATATCTACGCAATCCTCTATTCGGAGATGTATAGGAGAAAATATGCCGAGTTTCTGAAAACAGATTTTCCAAGAGTGCCTTTTACAAAAAAATTCAAACCGTTTGGGCGAATGGTAGAATATGGCAAAAGGCTTGTTGATTTGCATTTGCTTAAGTCGAATGAACTTGACCAGCCTATTGCCAAATATCAGGGCAAAGGGAATAACAAGGTTGAGAGGGTAAAATATGAACAAAACAAAGTCTGTATAAATAATGATCAATACTTTGTAGGCGTTTCTCCTGACATCTGGCAGTATCAAATTGGGGGGTATCAGGTCTGTGATAAATGGCTAAAGGATCGTAAAGGCCGGGCATTATCACTGGATGAAATACGACATTACTGCCAGGTCGTTACCGCAATCCAAAAAACAATAGAAATTCAGAGAAAGATAGACGATCTTTATCCGGAAATAGAAAAAGAGACAATCGAATTCATAATTCCAAAGAAAGAGTAGTTTTATGGAACTGAAATCTAACATTGGACTGAACAAGGCATTGGAAGATATAAAAAATGAAAAGATTTCTTCTGTTTATTTGGTTTGTGGAGATGAAAACTTTCTTGTTAAAGAGGCAGGGCAAAAATTAATAGAAGCCATTTTATCGGAGAAAGATAGGGTCATTGGCTTAGAAACCATCAATGGGGATGAAGAGGATTGGATAAAAATCATTCAGTCTTTGAATACTTACCCAATGTTTAGCAAGAGGAAGGTCATAGCAGTAAGAGATACAAAAATCTTTTACTCAAAATTCGTAGTTGAAAAGATCATAGAAAAAAGCATGGAGCGATTCGAAAAAAAAGATATGAACGAAGCCATAAGGCTGTTTAGAATAGCAGTTGGCTTTTTGAAGATAAAAGAGATTGGAGAGATGAGCGATAAAATAAAAAACGAGCTATTAGTGGACGATCAAAGCCAGAGAGGTAGGAAATGGCTGAACGAGATGATAGAAAATTGTCTCGCTCAAGACATTCAGCCGATTCCTTACGAAGATAATTCAGATCGGCTCAGTAAGGTTATTAAGGTGGATGTTAGTAATAAAGGAATTCCACAAAAAAATACTTTAATTTTGATGACCGAAGGAGTAGATAAAAGAAAAAAACTGTATAAAACGATAAATGAAGTAGGAGTTATCATTGATTTTTCCATTCAGAGGTATAAAAGAGATTCGGCGGACATTGAGAGAGAAGAAAAGCAAATCTTACTCCAAAAGGCAACCGATTTATTGAAGCAAAATAATAAAATATTTGGCAAGGGGGCTTTCGATGCCCTTGTAAATAAAACTGGATATAGTATGGGAAACTTTTTAAATGAATTGCGAAAGGTTATTCTTTCAATTAGAGACAGACAAAAGATAGAAGTTAAAGATATTGAAGAGCTTGTTGGAAGAACAAAAGAGGATTCTCGCTTCGACCTTCAGGATGCAATTGGTAAGAGAGATCTCGAAATGGCGACGTTTTATTTAAGCGAGTTGTTAGGGCAGGGAGAATTTCATTTAGTTCTTTTATTGGACGTTGCTAAGGAGATATGGCGATTAATTATGGCAAAGGAATTTATTGAAAAAGAATTAAAGGACAAATGGAACCCGCAGATGGATGTGGAAGCATTTAAAAGATATGTTTATTTTCCGATGAAAAAAAGAGAAAGCCAGCAAGAAATAAGAAGCGGATATACTATTTTCAGTCTTCCTCCCAATGTCTTGTTAAAATTGCTAAAAGATTCAGGAAACTTTACTAAAGATGAACTGTATTACTTCATTAAGCTAATTGCTGAAACAGATTTTAAATTTAAAACTACGGGATTGCCTCCGGTCCATTTACTTGAAAAAGTGTTGTTTGATATTTGCTTGGAGAAAGAAAATAATAGAGGTGTCCAGGTGGCAGGTTATTAATCAGAGCCAGTTTATTCATGCCGTTTATCTCCAGACTCTAATTATGATGGTTATCGACCTCTGCGGGCCTAATGGGAATCCTTAGCAGGATGCTGAAAAACGCCCATCTACTTTGTTCCCCTCATCCTTCCCCGTGTCAAGCACGGGGCAGGCTTAAGCATCCTGCATAAAAAGACTTTTTCAGTGACCTGTTAGAACGTCTTATTGCTTTGGGGATAAAGCATTGACTGCGTGAGTCAGCCGTGAGATCTTTCTTGCGGAGGTATTTTTATGGAGAATACCTTTTGAGCGCCCTTTCTGAATGAGAGGGATTGTTTTTGATAGAGCTTTTCTGGCTCCCTCGATGTCCTTTTCATCAATTGCTTCCCGTACTTTCTTAACCGAGGTCTTTATTGTTGTTTCAATATGGAGGTTTCGTGTCCTCCTTATTTCATTCTGTTTTGCCCTCTTGATTGCAGATTGATGTGTCGCCAAAATTGTTCCTCCTTTGCTTTAGCTTATTGATTTTTTTAACATTTTAGGGTAGCGTGTGTCAAGTGCGTTAAAGGCCGAATGTCTCGAATGATAACGAATGACACGAATTAGTTAATCTCGTTTCACGGTGACGAAGCTCGTATCGAAGCACGAAGCTCGAAAATCGAAGCTCGATCAAAAACAAGCCAAGCCTCCAGCATCGATAATCGAGTATCGATACGAGCTTCGTCAACGATAACCGTTCATTTCTTTTAGAGGATACGGGCATCGTCCGTTATCATTAAACGAAGCCTTTTTAAACAGTATGACCGAGAACAGGAAGATTGCCAGAGCAGCATCCACCATCGGAATGGGAACACTCCTAAGCCGTATCCTGGGATTTTTCAGGGATATGGTGATTGCCCATTTTTTCGGGGCAGGGATGGCGGCCGATGCGTTTTTCGTGGCGTTTCGAATCCCAAACCTCTGGAGGCGGTTGGTCGGAGAAGGATCTCTGACCATCTCCTTCATACCGGTCTATACAGAATACTTAAACCAGCAATCAGAGGAGGAGGTTAGGAAGGTAACCCATATTGCCTTTACCCTGATGGGGTTGGTGTTATTGCTGCTCACCCTTTTCGGGATCATCTTCTCACCGGTGATCATTCAGATCATCGCACCCGGATTTGCAAAAATTCCTGAAAAATTTCAACTGACCGTCACACTCAACCAGATCATCTTCCCCTATCTTTTCTTCATGGGACTCTTTGCCCTCTGCATGGGAATTCTCAACTCTTATCGGCACTTCTTCGCTCCGGCTATTGCACCCATCTTTCTCAATATCTCCATCATCCTGTCCGTCTTTCTCCTTTATCACACCTTTCAAAAACCAGTCATGACACTCGCCATCGGTGTGCTTTGCGGAGGGGTGATTCAGTTGCTCTTCCAGATTCCTTTTTTATGGCAGAAGGGAATCACGTTCCGGCTTAATTTCCATTTCAATCACCCTGCCCTCAAACGGATCGGCGGACTGATGGTGCCCGGTCTGATCGGAACAGCAGTTTACCAGCTCAATGTTTTCATTGATACGATCTTCGCCTCTTTTCTTCCCGGAGGAAGTGTCTCTTATCTCTTTTTTGCGGACCGGTTGTTAGAATTTCCATTAGGCATTTTTGCCATCGCCATTGGGATGGCTTCCCTACCAAGCCTCTCTGGACTCGCCTCCCAAGGGAAGTTGGAAGAGTTGAAGAACACGCTCTCTTTTACCTTTCGCCTGACTGCCTTGATCAGCATTCCTGCCATGGTGGGGTTGATTGTATTGAAGACACCCATCATCAACCTTCTTTTCCAGAGGGGTCTCTTCGACTACACAGCCACTGTGTTGACCGCACAAGCCCTTCTCTGCTATTCAGTTGGCCTGTGGGCCATTGCAGGGGTGAGGACCCTTGTGCCTGCCTTTTATTCACTTCAGGATAGCTGGACGCCTCTTAAAATTGCGATCGTCTGCCTCATTGCCAATGTCGCTCTCAATGCCTTTTTTATCTCCTTTACTCCATTGAAACATGCCGGCCTTGCTCTGGCTACCAGCCTCTCATCGATTCTGAACCTCATTCTTTTGAGCAGGAAGTTGAGCCTCAAACTTGGGGCGGTCGAGATAGGGAAAAATGTGACCTCGCTTGCCCGGATTCTGCTCTGCAGCCTTCCCATGGGATTAACCGCCTATCTGATCTGCTCTCTAAGGGATTGGACGACAACGGGCAACACCCTGGAAAAAGCCATCCTTCTTCTGACCGGGATCGTGGTTGGTTTGGGAGTTTACCTGCTCTGCTCCTACTGGATGAAGAATGAAGAGATGATTTTTTTGGTGAAGATGTTCAAGAGAAAAAGTCGCCAATAATCAAAGCCCAAATTTCAAGCTCCAAATAATAACCAATCACCAATTTCCAAAATAACCAATAACGATCCTTTTATCGGAATTTGTTTGGATATTGGTTATTGGAGTTTATTTGGTTATTGGTGATTTGGATTTGGTTATTGTTTTTTAAATCTTGCCCAGATAAACAATCCTCCTGCCACTCCAATTCCGATCAATTCCAAACCGATTGTGGGAAAGACCAGTAGAATAGCTGCGCATGCGAAGAGAATACGCTGGAGCCAGTTTAATGGAGACCAGACATATCCGACCAGGCACACAGAAAGGCAGGCCACTCCGAGGGCTGTCAATCCGGTAGCCATGAGGATTTGCGAAAGCGTTCCTTGAAGGAGAAGAGCGGGTTGAAAGACAAAGGCAAAGGGGATCAGGAATCCCGCAATGCCGAGTTTGAAAGCTTCAATTCCTGTGGACATCATTTCAGAACCGGCTAAGTTAGCTGCCGCAAAAGCGGTAATGGCATCTGGAGGGGTGAGATCCGAGAGCACGGCATAGTAGAAGACGAAGAGGTGGGCCGACAGTAAGGCGACATCGAACTTTCCAAGAGCGGAAGCTCCTACAGTGACGGCGATAATATAAGCAGGAGTGGTGGGGATTCCGGTCCCGAGGACGCTGACGACCAGAAAGACGAGGATCATAGCAAAGATGAGGTTATTAAAAGAAGCACCCAAAAGGACACTTCCGAAGGCCAGTGCGGCTCCGGTTCGAGTCAGGATTCCGACCACCATTCCAGAACCTGCGAGGGCCGTGGCAATGATGGCTGCATTGACCGAGGCCTCAAAAAGTGCATTCAGAGTCTTTTTAGGAGTCATCCGTGTTCTTCGATCGAGAAAACTGAGACCCAAAATGATCAGAACAACGAAGAAAGCGGATTTGCTGGGCGAATATCCATATCCTAAAAAGATAATCACCAATATAAAAGGAAGGAAATAATAAGCGTGACGAAGCATTGGAAAGATACTGGGTCGCTCTGTTTTTGAAATGCTTGTCATTCCCTGTTTGAGCGAAATGAAGTGGACGACGAAGAAAAGCCCAAGATAATAGAGCACAGCAGGGATAACAGCGGCTTGAATGATCTTGAAATAAGGGATGCCTGTTACCTCCGACATGATAAAAGCCCCTGCGCCCATGATGGGCGGCATCAACTGCCCTCCTGTGCTTGCAATCGATTCAATGGCTGCGGCCTGTTTTGGAACAAATCCTCCCTTTTTCATCAGCGGGATGGTAAAACTTCCGGTGGCATAGACATTGGCCACGGTACTTCCGCTTACCGTTCCATAAAGGCCGCTGGAGATAACGGCAATTTTTGCTGGTCCTCCCTTTGTCCAGCCTGCAGCCCATACCGCAAAGTCAATAAGGAATTGCCCAACGCCCGCACTTATCATAAATCCGGCAAAAAGGATATAGATGAAAAGGATGTTGGAAGAGATGCCTGTTAGAAATCCAAAAATCCCTTCATCGCCTGCTAAAAATAGTACTTCAACCATCCGGGGGAACGGGTATCCTTTAAACTTCAACAATCCTGGCCAGTAAGGAGCAGTGGCCAGATAGAAGATGGCAATGGCAATGGTTAGCGCCATCCAGGGGGAAAGGGCCCGACGTGCTGCTTCTACCACCAGAAGGACCAATGCAGTCCCTAAAACCATCTCCACAGGCAGGACCTCATCCATCCCGACCATCCTGAAATTTAGACGTTCGGCGTTCCACACAATATAAGCGGGTCCTGCAAAACACAGGAGAGATGCAAGGAGATCGAAAAGACTGGGCCGGTTTTGAGGAGAATTCTTTGTGGCAGGGAAAAGAATATAGATTAAAGGAAGAAGAAAAAGGAGGTGAAGTCCTCGCTGGGTCCGTGGCTCAAAAGTGCCGAATCCCGAGGTGTAGAGATGGAACAGGGCAGCGCTCACTCCATAGATCAGGATCACTACCTTAAGCCATCCCTTTAATTTACGCATGATTTATTTAGAATTACAAGATTGAATTAACACAATCATTAGAAAATCTCCCCTTACCCCTCTTTGCCAACGAGGGGTATTTCCTCCCTTTGGCAAAGGGAGCTTGCTATATTATGGAGAGCAGGGATAGCCAGTAAAAGGGTGGCTATACTCTTTCTTGTTTGGTAAATAAGCAAGTTGGTCAAATCCAAAACAAGGAAAGGAGTATAGCCATGAAAGAT
>Ga0194127_10008195_pt1 | contig 11286 bp, 9 predicted proteins | sample TA2KigC100mmetaG_FD_148624 | JGI IMG/M metagenome (GOLD analysis project Ga0194127, IMG submission 148624) | Freshwater microbial communities from Lake Tanganyika, Tanzania - TA2015036 Kigoma Deep Cast 100m | ecosystem: Environmental > Aquatic > Freshwater > Lake | place: Tanzania: Lake...
AAAATGACAGTAAAATTAAGGATTTATTTTCCACTTTAGCTTTTTGTCCAAATAATGGGTTACATTATGTTGTCTGCCTGGCTTGTGTGTTGGCTGTTCTAAAAACTCTAGAGGGATGGATAGAACATTTTTCTTTTTGGGGTAAAGGTGGAAGCTCTTTTCAATTTTTGTTTTGTGCGTAGGCTTTTGTGAATTGCAAATGTGCGTACACTGGTGATATGGGTTAAATATTATTTCTTTACCTTTGCCGATTGTGAAAATCTTTTAGAGAAGTTAATGGCAAGAAGAAAAACGGTAAATAATACTGGAATTCTCAGAGTAAGTGGTATTCCTTATCACGATGCTTGGGTGGCATATAAGTGCGTCAGTTGCAAAGAAATGAACTATGTTCAGATAGGTCAAAATCTAATTTCTCCTAAAGAGGCTTTAGAAAATGCAGTTTGGAAATGCAAACACTGTGGATTCATTCATTCTAAAGAAACCGATTTGCCCTTTGACAACTGGGAAGAAGAATATAACAGTGCGGATTCCACTACTGCTTTGAGGTTTTGGGAAGGTTTTTTTCGTATTGCGACTGAACATCCTGAGTCGCTTTGGAAACAATGTAATGTCTGTACTCGTATTTTGCCATTCAATGCGTTTAGTAGACACTCTGGTTGGGGCCCTTTGGAGAAGCAAATGGAGTGTAGGAGTTGTAAGGGTGCCATTAATGCCGTTTTAAATCCCAAAAGAACAAGAGAGCAATTGCACGAATCTGCAGTCAGGAGAAGAATAGCCGATTTATTCTTGGAAGAAGAAAACGAGCCAATAGACTTCCAAGACTTATTTGACAGATTCGGCAGTCGCTGTTTTAAAACCAAAGAACAATTAGAAATTAATCAACGTGCTATGTGGGCTATTGACCATATTCTGCCTTCGAAATACTTATATCCATTAAGACGAGAGAATGCTGCATTGCTATCGAGAAGTGCTAACGATAATAAAAGAGATAAATGGCCAAGTAAGTTCTACACTAATACAGAGTTAATCGAGCTTGCTAGAATTACAGGTGCAAATATTGATTTGATTTCTAGTAAACTCCCTATTATGAATCACAACATAGATGTTAATAAAGGAGTTGAACGATATTTGCAAGTTAGAGAGAAGTCTGACCTCCCAAAACGTATAAAAGAAATAAAGAAGATTTTACTTGTCTATGATTTGGTAGATAATCTTTCGTCCGAAAATAAAAAATTGCTTGGATTCGAATAGTTTAGACTAATACGAGATATTGATGCGAAGTAACCGTTCCTTTATCTCTTATACCGTGTGACTCGCAATGTTCTACACTTTCATCAAATAAGTCAGCGGTTTTAAACCAACGTTTACTGATTTTTTGAAGCTCTAATGCCATATCACATTTATTGCTTTTTCCTAGATGTAGAACAAAAACTCCATCCTTTTTCATACGTTCTTTTGCTTGTCTAAATATGGATTCGTATATAGCAAAGCCAACTTTTTGTCTTTCATCCACAAACGATTTAGGTTGATATTTAAAGTCAATTTCTGACCATCCTGTAAACCAAATTCTAATCCAATTAGCTAAATAAAATCTAGTGCTATCGAAGAATGGCGGTGAAGTAATAATGGCATCAAGACCATTTATTTCTTGTGGCCAAATTATCGTTGTGTCTTGATTGAATATTTTACCATTTTTAAAATTAAGTGGTAATTCTTCATTAATTACCCTGTTCACTTTTTCACATAGTTTCTCAATAAGACTTTTGTAAATAAAATCTCCTGTAGGTGCATAAGGAACAATTGGGTGTGAGCGTCTGCTCAATGCATATGGTCTATTCCCGTGAAGAATATGAAGTAATGAAGCAACAACTAACATTTCGCTTGGCTTTGATGGATAGTTTTCCTTTACAAATCTTCGGGCAAGCAATATTTCTTTTAACGTGCTTTCTTCATAGTAATCAGATAACTTTTTGTTAAATCCAAAATATTTAACTTCAGCAATTTCATTTTTAGTACACTTAGTGGCTTTAATAAAATTATCTAATGCTTCAATGTAAGAAAAGGATTCTGAAGATATTGGAGCATTAACTTTAGCATAAGAGATATAGTACGCTGGCATACTTATATCAATACCATAAGATAATTTTCCTGCTAATGCTGCTTCAAAAGGGATTGTCCCCACACCGGAAAACGGGTCAAGGACAGACCCGTTCTCAGGGACAAAGGTCTTTACAAGGTGATGTGCAATTGCTGGCTTCAACTTGCCCTGGTAAGAGCAAAGGGAGTGATTATTATGCCCCCAATTTCTGCTTGAATATGGTTCTTGTTGATGCGGAATTTCGTTTCTAAAATAGTACCAATTATTTTCCCAAGGAAAATTTATTTTTCCATTTTCAGGATTTCGTTGCTTTTCATTATACTCAAAAACTAATAAAGATTGGGTAAGTATTTCTTGATTTCGAGAGCGCCTTTTCCTTAAAATCTTGTTTTCAATAAATTCATACCCCAGACCCGTCATTAACTCAATTAATATGTCATCTGTATTAATGTGTACACCGCTAAAAATTGAATCCCCAATGTCAATTAAAACTTTAGCATTTTGTGCTAACAATGGTTTTGCATCATTAAAGATTGTGTACATCTCTTTAAAATAGCTTAATGCCATTATCGGTATTCTGGAATCATAAGCATTTTTTGTTAATTCAATAAGTGTCTCTTTCAATAAGCTACTTTTTGATGCGATTTCAAATCCATTAACATAGGCATATTCCTTTTTAACATCATTTATTCCGCTAGTCAATGCTTGGTCTCTAAAAAACCGTAAATCATTTTCAAACTGTAAATACCTTAAAAACCAAAGTTCAACTTTTGTATTCCTGAAATAGTTTGTGCCATTTAAATAAGGTGGGCTTGTTATAATTGCTCCAATTTTCAAATCATTTACACGACCGATATTCTTTGCATTTGAAAGAATAAATTCGGGCTTTCCTTTTAGCTTATAGTCAAAATTTAAAACATCTTCTGCTATATTTTCAATTTTTTCAGGCAAGATATCATTGAAGGTCTTAAGGTCTTTTTCAATTTCTTTTGCTGTTTTAAATCTGACATCCCCGACTTTCTTAAGAAATGATACTGGGAGCAGACACGAAATTACTGCTACTGTTAAAGTGTCAGCCAGTAGTTCATCTTCTAATTTAACTATATCAATGTAAGAACGAAGTTTTAAAACTTGCTCAAGAGTTTCATGAGGGAAATATATTTTATCAGAAAATAGGGATTTATAGGATTCTCTCAGCGACTTATCTTCTTCAAATACATTGATGTTTTTCAAAATAGCTTTTTGAATATCCTTAAGGTCTTTAGAAAGCTTTTTCCTTTGTGATTCTTTTGCTTTTAAGACATTAAGCTTCGTATGAATTAAAAACTGTAATAGGGGGTTAACTTCTGAATAAACAGTTGACATTCCCAAATCATCAGCCGCTAGAAGGGTTGTACCTGTTCCTGCGAAAGGCTCGTATATAAGAGTGTCTGTTACTCCGTAGTTTTTAATTAATGATTTTACAAAATCAGGCGAATAGCCTTCAATATATGGATACCATCTTTGAAATGGGATGTCTTTACTTTTTACAAAAGTTACATCTTTAATAGTAACACCTTCAACTTTGTCTATTTCTGGAAGTTTTTGCTTGATAAGCCTTTTAACAACTTGATTTATTGAACGTTCTTGTTTCTCTGCAAATAGAGAAAGTTGTTTGTATGTTTCAATACCAATTAGTTCTTTTATTTCTTGAGTTGTTAAGTCCTTTATCTTGGAATAGTAAGGTTCTTCAGGCTCACTAAATGCTAGTGTTACAGACTTGTCTTTTGAATCTCCAGAGGGGTAGTCGCTGAAATAGACGGCTTTATAAAATTGTTTTGCCATATTGAAACAAGTATCAGTTTATGATAGTTACTTCGCAAAGGTAAATACAATTTTTAAACATTCCTTAACTCAAGATGACTTTTTTTGATATTAATTTCAATAGTTAGTTGAGTGTTGGGAAATTGGCTCTTTTGCTAAACTTGAGCTGAGTATTGGCTTGTATGGTTTTGCAAATGAGCCAATTTGCAGCTAGTTAAAATTGAAATATAAAAAGCAGAAGCGTAGGCAATGAGTGTGAGCTTTCTCGCTATCCGTTTATTGTATCATTTCTATGTCTGTATTCATCTGTCAAAATAGCTTCCTTTTTCTCGTTTATATAGTTGTCTGTCTTCTGTTTTGTTGTTTTTTACGTTTGCTGGTAACGCAAGCTCGTTCAAAAAACTTGTCTGAAAGAGGTGTGGATGAGTTAGATAGAGAAAAATAGATTAGGAACTGAGAAAATCGAACATCCGGAACAAGTTTTTATATTTTTCAAACCCAAAAATAGGATAAAGATTGATCTCAACCCACAACCATTCATAGGTATTTTTCATTGTAAGCAAAAAAATGCTTCAGTTGTAAAATTAGTGGTTCAAAAGTACTCAGTCCTACTCATGTCTCCCTCCTCACAAAAAACACCCCCATGCAAGCTGTCACAAGCCCTTGGAGGGGGGCGAGGCCGAAGTTGGAGGATTTCATCAGGGTGAAGGGGTCGGTGGTGAGGAAGGGCTGGAGGAAGATGACGAGGGCTACAGCAAGGAGGTAAATGAGGGAAATGAAGAGGGTGAGGTGGTAGATGAAGCGGTCGACGCTTCGGTTGGCGGTATTCTTGCTGAGGGCGTCGGCGACGAGGACTCCGGTGATCAGGGTGAGCGCGGGGATGATGGTGGGGAGAAACCAGCTCCAGGCGTCTTCGGTCTTGTCGCCGTATTTGCCGGCGAGGGTCTGGATGAAGAAGGTCACAAAGAGGATGCCGGCGGCGATGAACCAGGTAAGGGCGAGGTTCTTGCGGGCACGGGTGGCGTCGAGTTTCGTTGTCATGGCTGCAGTCCTTTCCAGATGTTTGATTTGATGAGGTGATCCTGTCCGCTGATGCTGCTGGGGGCTTTCACGATGGCTTCAGCAGCGTCGGCGCTTTTTTCAAATTCGTAGATGAGTGCGGTGGTGCGGTAGTCGCCGGTGTAGGTAAGCTCGCCGAGGGTCTTGGGGATGGCGGTGGCGCCGCTGCGTACCCATTCCATCGCTTCTTCCGGGGTGATCTTATCGCTGTTCTGCACAAACGGCTTGTTGGTGACGATCCACACGATGACCCTGAACCGGCCTTTGGGGGCGGTGAAGAGGGCTAACAGGTATTCTTTCAGGCTGAATATCCCGGGTTTGCTGATCTGCAACGACCAGCGTGCCGGCGGTTCCTTGGGGACACCGTCGTCGTTGATCTGCTCGATCCGGGAGGCGATGGCATACCCGCCGGGGGCGCTGAAATAGCTGATCTCGGCATAGCCGGCCTGCTGCATGACCGATTCGAGCTTTGTGGCGACATCGGCCAGGGTGGTGGACTGTCCCTGGTTCATCAGCAGATGGTTGGGGATGTTGACGGTGGCGGAGGCGCGGGGTGGTGGCCAGGGGAACTTTGGAAAGTCGACGAGGATGGTGGTGTCTTCGTGGATGGTGTCGGCAATGGGTTCGGGACTTTCTGCTGACCCGCCGCAGGAGGAGAGCAGGAGCAGAAAGAAACATGCAGGTATTATGCTTTGGATTATTGTCCTCTTTGGGAGTGTCATTGGTGTTTTCATATGCTGTTGAATTGGTTGCTGGTCGATGTATTTTCCAAATATCTTTGCGTTTCTTCGTGTGTACTTCTTCGCCTTCGTGGTTCAGAATAGTTTATTTAACCGCTAAGGGCACGAAGGATGGGTTATCCGAAGAGGAATTTTTCTGCATTTTTGTTGCTGATCTTTGTTTTTATCTTGTCATCCAGATTTGTATCACGCAGGAAAAGATCGAGATAGTGGTTGTAGGAGTCGATCCAGAGCATGTTGATCAGGAAGTCGCTCCCAAAAAGAAAGCGGGATTCGTTGCTTCGGTTCAGGACTGTTTTAAAGGATTGGTAGAAGCCAGTTGTCATGCCCCGGCAGGAGATATCGGAAAAGACGTTGGGATTTGTTTCGATGAGTTTGAGGATGGCTTGACTCCAGGCGGTTTCCCCGGTTTTCTGGCTGCCGAAGTGGGCAAAGTCGAGCTTCAGGTTGAAGTAGTCAGGGTGGGTGAGTACCTTACTCCAGCGCTGTGACGGATCGGAATAAAATGGTCCTTTGGGATCGGTCAGGAAACCGCCATCGGAGCAGTGGGTGATGATAGGAATATTCTTTTCGATGCATCTCTTGTACAGCAGTTCAACCTTTGTCCGTTCATCGTCTTGATCGGGCCAGGGGTCGAATCCCAGGGGAGGATATACCTTGATCCCGGCAAAGAGGTAATTGAGATCTTTCCTGGTGGCAGGATCGCCCTTCTTTCCGGATATCTCGGTGATGTCGAGGTGGATGGTACCCATTTTCTCAAAAAGCTTATTCCTGCGGGATTGTGGAGTATCATTTTCAAATCCGGAGAAGTATTTTTCAAAAATCCGTTCGACCTGCTGTAACGAATAATTGGCGGTATATATCCCCAGGAAAGGATATATCTCCAGAAATCTGGAAGCGGGATCAAAGGGGATCTCAACTGTTTTCAGCTTTCCTATTGAACCGGGATCTTTCACAAACTCGTAATGGTAATAGAAATAGATGGCATTGATCATATCGACGACCTGGGTCACTATGGGTTTGCCCGGGGGGATGTCGTAGAATTGTGGTTGGGAGCCCATGTTCTTAAATCCGAAGTCCATGAGGAGGGGGCACAGGATGAGCTTGTCGACTGATAATGGAAGAGAAGGGGCAATGGATGTTGGAGGTTGGATGTTGGAGGTGAGAGGTTGGATGATGGGGGTTTTGTTTTGGAGGAAGTAGTCGATGTAGAGGAAATGGGATTCGATGGCGTTTTCGAGGATGGAGAGGAGGCTGCGTAATCGCCCGGATTCGTGGAGGAGGAAGTGCCGGGCTTTGTCGGCGATGAGTTTTTCGATGCATTTGAACTGTGCGAAGCCAACCGGTATCATTTTCATGTACCAGGGGAGTTTCTTCATCAGGCTGTGTAAGGCTTCCGGTGTGATTTTATCATCACGTGACAGGAAGGCCAGGAGGTTGGCATGGCTGAGGTCGAAGGCGTGGTAATGGATATCGTACAGCCGCATCGATAGACTTTTTTGCATGTTACGACTGCAAATATAATTGATAATTGTGGTCTTGTCAATTGCGGATTTCCGTTTTTTTCTATTCCGGATTTCCGGAATTAATAAAATCTCCAATTAGGTTTATAAATTGAAATTCAGTATGTTACATAGATATTTTGGCAACCGGAGAAAAAACGTTGTGTTTTACAAAAGTGCTGATTTTACGCGCATAAGGCACAAATGACAGATCAATTGGATGCGATAAACTTGATCTTGTAGAGGGATATCTCACTATTGTTTTTCACCACATCGGGTGTTTGTTCGACCCAGGATTTTCCTCCGTTGCCGGAGTGGATGATGGCGGAGTAGGAGTTCAGTTTGGAGAAGGGGCATCCGGTGATCCAGATATGGTTGCGGCTGACGATGGAGATGCCGGTGTAGAAGTTATTTGCGTTATAGGAGAGGGTATCCCAGGAAGTGCCGCCGTTGTTGGTGTAGAGGATCGCATTGTAGTCTTCCACCACATAAGCCTCTTCTTCTCCGAGGAGGAACAGGTCGTTGGAGTCGCCGAGGCCTAATTCGATGGTGATGTCGCTCCAGGTGGCGCCGTTGTCGCCGGAGCGGATCATCCAGCGGCCGGGGCCGCCAATGGCCCAGATGCTGTTGCCGTAGGCTTTAATCCCGAGGACATGGCCCGTGAGGGTGAAGGTCATGCCGAGGCCGGCGAATGGATTGACTCGGCTCCAGGTCTCGCCGCCGTCGATGGTCTTGAGGATGAGCGGGTAGGTGTCGTCGGGGGATGCATCTCCGCCAATCCAGATGTTGTTCTCATCTCGGACGAAGATCCGTTCGAGCGCTACCTGCTGGTATTCAGCGGGGATGGTGATCTGGGTCCAGGTGGCGCCGCCGTCATCGGAGCGGAAGCAGGCGCCGGGCTGGCCGACGATCCAGATCTTCTGGGTACCGATGGCTGCGATGTCGTTGTAGCTGTAGTTTCCGAGGTTTGGACCGGTGAGGCGGGTCCAGGAATTACCCCCATCGGTGGTTTTAAGGATGGTGGGGTCACTTTTCGTAACATTTCCGCCAACGGTGATGACGGTGTTTTTGTCGAATATCCAGAGGGCGGCAAGGTCACCGCGGAAGTGGGCGGTGGAGTCAGATTGCAGGGTCCAGGTTTGGCCTCCGTTGGTGGAGTGGAGGATGGTGGCCTGGTTCTCGGTAGGGTTGCCTCCGATGGCCCAGCCGACATATGAGGCGGGCTGGGTATCGTCGCTATCCTTGCAGGAGGCGAGCAGCAGCGGGAGGGAGGCTGCGATCAGGAAAAGAGGGATGAATCGTTTCATAATAATTTGAATTTGAAATAGTGAGTAAAGATAATACAATTTTTTTTTTTCACGCAATGGGAGGACTCTGTTTTAAGTGATATTATTTCACTGAGAGACACGGAGAATACGCTGTGTTATCCTCTTAATCCGGAAAATGGAAAAAAGTTGGCATCGAACGAAAAAGAATGTTTTTCACCGGGGAGGTTGACCGAATGAAAAAGAAAATTGTATAGGTTTGTTATTTGAATAACAGTCATGACTTTTTAATCGCACACAAAATCTTAACAGCATGAGTACCAACACAGAAGCCTGGGGGTCACGGATTGGATTGATCCTGGCGATGGCCGGCAATGCCGTTGGATTGGGTAACTTTCTGCGGTTCCCGGTTCAGGCGATACAGAATGGGGGAGGGGCTTTCATCATTCCCTACCTGGTGTGTTTCCTGTTGTTGGGTATTCCTTTGTTGTTCATTGAATGGTCGACCGGCCGGTATGGTGGCAATCTGGGTCATCATACTACGCCATTCACTTTTGAGAAGATGAGCCGGATGAAATTCTGGCGGTATATCGGTGTTTTCGGGATCTTTTCGAACATCGCCATCGCTTCTTACTACTGTTATATCGAGAGCTGGACCCTTTCCTGGACGATGCATTCAGCCATGGGTTCTTTCCAGGGGATGGATCAGCACCAGGTGGCGGATTTCTTCAGTGATTATTTGAATATCAGCACCACCACAACCGGGATCCCGTTTGAAGCGGTGATCTTCTTTCTCCTGTGTCTTTTTCTGAATACCTGGATATTGAGCAAGGGCTTGCGGGGTGGCGTGGAGCGCACGGCCAAGATCGCCATGCCGCTGCTGATTATCTTTGCCATATTTTTGGTGGTAAAGGCCGTGACGTTGAAGGCCGGTCACCAGGGGGCGATTAATGACGGAGTCGTTGGATTGAACTTTCTGTGGACGCCGCAATACGATTCGCTGGCCAATCCCAAGGTGTGGCTTGCTGCCGCCGGGCAGATCTTTTTCACCCTTTCACTGGGTCAGGGTTCGGTGCAGTGTTTTGCTTCCTATGTGAAAAAGAAAGATGATATTGCCCTCAATTCGATGTCGGCAGGGTGGATGAACGAATTTGTGGAGGTGGTGCTCGGCAGCGCCATCATTATTCCGATTTCCATAGGATATCTGGGTATTGACAGGGTCATTGAACTCACCAACCTGGGTGGTCTGGGTCTTGGTTTCCGCACCATGCCCTACCTCTTCCAGCAGTGGGGTCCCTTGCTGGCTGCCATGGCGGGTGTTGCGTTCTTCGGATTGCTGTTTTTTGCAGGGATCACGAGTTCCCTGGCCATGGGTACGCCGTGCCTGTCGTTTTTACAGGATGAATTCAAATTCAGTCGAAAAAAGGCGGCTTACATGTTTGGTGTTTTCACCTGTCTGCTCGGACTTCCTACCGTCTTCTTCTTCCAGTACGGAGTGCTTGATGAGTACGATTACTGGGCGGGAACGATCGCCCTGGTCACTTTTGCGATGTTTGAAGCGATCTTGTTCTCCTGGGTTTTTGGGCTCGACAAAGGGTGGAAGGAGATAACCACCGGCGCCGACATCAAGATACCGGTGGTGTTCAGGTATGTGATCAAGTGGGTGACGCCGGTACTGCTGTTGCTGGTGTTCTTCGGGTCGCTGATCCGCCCGGAAAATGATGACTGGACGAAGATCAGCCTGACCGGGTGGGAGTTGCACAACGAGAGCATCATCGGGCAGATCACCCATAAGAATATCGGACCCAATTCCTCCTGGTTCAGTGATGAGTTCTATGCGGAGATATCCGGAACAGTGGATTCGGTGTTTATCCAGGATGGGAAAAACCGGGTGAGCATATCCAATCATTCTGAAGGACAGCCGGGTCAAACAGCGACCTATATCATTGGCAAACGCGACGAGTTGATGGTTCAGCCGGGAGAAGAGGTTAAAACGGGAGATGTGATCATTAGGGGAAATATGATAAATGGTGTCTTTTATAAGGATATTGGAAGGCTTTTACTGGTGTCGTTGTTCGTATTCGTCACGGTTCTCGTTTATATTGCAAGCCGGAAGAGGAAAAAAGCCTCCATCATGATTGGAAATAATAAATAACAAGTCAAGATATGAATACATCCGCCATCATTTTCATGGTCATTGCAGAGACGATCATCACTGCGTTTATGGTTTATTTTTTCATCAAGGCACTGGTTGTCAAGCCCAAGCCTGAGCCTGACTCCTATGTTGACAATGATGATGTGGAGAGGTAGGTAATGATGAACAAAACACCAGCAGATCAGCCTCGCTCGTTGCGGAAGAGCCTGGGGCTTTTTGACGCCACATCCATCGTCGTTGGATCGATGATCGGTTCCGGTATTTTTATTGTGAGCGCAGACATGGCGCGGACGCTCGGCTCACCGGGCTGGATCATGGTGATATGGCTGGTCACCGGCATCCTTACCATTTTTGCTGCCCTCAGCTACGGTGAGTTGGCTGCCATGATGCCCAAAACGGGCGGACAGTACGTTTACCTCAGGGAAGCCTATTCGCCGTTGTTCGGTTTTCTTTACGGGTGGACCCTTTTCCTGGTGATCCAGACCGGTACCATTGCTGCGGTGGCCATGGCTTTCGGGAAGTACATGGGAGTAATGATACCTTGGGTTTCGGAAGGGAAAATCTGGGCTGATCTGGGGTTTGTGAAGCTGAGCACCGTGCATCTAATCGCAATCGGCAGCATCCTTATCCTGACGTTCATCAACTCGATGGGAATCAAGACGGG
>Ga0194127_10008197_pt1 | contig 11285 bp, 7 predicted proteins | sample TA2KigC100mmetaG_FD_148624 | JGI IMG/M metagenome (GOLD analysis project Ga0194127, IMG submission 148624) | Freshwater microbial communities from Lake Tanganyika, Tanzania - TA2015036 Kigoma Deep Cast 100m | ecosystem: Environmental > Aquatic > Freshwater > Lake | place: Tanzania: Lake...
GGGGTCCCACGGCGGACAGGACCTCCGTGAAGTCATCCGATCTCTTAATGGACTCGGCTACGCCTGCGACGCCTTTCTCCTCGACGCGGCGCGGTTTGTTCCGCAGAGTCGACTCCGGCTCTTCATTGTCGGTTCTCGAGGCTCCCTGCGGGAGGGGAAGTTACATCGCATCGATGAACCAAGGATCGGCTTGACGAGCGAGACTCTCGATAGGAGGCGCGCGGAGAACTCCGATCTCGACTGGTTCCGGCTCGACCTGCCCGAGCCGCCAGCGTATGGGATCAAGAAGCTGGGCGAGATCATCGAAGCGCTCGACAGGGATGAGCCGATCTGGTGGGGGGAAGCCGAAGCGCAGCGGCATCTCGAAATGATGAGTCCATCTCACCGGAGCTACGTTGAAGAGCTAAGATACAAGGAATCCTTCTCTTATCGAACGTTTTATCGGCGGGTGCGGCGGGAGGGACAGCGCGCGGAAGTGAGGCGCGACGAGTTAGCCGGCTGCCTGAGGACGATCGGCGGCGGGAGCGGCAAGCAGTTTCTCCTCCGCGCCGGTCGCGGCGATATCCGGATGAGGGAGCTGACTGTGCGCGAATACGCCCGTCTGCAGGGAGTTCCCGACGAATACGATCCCGGGAAAGGGAATGACGCTCTCTCGGCGCTGGGAGACGCAGTCTGCGTTCCTGCGATTGAGTGGATAGGGAAGAATTTGAGATTTCAACTGAATGGATAATCTGAGTCGGGAAGACCGGGTGAGAACGATGCGCGCCGTGAAGGGGATGGGGACGGGGCTGGAGAGGCGCGTTCGAGCGATGTTAGCCGGGAGGCGGATATCCGGCTGGAAGGTCCACCCGGCAGGGATCGTCGGGAACCCCGATTTCACCTTTGTTGGGCGAAAAATCGCTCTGTTCATCGACGGATGCTTCTGGCATGGCTGTCCCGTTTGCCAGCGACCCCTCCCCGTCGCCAACGCCGATTACTGGAAGCGAAAGATCGCGCGAAACGTCGAACGGGACTCACGCAACCGAAAAAGACTTGAGACAGAGGGCTGGCTGGTGCTCTCGATTTGGGAGCATGAGCTGAAGCGGGGCAAGCGGCCGGCAATACTCAGGAAGTTAGCGCGTAAGGCGACAGAATGGCGAGAGAGGTGATGGATGCCTTGCAGGTTGTGAAGAGTTTTATTAGGTTATAACAGCCGCTTTCTGTAATGGCTTGTCACCGACAACCGCAGAGCGGCGGAACCCTGAATCGTCTAAGCCTCAGCTTATGAATTTCAATCCCAACGATCTCTTCGCCATTCTGCCGGAGATCATCCTGCTGGTCGCTGCGCTGGCGATCATCCTTCTCGAACTAACCGTCACGCGGAATCCAGCCGCGCACCAGAGTATTGCTGCGGCAGCGATGCTCGCCGCCGGAATCTCCGCCATTACCGTTCAGGCTCCTTCGGATGTCTTTGGCGGAGTCGTTGCGGCGGACGGGATGAGTTCGTTCATCAAAGCGGTGCTCGCTGGAGTCGGGCTGTTGACGATTCTTCTCTCCGGCGGTTACTTCGCCGCGTCAGCCGCGTCGGGCTTACGGATGGGCGAATTCTACGCTCTCCTGTTAATGACGACGATCGGGATGATGACGCTTGCCGCGGCGACCGACCTGATGATGCTCTTTCTCGGCGTCGAGACGATGTCGATCGGCCTCTATCTTCTGGCGGGGTTCCGGCATGAGAAGCCGCGGTCGAGCGAATCGGCGCTGAAGTATTTACTGCTGGGGGCGTTTGCATCGGGATTTCTGCTGTTCGGAATGGCGCTGGTCTATGGCGCGTCGGGCGGGGAGACGGGATATCCGGAGATCACAAGGGGCGTTTCGCAGGCGATGTCCGATATAAGTCCGCTCGGGATTGCGGCGAAGCCGGTGTTGATGGCGGGTATGGGGCTGATTTTAGTCGGGTTGCTTTTCAAGGCAGCGGCTGCGCCGTTCCATTTCTGGTCGCCGGACGTTTATCAGGGAGCCCCCACGCCGGTTACAGCGTTTATGTCGGCCGGTCCCAAGGCAGCGGCGATTATCGCGACGCTTCGGCTCTTTGGGTTCGCTTTTCAGGACGTGGCGCAGTCGTGGGCGCCCCTACTCTGGGGAGTCGCGGCGCTGACGATGACGATCGGGAACATCGTCGCGCTTTCGCAGAAGGATATCAAGCGGATGCTTGCTTACTCCTCAATTTCCCACGCCGGGTATTTGTTAATAGGCGTTCTAGCGGCGAAGGATATCCTTGTTCGGCCCGAAGCGAGTTCCGCGCTGATGTTCTATCTTGCGGCTTACTACCTGATGAACCTCGGCGCATTCACGATCGCCATCGCCGTTTCTCGTGGACGCGAGGGGGGCGATTATGAGTTAGACGATTATCAGGGGCTGGCGGCGAAGCACCCTTATCTGGCGCTGACGATGTTGGTTTTTATGGTGTCTCTCGCCGGCATTCCACCCACCGCCGGATTTTTCGGCAAGCTTTTCGTCTTTTCGGCGGCTGTGCAAGCCGGTTATGTCTGGCTGGTGGTGATCGCGGTGTTGAACAGCGTCGTTTCCGCTTTCTACTACCTCCGACCGGTGGTCTATATGTACATGAAGCCAGCCGGAGTCGCCGTCGAACCGAAACTGCAGTTTGGGTCGAAGCTGACAGCGGCGATCTGCGTTGCAGGAATCATCGCCTTGGGACTCGTCCCGTCGCTCATCAAGGGACCGGTTGACCGGAGCGTCGAAGTGGTGCAGAAGCTATAGGCGTCTCCCCACGGCGGCCATGGCGCTCTCCCGTCCCCGTCGTTCGATTGTATCTCACCCGTAAACACCCTATCCCATAAAGGAGGTCGCCTTGCGCAAAAAAATCCTCCCCGCCTGCCTGTTCGCGCTCGGATTATTCGCTCTGCTTCCCGTCGTCGGCTTCGCCTCAGCCGGCGTCGATCCCGCGCTTGAGCATAAACTCGAACAGATGGCAGACGATCTGCCGCTCTGGAGCGGCATCCCCTTCGCCGGAATTCTCCTCTCCATTGCGCTTCTCCCGCTGTTGACGCCCCACTTCTGGCATCACCACTTTAAAAAGGTCTCCTTCGCCTGGGCTCTTATTCTGGCGGTTCCGCTGCTGTTTGCCTACAAGGGTCTAGCGCTCTTCAAGATCGGGGAGGTAATGCTGCTGGACTATGTCCCCTTCATTATCCTTCTCTGGGGACTATTCACGGTCTCAGGCGGCATCCTGCTTCGCGGAACACTGGTCGGGACGCCGATCCTCAACTTGCAGTTGCTGATCGTCGGGACGATCCTCGCCTCGTGGATGGGAACGACCGGCGCTTCGATGCTGTTGATTAGACCCATCCTGCGGGCGAACGCGGGGAGGAAGCACAAGGCGCATACCGTCGTCTTCTTTATTTTCCTCGTCTCAAATCTCGGCGGCTTGCTAACGCCGCTCGGCGATCCGCCGCTCTTTCTTGGGTTCCTGCACGGCGTCCCCTTCTTCTGGACGATGCAGCTCGCGCCGGAGATGATCATCGTTTCGGCGATCGTGCTGGCTATCTACTTCATTTACGATACGATCCTTTTCCGTAAGGATCGCGATTTCACGCCGCAGCAGATCGAGAAAGGGGAAGCCTACCCGATCCGCCTTGAAGGTATGCATAACTTCATCTTCCTCGGCGGAATTCTCGGCGCTGTATTGATCTCGGGAACCTGGAAACCGGGCGGGTTCCATTTGGGGGATATCCCGATGGAGTGGCAGAATCTGACGCGGGATGCGATCATCATCGCGATGGGGCTGCTGTCGCTTCAAACCACTCATCATAAGGTGCGCGAAGACAACGGCTTCACTTGGGACGCCATTAAAGAGGTCGGCTACCTCTTCTTCGGCATCTTCGTCACGATCATTCCGGTGCTGATGATCCTGAAGGCGGGCGTCCATGGACACTTCGCCTTCCTGATCAAGCTGGTTACCGAGCCGTGGCATTACTTCTGGATGTCGGGGGCGCTCTCGAGCTTCCTCGACAATGCTCCTACTTATCTCACCTTCTTCAACCTTGCGCTGGGGCAGGTCGGGATGAGCGAAGCGGAGGCGGCGCAGGTGTTGCGCGGGACGCTGCAGCATCCGAACGGCGAGGCGTTCATCTCTTTCCTGAAGGCGGTCTCCTGCGGCGCGGTGATGATGGGCGCCAACACCTACATCGGCAACGCGCCGAATTTTATGGTGCGTTCGATCGCGGAAGAGAACGGCGTCAAGATGCCGAGTTTCTTCGGCTATATGATCTGGTCGGGATTGATTTTAATCCCGTCGTTCATCATTGTGACGCTCATCTTCTTCTAAGGTCGCCGTTGAAGCGCTTGGAATGACAGACATTCTTGTCTGTCATTCCCTAAATTCTTAATGAACAGGCGGCAACAAGTTCTCGGACTTACACCGGGCGCTAACGCGGTTCGTCATTGCGAGCCCGCCTTAGGCGGGCGAAGCAATCCTCTTCCATTCGAAAGTTACGGATGAGATTGCTTCGCTGCGCTCGCAATGACGCGCCTAAAGCGCATCGAAGACTGATACTTGAACGAACTAATTCTTCTCTGCAATCGGTATAGTTGATACTGGACAGAGAGCAATGTCTGTCCCACCAGTGACAGGGGAGGCTTACGGGAGTAGCGGCGCCCGAGTTGCAGCATCGGGGCGAGAGCTCGCGGAATAGCGGGGGAAGCGGAATTTAACGCAGCGTCCGATCCAGTTAAGGGCGCCGGCGAGGAGGTCGAGTGAGAATAACAGTAACCGCGGCGGTCATCCTGATGCTGTCGGCGGGCGCGGCGACAGGGGCTCCGGTCTTCAGCGGCGAGCTGAAATCGGATTACTATCTTTATCAGGACGCCGCCGGGAACGACCGGTTTATCTTCACCCAGACGATCGGCGGGCGATTCGCTCCGCCGTCGTGGCGCGGCTGGGAGGCGGCGTTTCAGGGAGAACATCGCGACGCGAACAGCGGTTTGCCCGGAACCGACGAAAGCCGCCTGCTTGGATTAACGGCCGCCGGACCTCTCGGATCCGCAAGACTGGCGCTCGGACGCCTGATGATCCGCGCCGGGGGATTCTCGCTGGTGGATGGTCTCGAGGCGACTCTCCCCGCAAGTGTTGTTAAATTAACCGTCGCCGCCGGACGGGAAGTCTATCCCATCCGTCGGGTGCACACCTCCGGGCTGCCCGAACGATATCGTGCTGGCTTCCAGGCGCAGGGTAAGTTTGAATCGCTTAACTGGCAGATAGACCACGCCTCGCGCTTCCTGCGCGGGGATCTCGACGACCAGACGACTGGGCTGTCGCTGCGCTGCCGTCGCTTTGCGCTGGTCAACTGGGACGCCCGTCTGAATTACGATATGGCCTCTTCCCAAATGCGCGAAGGAGCGTTCGGGCTTCGGGTTATGCCGTCGAGACAGATTCGTCTCGACCTCCGCTACTCCGAGCGACGGATGCGAGCCTACCGCGACTACTTCCTCCATAGTTACACCTTAGAGCCGACGCGGCTTGCCTCGCTCAAGGCGAGCTATCATTGCCCTGAAAGCGGATTCTGGTATGCGCTCGGCTTCACGCATCGGTTCCGTGAAGAGGGAGACCTCGAGCGCCTGACAGCTTCCGTAGCCAACGACCACGCCGAAATGGGCGTCCGCCTTCAGAGTGGAACGGGTATGAACAATTTCGGCGGATGGCTGGACGCTTCCGGCGAACTGATCCCCCGGCTCGGCTGGTCGGCGGGAATTGATTTCGACCGCTGGGATTCGGCGTGGGATTCCGAAGAGACCGAAGCATGGGCGAACTACGCTGGGCTGTCGTATGAACTCTCTCCTGTGACTGCTCTCGAGGGGAAGCTCGAGCATTACCGGGATGAATACGTCGAATCCGACGTTCGGGGGCTGATCACCTTCAAACTGCGGTATGGGCTATGATCAAGCGATTGTCGATCGCCGGCGCCGTCATCCTCGCTGCGCTCTCCTTCACACTCACCTCTTCGACGGCCGAGAAGGCGTCGGGGAGGCTGATCTTCCCGCATAAATACCACGTGCAGGAAGTCGGCGCGGAATGCGCGACCTGCCACGCGGGAATTGAAAATGCTGCGGACGGTAAGGGAAGGTTCCTTCCGGGGATGGACGTCTGCGCCTCCTGTCACGACGTCGAGAGCGAAACCGGTTGTGCGCTCTGCCACAGCGACCCGAACAACATCGTCCCCGCTCCCAAACCGGGATTGGGTTACGAGGCTTTTTCCCACAAGCTTCACGCCGCCAAAGCCGAGTGCAAGACCTGCCACGCGGTCGAAGCCGGCGTCGCAGCGTCCGGCGCTTCCTACCCCGATATGAAGGATTGCACGGAGTGCCACTCTGCGAAGCGGATTAATCCCGCCTGTCAAAGCTGCCACGCGGCGGGAATTCCGGCGGAGCCGAAGACGCACAAGATCGACTGGAAGGCGGGACATGCGCTTGACGCAAAGTTCGACGTGGCCGAGTGCGCGATGTGTCACGCCGCTTTGGGAGCCTCATCCACCTGCGAGAAGTGCCATACCGGCGCCGCATTCGGAACGCCCCACCCCCGCAATTTCGTTCACAGCACGGCGGTCATTCGCGGCGGCGGCTTTGCCGATTGCCAGAGCTGCCACGAGCCGGAATCCTTCTGCGCTGCGTGCCACCAGCAGAAGATGGTTCTCCCGAGCGACCACAGCCGGCCGGGCTGGGCGACGGCGCGTCCTTCGACCGGCGGACTTCACGCGAAGAAGGGGGAGATGGACCTCGAGAGCTGCGTCATCTGTCATGCCAACAGCACACAGCAACCAAAAAGCTTCAGCGCGGGGTGCCACCAATGATTTCGGATTTTGGATTGCGGATTCTGGATTTACGGCTGAAGACCGCCAGAATCATCGCCGCCGTCATTCTCGCGGGGATGACTCTCTGGTTCTTTGCAGGTTGCGCGGAGCCGACTTCCGAGCCGGAGCGGAAAACCCATCCGTCAGGATGGATCGAAAAAGGCTCGGCGAACTTCCACGGCGACTATCTTAAGCAGCGCGGAATGACGGACGGTTTGAGCAACTGCCGCGCCTGCCACGGAGCCGATTCGAGCGCCGTCGCGACGGGAGTCTCCTGCTACGGCTGCCATAAGGATTACCCGCATCCGGGCGGCTGGGGAGCCATCCAGATTAATCCTTACAATCACCAGACCGCTATCCAGCGAGCCGACTGGGATCTTTCGAGCTGCACGCCCTGCCACGGCGCGAATTTCCGAACGCCGGTGGTGCGCTCCTCCGGGGCGGTGATAAGCTGCTACACCTGCCACAACAATGGACCCGACGCCTGCAACGTCTGCCACGGGAGCGACGTGAACGCCGCGCCGCCCAGGGATCTTCTCGGCGCTCAGGATCCGGCGATGAAGAGCGTCGGCGCACATCAGGCGCATCTGACAGGGAGGTCGCTCTCCGACGGATTCGCCTGCAGCGAATGCCACGCCGTCCCGGCGGGGTATCTCGACCCCGGGCACTTCGATTCAACGCGCGGTTCGATTGAACTGACGTGGGGAAATCTGGCGACGGATTCGGGGCGGGCGGCTCCTCGCTACGACCCCGCCGCAGGGAGTTGTTCCAGCGTCTATTGCCACGGATCGTTCGACGGCGGAAATACCGCGCGGGTAGTCGGCTGGGTCGGCGGCGCCGATGAAGCTTCCTGCGGAAGCTGCCACGCGATGCCACCTCCGGCGCCTCATCCGGCAAGCGAAACCTGCTGGCGCTGCCACAGCTACAGCGCGGTTAATCACGTCAACGGCGTAGTGGATTTTCGGTAGGCTTTCATAGAGCCGATCCGTGCGGTCGCCTTCAATACGGGGGCGACCGCGCGTTTTTTGTGATAGAGAAGCGTATCACCTGAAGACGCCGATGGGACAGTTGTCAGTTGACAGTTGACAGTTACTCAGTGAGACCCCCCCTACCCCCCCTGCAATAGCAGGGGGGGAGTGGAAGTGATGCAATAGCAGGGGAGAATAGGGAGTGATGCTATCGCAGGGGGGATTTGGAAGTGGGGCAAGCGCATCGAGAGTGGATACTGGAGCAAGAATTCCGCGGCATACAAATAGACTGATCGGGGCGGCGTCGCCCTATCTGTTGCAACACGCTCACAATCCGGTTGACTGTTTCCCGTGGGGCGAAGAGGCGTTTGCCAGGGCGAAAGAGGAGGATAAGCCGATCTTTCTCTCCATCGGCTACGCGGCGTGTCACTGGTGCCACGTTATGGAGCGAGAGTCTTTCGAGGACTCCGCCGTTGCAGCGTTCCTGAATGAGCATTTCGTCCCGATTAAGGTAGATCGGGAAGAACGCCCCGACGTGGACGAAATTTATATGACCGCGGTGCAGCTCACCACCGGCTCCGGCGGCTGGCCTCTGTCGCTCTTTCTGACGCCCGACCTTAGACCGTTTTACGGCGGAACCTACTTCCCTCCCGAAGAGCGCTGGGGGAAGCCCGGCTTCGGACGGCTGCTTGAGATGCTGGCTGGAGCCTGGAAGAGCAGACGCGGCGAGATCGACCGCATCGCCGGGCAGCTCTCGTCGGGAATCAGGCGGGCGGATGGCGCAACGCGGGAAGTCGAACCGGCGCGGGCGCAAATCGGGCGCGCCGCTGAAATCGTCGCCGCCGGCTTCGATCCTCATTGGGGCGGATTTGGGTCAGCGCCAAAATTCCCCCCGACCGGACAGTGCGAACTCCTGCTGCGGGAGTGGCGGAGATCGGGACGAGACGAGTTCCTCTCGATGGTCGAGAAGACGCTTACACGGATGGCGTGTGGAGGAATTTTCGATCAACTTGGAGGGGGATTCGCCCGCTATTCGACCGACGTCGAATGGCTGGTTCCCCACTTTGAGAAGATGCTCTATGACAACGCCCTCCTGACGGTCAACTATCTCGACCTCCACGCCGCAACAGGGAAGTCCGAATACGCCGAAACAGCGCGGCGGACGCTCGACTGGGCTCTCCGGGAGATGCGCGATCCCGCCGGGGGATTTCATTCCTCGCTCGACGCCGACTCCGAGGGCGTCGAGGGTAAATTCTACGTCTGGAAAGCGGACGAAATCCGTTCGATCCTCGGCGCTGACGAGGGCAGGCTGTTCTGCGAACTCTTCGGGGTGGCAGAGGGAGGGAACTTTGAACATGGCGAGTCAATCCTCCATTTAGCAAGGCCGCTTCCAGCCGTTGCGGAAGAGTTCAACCTTCCGCCTGACGAAATGACCGCCCGGATGGAAGCCGCCCGGCGCAGGCTCCTCGCGGCGCGTAGTTCGAGGATCCCCCCGGCGAAAGACGATAAAGTCCTCGCCGACTGGAATGGACTGATGATCGCGGCGCTGGCTCGAGCCTCGCGGGTGTTGCGCGAGCAGTCCTATCTGGACGCTGCGCAGGAGGCGGCGCTCTTTCTGAAAAACAACCTCTATCGGGAGGGCAAGCTCTACCATAGCTGGCGAGACGGCGTCATCGGGGCTGAAGCGCTGCTGGATGACTACGCCTTCCTGATCGCCGCTTTGATAGAACTCTATCAGGCTGATTTCGATCCGCGCTGGATTGAATGGGCGCTCGATTTAGCCGCTGAACTGGTTGAGGGATTCTACGATCCGGAGGGGGGAGGATTCTATATGACGCGGTCCGGCGCTTCCGATCTGATCCACCGCCCGAAGCTGTTCCGCGATGGCGCGACTCCATCGGGGAACGCCGTCGCTGCGAAGGGATTGATGGAGTTGTCGCTCCTGACTGACCGGGATGAGTATCAGAGGCTCTCCTTGCGGAGCTTCCGAATTTTCGGGGCGAGCGTAGCGGAGAATCCGACGATGCATCTGCGATCGGCGGTCGCGATGGCTTTGACGTTGGAAGCGCCGGCTACGCTCGTCATCGCAGGCGATCCCAATGATGCATTGGCGCGTAAGTTGCGGGAAGTTTGCGATAGCGGATACTATCCCGGGCTCCTCGTCGCCGGCGGAGAGCCGGAGGGGATCATATCGCTGCTGAGCAATAAGCCGCCGGCCAGTGGGAAACCGACGGCTTATCTCTGTATAAACGGGACTTGCAGAAGTCCCATCACCGACGCTGGAGAACTAAGGATGGCGCTCGAAGCGCTCTACTCGAACCGTTCCGAAGAGGGAGTTCAATGAAGATCCGCCCGATCCGGAGCGCATTCCTTGCATATGTTCTTACGTTCATCGCCGCCGGGCGCCCGGCCTTCGCAGTCGAACCCCCTGCCGAACCGCCCGAAGGAAAGCTCGCGCTGCTCGGGCGCGCGGGGGAGTTTTCCCCGGTCTCCTTTCCCTTCGACGGCTGGCAGGTCTCGAGCTATTCAGAGAGCGGCTTCGCGGCGATGGCGGCGGGCAAGCCGGTGAGAGTCGGCGTCGCGAACGTCGCCGACGACGCGACTGTCGAAACCGAGGCGCGCAAGCTCGCCGAAGCTCTGGCTCCGCTCTTCGGAATGGAAGGCGTCAACTTGCGATTTGAGGGGATTTCCCGCTCGACAAAAACGACGACCGCCATCTTCAAGCCTCTGCTCGAGAACCGTCCGGTATACGGCTCATTTCTCAGGCTGACGTTTAATCGGGCGGGAGAGTTAATATCGGTCAAGGGTGAAGGATTCGGGCGCGACGCCTCCGGCGGCTTCAAACTTTCCGCGTCCGACGCCGAATCGGCGGCGCTTGGCGCATTGAGCGGCTTGAAACCCGCCATCGAATCCTCCCGCTCCGGCTGGCTTCCGTTCAGCAACTCGGCGAGTATCTCGCTCGCGCCGGTCTGGATACTGGAAATCTCGACTGCCGATCCTGAGCTTCGACCGGTTCTCTTTATCGACGCAGCCTCCGGCGATCTGGTCGCGGCGGAAAACCGCGTTGCGTATGAACGCCTCCCCGGCTCTACGGAAGGCGACGTTCACCCGTTCTACAGGCATCAGCAGGAGGAACGCCGCTCGTTCGGGAACGCCTGGACGAGGCTGGTGGGGGGGGCGACGGTTTTCAGCTCCCCTGACGGGGCGTTCTCCTTCGAAGTCAACCCGGGCGCGGCGCCATTTCGCGTCGAGAGCGAGCTTCGCGGGCGGTGGGTGGACGTCAACTTCGATGACGGCGCCGACGCGTCGCAGACCGTCCGCGTCGATCGCGTTCAGAACGTCAGCGTCGTTTGGAACAACGACAACTCCCGCGAAGACGAGCGGATGCTTTACTACCACACCAACGCTATCCACAGCTTCTGGAAGAGCCTCGATCAGGGACTCGACGGACTTGACTTTCCTCTCCCGGCGA
>Ga0194127_10008198_pt1 | contig 11285 bp, 8 predicted proteins | sample TA2KigC100mmetaG_FD_148624 | JGI IMG/M metagenome (GOLD analysis project Ga0194127, IMG submission 148624) | Freshwater microbial communities from Lake Tanganyika, Tanzania - TA2015036 Kigoma Deep Cast 100m | ecosystem: Environmental > Aquatic > Freshwater > Lake | place: Tanzania: Lake...
GCGGCCGGGATTCCGGCGCGGGCCTGGGGCCGCAGGAGCGGCGCGACGGCCAGCGCCGCCAGGACGAGCGCGGCGCCCGCCCAGATCCAGCGTCGCCGGGAGGCGGTCCTGCGCTTCGGGGGGGGCTGCGGCGGCGCGCCGGGGCGCTTCGGCTTCTTGCGGGTCATCTCTGCCTCCCGGCCGCGGGCGTGCGCCGCGCTCCTTGCGGGGCGCGCGCCACGACCTGCCGGCCCTCAACGTGCTTCCAGGGCCCTTGCCCGCGCTCCTTGCGGGGCGCGCGCCACGACCTGCCAGCCAAGCATAGGCTGCCCGCGCCGAGGCTGTCCACGCTTGAAGGAAGCCCCGTCGCCGGGCACACTCCGACTCCAACGCCTTGGAGGGTGTCCGCGGTGCGAGGTATCGCCATCGAGAGGAAGCCGGCTCGACGCCGCTTCGGCGCGCGAGCGAAGCTGCCTCCGGTCGTGATCCGGGCGGCGACCATCGCCGCCGTCGTCGTCGCCGCTGCCGGCGGGGGAAGGGCGGCCGCCAGGGAGCCGGAGCCCGCACGGGATGCCTTCTTCAGGACGCGCGAGGTCGAGGAGCGCTTCGCGGCGCGCCTGCGCCCGGCGATCGAAGCCGCCGCCGCCTCCTCCGAGACGCTCGAGGTGCCGGCGAGCCCCGCGCTGCCGGGGGACGTGGCCGACGGCGTCTTCGGCTATCTGATCGGGCTGGCGGATCGGGACATCGAGGGGCTCGTCACCGGCGCTCACATGAGGCGCGTGCTCGACGAGACGGGACGGCGCAGCCGCGTGCCGGCGGAGTTGATCCGCGCCGTCCGCCGCGCGCCCGCCGACGCGCCGGGGGAGTACTGGGTGGCGATCGAGTTCACCCGCCCGCTCCGCGTTCCGGTGCCCTACAGCATCCTCGGCTACCGGCCCGGCAGTCTCGCCAGCAGCGAGACCGTGCTGGCGAGTGAATGGCGCACCGGCCCCGTGAGCATCCCCGATCCGCGGGGAGGGGAGCAACCGCCCCTCGAGCTCGAGGATGTCCGCCTCTGGGCCATCGTGTCGGGCAAGGTGGAGATCGACATCCACGGCTGGGTCGACGCCCTGCTCGGCTCGCGCATCGACGACACGCGCATCATCGGCCTAGCCGTCTTCCGCCACGAGGGCGTGCGCTACGGCCTGGCGCTCGGCTACAACCCCGGCGGCCAGCCGCGCTCGGGCGCGCTCGATTTCGGGCGCGACGAGATCCGCTTTCCGCCGAGCGAGGAGCTGAAGGCGTTCGCGCGCCACCTCCGCTCGCGGGTCGTCCAGCGCAGATCGTTGATGGATCTGCCCGTTCGGCTGCCGGGTTAGCGTCCGACGCGCAGCGGCAACCCCAACTCCTGCGCCGGCGGCCCCTCCACCTCGAGCGCCAGGATGACGCCCTCGGCGAAGAGCGCGGCGCGCATCAGCAGCGGGTGCCGCTCGGCCAGATCGCGCGCCGCGAGGCGCAGCGCGCGGGGGGGTACATCGTCCCAGGTGCCGATCAGCAACTGCACGAGGTCCAGTGGGACGCTCGCCTGGCCGCCCGGCCAGGCCGACGGATCTGCCCGGTCGAGCGTCTCGATGCGGTAGTCGATGTCGAGGCGTCCCGGCTCCTCGTACGGCCAGAGGTGGCGCGGGATCCGCGGCGAGGCCTCGGGCGGCTGCATTCGGCCGGGGCGCTCGCCCACGGGGAAGAGCAGCACGGCCATCGCCCGCAAGGCGTTCTCGCTCGCCGGCGCGATCCGGAACTCGGCGCGCCGCGTGGCGTGGAGTTCGTCGAGACGGGGTCCCGCGGAGCCCTGCGCCCAGTAGGCCGCCGTCACCCAGCCGAAGGCGTCCATGCGGATCTGCCAGGTGTCGGCCACGGAGGGCCCGCCGGCCGTGATCCGCAGCGTGAGGATCGACTTGCCGCCGGGGGCCGCCGCCCCGGGCGCGGCGCGCAGGTTCTCGAAGCGCAGCGGCTCGTCGGCGGCGAGGAGATCGTCGAGCAGGCTGCGGCCGATCCAGTCCTCGCGCGAGTCGATCGGGGGATGCCCCGGAGGCAGGTCGCCCGCCGCCGCGGCCGCGCCGGAAGCAGGCGCGGCGGGCGTTTCCGAGACGGCCGCCTGCTCGCCGCCTCGCAGCACCGTATAGCCGCACCCGACTGCCGTAAGCAGAAGAGCAGCCAGACCGGCGGCCAGCGCGCCGTGCGCCGCGCGCCGCAACCGCCAGGCGCGGGCGCCGATCGATGAGGCGTCAGACGAGCGGTCGGCGTTCGGCGAAGCGATGCAGCCCCGCTTCCCGGGCTTGCTCCACCGCGGCGGCGTACTCGTCCCGGGTGATCCGCCGGGCGAGCGGGTCTCCGGCGGGGATGTCACGCGCCGGCTGGTACTGGTCCATGACGTTGATGTAGGTGTCATGCGAGATCTCCCGGGCGAGAAACTCGCACACCGGACGCGTCCCGGCAAGGCCTTCCGGCAGGACCAGGTGGCGCGCGAGCAGGCCCCGTCGCGCCAGCCCCTCCGCGTCGAGGACGAGGTCGCCCGTCTGGCGGTGCATCTCGCGCAGCGCCTCCCGGGCGCGCTCGGCGTAGTCGGGGGCGCCCGCGTATCGCCCGGAGACCTGCGGATCCCAGAACTTGAAGTCGGGCATGTAGATGTCGATGACCCCCGCGAGCAGCCGCAGCGTCTCGGGCAGGTCGTAGGCGCTCGTGTTGTAGACGATCGGCAGGCGCAGCCCGCCGCGGGCGGCGACGCAGAGTGCCTCGAGCAGCGCGGGGACCACGTGCGAGGGGGTGACGATGTTGATGTTGTGGCAGCCCCGCGCCTGCAGCTCGAGCATGACCTGCGCCCACTCGCTCGCCGTCACCTCCCTCCCGACGCGCTCGCGGCTGATCTCGGCGTTCTGGCAGAAGTCGCAGCCGAGGTTGCAGGAGGCGACGAAGATCGTGCCCGAGCCGCGACGGCCGACCAGCACGTCCTCCTCGCCGAAGTGGGGTCCGGCGCTGGCCAGCTTCGCCTGGCGGCCCGTCGCGCAGAAGCCGAACTCTCCGCCCAGGCGATCGGCGCGGCAGAGCCGCGGGCAGAGGTCGCAGGCGCCCAGGCGCGCCAGGGCCTGGCCGGTTCGGGCCTCCAGTTCTCCGGAGGCGGTCAGGTCGAGGAAGGCGGGATGGGACATCGGCACCTCGCGGAGCATGCCGCCGTGGGCCGGCGGGACGCGGGTGACGGCCACCCCGTCCCGTGCCGGCGGGCGGCCAGCGTTAGTTGTTCAGGTAGTAGACGGCCTGGATCCGCGTCGGGCTCCACCAGGCATCGGGACAGAGCTGCGGGTCGGCGCCGATCTCCCAGTTCCTGGGCGCGTCCGCACAATCGCCGATGTAGATGTAGATGTGATCTGCGTCCGGAGCGTCGCTCGTCGCCGGCGTGAGCGATACGCGGGCCTCGTCATCGCACTCGAGGTCGGCGAAGCGGAAGCAGATCGCCCCGTCGTCGGTGTAGCCGTTGTCCGAGTCGATGATCCCGCTGCCGGGCCGGAAGATCTGGACCTCGACCAGCGCCTGGTCCATGGGCTGGCTCAGGCAGTCCGTGACCATCAGGCACAAGTCGACCCCCTCGCTGTCTTCGTCAGCGAGCGCCGTGCTCGGGAGTGCGCCGATGAGCGCTGTGCAGAGGAGTGCGGTCAATCCATGCGTGCGTCTCCGTTCCATGACGGCACCTTTCCTTCTCTATGCATACGACCCTCCGGTCGTTGGGGGGCGTGGATCAATCCGCTCCGTCGAGCTCGCGCAGCCAGCGCTGCAGCGTGTTGCGATGACAGCCCAGGAGCCGGGCGGCGCCCGTCTTGTTTCCCGAGCTGCGCCGCAGGGCCTCGGAGACCCGGACCCGCAGCGCCTCCTGCTCCCTCGGCGAATACGAGCCGGCGCCGCCCGATCTTGCGCGCAATCGGGGGGCACCGGAAGCCCCAATGTGAGCCGGCTCCGCGCCGGAGAATGGCGTGGCGCCCAGGAGGTCGTCCAACTGGCGGCGCACCTCGGGAACGCCCACCGCTCCGGGCGGCTGGAGGGCGAGCACGCGCCGGACGAGCGTCTCCAGCGTGCGCACGTTGCCCGGCCAGGGGAGGGTGCGCATGTAGGCGAGCGCCTCCGGCGTGAAGCGCCGCTCGCCGGCGGGCATCGCCGAGGCGGCGTGCTTCTCCAGGAAGTGCTTCGCCAGCACCGGGATGTCGCCGTCGCGCTCGCGCAAGGGGGGGACCCGCAGGAGAAGCACGCAGATGCGGAAGTAGAGCGCCTCGAGGCATCGCCCCGCCCGGACCTCCCGGCTGAGATCGCGGCTGGTGGCGGCGATGATGCGCACGTCGACCTGGATGTCGCGATCGGATCCCACGGGGCGGACGACGCCGTCGTCGACGACGCGCAGCAGCTTGGCCTGGTTCTCGATGCTGAGCTCGCCGATCTCGTCCAGGAAGAGCACGCCCCGGTGCGCGCGCTGGAAGAGGCCCCCCCGGGGCTTGTGGGCCCCGGTGAAGCCGCCCCGGGCGTGCCCGAAGAAGAGGTCCTCGGCCAGGTCGGGAGGCACGTTGGCGCAGTTGTGGGCGACCAGCGGCCCCTTGGCGCGCGGGCCGGCCCGGTGGATCGCCTGGGCGAGCATCTCCTTGCCGACGCCGCTCTCCCCGAGGACGAGGACGTGGTGATCGAGGCGCGCCATCTGCGCCGCCGTGCGCAGCAGCTCGAGCATGCCCGGGTCGATGGTGACGAGCGCGCCAAAGGGGTCGGGCGTGTCGAGCTGCTCGCGCAGCCTCTTGTTCTGCAACAGGACGCGGCCATGGAGGCGGGCGTTCTCGATGGCTGCGGCGGCGATGCCGGCGAGCAGTTCGAGCGCCCGGCGTACCTGCTCGGTCAGGCTCGTCGTTTCCCGCGGCCCGTCGAAGTAGACCACGCCGAGCGTCCGGCCCGCGGCCCGGAGCGGGAGGCAGGCGACCATGCGGATGTTCTGGGCGCGCACGCTGGGGGCCTCGCGGAACAGCGGGTCGTGGAGCGCGTCGTAGGTCAGGATGAACTGCCCCGCGGCGGCCTGGCGCAGGATGGTCAGGCTGACTCTCGAGAGCTCCTTCAGCTCCTCTCCGGCGACGTTGCGCGCCAGGGCGGGGCGCAGCCTGGCCCCGCGGGAGTCTCCCAGGAAGAGCGCGCCACGCTCGGCGCGCGCCAGCCGGATGGCGTGGTCGAGGATCGTGCGGACCACGCTGTCGAGATCGAGGTCGCCGGCCAGCGCCTGGGTGAGCGGCTGCAGCTCCTCCAGCGCTTGCGCCGTGGCGCGGGCCTGGGCCTGATCGAGCAGCAGGCGCAGGTCGGGTCCGGCAATGCCGCCCGCGGCCGCATCCAGATGCAGCGACTCCAGCAGATCCGCGAGGGGATCGCCCCCCGGGGAGCCGGGGAGCGGGCCGGGAAGGTCTTCGTCACTGCGCATGGCTTCCCCCCCGCGGTGAGGCATCGCCCGAGGCCGCGGCCAGGGCGAACTGGGCCCGCGAACGCAAGGCCCTGGCGAGGAGCCCGCGGTACTCCGTTGCCCGCAATCGGGCGATGCCGGCGTCGATCTCCGCGATAGCCTCCTCGCCCAGGCCCGCGGTCGCCAGGGCGCGCGCCCTCTCCAGTCGCGCCCGCTCGACCAGATACGATCGCGCATCGTCGGTGAAGAGCTCGAGGACGGGTTGGAGCGACCTGGCGGCGGCGAGCGCCCCGGCCCGATCCCGCGCGACCAGCGCGGCGCAGTGGCGGGCATGGGCTCGGTGGAAGAGGAACCACGCGCGCTCCTCGAGCGGCAGCTCCCCGGAGCCGGGTGCCTCGACGGCGTCCACGCGCGCGGCCGCCTCCGCGGCTCTCCCGCCGGCCTGGGCGAGCAGGGCGTCGAGCCGCGCCCCCGTGATTCGGGCCGACGGATCGTCGCCGTCGACCTCGGCGCGCAGCGCCGGGCCGTGGACGCGGGCGAGGTCCCAGGCCTCGAGATCGAGCAGCGCGTCGCAGAGGTAGCGCAGCGCGCTGAGCGTGAGATTCCGGGAGGCGCCCACGCGCGCGCTCACCCAGGCGCGGGCCAGTTCGGCGACCGCCGCGCGCGAGCCGTCTCGGTAGTGCATCCCGACGGCGGTGGCCAGCAGGGTGGAGTTGTGGGCGGCCGGCATCTGGCGCAACCCCCAGAGCTCCAGCAGCCGGCTGGCTTCCGCCAGGGCGCGGTCTATGTGCCCCAGTTCGAGCAGCGCCCAGACCCGCCGGCTGCGCAACGAGAGCGCCCAAGGCGAGCCCGGTTCATCGGCGACGGCGGCGAGACCCCGCTCCAGGGCGGCCAGCCCGCCCTCGAGATCGTTGAGCGACTGGCGCATGCCGCTCAGGTTGGCACAGATGCGCGCCTTCTCCGCGGCATCCTGCGCGCCTGCCTCCGCCGACTCGAGCAGACGCAGGCCTTCCGCGGGGTCGCTCTCGAATCGCAGGATGGCGAGCATCTGCGCGCAGAGGGCCTCCCGCAGGGCGTCCCGACCGGCCAGCGCGTCGGCGGCCCGCCGGGCCAGTCGCTCCGCCTCGGTCGAGCGGTCGTGGTGGAAGGCGTGAGCCGCTCGCGCCCAGTCCACATAGCCGCTCATCCATGTCTCCCGGCCCGACACCAGCACGCGCAAGTTCGCGATCCCCCGCGCGCAGCCCTCTTCGTCGCCCGTGGCGAAGAGGCGATCGAAGCGGGCGAGTTGGGCCTTCAGGGCCACATCCGTATCGCGCCCCTCGGCAAGCTCCTGGAGGATGGGTTGGGCGATGTCCGGGGCGACCGGGTTGAACGCCCAGGCCGCCGCGTAGAGGAGTTCGGAGTCGCGCCAGGGAGGGCCGAGCAGGGCGCTCAAGTCGCCGACCCGCCGCCGGAGCTCATCCGGCGAGGCCGGGGGGGGCGCGCCGCCATAGGTCCCGATCAGGAGGCGCAGGCGATCCCAGCTTCGGTCCCGGGTCGCCGCGCGCAGCCCCGCGTCGAGATGGCGCCGCTCGCGCTCCCGATCGCCCACGGCGCGCGCGCGATCGCAGGCGGCCAGGACCTCTGCGGCTCGGTTCGGATCGGGAGCCCAGTGCTCGTTCAGCCAGGCGTCAACCTGCGCCGCTCGCGGAGCGGCCCGCTGCCTGGCTCGCTCGAACAGCCCGGGCGTGGCGAACGAGACGCGCCCGCCGGGGCCGGGCAGGAGGTAGCCGCGGTCGATCAGGGCGTCCCAGGATCCGGGCTCGGCGAAGGCCTCCAGCAGCCCACGGGCGATCGCCCGGGGGCAGGAGGAGCTCGCCAGGGCGCTGAGGCTCAGGGCGTCGATCAGGTCCGGCGGAACGCCTGCGGCCAGGGAGTCGAGTGAGCCGAGGGAGTCGGGGCTCGAGGGGCGCCAGCGAGAAAGCGAACTGGCGTCAGGCTCGCTCGAGCACAGAGCGAGCCCGTTTTCACAGAAGCTCAGCCTTCCCAGGATCTCGTCGAGCGCCGAACCCGCAATCCGGAAGTTACCGCCGCTACGCCCGTGCAGAAACTCGCCGATCCCCCTGGACAGGCCACCCCCCGAGCCCAAGGCCTGAGCGACAGACTCGGCGAACGACTCGGCATCGACCGGTTCGAGCATGAACCGGCACCCGCGCGGACCCGCGGCCAGATCTCTCAGCGCCACGGCCAGTTCGGCAGGCACCCCGTGCAGCCCCGGAGAAGCGTCCGGGACGACACAGAGCAGTCGTTCGCCTGCGCCTGCGCGCTCCTTCAGGAACGCGTGGAACCGGGCGACGTGCGGCGCGGCAGCCGAATCCCCCCGGACGACCAAGATGGTCGGACGCGTGCCCACCTGGGCCTGGCGAGCCATCGCCAGGAGCGCCTCAAGCGCGAAGCGCGTCAGCCCGGTTCCCGGTTGGCCAACAAGCAAGATCCGTTCCACAGGGCCTTCCGGGCTCAACAGGCCGATCAGGCGCGCGAGAGCGGCATCCCGGCCGAGCATCGGCCCGCCTCCGAGGCGCGGCGTCCAATCGGAGCGGGAGCGGAGGCCGAAGCGCGCCTCCAGTTCCTCCCGCAGAGCCACCAGGTGGGGGAATCGATCTGCCGGCGCCGGCGCGCACATGCGCTCCAGCACGGCCCCCCAGGCAGCCTGGCCCGACAGCGACGGGAAGAGGGTCTTCCAGGTGACGCCCAGCGAGTACTGGTCGGCCCGGTGGTCGTAGGCCCAGCCTCGGAGGACCTCCGGAGCCATGTAGGCGGGCGTACCCCCGAGCGTCGCGCCAGAGCCCGACAACGCACCCGACGCGTTGCGGGAGAAGCCGAAGTCGAGCAGGCGGATCGTCGGAACCGGTTCCCCGGCAAGGAGAAAGAGGTTCTCTGGCCGGACATCCAGGTGCTGGATTCCCGACCGGTGGAGATGGATCAGGCACTGGCAGGCGGCCTGCAGGAGGGCGGGAGCGGCATCGGAGTCGAGCCTGGAGGCGGAGAGCGGCTCGCCCTCGAGCACTTCCATGACCGCGCCCGGTCCGTCGGGAGGGCTCCAGGGCAGGTCCAGCAGGGCCGGCGCCACTCCGGGCGGCGCCGCCAGCAGGATGGCCGCCTCATGGAGGATCTGCTCGGCCGGGCCTCCCTTGACGACCACTCGTCCTCCTGTGAGCCGGTCGCGGCAGAGACGCACCGAACGGCCCTCTCGCCTGGCCAGCTCGCGCAGGGGCTCGTATCGCGGTCGGGCCGTCAAGCGACCTCCTCGGCGTCTCCGGAGGGCTCCGGCGATTGCACCATGAAGTGCACCATGTGCACCACGCATTGTGCAGTGCGCACCATCCATGGTGCACTACTCGGGGCCGACTGGCAAGGGGATAGAACCGGCCGACTCCCCCGTCGCCGGACGGAAGAGGGCACCCCGGGACCCTCGGCGGGGGGCGGAGGATCCGATCGATCTCCTAGCGCGCGAGTACCTTGGCGATGCGCGGCAGCATCCAGTCGATCTCCTCGCGCTCGATGACCAGCGGCGGGGCGAAGCGGATCACCTGGTCGTGGGTCTCCTTGGCCAGGATCCCCTCCTCTCGCAGCGCCTCGCAGTAGGGCCGGGCGGATCCCGCTTCCTTCCTTATGACGACGCCGACAAGCAGGCCCCTGCCGCGCACCTCGGCCACGGCGGGCGAGGCGATGCGGCGCAGCTCGCCCATGAAGTAGGCTCCCAGCTCGTCGGACCTCTCCGCCAGGCGCTCGTCGCGGACGACGCGCAGCGCGGCGCGGGCCACTGCGGCCGCCAGCGGGTTGCCCCCGAAGGTCGAGCCGTGCGAGCCGGGGTCGAAGACGCCGAGGATCTCACGCGAGGCGCAGACGGCGGAGACGGGATAGACGCCTCCCCCGAGGGCCTTGCCGAGGATCAACATGTCGGGCCGGACATCCTCGTGGTCGCAGCAGAAGCGACGGCCCGTCCGCCCGAAGCCGGTCTGGATCTCGTCGTCCATGAAGAGGACGCGCTCGCGACGGCAGATCTCGAGCGCGCCGCGCAGATAGCCTGGCGGGGGAACGATCACGCCTCCCTCGCCCTGGATGGGCTCGAACAGGAAGCCGACCGTGTGCGCGGTGACGGCGCCGCGCAGGGCCTCGAGGTCGCCGTAAGGGATGATCTTGAAGCCCGGCGTGAAGGGCCCGAACCCGGCTCGATAGGACTCCTCCGGAGAGAAGCTGATCACCGTCGTCGTCCGGCCGTGGAAATTGCCGTCGCAGACGATGATCTCGGCCTGGTCTCGAGGCACGCCCTTGACCCGGTAGCCCCATCGCCGGGCCGCCTTGATCGCCGTCTCGACCGCCTCGGCCCCCGTGTTCATCGGCAGCGCCTGGTCCATGCCTGTGTAGGCGCACAGCTCCTGGAGGAAGGGCCCCATCTCGGCGTTGTGGAAGGCGCGGGAGGTGAGCGTGACCTTCTGCGCCTGCTCGACCAGCGCCCGGATGATCGCCGGGTGGCGGTGCCCCTGGTTCAGCGCGGAGTAGGCCGACAGGCAGTCGAGGTATCTCCGGCCGTCGGCGTCCCAGACCCAGACCCGCTCGGCGCGTTCGATGGCCACGTCGAGGGGATGGTAGTTGCGGGCGCTGTAGGTCTCGGCGAGCCGGATCATCTCGGCGCCGCGGGAGGCAGGTGCGGCCTTCTCGATCGGGGTCGGCATGGCCATGCTCCTCCGGGCCCCGTGGGCCGATCGGTTCGGGTCTCGCGCCAAGCGGCGCGAAAGGGCAACGGAGGAGTGTAGCACGAGTCCGCGCGAGGGAGTAGGTCCCACAGGGAGCAGGTCCCAGGGGGAGCAGGTCCCAAGGGGAGCAGGTCCCAGGGGGAGCAGGTCCCAGGGGGAGCAGGTCCCACAGGGAGCAGGTCCAAAGGAGAGCGGGTCCCGCGACCGCCCGGATCCACCGCCTCCGATCGCGGCGACGCCGGAGCACGCTCAGCGGAGGGCTGCTTCCGTCCTCCCCGCGATCGGTCGCGCCCGGCGTGGCTCAGCGCAGGAAGCGGGCGCGCAGGATCTCCGCCGTGCGGGCCGAGTCGGGGCGGTGCGCTGCCAGGCCGATCGCGCTCATGGCGATCAGGGCGATGAAGACGCCCGTCTCGCCGCCGAGGATGCGGTCGACGACGCCGAGCAGCGCGGGGATCTCCAGGATGCCCCAGAGGAGCACGTGGCCGAGAATGACCCGGCTGACGAACTCCCTGGCCGCGGCGGCCCGGTCGTGCGCCCACCGGCCGGGCGGCGCCCCCCCGGGGCCGCCGGCGGCCGACTCCGCCCGGAGCGAGGCCGCGTCGCTGCGCTCGACGCGGCGGGCGAGGCGCCGCGGGTCGAGGAGGGCGGGGCGGAGCCGGAACGAGGCGTAGAGCGAGGCGATGCCTGCCGCCAGGAAGGCGTACCGCCAGGCGGGCCATGGCGCCTCGGGGTCCGACCCGCCCGCGGACGGCCCGCCGGCGCCGGGAACGGACATCAGCAGGAAGAGGACGAGATAGACCAGGACGGCAAAGGCAAAGCCGGCGTAGAGGATCCAGAGCGTGCGGTCGACCGCCCGGGAGATCTCGGCCAGAGGGTCTCCGCCGCCCGGCTCGTCCGGCGTCTCGCGGTGCACGGGCATGGCCGGCGGCCTACTCGGGCAGCGGCGAAGTCTTCGCCTCGGCCCCCGCCCCCGCGTCGTCGGCGCCGGAGGAACGGCCCGGGCGATTGGCGCGGGCCGCCTCGCTCTGCTCGCGCATGGCCTCGCGCTTCAGCAGCGTGCTCTCGTTCTTGGCGTCGTTGATACGCTTCAGCAGGTTCGCGTCCTCGGGCATCTTCTCCGT
>Ga0194127_10008199_pt1 | contig 11281 bp, 10 predicted proteins | sample TA2KigC100mmetaG_FD_148624 | JGI IMG/M metagenome (GOLD analysis project Ga0194127, IMG submission 148624) | Freshwater microbial communities from Lake Tanganyika, Tanzania - TA2015036 Kigoma Deep Cast 100m | ecosystem: Environmental > Aquatic > Freshwater > Lake | place: Tanzania: Lake...
CTGACGCTGGCCTTGCCGGGTTCGGACGTTCCGGTCGCGCCGACGCACTGGTCCTTCGGGCAGCTTTGCAGTCTGGTCCGAGTTCCGTCGAGCTATTTGCGCGATCTCCCAGCGCCGCTCGCTGGCGTCAATCTCCAGCATGGCCTGCTGTCGCATCGTGCCGAATTGATCAAAACGCTCGAAGCCGAGGACGGCAGGGCGGAGTTGCGCGCCGTCACCGGTCCCGATTACGGTCGTATCTGGGACCATGAACTCGTCGCCGCCGTAATGAAGATCGCGGGGAACGGAACGAGCGACACGCGTTGGAAAGTTCCTGGGGTCCTCGACTGGGCGACCATGACCCACAATCCCTTTGTCGACGTCTCCAAGGAGACGACGACGCTTTACGCCAGCGATCGCGACGTCTTTCTTTTTCTCGTCGACGATACGCATCCGATCGAGGCTGGCCGTCTGCCGAACGGCGATCCAGATGTGTTCTTTCGCGGCTTTTATTGCTGGAACAGCGAGGTCGGCTCGAAAACGCTCGGCATCGCCTCCTTCTATCTTCGCGCCGTGTGCATGAACCGCAACCTTTGGGGCGTCGAAGGTTTCGAGGAAATCAGCATCCGGCACAGCAAGTTCGCGGCGCAGCGCTTCGCCCATGAGGCGGTGCCAGCGCTGACGAACTTCGCGCGTTCCTCGCCAGCGCCTTTCATCGCAGGCGTCAGAGCGGCGCGCGAACGCATCGTCGCCCGCAAGGACGAGGAGCGGGAGGCATTTCTGCGTAAGCGCGGGTTCAGCAAAGCCGAAACGGCCAAAGTGATCGCGACAGTTCTGAATGAAGAAGGCCACCCGCCGGAGAGCATCTTCGACTTCGTGCAGGGCATCACCGCGATCGCCCGCGCCAAGCCGCATCAGGATGCGCGCCTCGAGCTCGAGGGCAAGGCCAAAGCGTTGTTGGAGCGCGCCGCCTGATCATCGTGACGCAATGGCGCCGAGACCACGGTTCTCTGGCGCTGTGCCTTCCTCCTCCTATTTTTCGGCGTCGCCCTCAGAGTAAGAGGGCGGCGCTGCGCTTCGTGACGGGTTTCAGGTCGAAAGAAAGTCTTTCGGCCGCCCGTCGCGGAGTCATCCCCATGGCCAGGACGGTTCAGAAAATTCAGTTGAGCGCCTCGCGCGATATTCCCTTCAACAAGTTGGTGCTGTCGCAGGCGAATGTGCGGCGAATCAAGGCCGGCGTTTCTATCGAGGAACTCGCCGAGGACATCGCCCGCCGCACGTTGTTGCAGAGCATCACCGTGCGGCCGGTGCTCGATGAGAACGGCGCCGAAACCGGCATGTTCGAAATCCCCGCCGGGGGACGGCGCTATCGCGCGCTGGAATTGCTGGTGAAACAGAAGCGCCTGGCTCGCAATGCGCCGATCCCCTGCGTCGTGCGCACCGAGGGAACGCCGGAGGAGGACAGTCTCGCCGAGAATGTCCAGCGTGCGCCCTTGCATCCGCTCGACCAGTTCCGGGCCTTTCTGGCGCTGCGCGAAAAAGGACAGAGCGAAGAGGAGATCGCGGCGGCGTTCTTCGTCGGCGTCAATGTGGTAAAGCAGCGGCGGCGACTCGCAGCTGTGTCCCCGAAGCTGCTCGACATCTACGCCGAAGATGGCATGACGCTCGACCAGCTCATGGGTTTCACCGTCAGTTCGGACCACGAACGCCAGGAGCAGGTCTGGGAGGCGATCCAGCGGTCCTACAACAAGGAAGCCTATCAAATCCGCCGGCTTCTGACCGAGGGCGCCGTGCGCGCCTCCGACAAGCGCGCGCAATATGTCGGCGAAGATTACATCACCGCCGGCGGCGCCGTCATGCGCGATCTCTTCCAGAACGACGACGGCGGCTGGCTGCAGGACGCCCGCCTGCTGGACCGGCTGGTCGCGGAAAAACTCGAACGCGACGCGCAAGCCATCCGCGCCGAGGGCTGGAAATGGATCGAGGTTGCGACCGATTTTCCTTACGGCCATACCTACGGCCTGCGGCACATCTCGGGAGAGCGCCAACCTCTGACGGACGAAGAAACCGCGACGCTCGACGCTTTGCGCGCCGAGACCGAGCAGCTTGAAGAGGCCCACGCCGATGCGGACGAGATTCCCGAGGAAGTCGATCAGCGCCTCGGCGAGATCGAGACCGCGATCGCCGCGATCGAGGAGCGGCCAGTCAGCTACGATCCCGTCGAGATCGCCCGGGCGGGCGCTTTCGTCAGCATTGACGGCTCGGGCCGGCTGCGCATCGAGCGCGGCTATGTTCGCCCCGAGGACGAAGTGTCGCTCACTGAACCGGACGTTCCCGATCAGGAGAATGAGAACGAGACCAGCGCCTCGCCCTCATCAGCATTAGCCGCTTCCAAGGCTGTCGCGCCGAACGGCGGCGCGGTTCAATCCGAGCGGGCGGAAGACGAGGACGAAGGTCTGCGGCCTCTGCCCGATAAATTGCTCACCGAACTTACCGCCTTTCGCACGCTGGCGCTGCGTGAAGCGGTGGGCAATGATCCCGGCGTCGCCTTTCGCGCGGCGCTGCATGTTCTCTGCCTGAAACTGTTCTACCATTACGGCTCCGACTCCTGTCTGGAGATTGAACCGAAATCGGCTGCCTTCGGCGCTCAAGCCCCGGGACTTAGCGATACGCCGCTCGCTACTAAAGTCGACGCGCGTCATCACGACTGGTCACAGCAGCTTCCCGCCGATCCCGGCGATCTGTGGGACGCTTTGACGACCTTCGACGCTGGGACGCAGCAACGCCTCTTCGCCCATTGCATCTCGCTTACCGTCAACGCCGTTCATGAAGCATGGAGCCGCCGGCCAAGGGCCATCGCTCACGCCGACCGTCTCGCACATGTCCTGTCGCTCGACATCGCCGCGACCGGCTGGACGCCGACCGTCGATAATTTCTTCGGCCGCGTGACCAAAGCGCGAATCATTGAAGCCGTGCGCGAGGCCAAGGGCGCCGAACAGGCGAAGCGCATCGAGCAGTTGAAGAAAGGAGACCTGGCGCGGGAGGCCGAGCAGATGCTTGCGGGTTCGCTCTGGCTGCCCGAACCACTGCGCACGCCGGGTCGCGCGCTGCATGGATCGGAGACGGCGAATGTCTCAGACCATGCCGAAAGCACCGTCGAAGAAACGGTGGCGATAGAGCACGAAACGGCTATCGACGAAATCGATGCCGCGCGCGATTCTGACGAGGCGTCGGCGGATGATCCCCAGGACATCGCCGCCGAATAGACCTCCCCGAGGCCGCCCCCGAGGGACTCGCCAGCAATGGCGGGTCCCTTTCGCTTTGGAGAGCGTACATTTGTCCAGCCCAGCATCAGAACTGGCGCACCGTCTCGCGCGCGAGGCCGAGGCGGTGTGCCGCCATTATCTCTCCAACGGCCGCCGCCACGGCAACTATAGGCTTGTCGGCGATGCGCGAAACACGCCCGGCCGTAGCCTGTTCGTTCGCTTGAGCGGACCTGAAAGCGGCAAGGGCGCCGCTGGAAATTGGGTTGACGCCGCCTTGGGCGAACATGGCGATCTGCTCGATATTATCCGCGAGGCGTGTCGCCTCGACGACTTCCGGGATGTGGTCATTGAGGCGCGGCGCTTTCTCAGCCTGCCGCAAACGACGCCGGGTTCGGTCCACTCCCGAATTCAGGCAATCACACCCATCGGTTCGCCTGAATCGGCGCGACGCTTGTTTGCTATGACGTGCTCAATCCAGGCCACAATCGTAGAGACGTATTTGCGCCATCGTGGAATTACGGCGTTTCACGATACCGCAAATCTGCGCTTCCACCCACGCTGCTACTATCGGCCCGACAATCGTTCGACGTTTCAGATCTGGCCCGCAATGATCGTCGGCGTCACCGATCTCGACGGAAAGCTCACCGGAGCCCATCGCACCTGGCTCGACCCGTCGGGCCACGACAAGGCGCCAATCGAGACGCCAAGGCGGGCGATGGGCTCTCTCCTTGGACACGGCGTCAGATTCGGCATGGCGCGCGACGTCATGGCGGCGGGCGAAGGCATCGAAACCGTGCTGTCGCTTCGCTGCGTCATGCCCGCCATGCCGATGATGGCGGCGCTGTCGTCCGCGCATCTCGCCACCATCCTGTTTCCTGCATCGCTGCATCGTCTCTACATTCTTCGCGACAACGATGCGGCGGGCTATCATGCGTCGGCGATCCTGGTCGAGCGTGCAACCGCCGCCGGGATCGAGGCGATTATCCTGTCGCCGGCTTTTGACGACTTCAACGACGATCTTCGCCGCCTCGGCGTCGACGATCTGCGAGCGACGATCAGGGGTCAGATTGCGCCGGAAGACGTCGCCCGCTTCATGAGATTTTCGGCGTGAGCCGGTACGGGGAAGGTAGCGCGCGAACTCATGTCGGACTTGTCGCGTCGGCTCGGCGCGCTTTCCAAAAGCTTCGGAGAGGACCGCGGCTCTGGCCTTCATAGAGGGCGACCTTGCGGCAAGCGGTCCGGCCCGCAATGGCTGCGGGCTGACTATTTTCCGTCGCGCCTTACGGGCGCTTTACAGCGCGAACAAAATAGCCAGCCCTCCGCCATCCTCCACTTCGTTTCGGCCCCTCGCGGCGCTTCGGGTGCAAGCCCGGCCCGCCCGCCGCCTTTCGTCGCCATGAAAGCCGCGAGGGGCGCGGTCGATCCGACGAAAGAAAGCGCAAATGACGACCGAACGCGACAATCCAAGCTTTGAGCCGCCGCGTTGTTCATCCCCGACCGATCGCGTTCTCACCGAACTCCAGCTCTATGGCTACCGCCCCTTCCAGGACGAACCCGACCCGAGGCCGCTTCCGCAAGCCCAAACGATCGCGAGCGCCGTCGCTGACATTTTCGACGCCCTCGTCGCCATATTGGGCGACACCCGCCTCGAACCCGACCTCGAAGACCTGCTGTGGTCGACCGTCAATCTCTTCCACCGCGCCATTGCTCGCATCGAGCGCGAACTCGACGACAATGAGCAGGCGCAGCGGCGCGGTCAGAATGAACAGGACGGCTCGGAAATCCGCTCTGTCGAACTGGAACGCCTCATCGCCGAAGGACAGACGCTCATCGAGCGGCGTGACAGCATGGAGCTTTTCCGCGACCACGCGGCCGACCATTTCGAGCGCCATGCGGGCTCAGCCTGGCGCCCGCGCTCAGGCTCCAGGGTCAACCATCGCGCGCTGACCTCCGCGATGATCGACAGTCGGGATTTTCTCGCCGCCAAACGAAAGGCCGAAAACGATGTCTTACTCCCTGTCGGACCCAAGATCGCCTTCACCGGCGGGCTTGACTTCAACGATCATCGCGCAATCTGGGACCGGCTCGACAAAGCGCTGGCCAAGCACCCCGACATGGTGCTGCTGCATGGCGGCAGCCCCCGAGGCGCCGAGCGCATCGCCGCCTGCTGGGCCGACAATCGCAAGATCGTTCAGATCGCCTTCAAACCGGACTGGGCGCGTCACGCCAAGGCGGCGCCGTTCAAGCGTAATGACCAGATGCTCGAAACTTTGCCCATCGGCGTCATCGTCTTCCCCGGCTCGGGCATCTCGGCGAACCTCGCCGACAAGGCGAGGAAGCTCGGAATTCCCGTATGGAAATTCGACACAGGCGGCGCGTGAGCGCCACCATGAATGCGGGCGATTTGCTCGCGCCCGAGCTGGATTTCTGGCGCTTTCCACCTATGTTGAACTCTTCAACTTGCTCGCTCAGACCGACGCAAGACGCCAAAGTGTCGAGCTTGAAGATCATCTCCACCGCCACCGCTCTTCTGGTGGTCGCGAACGGCGCCTTCGCTGATCCTCTTATTCGAGGCGTCAAGGCGAGGAGGACGCATGTGTCGTCGCCAGCGGCTCAGCCCGCCGACAACGGCTATTACGTCCCATATGTGGTCGGCGTCGACGGCAAGAAATATACGATCATGGAATTTCCCGGAAGCGTCACGGTCGTTCCCCGGCAACTCATGGACGATCAGCAGGCGACAACGCTTGGCGAGGCATAAAGGAACGTTTCCGGCGTCAAGGTTAGAGGTCGCTGATACGAAGCCAATTCAAGGCTCGCACTTCTTTCATCGCGCAATGACCTGCACTTCTTCCATGGTTTGACTGGGGCGCACCGCAGATTCCCTTTCCGTCAAAATCAGCTATTCTCTCGCTCGCGCTATGGCGGAGGTGGAGGCGCGACCGTTCGACTATTGTCACGGAGAACCTCCATGCTCGCCTTCGGCATCGTGTTCAACCTTATAGGCCTCGGATTTTTCTGTTGGCTGTTATTTGCGCTTGCGACCCATGCCCTGCCGGTCTTCGTCGCCGTCACGATTGGTCTTGCCGCATTTCACGGCGGCGCGGGTGCGGCGGGCGCGATCATGGTCGCCCTGATCTGCGGTGTCGCCACTCGCTCTATTGGTCGATTTGCGTTCGCGACGGTGCGCTTGCCGCTGATCCGCGCGGCAATCGCGACGCTTTTCGCCGCGCCGGCAGCCGTCGCTGGCTATCACGTGGCTCTTGGCCTCGCCGACATCGGCGCGTCATCGACGATTTGGCGAGAAGCCTTTGCACTAATCGGCGCCATCATGGTGGGTGGAACAGCCTGGGCGCGCATCAGTCTCTACGCCACGACCAACTTCGAACAGCGGCTTGCGGCAGGCCTGGATCATGTCCCCCGCATGCCGGCGATCAGGAATCGGTGATCTCGCCGCAACTCTTGTCCTGAACGCAGATCCCGGCGAAACCTCATCCGCGATTGCGACGCCGAAGATTTGCGACGCCTGGCGACGTTTTCACCGGGCGGACCCCTTCGGAGACTCACGAAGAGCGCCATGACAGGCGTTCGAGTCGTTGTCCATCAGGAACCCGGCGATGCGCCGCCCCGCCATTTGCTTCCGATTGCTTCTTTTCCTTCGCCTCGAGCGCCTGACTTCTTGTGCGGATGTTTGCGCCAGCGCCACTTCTCCTTGTTGACGATGCTGTCCGACCCAATGCGACCATTGCAGCCTCTCTTTTGGCTTGATCTGGCCGAAGGACGGCTGCGCCTCGATCGCCTGAGACGCAACGGCGGATTGTCGACTTTCTTCCCCTGACGCCTGCGGCGTCATTCCGCGCGAAACAAGAAAGTCGCCCTTACGCCGTCCTCCGCGTTGCTTCGGCCCGCGGGCGGGTGCGTCGCCGATCGCCTTCGTCCTGTTGATCGCCATCGAGGCCGCGATGGGCGCGGGCTCGAAGACAGCAAATCTTGAGGAGAACTATCATGGCGAACATCGGCTCATTCAAAAAGTCCGGCAATGAGTTCCAGGGCGAAATCGTCACGCTCAGCGTCCAGGCCAAAGGCGTGCGCATCGTCCCCGAAGCCAACCGGACCAGCGACAACGCACCGAGCCACCGCGTCTATATCGGCCGAGTCGAGGTAGGCGCCGCGTGGTCGAAGCGTTCGACCGAGGGCCGCGATTATCTCTCGGTTAAACTAGACGATCCGAGCTTCAACGCTCCTATCTACGCCAACCTCTTCGACGACGAAGACGGCGAAGGCTACACCCTCATCTGGTCGCGCGGGCGCAAGGCCAACGGCGACTGAGCGAACCGCCGCCAAAGCCCCGTCCGAGACATCGGGCGGGGCTTTCGTTTGCGCGCCGCCTGGGCACGCGTGTCGCGCGCGCTTCGGCTTGCGTGATGATTTCGAGCCACAGATGTTCCGAAAAAACCTGTTCTGTGCGCTCGACGTTTACTCGGCGCGTATTTTCCGTGTTCGGGACTTCGTCGACGTTTTCGCGCCATCCTTGCTCGACCTGACCATTCGCCTTGTCCCGGCCCCTTCATCCGTTGCAGATGGCGTAGCGACAACCGCTCTTGCGGTTCGAGTGGGCTTGCGAAGCAGATCGGCCGCTTCGAGACCGAGCTCCCGAGCCAGCCGATCAACGACGTCGATGCTCGCCGCATAAACACGACGCTCTATCGAACTGATGTAGGTGCGATCGATTTCCGCCCGATGGGCGAGTTCCTCCTGTGACAGGTGTTGCGCCTGCCGACATTTCCTCAGGTTGCGCGCCAAAACCTCCCGAATGTCCATGAACGCGAGAGGAACGACTTGTCGAGTATTCTACCACGGAGTATTCTCTACAAACTCTCGGCGACAGGACCGAAATCTTATGTTCTCGGGGGCCTCGGCGGCGAGTCGCTCCGACTCGCTTCCCCCTCGGCGTTAAAAACGCGGCGGGGCGCCGGCCGAGCACAGCCGGACGAACTTCGGACGCTGATGTCGGCAGTGCGTCGACGCATTCAGGCCGCATTTGTTAACTTGCAGCAAACTTTCTGCATAGAATGTCAATGTGCCGGCGAGTCGTTTGAGGAATTCTAAATCCGTGGACCCTGCGAATTCCCATCCGATCGCCGACACCGCTCCGTCCGACGGGCATGTCACCGACTACGACCGTGTTCATTTCAAAGTTTACTTGAGGATGCTTGACGCAGCCAAGGAAGGGGCGGCATGGGAGGAAGTTTCAAGCATTCTGCTCGGCATCGACCCGCTTCGCGAACCCGTCCGAGCCAAGCACGCTTATGAGACGCATCTTGCTCGCGCGCGATGGCTGGCGAACGAGGGATATAAGGATTTACTGGCAGGTCCCGCCTGACAGGTTTCAGCCGAAGCGCTCCTTTGGGGCCAGGAGCGCTTCAAGGCACGCTCCGCTGCTTGTCCCCACACTCAGCGCCACGGCGTGACCGATGGCAATCTTCGAAATTTCTCTCTGCGCCAAATGTGCGGCAATCGGGCGCTTGATCCCGGCATGACGTTATGCCTCCCAAAAAATCCAGCGCCGCGGGTTATCGACAAGATTTCTCGATACTGAAGCTCGGCCACTCCTTCGCGAGAAAATCCATGATTGATGCGGATTGGCGCTCTCCGGGCGCATATGACTATTTGGACGATTTGAACTGGCCCTCCATCGCTTGGGAATGCTTGCGGCGCGACAAAGAATATCACGCCGACTTCGCCAACTCTCGATTTCGAGCCGCTGTGGACTCCGGCGTTGCCGGCGCGCAGCGGCGCTGGGGGTTGCGATTTCGCCGTAGACCCCACGCTCAGCGCGAGTGAAGCCGATATTTTCTGGCTTCCCGAAACGCGCGCGAGCGCCGTCATTCTTGTGCCAAGTCCAACAAACGCCGGCGAGTTGAGATTCTCGCCGTCGGATTGGCCAGACCTGCATACGCGGTTGCGCGTGAATGACGGCGAACACCTCATCGTTGGAACAGGCCGCAACCAATATCAGCTGTGGCTTCCCGATCCGACGCGCGAGGGAGAACCGCTCGCGACCGTCATTCCGCAGGACAAGATGACGCCGCATCGCGCCGAGGCGGCGATGCGTTTCTGGCACTTCACGAGAGGCCATGCGAAACCCGCTACAGCCTTGCGCCACGTCCGCCTCGTCAACACGCTCCGCGCGCTCGACGGCCATTTGAGCGGCGCGTCCTACCGCGTCATCGCCGAATGCCTGTTCGGATCGGCGCGAGTCGACGCTGAGCCGTGGAAATCCTCGTCCGTTCGCGACGCGACAATTCGACTCGTGCGCAATGGCGTGGCGCTGATGCGCGGCGGCTATCGCAAATTCCTGCGCAAATAATCATCGGATTCGATTGCGGCGGCGGTTCGCGCATTCAAGGGGTGGCGAAATTCGCCTCCCCAATCTTCGCCATCCCCCCTGCCGGATTTTCTCCGCCAAAGTGATCGATGACAGCCGTCGATCTTCGGCGGCGCGCCTCGACTCGCCAAGGTTCGCCGATGTCCGCCGCGATGACCGATCTGCCGCCACGCTTTCTGCGCACGCCCGAAGCCGCGCGCTTCCTGGGGCTCTCGGGCCGAACTCTGGAAAAACACCGCACCTACGGCACGGGGCCGCTCTACTCGAAACTTGGCGGCCGCGTCGTCTATCGGCTGGAGGATTTACAGGCTTGGGCGGCGCGCGGCGCCAAAGCCTCGACCTCCGATCCGGGGGTCGGAACGGTGCTGCCGGCTAGGCGCCAAACGCCGAACGGCGCCGCCGCCGCGCGTGCCGAGCGCCGTTGAACGGACATCGATCATGTCCACGACACGGCGCCCCAGCGGCGAACTCGTCAAGCTCAGCCCGTTTCGCTGCGTTCCGGCCGACATCGCGCCGCGCGATGTGCAGGACCTCATGGCCTATCCATTTTTCAGCCTCGCCAAATCGCCACGCGTCGCTCCGATCGACTTCCGCATGGGAGAGCTGACGATTCGTGTCGACGCGACGCCTGAATATGGCATGGCGACGATCTGGGACGCCGACATATTGATCTGGGCCGCCTCGCAGATCATCGCGGCGCGCAACGCCGGCCGTGACACCTCGCGTCTGATGCTGGCGACCCCGCGCGAAATCCTCACCTTCATCGACCGCGGAACATCGGCGCGGGATTACGATCGATTTCGAGCCGCGCTCGATCGCCTGCAGTCCACCACCATCGAAACATCGATCCGCCAGCCGACGGAACGTTGGACGCGCCGCTTTTCCTGGATCAACGAGTGGAAGGAGCGAGCCGATGCGAACGGCCGCCCTCTCGGCGTCGAACTCGTTCTGACCGATTGGTTCTATCGCGCGGTGCTCGACAAGAACCTCGTGTTGTCGATCGACCGGGCGTATTTCGCGCTGACCGGCGGCCTCGAGCGCTGGCTCTATCGCATCGTGCGCAAGCACGGCGGGCGTCAGAAGGGCGGCTGGTCGTTCGAACTCGATCATCTTCACCTCAAATCCGCGAGCCTGTCGCCGTTCAAGCGCTTTGCTTTCGAACTGCGCGACATCGTTCGACGCCAGCCGCTGCCCGGCTATGCGTTGATGATCGAGCGCAATTCGCGCGGACGCGAGTGTCTGGTGTTCAAGCCGGCGGAGTGCGGCGCGCAGACAGATATGCGCCTTGCGCCCACCATGAAATTGCGCAGCCCAAGATCCATTCGCCACAAGCCTGTGAATAACTCTGTGGATAAGCTGTGAAAACGCGCGTGCTATCAGGAACTCGCGCCACGTGCCATCAGGAACCCTTGGCGCGTGCTATCGGGAACCGGAATCGCACACAACTCTCTCTATTCGAGCGCGAAACGGCGCGCCTAACTTATTCTAACCCACATTCGCCAGATGGCCAGCGATTGTGAGCCTATCTTCACCCGACTGACGGTTTTCGGCAAGCCCATAGCCCCAGCCGGCCAAGTGAGCGGGGCTGGGGGTCGGCGAATGCCGCGCCGAGCGGTGGAAAATGTCGAGCTTGCCGTCATCGAGACGC
>Ga0194127_10008200_pt1 | contig 11279 bp, 15 predicted proteins | sample TA2KigC100mmetaG_FD_148624 | JGI IMG/M metagenome (GOLD analysis project Ga0194127, IMG submission 148624) | Freshwater microbial communities from Lake Tanganyika, Tanzania - TA2015036 Kigoma Deep Cast 100m | ecosystem: Environmental > Aquatic > Freshwater > Lake | place: Tanzania: Lake...
TTATGGTAAATCAGGCAATCATTGACTTTTGGCGATCATGCAATGGTAAGAGAAAGATCACTGAACTAGTCGATATATTTGCACAAAAAACCGGAATGCAAAGATCTCAAGTTGAAAAAGAAGTAATCCAATTAATTGGTCAGCTTCGAGATGGCGGACTCGTTATAATACCGCAGCCAGAAGCACCAAACGTTCAATTCAGAAAATAAAACAGGTTTGTAGACAAAGATCAAAATGTTCTCTTAAAATCACTATATTATTACTAAACATGATATCCAAACACCGTGGTCAAATTCTAAAACTTTCTAGGAATGTGTTTGTACTCTAAAATAGAGTTTGAAAACAGCTAAACTTCTTTTATTTCCAAAATTGTTGCATGAACCGAGTCCATTCGTATCACTGTTCGCTTATCGGCAAAGCCTAATGCGACATACCAATCGCCAGCATCACTGTCATACTGTGTCTCCAAAGTTTTGATTTCTTCTGGCTTGACATTGTATTGTTTTATGATTCCGGATATTGCCAAAGTTATCGCCTGCTTTTCTGTCTCCAGTCTTTTCTTCATCAAGCCTATTCCGGGCATGACACTACATCGCAACTTGTTCTAATATAGTTATACTGGAAAAATAATTTCAGGGCTCGGAGGGCTTCGATCCCTCGACCTGGCGGTCCGAAGCCGCCCGCACTATCCAGACTGTGCTACGAGTCCAAAAGCACTTTAACGGGGCTAAATATCTGTCTAGCTGCTCATGAAAGTATCAAAAAAAGTAGCTGGCGTTGAATATGCAATCCGTGATATTGTAACTGCTGCACGTCAAGTTGAAAAACTGGGAAAAAAAATCACATACCTGAACATTGGTGATCCAATCCAGTATGGATTTCAACCTCCAGCAAATGTCAAAGAGGCAATGATAAAGTCAATTCGAGAGGGGCACAATTATTACGCACAATCCGAAGGACTGCAAGAACTCAGAGAAGCAATTACAATAAAAGAAAAAGCTAAAGGACTGTCAGTTTCTGCAGACGATATTTTGGTTACAAACGGAGTTTCAGAGGCACTAGACATGGTAATGTCATCCATTGTGGAAGAAGGCGACGAAGTTCTCTTGCCAGGACCATATTATCCTCCATATGCATCATATGTCAGACTACACGGCGGCAAGCCAGTCGAATTTGCAGTGGACTTGAAAAATTCAACACCAGACATTGATGATATCAAATCAAAAATAACGCCAAAAACAGTTGCAATTTGCCTAATTTCTCCAAATAATCCAACGGGCGCTGTATTTTCTGAAAAATCACTAAGGGAATTAGTCAATATTGCAAATCAGCATGACCTGTACATCATTTGTGATGAGATATACGACCAAATCGTATTTGATGAGAAATTCACAGGAATTGGCAAAGTATCTGGGGATTCCCCAATTATACTGCTAAATGGTTTTTCCAAGGTTCATCTGATGTCTGGCTGGAGAATTGGTTATGTTGCGTTTAACAACTCGCCCAAGCTTGCACCAATTAGAGAAAATCTGCCAAAATTAGCACGTGTGCGAATATCCACAAATTTACCAGTACAATATGCAGCGCTGGAATCATTGAGAGGACCGCAAGGATATGTCTCTGAATTTGTAACAGAGCTCAAAAAACGACGCGACTTTGTAGTAAAAAGACTAAACTCCATTTCTGGCCTGTCATGTTCAAATCCAAAGGGTGCATTCTATGCTTTTCCAAAAATCGAAAAAAACCCATACAAAACAGATCAGGAATTCGTAATGGAGCTGCTAAGAAAAACAGGAGTACTGACTGTTCATGGATCTGGATTTGGAACACAGTATGGCAGTGGCCATTTCAGAATTGTGTTTCTGCCTGACCTGAACATACTTGACTTTGCTCTAAACGAAATAGAAAAGTTCTGTCAGTAATGCCAACTGGTTGTTTTTAGCGGTGTGATTTCTATCACACAGTCGGTCTGATCGAGCAACTGTTTTGCAGATTTTTCTTTGAGAGTTCTAAAATAGCGAAGCAAAATCTGTCCTGCGATTTTTTTGACTGTATTGTGTTCTTTGATGAGCCTTGCCTTGCCTGATACCATCATGCCATCAATTGGGTGCCAAATTCCAACATCTATGCAAAAGCACACTTTTTTGTTCTTTGAGATGTTTTTTGCCTTGGAAGTCCTTGTGTTTGTGCCGATGTAGAATTTTTTTTCAATTTTTTTATACCATACTGGAACCAAATGCGGGCTTCCCTTGGAATCAATCGTAGCAAGATGCATAATCTTTTGTTTTTTTAGCAGAACTTCTTTACGCATATTTTTTCTTAAATCCCAAGATAATCAAAAATCCGCCAAATGCAAACATTCCTAGTGTGACCTTTTCGTTTGTTATCTCTCCATTGAACATAAAATCCACTATAAATTCCGGACCCCAGACTATCAGATTCTGCACCAATGTAATTGCACCAACCACTACAAATAACACTCCCATCGCAGAATACCAGTTTCTGCCCCTTCGTGGATGATGTTCACTCATTTAGAGAATTTTGATTCCGGGGTTTTTCATCTTGTTTTTGATCATGGCGTTGAGTAGGAGTGGAGTTGCAATCTCTGCCTGATATGCCAGTGCGCCAGAGCCCAGAAATATTGGCCGCAGGCCGCTAATCTCTACAATTAGGCCATTTACCACATCAATAGATTCCTTATCGTCACCGCAGACAAAAATATCATAATCCAGCGTAAAGTTTGGGTCAATGAGTTTTTTTTCCGATATGACATGAAATGCTGATACAAGCTTGTTTTTGTTTTTCATGTGTTTTTGCACCATTTGGTGTGAGAATGGCTTGTTCTCCTTTAATGGTATGAACTCAAAACCAATGTCTGTCTTTGTCATTGGAACTATGGGTGATATTACGGTGCAGCTGTCCTTTATGTTTCCAAGCAGGCCAGAACACACAGAATCAATATTTTCATATGGTATTGATAGAATCAGAACGTCGCTTTGAGCTGCAACGGAATTGTTGTCTGTCCCAGAAATTGTTCCGCTGATATTCCCAAATCCCTGATTTGCTATTTGCAAATATTCTTTTGCGGCATCAGATGCTCTTTGCGCATCTCTGGAGCCAATTAGGATTTCGTGCTTTTTGCACCAGCGCAGTGCAAAGCCTTTTCCCATACCGCCAGTGCCCCCAATGATTCCTATTTTCAACTAAACCTCGGCAAGCAATCTTATTATTATCTTTATGGAGAAATTTGAAAATCCATGGGATTGATAATATTTTTGCGTCATGGACAAGCGCAGAACAACACCTCTCGAGTTTTGGCAGGACGTGCGCCTGGAGTCCAACTCACACCAAAAGGAATCACGCAAGCCAACGACATTGGAAGATTCCTAAAATCACTTGATATTTCTCATATCTATGCAAGCCCAATAGAGCGTGCGCACAAGACCGCCCAAATTGTAGGCGATCACGTTGGACTGCCGACAACTGTGGATGAGCGTCTTTATGAGATAGAGATGGGCAAATTTTCCGGAATGGCATACGATGATCTGTATGCAAAACACGGAAACATCTTTTTGAAATTTTATCAGGACGATCCAATAATTGAGGAAAACGGGGTGGAAACATTCATGCAGGTCAAAAGCAGGGTCATGAGCATTGTGGATCACGTCAGAAAGGAACACTCTGGCAAAAACGTTTTGCTTGTGACACACATGGATCCGATCAAGGCAATGATATCAAATATCCTAAATCTAAACGCCAGTTCTCTTTTTGAGCTCATTATTGCAAATGCATCATTGACAATAATTCGAGAAGAGCAGGGAAAATTTTCCTTGTCTGCTATCAACGCAATGAACTCTGATCGATACAACCAAGGACCTTTCTAATAATCTGCAAAAGGCTTAAATTGAATTTGCAGTTCACCAGCTACATTCAGTCATGACAAGAGTAATAGTATTGATGTCAATTTTGACTATTTTACTTGTTTTACCAACATTACAATTGGTCTTTGCTGCAACAGAAGCTGGAGATTATATTAACCGCAAAACAGAGGTCTGGAATCTATTTTTCAAGATGATGACAATAGCATTTACCGTTGGAGCAGTAGTATCTGGCACACTTATCTGGGTTGTATGGAGATTCAGAGAGTCTCACCCCAAAGCCACGCCAACTAAATATGAAGAAAAAGGTGATTGGTAATTTCTAGCTTCTTATTTTTGGAAAAATTAGCACTAGTTGACGATTCTTCCACTTGGCTTTTAACATACAATCACGTGTTTTTACATGAGGACAAAAAGGTGAGCAGTAAATGAGCGGACACTCTAACTGGCCTGAATGGGTCTACATCGGCGTTGTTATTTGCTTATTGGCATACGTAGGAGCCGAGGCATGGAATGTAGAGCGAATTGTAGAGCACATTCCTGCTGAAGCAGAAGTAATCAAGGTAGTTGGACAACAATGGTTTTGGACCTTTGAGCATGCAGATGGAACCAAAGAAGTAGGCGAACTTCACGTCAAAAAAGGAAAACCATACAAGTTTGAGGTCACTGCCAAAGACGTCAACCACTCATTCAACATTCATGATTATGTCGTATTACAGGACGCCATTGTTGGCAAAGTAAACACAATCTGGTTTGCGCCAGACAAGGCAGGAGAATATGTCATCCAGTGCAGGGAATACTGTGGTCTATTGCACTATAACATGAGAGCGACACTATATGTGGAGGAATAAAATGAACATTGATAACTTAATAAATCAAACACAGGTGGAAAACTAAATGGTATTAGAGCTATCTAAGCCGCGACCAATTTGGCAGATAATGTTTTCGACTCATCACACTGATGTCGGGCTGCTATACACGATCACATCTCTATCATTCTTCTTCCTTGGTGGTGCTCTGGCACTGTTAATTAGAGCAGAACTATTCTTGCCTGGAAGTCAGATCATTTCAGATGCAACGACGTATAACCGAATTTTCACCGTTCATGGAACAACTTTGATCTTTTTATTCCTCTTACCATTCGCATCTGCGGTTGGCAACTATTTTGTTCCAATCATGGTCAGATACAAAGACATGGCGTATCCAAAACTAAATGCTGTTGCATTTTGGATGATCCCGCCAGCAGGCGCACTAATCTGGCTTGGCTTTGCTGACTTTAGTTGGTATGCAACCCCGCCGTACTCTACAATTCGCTCACCTGGTCCTTCAGCCGACATGTGGATATTTGCCCAGAAAATCTTGGGTGTATCATCAGTTCTAGGCGCAATCAACTTTGTAGTTACAATTCTCAAGTGCAAGCACCCTGATCTACCACTAAGCAAGGTACCTTTACTGGCTTGGTCATTTTTGAGCTCATCCCTAATTATTATAGTGGCGGTGCCTACATTTGCCGCCGCACTCGTAATGTTGTTAACTGACAGGCTCGGTGTTTCTGGATTCTTCGATCCATCAAAAGGCGGAGATCCAATTGCATATCAGCATCTGTTCTGGTTTACATTCCATCCCGAGGTGTATGTATTGGTAATTCCTGCAATCGGCATGATGTATGAAATCATTCCTAGATTCTCAAGGAGGCCGATCTTTAGCCATGGTTCTGGAATCTTTGCATTTGTGATGCTTGCACTTGTCGGATTCTCTTCATGGGCTCACCACATGTATTCAACAGGCATGTCGTTTACAGAAAAAACGGTATTCATGGTTGGAACCTTGGCAGCAGTTCCAGCATCTGCAATGCATGTATTCAACTTTATAGCCACAATGTGGGGCGCAAGAATTCGATTTGCAACACCAATGATGTGGGCAGTCGGAGGAATCGCACTATTCTTCTCAGCAGGAGCGGGCGGTGTAGCAAATGCTGCAATGCCGTTTGACTTTATCACACACGACACATACTGGGTGGTAGGACACTTCCATCTCTTTGTGATGGGAACAATAGCGTTTGGCTCTATGGGTTTCATGTACTACATGTTCCCTTACATCACTGGAAGAATGTATAATGAGACAATGGGCAAGATCCACTTTATTTTAACAATGGTTGGTACCGTCATGGTATTTTTCACACAACACGTATTGGGATTGTACGGAATGCCAAGAAGAGTTTTCGACTACTTACCATTACCTGAATATATCATTATGAATCAAATCTCATCAATTGGTGCAATGGTAATTGGTGTCAGCATGGCGCTGTGGATATTCAACATGATATACAGCTCAGCCAAAGGCAAGGAAGCAGACATGGATGATCCATGGGCACTAGGCGGCAAATACTACTGGTCACATCAGGCAAAGACACCACACCATTAGGATAATACCATGTCACACGAAACACCAATCTATAGGACAAGTCCTGCAAGAACCGCAAAAATGATGGCAATCATGTGCGGTGTCTGCATCGCAGGCGGCGCTTTGTTCTTTGCATTTTGGGATTATTGGATATCAATGCCGCCAGGGGCGCAAGCAATGACTGGAAATTATGCCCCAGGTCCAGCAGTTGCTTCAGGCAAAACAATTCCAGTTACCTTGAATTTTGTAGAATCGTCTGACTTTAGGCAATTGGCATTTAATGCACTACCTGGTGAGGAAGGCCACAATCCAACAATTGAGGCAAGTGTTGGGGACAAGATTGAATTTACTGTTAAAAATATGGGAATGTCATACCACGCGTTTGGCGTCACTCCTGCAACAGAAGGATATAGCGAGATAATTGGAGGAACAGAGATAGCAAACATGAACAGCCCACAAAAGCCAGGTGAAAGCGGTTCTTCCACATTCATACCTACAAGCGAAGGTACATTCTATTACATTTGTACAATTCCAGGACACAGGGAATTGGGAATGGTTGGTGAAATCATAGTAGGACCTAAAGGCGAGGCGCCAAAGGCAGCTGCCCCAACAGGCATTAGCCACACATTTGACCTCAATTTTGTAGAGTCTGCTGATTTTAAGACACTAGCCTTTAATGCATTACCTGGTGAGGAAGGCCACAACCCAGAGATCAAGGTAAAATCTGGCGATACTGTAACCATAAAGGTAGCAAACAACGGAATGTCATTCCACGCCTTTGGCGTTGTTTCAAACCCAGATGATTTTAACAGTGTTTTGTTTAATTCTGCAATCGGTTCTATGAACAATCCACTCAAGCCAAAAGAGGCAAAAGAAGTAACATTTACCGCAGGAGCCCCAGGATCATACCACTACATTTGCACAATCCCGGGACACCCAGCACTTGGAATGCAAGGCAATTTCATAGTTGAATAATTTTGCGTCTCCAGTACCTAGCCTTAGCATCCCTGATGATCTTGTATTCGCTAATGTTCATTGGCGGATATATCTCGGCGTCTGGCCTAGGACTGTCTTGTCCTGACTGGCCGCTATGCCCTAATGGAATATTGCCTGACGATGAGTTTTTCATAGAATGGGTACACCGATTCATCGCTGCAACCACTGGTAGCCTGATAATTGCAACAACTGTTGGGGTCTGGCTAAACAAAAGTTCAGACAGAAAAATCAAAGTTACCTCCACACTGGGATCAATACTGGTAGTAACTCAAATAACCCTTGGCGCTTTGGTGATTGAGGCAAAACTACACGCAGTACTGGTTGCAATACATCTTGGAATTGGGATTCTGCTGTTTGCAATGACTTTACTCACTGCGATATTTGCATTCAGAATGGCAAAAGCATCTATTATCGCAAAAGTCTAGGTCTTTCTTTTAATTCGTTTTGGCAAGTAAATGTAGCCAAATATCACGGCGGCACCGACAGCACCTGATAATATCACGTAAAAGAAGATGTAGCCAAATGGACTTTGTGTACTCATATTGAATGTGTGAGTGATTGCACTATTACCTTCACCATAAATATCAACTCGAAATACGTGGTTTCCCGGCTTATCAAAGATATAATCAAAGTCCCAATATCCACCATCAACCGACCGCGGTGGAATGCCATCCACCTGAACATCATCATAAAATATTCTAATCCCTACTACGAATTGTTTTACGTCATTTAGGTCAAGATCCGTTACATGCATTCGAATCTTTGCCTTTTGGCCTGCCTGAGGAAACTCTGGGTCTGTTGCTATTTGGACTCGGTTATTCCCTATGGTGGACTCCGCTGAATTAAACAGCGCGTGACCACTTGCTTGAGAGATGATTGGCAAAAGCAGTAATGTAGATAATACAAAAAACGCGATCTTTTGATGCACAATCACCAGATCGCATTCATCAATATAATGCAAAGTGGTTTTGTAAGAAAAATGACAAAAGCTTTAAATCAAGACTTTGAAAAAGTCCCAACGTTGACTACAGTTAGAAAATCAATCGACATCAAAGCTCCAGTTGACACCGTTTTTACATACTTTGCAAGACCAGAGCACGTCTCTGACCAAATGTCTGACAAGGGTGTAGGAATGACAGTCATTCCAATGGATATCAAAAACGGCATGGGTGTTGGAACAACATTCAGAATTGTCGGTGACTTTGGCGGAAAAAGACTGGAATGGGACTGCGAGACAACAGAGTTTGTCAAGGAAAGCAAGATCTCTGCTAAAATGACTACCGGACCATTCAAGAAATGGGACATTACAACTGAATTCACACCAAAGGCAGAGCGACTAACCACTGTTACCATGACAGTAAACTATGAGATGCCATTTGGTCCACTAGGCGGAATTCTAAACAAGGTCAAGTTCGCAAAGACTGCTGAAAAGGGAATGGAGAGCGCTCTATTCAAGGTTCGAGGACTGTTAGAAGGAAATGGCTCAATACCTGTATACATCACACTTGATGCATACCAGAAACTCCTGGCCGAAAAGAGAAAGATGAACAACATTCCTGTCTCGACGGTTTTGACTGCAATTCTGGACAAATACAACGAAATTGAAGCAAAAGCTTCAAACTAAATTTTTCATCTCAATTAAATAACGGTACACTTGTTTTTTCCTCAGTGGGTCTGTGGCTCAGCCAGGTAGAGCGACGGACTCTTAAAATTACTTGGAGACATCCGTATGTCGTGGGTCCGAATCCCACCAGACCCGCTAAGTTTTATTTATCTTATTCTCATATCTTTCGAAAATGAAGATTTTTTTCAGCTTGTCATTATTGCTTATTGTTGTTCTTGTTCTGATCTTAATTCCGACACAGAACTTTTCAATACTGTCAATTGAAGACTTATCCAAATCAAAAATCCAAATATGCCTAGAAAAAAACCCTCAGATGCAAATTGATAAAAATATGTCAAATTGTGATCTTTCAGGTATATCACTTAGGGGAGGACACTTTGAGAATGTAAATCTCGAAAATTCTGATCTAAGTGGCACTGATCTAACCGAATCTAATCTTAGATATGCTAATTTAAAAAATGCAAAACTTTTTGGCGCAAATCTTAGGGAAGCTGATCTTTACAAGGCAGATCTCAGACATGCTGTTCTAGATGGTTCCAACATGAGAGATACAGTGCTGGAAGGGGCAAACATTGAACAATCAAGTCTTCGTTATGTAAAATTATATAAAACAATTCTTGCCGGCGCAAATCTTGTAGATGTTAATGCTTCTTATGCAAATTTCTGTGGACAGGATCTGACAAAGAATCTCTTGTTTAAAACTAATTTCACTGGGGCTGATCTAGCATATGCAAATCTTGCAAATGCTCAACTAAGTAACTCTTATCTGAAAGAAGCATTCCTCAAAGATGCTAACCTAGCTTTTGCGGATCTATCAAACTTGGATCTGAGAGGAACTAACTTTAATGGTGCCAACATGGTGGGTGCCGTGATCAAACAATCAAATTTTGCAAACTCTGACTTTAGTGAAATTGAATTACGAAATGCCGTGATTGAGGACTCTATATTTGATAATGCGAATGTTTTTCATTCTGATTTTTCCACTGCAAAAACAAAAAACCTGAATTTAGATAATACTGTCTCACTGAAAACAGAATCATATCATAGTCAATTACATAAAGCAAGCAAATATCCACACGGAAACTTCTCTAATACTGATCTTCATGAAAAAGACTTTTCAGAATCATCGCTAGAATTTTCTACATTTACAAATTCTAATCTGAAAAAAAGTAAATTATCTCATACGAATTTTACAAATTCTGATCTTAGTGGAGCAGATCTATCTAATTCTGATTTATTGGGTGCAATATTCAGGGGTGCAAAATTAGAGCACACGAATCTATCTGAGGCAAATCTATCTGGCGCAGATCTGTCTGGGGCGAACCTTAAGGGATCAGATCTTTCTGGAGCAATTCTCTACGGTGCTAAAGCGTACGGTACTGATTTCTCTGGAACAAATCTTACTAATGCCAAGATCATGGCTGCAGAATTTCATGGCTCAAAATTTAATTCTGCCATTTTAAATCTAGATATGAGTAAAGGCCAATTTAGTAGCACGGAAATCGTCAATTCTGATCTAAGTAACAAAAATCTTGAATCCATTAACTTACGAAATGTTAATCTGCAAAACACTAGGTTGACGAATTCAAATCTACAAAATGCTGATCTTTCATTTGCCTATCTGAATTCCGCTAACCTGGAAAATACAAATTTTGAAAACGCATCTCTTTTTGCAGCGGATCTGGGAAATGCAAAACTAGATAATTCAAATTTGAAGGGTGTCGATCTACGACTAGTATATTCAAAAAATACCAAGTTGAATAATATTCAAACCTCTACGGATACAAAAACCGATTTTTGTTTTGAGCGTGATCTGCCGTCACGACTAATTTGTAAGGCAACCCTGAAGCTGTATGCAATTGGCCCACCATACGAAACCACATCCATACACAGGGATAATTACAAACTTCGATCCATGAACATTGACTGAAACATTCTACACAAAATTTGTCCACCATATGTACATGATCTGCTACTAAATTGGTATTTTCAAATAGTTTTTTATTAAATCGATTCTGCCAAATCTTTTGTGGTAGACCTCAGAATACAAGTTTTTGAAAATTATACCTTAAAGGATGTATTGGGCGAATCTCCACCAGCTGATTCTATACTACGACAAAAACTAGAATCTGAAACGTCTTCTCTGATAAAAAATCTAGACGCAAAATCAAAAACAGAACTAAAAGAAATCCTATCACAACATCTCAAGGCGAAGCAGGAAATGACCAAGTTTTCCGGCGCACAAGCACTTGACCAGTCCAAAATTGAAATGTTTCACGAATTTTTATCAAAATACATAACTGCTATAGAGTCCAAAATAAAATGATCAAAGCTTTCTTAGTAACGTAAATCTGGACTTTTTAGGCTCGATCTCCTCG
>Ga0194127_10008201_pt1 | contig 11279 bp, 8 predicted proteins | sample TA2KigC100mmetaG_FD_148624 | JGI IMG/M metagenome (GOLD analysis project Ga0194127, IMG submission 148624) | Freshwater microbial communities from Lake Tanganyika, Tanzania - TA2015036 Kigoma Deep Cast 100m | ecosystem: Environmental > Aquatic > Freshwater > Lake | place: Tanzania: Lake...
GGGGTTCTGGAGGCGCTGCCGCTCGCGCCTCAGGTTGAAGAAGACCTTGCGCTGCGCCTGCGTGGTCCCGAGCTTCACCATCCGGTGGTTGTTGAGCAGGTAGTAGATGATGTACGACCGGATCCAGTACTGGGCGTAGTGCGACAGGCGCACCCCGCGGAACGGATCGAAGTGCCGGACGGCCTGGACGAGGCCGATGTTGCCCTCCTGGATCAGGTCGAGCACCTGGGCGGTGAACGTCCGGTACTCGAGCGCGATCTTCACCACGAGCCTGAGGTTCGCCGACACGAGCCGGTACGCGACCTTCGGGTCCTGCGTGCGCACGTACTTGCGGGTCAGGTCCTGCTCCTCGTCGGGCGTGAGCAGGGAATGCCGCTGGATGTCGCGGATGTAGCGATACAGCAGATCGACCCGGGTCTCGGCCTCCTGCTGGGGGACGGGCAGGCGCCGCGACTCGGCGCTCGTCGTCGCCTCCGGCTCGTCGGCCTCGGGCTCGGGCCGGTCGTTGTCTTCGTCGGTCAAGATCGAGTCTCCCATCAAGCCCTGTGACCCCGATCATGCCGTCGCGCCGCGCGCGGCGACTGCGAGCGCGGCGCAACGTCCCGGAACGAGTCGCGGGACCGTGCGCCCTCGACTCCCCCCTGGGGGCAGGGCACTAGGGCTTCCTTACCACGGAATAGAAGTAGTTGTCCCTGCGGAGGACCAGGAGCAGCACCGACTCCCCCGCCTTCACGAGGCCCACCGCGGTCACGTACTCGGCCGGCGACGACACCGGCTGGCGGTTCACCTCCATGATCACGTCGCCCGGGCGGATGCCGCTCCCGCCCGCCGGGCCGTCGGCCTCCACGTCCTGGACGAGCACGCCGCCCTGGTCCGCCCGCAGCCCCAGCCGTTCCGCGTCCTTCGGCGAGACGGCCCCGACCTCGATGCCGAGGCTCGTCGCGTCCTTGTCCACGGGCCCCTGGGACCCCGGACCGCCCTCGGCCGCCTCGCCGCCGGGCCGCTGCTCGGAGATGGTCACCTTGACCGTCGTCTCCTTGCCCTCTCGCACCACCTTCAGATCGGCCGTGGCGCCCGGCTCGGTCGTCCCGACGAGCCTGGTCAGGTCCGACGGCTGCTCGACCCTGCGGCCGTTGAACTCGACGATCACGTCGCCGCGCTTCATGTCCGCCTTGGCCGCGGGGCTGCCCGGGAAGACCTGAGACACCAGCACGCCGTTCGCCGTGGAAAGCCCGAGCCCCTTCGCCAGGTCCGCGTTCATCTCCTGGATCCCGACGCCGAGCCACCCGCGGGGCACGCGGCCCTTGGTCAGCACGTCCCGGATGAACGTCTTCGCCATGTTGACCGGCACCGCGAACCCGATGCCCTGGCCGGCCGCGTGGATGGCCGTGTTGATGCCGACCACCTCGCCCTTCGTGTTGAACAGCGGCCCGCCCGAGTTGCCCGGGTTGATCGACGCGTCGGTCTGGATGAAGTCGTCGAACGGGCCCGCGCCGATCACGCGGTCCTTGGCGGACACGATGCCCGCGGTGACCGTGCTGGCGAGCCCGAACGGGCTGCCGATCGCGATCACCCAATCGCCGACCCTGAGCGTGTCCGAGTCGCCGAAGGGCACGGCCGTGAGCTTGTCCTTCGCCTCGACCTTCAGCAGCGCGAGGTCGTACTTCTCGTCGCGGCCCACCACCTTGGCCTTGTGCTCGGTGCGCGCGCCGAGCTTGACGCGGATCTCGGTCGCCCCGGCCACCACGTGGTTGTTCGTCAGGATGTACCCGTCCGCGTTCACCACGAACCCCGACCCCAGCGAGTTGCGCTTCTGCGGCGGCGGCTCCACGTCGCCGAAGAAGTGGCGGAACAGGTCGTCCGAGAAGGGGTCCGAGTGGAACCGGCGGCCGAACGTGCGCGAGCGCGGCTTGACCTCGGTCGTGGTCGAGATGTTCACGATCGCGGGCTCCACCTGCTTCACCAGGTCCGCGAACCCGGCGACGGGCGAGAAGCCGCTCGGCACCGGCGCGACCGGCGCCGTGGACGTGCCCTCGGACCAGATGCGGAATTCCTTCTCGGCGGCCTCCGGCGACCGGCTGGGCTTGCAGACGAGCACCAGCGCCAGCGCCCCGACGGCCGTTGCCGTCAGGATCGACAACCTCAACGCACCGCGCATCGCGACCTCCTTCGATTCCCGGCCCGGCTGCCGTCCGGGAACGCCCGATCAACGGCGAAATGTAGGGCTCTATTCCCTCCCCCACAAGGGGCCGCCCACCCGTTCCGCCTCCGCACCCGAACCCGAGCCCGAGCCCGAACCCGAGCTCGCCCTGCTGCCTGCGCCCGGTCTTCCCGGCGTTCCCGTCCTTCCCGGTCTTCCTTGACTCCACCCGCCCTCCCGTCTAGCCTCGCGCCCGTGAGCCGTGCAGCCGCAGCCCACGCCGTGCTCCTTCTCCTCGCGGTCGCCGCCTGCCGCCGCGGAGGCCCCGACCCGGTCGCATCGCTCCCGTCGGACGCGGATGCCCTGCTCGCCGTTCGTCCCGTGTCGGCATTGTCGGAGCGCGTCCGCCCGATCCTCGACCGGCTGCCGGAAGGGGAAGGCGCGGCGGACCTGCTCCGGTCGTTCGCGGGGCTCGACCTGCGCGACCCCGGCCGCACGCTCGACTCCGGTCTCGACCCGGACCGGCCGGCCGGCGCGGCCTGGTGGCGCGGCGCGCTGCTGGTGGCGCTGCCCGTCTCGGACGCCGGTCTCGCGGACCGCCGGCTCGGGCTGCGGCTCGCGCGCCTGGGCTTCGTGGATGCCGGCCGCGACGACGCGGGCGTGCGCAGGCTCGAGGACCGGCGCACCGGACGCAGGGCGGCCGTGCGCGTCTCGGGCGGTGTCGCGCTCGTGTGCGCCGGGCCGAAGGACGCGTGCGACGGGCTTCCCGGCCCGCCGGCGGCGCCGTGGACGCCCGCCGCGGTCGCGGACGAGCTGGGCATGGCCGACGCCGACGTCGTCGGGTTTGCGCGCAACTCCTTGATCGGACCGGCGATCGTCGGACAGGCGGGCCCCGCGCGGATGCTCGGCGCGCTCCTCGGGGACCTGCGCGTCGCGGTGCGCCTGGACGGCGGCGTGGTCGCCCGCGCCGCGCTCGGGGCTGCCGCGGCCCCGGCCGGCCCGCCCGATCCCCCCCCGCCCGTCCCACGGGACGTCGCTGCGCTCGTCTCGCTCGCGATCCCCGCCGCGTTCGGAGGCGAGGCGCTCGAGTCGCCGATCCTCGCGGCGTGCGGCGCGCCGTGCAGGGACACCGCGGACGTCCGGGCCGCCTTGAAGGACTGGGCGGGTGCCGCCGGGCTCGTGGTCCTGGCGGATCCCGGCGCGCCGAAGGCGCCGCTGGTGCCTCGGGAGATCCCGGGCCGCCTCCTCCTGTCGGGCGCCGCGCGCTTCCGGTCCGGCGCGGGCGCGACCGCAGCGACCGCGGCGGCGGCGACGTTCGGCGTCCAGGCCGCCGCCCCCGACGGCGGCGCGGTCGCGGTCGCCGCGACCGGCCGGGATGCCGCCTCGCGCCTCGGCCGGCCCGACCTCGCGGCCCATGCCCTGTCCGCCTCGGAGCCGACGGTGCTCCGGCTGATCGCGGACCCGGCGCGGATCGCGGAGGCGTCGGGCGGCGTCGCGGTCGAGTTCCTCGCGCACGTGATCTCCGGGATCCGGCAGGTCCACGCGACCGCGGAGTTCCGCGACGGGCGGCTGCTGCTCGACGCCCGGGTGGTGGTGCGATGAGCGGGACGCCCATGGTCCGCGTCGAGCACCTCGTGAAGCGCTACCCCGCGGGCGCGCTCCCCCGGCCCGCGCTCGACGACGTGTCCGTGACGGTCGCGCGCGGCGAGTTCGTCGCGATCGTCGGCCGGTCCGGGTCGGGCAAGACCACGCTGCTGAACGCGATCGGCGGCCTCGACCGCGACTGTGCGGGCGTCCTGGAAGTCGACGGGCGCGCGCTCGCGCGCATGGGCGACCGCGAGCTGGCGCGGATGCGCAACCGCGGGATCGGGTTCGTGTTCCAGGCGTTCCACCTGCTCCCGCAGCTCACGGTCCTCGAGAACGTGATGCTGCCGGCGAGCTTCGACGACCGGGGCGCGCTCCCGACGGCGCGGGGTCGGGCCGGGGACGCGCTCGCCCGCGTGGGCCTGTCCGACAAGGCCGCCGTGCCGCCGACGCGCCTGTCCGCGGGCGAGAAGCAGCGCGTCGCGATCGCACGCGCGATCCTGAACCGGCCGGCGCTGCTGCTGTGCGACGAGCCCACGGGCAACCTGGACGCCGAGACCGGCCGGAACGTGATCGACATCTTCCTGGAGCTGGCCGCGAAGGACGGCACGACCCTGATGATCGCGACGCACGAGGGCCGGGTGGCCGAGGCCGCCGGCCGGCGCGTGGTGCTCGCCGCGGGCAAGGTGGTCGAGGGATGACTGCGCGAGCGGGAGCCGCCCTCGTGCGGCGCAACGTGGTCCGGAGCCGGTCGCACTTCGTGTTCGCGGGCATCGGCCTCGTGGTCGGCAGCGCCACGCTCGCGTTCTTCCTCGCGCTTTCGGGCGGCGCCCGCGAGAAGATCCTGAACCGCCTGTACCCCGTCAACCAGGTGGAATTCCAGATCGAGACCGTGCGCCTGTTCGGGCTCGGGATCGAGGTCCCGTCGCGGCTCGACGAGGCCACGCTCGCCGCGCTGCGGGGCCTGCCCGGCGTGGCGGGCGTCTACCCCAAGCAGCGGACCAAGTTCCCGGCGCGGCTCTGGGGCGGCCGGGACGTGCTCGGGTACGAGGCGCGGCTCGAGGCGTTCCTGGACGGCATCGACCCGGTCCTGGTCCGCGACGAACTGCGCGCCGCCGAGCGCGAGGTGCTCGGCGCCGAGGAGGGGCGGACGGTCTACTGGAGCGCCTTCCGCGACCGCGAGGGCGAACGCCGGATCGCCTGCGAGCTGTCGAACGCAGCGGCGCAGACCGGGGACGACGCCGTCGCGATCCGCGGCACGGTCACGGACGGCGCGGATCGGAAGCCCTGCCCCGAGGGCACCTACTGCGCCGCCACGAACGTGCTGTCCGCACGCGGCTTCTGCGAGGCCCCGGTCCCGGCGCTGGTGTCCCCGTTCCTGCTCGAGGTCTACAACAGCGTCGCCGCGACCGCGATGGGGCTCCGGAAGCTGTCCGGCCTGGAGGTCATGCTCGGGGTGCAGTTCGCGGTCCTGTTCGGCGAGTCGTACTTCGCGCCCGACGAGCGGGTGGATCGGCGCGTGGTGAAGCGCGCCCGCATCGTCGGTTTCTCCAACAAGGCCATGGAGTTCGGCGTCACGGTGCCGCTGCCGTACGTCGAGCGGGCGAACCTCGCGCTGCGCGGCCGCGAGGAGGCCTCCGAGTACACGAGCGTGATCGTCGAGACGCACCGGAACGAGGACGTGCCCGCGATCGTGGACGACGCGCGCGTGCTCGGACTGACGCTCTCCCCGCGCAGCGAGGAGGGCCGCAAGGCCGCGAACGTGCTGCTGGTCCTGACGATCGTCTTCGCCATGGTCAGCGTGGTGATCCTCGGGATCTCGGCGATCAACATCACGCACACGTTCCTGATGCTCGTGACCGAGCGGCGCGCCGAGATCGCGGTCTGGAGGGCGGTCGGCGCCACGCTCCTCGACGTCCGGCTGCTCGTGCTCGGCGAGGCCCTGGTGCTCGGCCTCGCGGGGGGCGCGTCCGGCCTCGCCGTGGCGTACGGCCTGAGCCGCGCCGCGAACGCGGCCGCGTCCGGCGTGCTCGCGCACGTGCCGGGGAGCCCGTCCGACCTGTTCGTGTTCTCGCTCCCCGTGATCGCGGCGGGCGTCGCGTGCGCCGTGCTGTTCGCGGTGGTGGGAGCGTGGGTGCCCGCCTCCCGCGCCGCCCGGACCGACCCCGCGACCGTCCTGTCGCAGGGGTAGCGCGCAACGGCCCCCCCGCGCCGGTCTCGGCCCTCGCGCTGGAAGCCGCGCGAGGGCCGCCTGCAGGAATGGACGACCGGCGCGGCGGGTGGGCTGCTCCCGCTCGAAGCCGCAATCAGCCCCGCGGGGGCATGCAAGGCGCCCCCAGTGCCGCGGAACATTTTCCCTTCGGGCCCGATAGGCATGCAAGGCGCCCCCAGTGCCGCGGAGCATTTTCCCTTCGGGCCCGATAAGCATGCAAGGCGCCCCCAGTGCCGCGGAACATTTTCCCTTCGGGCCCGATAGGCATGCAAGGCGCCCCCAGTGCCGCGGAACATTTTCCCTTCGGGCCCGATAAGGGGGTGATGAGGGCCCGACCCTACCCGGTGCTCGTCGCCTTCGGGGCGTTCCTGGCGGGCGTGCAGGCCGCCGGCATGGCGGGCTGCCCCCACGCCCTGCTCCTCGCCGCCGGTGGGGCGGTCCTGGCCTTCGTCGCGACCCGCGTCCGGGGGCTCGGACCCCCGCGCGGCGCGCTGGCGGCGCACGTGCTTGTCGGGCTCGGCGTCCTCCGCACGGGCATCGGCCCCGGGCCTCCCCCGAGGCCGCCCCTGCCCTGGGTCGAGGCGGAGCGTGCCGCGACGCCCGACGGCCGCGTGGAGGTCCTGGTCGAGGTGGATCGGGTCCTGCGCCGCGACCGGGTCGAGACCTCGGCTGACGGCCGCGCGATCGCGATCCGGAGGCAGTCCGGCTGGCTGACGCTCGAGCCGCCGCCTCCGGTCCGGCTCAAGCACCCGGCGTTCCTGGGGATGCGGTCGGGCGAGACGAGCGTGGTCCGGGGCCGCCTGCTGCGGTGGCGGGCGCGGTCGGACGCGATCTCGCCCGCCTGGCCGCGGCCGCCGCCGCCGCCGGTCGTGTTCGTCTCGCGCGAGGCGGACCGCGTGGAGATCCGTGGCGGGTCCGGCGGCGGCCCGGGCCACGGGATCGCGGCCGCAGTGGACCGCGTGCGGCTCCTGGCGTCCGAGCGCATCCGCCTCGCGGTGCCCGGGGAGGCGGCCGATTTCGCGATGGCGATCCTGCTCGGCGAGGACGGCGCGATCGACCCGGGCCTGCGGTCGGATCTGTCCGCGCTCGGGACCTCGCACGTGCTGTCCGTGTCCGGGCTGCACGTCGCCGCGGCCGCCGCGTTCATCGGCGTCGTGGTCGCGCGCTGCCTGGGGCCGCTGCTGGCGCCGCTGTCGCAATCCGTGAACCTCGTGCTGCTCCACCTTTGCGCGTCGTTCGCCGGGGCCTTCCTGGTCGCGGCGCTCGCGGGCGCGGTCCCCCCGGCGTGCCGGGCCGCCGGGATGTTCGCGGCCGCGGTCGCGGCCCGCCTGTGCTGCCGGCCCCAGCGCCTCGAATCGACCGCGTCGGCGGTCGGCCTCGCGTCCCTCCTCGCGTATCCCTCCGACGCGTTCGACCTGTCGTTCCTGCTGTCCTACTCGGCCGTGATCGGGATGGCCACGGCGGCCAGTCCCCTCTCGATCGCGATGCAGCCGCGGCGTTTCCGCGCCCCCGCGGACGGGTGGCGTGCGCGCGCGTGGCGTACCGCGGCGGGCGCCGTGGCCGTGACCGTCTCGGCGTCCCTGCCGCTCACCCCGATCACGGTCCTGGCGTTCGGGACGGCCGGGGTGTGGGCGCCCGTCGCGAACCTCGTCGTCGTGCCGGCGACCACGCTCGTGGTGATGCCGGTGGCGCTCATGCTGCTCGCCCTCGCCCTCGCCGCGCCGTCGCTGCTCGCGGTTGCGGGGCCGCCTGCCGGGCTGCTGTTCGATGCGTTCAACGGGGCGCAGCACGCGGCCGCCGGGATGATCGGGCCGGCGCCCGCGGCGACCGGGTGGGCCGGGGTCGCGGTGGTCGCCGCGACGTTCGCAGCGTGGGTCGCCGTCGCCACCGGGAGCGCCCGGGCCGCGTTGACCGCCTCGCTCGCTGCGACCGCCGTCGTCGCGACCCTCGCTCCGCCGGGCGCTGGGGCGCGGGCGACCGCGCCTCCGCCGGGTGCGCTGTCGATCACGTTCCTGGACGTGGGCAAGGGGGACGCGGCGCTCGTCCGGTGCCCCGACGGACCGACCTGGCTGCTGGACACCGGCGAGGGGAAGACGTTCGACCGCCACCGCGGCCTCCGGGCGAAGCTGCTGGCGGCCCGGGTGCGGCGGCTCGACGGGGTCGTGCTGACGCACGCGGACGCGGACCACGTCGGGGGCATGGCGCGGCTGGCCGAGGTCCTCCCGGTCGGGCGCGTCTCGTGGCCGTGCGCGGCCTCCGGGGAGGCGCCGGTCCCAGCGCTGGCAGCGTCCCTCGCCCGGAAGGGCGTCGAGACGGGCTGCCTGCGGGCGGGCATGGAGGCGTTCCCCGGGTGCGGCGCGGGGGCGGACGTGCTCTGGCCCCCGGACGATACGCCTCGCGACGGGAACGCCGCGTCCCTCGCGATCCGGGTGGAGTGGGCCGGCGCGACGGCGCTCCTGACCGGCGACCTCGACCAGGCGGCCGAGGAGGCGCTGGTCGAGGCGGTGGCAGCGGGCCGGACCGAGATCGCGGCGGACGTGCTCCAGCTCGCGCACCACGGCTCCTCCTCGTCGTCGGGCGCGGGTTTCCTGGCCGCGGTCGGGGCGAGCCATGCGGTCGCCTCGGGTGCGGGCGGCGGCTCGCGCCGGGAGCCCGGACCGGACGTGGTCGGGCGCGTCGCGGCGGCCGGGGCCCGCCTGTGGGCGACCTCCATGTGCGGCGACGTCACCGTGACGCTCGGGCCGGCAAGGACGGACGGGGCGCCTGGCGGTCTCGATGCCGCCGCGGCTGTTCCGGGGCCCGATGCTCCGGGAGCGGATCCCGCTCGCGTGGATCCCGGTGGAGGCCGGGTGACCGTCTTCGCCGCCCGCCCGTGCGAGGCCCGCTCGAAGTCGCGGTAACGCCGCAGGATCCAGAATCCGCCATCGGGAACCACGCTTCGGGGGCCGTCGAGCCGGATCCGGGGGCCGCGGTCCCTGGGACCTCGCCTTCCGGCCCATGAAGGCCGCGTTTCTCGCGACGCTTCGTGCAACTCGTTGACGGGACAGATGTAGCTCCCGGTCTGCCCCCCCGGCGCCACGGTGGAATGCGGGTGAGCGCGTGGTCACGCTTGCGAATTCCAATGCAATTGCAACGGGTTGCGCGGTTCTGAGTGCGCGATGACCTCTCCGGGGGGTGTTCAGAAATGAATGCAACGGAATCCGCCGGTTACGAGGGGGATCCGACAGAAGGGGATAGGCAAATCGGGGGTGATCGGGCCTAAAACAAAAGAAGATATGCAAGTCTCGACACCGACAGGCGAAAACAGAATCTTTGAATCTTGCTTTGTCGCGTGTTATTGCGCTCGTGGAGAATAATGGTTGCCTAAGGAGGACGGTGGATCTCCCATGGTTGGCGATGGAAGAAATGGCCAGTTCGGGTACGGCGAGGCGACGTACGACCCGAAGACCGGACGGTTCACGCTGCCTGCGGTCGTGTTCGCGAAACTGGGCGAGACGAGGCTGCGCCTCACGATCGACCCCCTCGGCCGCTTCATCGAGCTGCGGTCCGACGCGAGCTTCCTGGCGCTCGCCGACCGCGTCCGCGCCGCCGCGCCCCATCTCCCGCCGGAGACCGCGGCCGCGCTGCTGACCGATTATCTCGGATTCTCGGCGGAAGTCACAGTCGACAACATCATGCGCCTGGTGGTGCCGAAGGGCATGAGGGATGCGCTCGCCGACGACGCCGACCTGGCGCTCGTGGCGGTCGGCGACGCGGTCCGCGTGTGGTCGCAGAGGCGCTTCCGCGAGGCGCAGGCCGAGCAGCGGCGGCAGCTCGCGGCCGAGTACTCGAAGTTCGCGGGCGTCCTGCTGGGCTTCGGCGGCGCGGTCCGCGTGTGGTCGCAGAGGCGCTTCCGCGAGGCGCAGGCCGAGCAGCGGCGGCAGCTCGCGGCCGAGTACTCGAAGTTCGCGGGCGTCCTGCTGGGCTTCGGCGGCGCGGCGGCTCCGGCCGCCCCTGCCGGCGGCGCGGGTGACGGAACCGGAGGCGTGGGTTGATGGCGGGCGGAGCCGGCAGCGGGCATCACGAGACCGTGATGCGCGACGAGGTCGTGGAGCTGCTGGCGCGGGTCCGTTCCGGGGTGATCGTGGACGGGACGCTGGGCATGGGCGGGCACTCGGAGGCGCTGCTGGACGCGACGCCCGAGGCGGTCCGCCTGTTCGGGCTCGACCGGGACCCCGGCGCGGTCGAGTCGTCGCGGGCCCGCCTGGCGCGGTTCGGTGCGCGAGTCCGGCTGTTCCACCGCGGCTACGAGGAGCTGCCGGACGTGCTCGCGGGGGAGGGGGTGGACGGGGTCGCGGGCGTGGTGCTCGACCTCGGGCTGTCCGGCGTCCAGCTCGCGTCGGACCGCGGCTTCTCGTTCTCCGTGGACGCGCCGCCCGACATGCGCTTCGACCCGACCTCGGGTCCGACGGCCGCCGACCTGATCCGCCGGATGCCCGAGCGCGAGCTGGCGGACGCGCTCCGCACGTACGGGGAACTGCCCGGCTCCGCCCGCCTCGCCCGCCGCCTGAAGGACGCGGCCCGGCACAACCGCATGAACACGACGGCCGAGTTCGCCGCGGCGTGCGTGGAGGTGCTCGGGCAGCGCGTGCGCAAGATGCCGGGCCCCACGCTCCCGGCGCAGGCGCTCCGGATCCTCGTGAACCGCGAGCTGGACCGGCTCGACGCGTTCCTCGGCGCGCTCCCGGCCGTGCTGGCGTCCGGCGGCCGCGCGGTCGTGATCTCGTTCCACAGCCTCGAGGACCGGCGCGTGAAGCGGTCGTTCCGCGACCTCGCGCGCGGCGGCGGGTTCGCGGCCCTGACCCGCAAGCCCGACCGCCCCGGCGAGGACGAGGTGGACCGGAACCGCAGGGCGCGGAGCGCGCGGCTGCGGGCGGTGGAGAGGGTGGAGGGGAGCGGAACGGGAACAGGGATGGAAGGGGCGGGTACGGGCACGGACACGGGTGCGGGGATGAGCGGAGCGGAGAGATGAGGCGGGTCGTGCCGTCCAACGGATGGGTGCTCTGGGTCGCGACGCTGGCGGCGCTCGTCGTGACCTTGATCGGCGCCCGGCACGTATGGGTCTCGCAGCGCGAGATGCTTCTGCGGCGCGCGGTCTTCGTCGAGCTGTTGCGGAACCGGAACCTGGCGCAGCAGCAGGACGTGCTGGAGCGGCAGGTCGCCGAGCTGACCGCGGCGCCGCGCGTGGCGCTCCGGGCCGCCGAGCTGCTCGGGATGCGGCCCGCGCTCCCGGCCGAGCGGATCGTGGTCGCGCCGTCGAAGGAGGTCTCGCCGTGAGGACGAAGGGCTTCGGTCTCGTGTTTC
>Ga0194127_10008212_pt1 | contig 11264 bp, 9 predicted proteins | sample TA2KigC100mmetaG_FD_148624 | JGI IMG/M metagenome (GOLD analysis project Ga0194127, IMG submission 148624) | Freshwater microbial communities from Lake Tanganyika, Tanzania - TA2015036 Kigoma Deep Cast 100m | ecosystem: Environmental > Aquatic > Freshwater > Lake | place: Tanzania: Lake...
CCCCGACCGGCAGCGTTTCGGGTCCGGCCTGGGCGGTGGCGGGCGGCGACTGCAGCAGGGCTGCGAGCAGAGCTGCGAGAAGTGCTGCGAGAGCGGGGTGCGCTTCGTGGTGCATGGTCGGCCTCGATCGGACGCGAAGCGGTTCTACGGAGTGCGCCGCCACCCCGCGAACGCAGCGGCGCTGCCGGCGACGGAAACCGGCGGCCCTTGCGCGCGCCGGGAAGCTGCGTGCCAGAGGCCTCGCGGATCACCCGGGCGGAACCGGCCTCGACTGCCGCGCGCGGCTCAGGGGCGAAGCGCGCGATCGGTCGCGGTGGGAACGCTCCTGCCGGCTGCGCTCGCGCCCGCAGCGAACAACCGCCGTCATGCCTACTTCGCCGGCCCCGCGTAGCGGCCGGCGAACAGGATCGCGCCGCTCTGCTGGTGCCGGATCAGGAACACGAACGGGTGGTCGGCCGTGAACTCGATCGGCTGCTGCGGCGGGGCGCCCTTCAGCATCATCACGACGGTCGCCGCGGCGGCCTCGGTGCCGGCTTCGTCGACCTGCACCCAGGCCTTGTGCAGCACCGGGCCGATCACGAGCGGGGAGGCCTTGGTCATGCCCGTGAAGTCGGCCTTGCCCGCCGTGAACGCCATCGGCATGCCGAGCTGCTTCAGCACCTCGCCGAGATCGGTGGCCCAGGTGACCTGGAAGCGCGGCAGCTTGACCGCGACGTTGGCGCGCTCGAGCCCCGCGATCCAGCCGTCGAGCCGTTCGCGGGTCAGCTTCGCCTCGAGCGCGGGCAGTCCGTCCTTCCGGCGCGGCAGCACGACGAGCATCGTGGTCTTGCCGCCGCGGTAGGGCAGTTCGCAGACCTGCACGTCGTCGTCGCCGAAGTGGCGGTAGCTGCCGACGCGGTGCATCAGCGGCACCTCGGGCGTGCGGCCGTCGGCGCCCGTGAACGGTTGCGGCTTCGTCCAGCGCGCCTCGAACGGATCCTCCCAGGCGGCCTGGAACCAGATCGCGTTGGCCAGCGCGAGCAGCGTGTCGGGGTGCGGCAGGTCCTCGGGCACGATGTCCCGGATGCGGTCCTTGGTGTGCTCGGCGACCCAGCGGTTGATCGCTTCGCGCGCGGCCTTCTGGTCGGTGAAGTCGAGCCGCTGCAGCGGTGCTTCGAACTCCTGGTCGAGCGCGTTCGCGAACGGACGCTCGATGGCGAGGCCCTGCTGGGCCCAGAGCGCGTTGGCGACGTGCAGTTCGTAGGCGAGCACCTCGCGGGCGTTGCGGCCCCGCCCGTCCTTGACCAGAACCGGCTGCAGCGCCTTCTGCAACGCGCGGTGCGCCGCGGGCGCAGTCGCAGCGGTCCAGTGGAAGACGCGGTCCATCTCCTCGCGCGTCGCACCGTTCGCTCCCTCGCGCGTCATCGCCAGCGCGGTGCTGATCGAGTAGGGGGAGAAGAACAGCGAGCCCGGTCGGGCGGCGAGCGCCCGGTAGAGATCGACCGCGAAGCCGTTGTTGGCGGCGGCGACGTCGGCGGGTGCGGGTGGTTGCTGCGCGGTGGTTGCGGTGACGGCGGCGAGGGCGAGGAACGAGCTGAGCACGGCGGTTCTCATGGCGGTTTCCATGGCAACAGGCAGGTCGGAAGCGGCGCACGAACGCAGGAGCCACGCAGTTGTTCCGGCGGGGCTGCGGCCCGACGGCAATCCGGCCGGGTGGCGCCGGCCGGCCGCCCCGCCGCCCGGTCGCTCGACGCGCGCAGCCACGCTCCGTAGCCTGCGCCCTCGTGACGAATCGCCGCGAACGCGTGCAGGCCGCGCTGACGCACGAACGGCCCGACCGCGTGCCGCTCGAGATGAGCTTCACGCCCGAGTTCGCCGCGCGCCTCCGCCGGCACCTGTTCGGCGACGACGGTGCCGGGCACAACCCGCACGGCGGCGGCAACGACTACGCGCTCGAACTGGCACTCGACCTCGACGTGCTGCTGACCTCGGTCGGCTGGGCGAACTCCTACTACGCCGGCGCGCACTACAACCCGGGCGCCGACCACTACGTCGACGAGTGGGGCGTCGGCTGGCGGAACGTGCCCTACCGCACGCGCTTCGGCGACGGCTTCTACACCGAATACTGTGACCCGCCGCTGGCGGACGCGAACGCGATCGACGGCTACCGAGCGCCTGACCCGACGCGGCCCGAGCTCTATGCCGCCGTGGAGCGCACCGTGCGCGAGTTCGGTGCCACCCACTGGATCGTCGGCTCGTGCCAGACCACGGTCTGGGAGACCGCCGTCGCGCTGCGCGGCTTCGAGCAGCTGCTGTTCGATCTCGTCGACGCGCCCGACCTCGTCGAGCGCGTGCTCGAGATCCCGCACCGCTACCACCTCGAGGTCTGCCGGCGGCTCGTCGGGCTCGGCGTCGACATGATCTGGCTCGGCGACGACGTCGGCGGCCAGGGCGCGATGCTGATGTCGCCGGCCACGTGGCGGGCCGTGCTGAAGCCGCGGCTCGCGGCGATCATTGCCGAGCTGCGCGGGCTGCGCCGCGACGTCGCGATCGCCTACCACACCGACGGCTTCGTCGAACCGGTGATCGAGGACCTGATCGAGATCGGCGTCGACGTGCTGCACCCGGTGCAGCCCGCCTGCATGGACCCCGCCGCGCTGCGGCGCCGGTTCGGCAAGCGGCTGTCGTTCATGGGCACGATCGACCAGCAGCGCACGCTGCCGTTCGGTTCGCCCGCCGACGTGCGCGCCGAGGTCGCCGAACGGCTGCGCACGGTCGGCACGAGCGGCGGGCTGATCCTGGCACCGACGCACCACGTGCAACTCGACGTGCCGATCGAGAACGTGATGGCGCTGGTCGACGCCGCGCGCGGCGGTTGACCTTCGGTGTCGGCGGCGAACGTCGCGACCGCGCGCCGGGCCCGATCGGCGCACCGGCGTTGCCGCCCTCCGCGCGACGCAGGTCGCCTGAGCGCTCGATTGCACCTGGCCCACCCGCCTTGCCGGCACTGGCCACGCGCGGCATCGTGGCGGCATGCGTGCCTCGTGGATCGTGTGGGGGGTCGCCGTCCTCGGTTCGCTGACCGCCCAGGAGTCCGCCGCCGACGTCGCTGCGCGGGTGCGCCAGGGCGGATGGTTCGAGCAGTCGAAGTACCGTCGCGCCGACGACGGCTCGCTCGAGGTCTGGACCACGGCGCACACCGGGAGCGAGGAACTCGGCGAGTTCCTGCCCTTGATCGACCGCGGCGACGCCATGGCGACGGCGATCGACAACCTCGGCCTGCTCGGCCTCTTGTCGTTGGTGTGCCACGGCGATGCCGACCTGCTCGCGATGACGGACGCCGGTTTCCACTTCGGCGCGCTCGGAATCGACGGCAGCGACGTCGGCCTGCGCCAGTTCCTCGCCCTGCCGTCGCCGTCGTTCGAGGGTGCGCGCGGCCGCGCCGAACTGCTCGACCGCCTGCTCGCGATCGACCGCCTCGAGCACCGCCGCGTCGCCGGCGCCGTGGCCGAGTTCAGGGTGCTCGCCGCGCGCGCGGACGTTCCCGCGGCGCTGCGGGAGCGCGCGGCGCAGGCCCTGCGCACGCTGCGGAACGGCACCGGGGTCGCGGCCCCGGTGCGGCAGCGGCTCGACGCGCAGGCGCTCGCGCTGCCGCTGGCGTTCGACGCGTGCATCGTGATCGACCACGCGCGCCTGCCCGACCTGCGCTGGCTCGCGCCGCTCGGCCGGCGTACCGGGGCCTTGGTGACGGCGGCGACGATCGAGGCCGCTGGCGGCACCGTGTCGCCGCCGGCGTGCAACGGTGCCCAGCGCATGTGCGACGTGGCGGCCGGGGCGCCATTCTGGTTCGCGCACCGCTACGGCAACCTGCGCTTCGACCAATCGCTGGTCACGATCACGGCGAAGGGTGATGGGCGCAACCCGATCGCGGCGACCTGGAACGCCTGCGGGGCCTTCGAGGCCGCGGGCTGGCAGGACTTCGCGCTGCCCGACGAGGGCGAGCGCGACAAGCAGCTCGGGTCGGCGACCGCGAGGCTCACGACGACGACGCTGTTCGCCAGCACGGACGGCAGCCGGGGCAAGCCGCGGCCGGAGCTGGTCGAGAAGCTGGCGCTGCTGCGCGACGACGGCCTCGCGTTGCGGGCCGTGGTGCCGGCCAACAGCAAGCTGTGGGCGGCGCTGGCGTTCGTGCATGCGCCGCCGACGCAGGGCGGTGAGATCCGGGTCGTGTTCGGCGATCCGGCGGTGATCACGATCGTGGCCGAGGCGCGCGACGAGGAAGCAGCTGCGGCCTGGGTGGCGAAGGGCAAGGAACTGGTCGAGCAGGGAGACGGCGTGTTCGCGATGGCCGCCGAGCCGATCGCGGCGACGCGCGGTTTCCAGCTGCTGCGCGAGGCCTGGCTCGGCGCGGCCTTCTCGGTCAAGGACACGACGGCGTTCGCGACCGTGATCGTGCGCGGCTTCACGCCGCAGCACGTTCGCGAACTCGTCGAGGCGGCGGCGCTCGTCGGCTTCTAGCAGCCGGGCCACGGGCCGCCCGCGCTGGCGAGATGCGGCGAACGAGACCCGCGGCGCCGCGCGCGTCGCCAACAGCACCTGCCCCGGCTCGCGCGCGAACGTTCGGCGCGCGGTGGCGGATCGGTCCGGCGCGCCTATCGCGAGCGGCCCTGCCTGCAGCCCGGCCTGCCGCGCACCGTTCAGTGCGCCGCGACCACGAACCGACCGGCGATCACGCTCCAGCGCAGATGCTCGCCCACTGCCTGCCAATGGGCTCGCGCTCGCGCCGCCTGCGTCTGCAGGGCATTCTCCGGCACTGCGTGCGTCTCGAACCCGTACAGGTACTCCAGCGCCGATGCCGCGCTGTTCCGCCGGCAGCAGTTCGTCTCCAGTTCCCCGAGCAGCCAGGGCACCAGGTCCAGCGAACGGCCGCCGACTTGCACCGGGGAGGTCGCGTCGTCGAACCAGCCGTATACGTGCCGGTGCCGCAGCTCGTCGACTTCCTGCTTGCACCGCCAGTCGCCGCCGAGCGCCAGTTCGTCGATCGCCCCCTGCACCGCCGCACCGGGCGTGCTGCGCACCTTCTGCAGCAGTTCGCGCACCCGGTCGTCGTCGACCAGACCGAGGTAGGCGACCGGGACTTGGCGGATCGGCAGCGCGCCGTGGTGGTCGAGCAGCGCGGTGACGTAGTCGCCGTCCAGCGCCTGCTCGCGCCAATGCGCGAAGCGCTCGCGCACTCGCGGTGACTGCCGTTCGTCGCTCAGCTGTCCGGCCCAGTGTTCGGCTACTTCGTCGGGCAGACCTCCGGCCATCGCCACCGCGGCGAGCAGATTGCAGGCGGACACCGAGGGCGCACCGTCCGCGTCGGCCGGCTGCCGGCGCAGACAGTCCGCGAGGAACGTGCGCACGCTCGCAGCCTCCCGGCAGCGGGCCAGCAGCAGCGGGTCGTCGCCGTGGTGTGCCTGCCAGTGCTCGATCACGGCCTGGTCGAGGCGCGCATCGCCGAGGCGCAGCAGCAGGTCGAGGGCCGGCGCGCGCACGGCCGCCTGCGGCGAGGCGCCCCATTCGCGCAGCCGGTCGCGCAAGGCGATCGACGGTGAGACCTCGAACACCGCGGCGTCGCAGTCGGCGAGGTTCGCCGGCGTGACGGCGGCCCAGTAGAGCTCGATCAGCCGTTCGGAACGTGCCGCCGGAAGTTCCGAGGCGAGCCGGTGCAGGCGCGGGAAGTCGAGGCGTTCGCCGAACAGCGCGATCGCCTGCCGCAGGCGCGCCGGCAACAGCGGATTGGTGCGGCAGGGTGCGGCGAGCGCGTCGGCGACGCCGAGCAGGCGGTCGACGGCGGCGAGCCCGGCCGCAGCGTCCGCGCCGAACGCGACCGCGGACCAGGCCAGGAAGGTGGCATCGAAGTCGTACTCGAGGGCGACCGCGAGCGCTTCCTCGTCGGTCGCGGCGAGTTCGCGCAGCGCGGGCCAGTCGTGGCGGGCGGCGAGCACCAGGGCCTCCGACGCCGGCGCGGTCAACGCGGCGACCCGCCGCTGCAGGTGCGGGTCCACCGGCATCCGGGCCATCGTGCGCAGCGCGAGCCAGCAGCCTTCCTGCTTGCCGCAGTCGAGCAGCGCGGCGAGCAACAGACGATCCTCGTCGGCGGGCGTCTCGTCCTCGGCCCAGCGCATCAGGAACGGCCAGAACAGCGGCCTGTCGAGTTCGAGGAAGCTGCGCTGCAGCGCGGCGCGCAGCAGCGGGGACCAGCCTGGCCGAGCCGCCGGCAGCTGGTAGGCGCGCGGCGTATGACCGAGGTGGTGCGCGCGCACGAACGGTTCCACGGGGTCGGCGAGGTCGGCGGCCTGCAGGGCCAGCAGGGCCTTGCCGATCACGTCGCGATGCTGGTCGCTGTACCCGGCGATCGTGCCGAGATTGCCGAAGCCACCGCGGCGCAGGAACGGATCGTCGCACAGGGCCAGGGCCGCGAGCAGTGGCGCGAACTCGGGCCGCATGCAGCGGTGCATGTCACCGAGGAAGAACGGGCGCACCTCGGCGTGCCAGCAATCTCGCACGGCGAGCAGTCGAGCGACGTCGGTGGACGAGACCTGGCGGCGCACTTCGCCCCAGTCGGGAGCATCCTCGGCATCGAAGATGTGCGGCCAGACCACGGTGATCCAGCGTTCCGACGCCGGCAGGTCGAGCTGCGGATAGGACAGCATGCGCGCGGCGGCGTAGGCGACGTCGGGGTCGGCGTGCCAGAGAGCCGTGTGCAGGAGCCAGTGCCAGGCGTCGTCGCCTTCGCGCTGGTCCGGCAGCCAGGGTGGGGGCTCCGCATCGCGCGGGGCCCGCTGCCAGGCGCCGAGCACCGTGAACGGGTCGCCGCCCATGCGTGCGGTCAGCGTCTGCCGGACGTCGGCGGGCAGGTCCTCGGGGGATCGCGGCAATTGGGCGGCGAGCGGCGCGAGCAGTACGACCCAGACGGCGAGACTTCGGGGCAGTGCCATGGCATGCAGGCTAGTCGATGTCGCGCGGTCGCGCCCGAGATGCGGCGGCGGCGGGGTCGGCGTTGCCTCGCGTGGCGTGGGGGCGCGACCTATCGTGCGCTGTCGATGCTTGCCTCCGCGGAGTTCTGGTGGTCGACCCTGGCGACGTCGCTGGCGCTGGCACTCGCAGGCGCGGGCTTCGCCGCGGCTGCGCGCAGGGGCCGCTACCCGCGGCTCGACGAACCCGACCCCGACTGCAAGCCCACGGGTGCCGATCGCGTTCGCTACTACGGGGCGAACCTGCTCGCGCTGCTGCTCGGCACCGTGCCCGCGGCGGTGTTGTTCCTGTGGGTGCCCGCGGCCGAGCCCGGCGCGTTGTTCCGCACCATGGTCTACGACCATCCCGCCGCGCGCGCGATCGGGCCGTTCTTCGTGATGCTCGCGGTCGGTGCGATGGTCGCCTATCCACTGGCCGCGCGGCTCGTGCGCGCGGGGCCGCTGCAGCACTTCCTGTGGCGCAGTTCTGCCCAGTTCGGCCGGGCCGATCCGCGGCCCGCGACGAAGTGGATGGGCAGGATCGTCGGCCCGCTAGCGGTGATCGCGCACTTCGGGATGCAGCTCGAGCACACGACGTTCGACGCGGCCGGCGTGCGCTGGCGCGCCTGGCCCTGGCAGGAGGAGCAATCCCGCGCGTGGACCGACGTGCGCGACGTGCGGATCGTCAGGTTGTGGGTGGCAGCGAGCGGCAACCCCGTGGAACGGCCGCACCTCGGTCTCGAGTTCCACGACGGCGAGGTGCTGCACCTCGGCGGTTGGAACGACGCGCCGGCCGGCACGTGGGAGGCGCCTGCGGCGATTGCCGCCGAACGTGCGGGCGTGGCGCTGCGCCGCGTGGAGCGCGACGACTGATCGGAGAGGCGGCTACGGCGCGGGCCATGCGGACGCCTGACGATCCAGGCGGCCCAGTGTCGAGATCAGCCGGCTCCGGCCCGCTCGCGTGTGGGGGCATTCGCCGTGCACTGCGCAACACGTGGATGGGTAGCGAGGCAGCAGATGCGCTCGCCTCACCGGCGCTGCCGCCACTGGCGAGGGTCTCGGCTGGCGTGGAAGCAGGCCACGATGACGACCTCGGCCCCGAGGATCCTGTAGAGCACGCGGTAGGGGAACCTCCGGACGAGAGCCTGGCGCGTGTCGAGCGTCAGGACCCGATTGCGGAGCGGGGCCTCCGCCACCGACGCCAGCACTTCATCGACAGCCGCCAGATACTCCTCGCCCAGGCCGGGACGTTGCGCTTCGTGCCAACTGTGGGCCTCCTCGAGGTCCTGCAGCGCTGCGGGCCGAAGAGACAGCCTCACGGCTTCGTGTTCCGGATCCTGCGTTGGGCCTCGGGCCAGGAGATGTTGCCGCCAGGGTTCTGCTCGAGATCCTCGAGGCGCCTCGCCAGTTCCTCGTGTTGGGGCTGCGTCAGGCCGACTTCTTCGGACTCGAGGCTGTTCCAGATCCGCTCGATCAGGGCAAGCCGCTCTTCGGCGGTCAGGGTGTCGAGGTTGAGTTGCGGCAGCGCCATGGGCGCGATTCTCGTACAGGGCTCGGCAACTGGCAAGGCGCCCAGCTGCGTGCAGTCGATGGGAGCCGCGCACTCTGCCCGGGCGCGCCGGGATCCGGGCTGCGGAGGGCGACAAGAACGTCCGACTCCCCGGGCTCCGCGTCGCGAGCGGTTCGCGGCGCTCGGCGTGCCGGCTACGGCGCGCGCCAGGCGAAAGCCCCGGGATCCCAGCGGCCGGCATTGCCGGCGAGCAGGGGGTCGAGGAAGGCGCGCACGGCTGCGGTCAGTCCCTGGAGCGATGGCCAGGGCAGATCGTGTTCGCGCGCCATCACCGCGTAGGCGTTTACCCACGATGCAGGCGGTTCCGGCAGGACCGCAGGCACGGCATGCGTCGCCCGGTGCGCGAACGTTGCGGTGATCGCCGCGCGCAGTTCGCCAGCGTCGATGCTGCGCACTCGCGCGAGCAGGGCAAGGTCGGGCAGGTCCTTCACGCGCGAGTTCGGTCGGGTTCGTGGCAGCGAGTAGGCGTGCAGCTTCTCGGCAACGTGCACGAGCAGCGGGCACACTCGCGCGCGGGTCGGCGGGATGCCGAGGAAGTCGAGCCAGGGCTCCCCTTCGAGCACTTCGGGCTCGCCAACGAGGGGCTCGGCGAACGCCACGTCCAGTCCGAACGGCCTGCCATACGGTTTGCCCGCCAGCAGGGCCTGCGCGCGGTAGCGCCGTCCCTGGTAGGCGAGGCCCGCGGCGTCGATGGTCGGGTGCACGGGATCGACCGTGATCTCGAAGTGCAGGAAGTCCCCGCGGTCCTTGCGCCCGACTGCCTGCAGCCAGTCGAGGGTCGCCGCAGGGTTCCCGGCCATGCGGAGGTCGACATCCTTGGTGGCGCGGGCACGGCGGCTGCGCAGTTCGAGCACGAGACCGCCCTTCAACACCACGTCGGGACGTTCCTCGGCGAACAGCCGCGCCAGGAACCGGTCGTAGACGACGAGCTGACGGAGGCGCTGCAGGTCCCCTTCCCCGGCCCGGGCCCGCGAACGCAGGCGCTCCTCGAGAGATGCCTTGAAAGCGGCCGGCGTGCGGAACGACTTCGCCACCACGCGGCGTCACCCCACCTGCGCCCGCAGCGCGTCGAGCTCGCGGCGCGCGACGAGGCCGCGCGCCTTGGCTTCGTGCAGGGCCTGGAGCAGCAGATCGGGCGACACCGGCATGGCCGCGCAGTCGCGCAGGGTGCGCAGCACTGTCGTGACCGGCACGTTGCCGACCCAGGTCTGTTCGTCTGGGCTGAGGTCGCTGAGGTGCAGCGAAACGCGATCGGGCGCGAGTCGCCGCTCCTTGGCCGCTGCGAGGGGCAGCGTCAGGTCGATGCCGGCAGGCAGCGCGTCGGACAGTCCGTGCAGGGCCAGGGCAGTGCGGTAGCTGAACACGCCGCGTTGTTTGCTCCAGAGCCACACGACTACCAGGTCTTCGTCCTCGGCGGCGGGCAGATGGGCGACCCGGAAGATGCCGCGGCGGGCACGCTGCAGTTTCCCCGTGCGCAGGTGATGCTGCAGAAGTGGCGTTGAGAAGCCGAGTTCCAGAGCCTGGGTCAGGCTGAAGCAACCGCCCTGCGTGGTCGCAAGGCGGAGCAGGTCGGGCCAGTTCCGGGAACGAACCACGCGGAAATGCTAAGTTGGATTGTATGTTTCTGCAAGGGGTGGGTGGGCGCCGCTCGGCTCCTACCCCTCGCCCGCGGCATCCAGCATCGCCACCACGTTCGCCGTCGGCACGTCCGCCAGCACGTTGTGCACCTGCTGGAACACGTAGCCGCCGCCGGGGCGCCAGACGTCCAGCAGCCGCCGCACGTGCTCGCGGACCTGGGCCGGGCTACCGTGCGCGAGCACGTCTCTCGTATCGCAGCCGCCGCCCCAGAACGTCAACCGGTCGCCGAAGTCGCGCTTCAGACCCACCGGGTCCATGCCCGCGCAGCGGATCTGGACCGGATTGATCGCGTCGAGGCCGGCCTCGATCAGCCCGGGCAGCAGCGGGCGCACGCCGCCGCAGCAGTGCAGCAGGATCCTGACCGGCGCCAGCTCGCGCACGCGATCCCACAGCCGCCGCTGCCGCGGTTGGAAGAACTCGCGATACATGCGCGGCGAGATCTGCGGCCCCTGCTGCATGCCGAAGTCGTCGCCGAAGACCACGACGTCGACGAACGGGCCGACCGCGCCGAGGAACGTTTCGAGCCGTGCCTGGTGCAGCTCGACCAGCCGGTCGAGGAACCGATGCGCGCGCTGCGGTTCCGCGGCGAGCAGCAGCAGGAAGCCGTCGTTCCTGTAGAGGCACTGCCCGGCTTCGAGCAGGTTGCCGCCGAACAGGGCGAGGATCGCGCGGTCCGTGCTCGCCCGCAGCGCCCGCGCGCCCTCGCGCAGCACGGCCGGGCCATCGGGTCCGGCGGCGAGCGGGCCGGGCGGCGAAGCGATGCCGGCCCACAGAGTCTCGGCGAGCTGTTCCTCGAGGTGGTCGAGGTCGTCGGCATCGACGTCGGCGAACGGATAGTGCGCCTGCTCGAAGTAGCTCACGCCCGGCGGCATCCGCGCGATGACCCGGCCACTCGGCGAGCGCAGCACCTGGTCCTCGCCGTCGCGCTCGGGCCGCGCCCAGACCGGCATCAGGCACTTCGTGCCGTCGGGCAGCGTCCACTCGGTCCAGTGTTCGTCCCCGAGCGCGAAGCCGCGGCCGAGTTCGATCGTGTCGACGCGAAAACGCTGCAGCACGTCCTCGTCGACGATGGCGAGCTG
>Ga0194127_10008214_pt1 | contig 11262 bp, 7 predicted proteins | sample TA2KigC100mmetaG_FD_148624 | JGI IMG/M metagenome (GOLD analysis project Ga0194127, IMG submission 148624) | Freshwater microbial communities from Lake Tanganyika, Tanzania - TA2015036 Kigoma Deep Cast 100m | ecosystem: Environmental > Aquatic > Freshwater > Lake | place: Tanzania: Lake...
GTTCTTGCTGCCCATGACCGCCCCCAGGCCGCCACGACCGTTGAAGTAGCGCAGCTCACTGACCACGCAGGCAAAGCGCACTCGGTTCTCGCCCGCCGGGCCGATCTGGGCGATGCGCACCTTGCGCGGCCCCTCGCCCAGCTCCTGGCGGATGGCCGCCTGAGCCTCGCCGGTGGTCAGGCCCCAGAGGTGGCGAGCGTCACGTACCTCGGCCCGGCCATCCTCGATCCAAAGATAGACTGGCTGCGGCGCTCGCCCCTTGATGACGATGGCATCGCAGCCGGCGAACTTGAGCTCCGGCCCCCACCAGCCGCCAGCCTCGGCCTCGCCGTAGGCCCCGCTGAGGGGCGACTTGGCGGCCACGGTGAAGCGATTGAGCCCCGGCCCGGGCGTGCCGCAGAGCAGGCCAGGGGCGAACACCAGGACGTTGTCCGGCCCCAGGGGGTCCACGCCGGGGCGCAGCATTTTGAGCAGGTAGTAGCCAGCGAACCCCTTGCCGCCCAGGTAGCGGCGATAGAACAGGTCGTCCGGCTCTTCTACGGCGATGTCGCCGCTGCTGAGATTCACGTGCAGGATTTTGCCGGTGTAGCTGAAGGGCATGTTAGCCTCCTCCCAGGAGAGGGAATATCTCCACGGCATCGCCGTCGGCCAGGGGCGTGTCCGTGTCGCTGCGCTGGCCATTGACCAGCAGCAAGCCGACGGCGCCGCGCGGCACGCCCAGGCGATCCAGGGCCTCGCCGGCCCGGGCGCCCGTGGGCAATTGCAGGCTGAGCCACTCGCCACCCGCGGGCGGGTGGCGGTCAAAGAAGCCATGCAGTCGAATGGTAATGGCAATCATCTTACGATCTGGGAGACGGGACGCGGATGGCCGCTGAGGCCGCGGACGAATTCTTGTTCAAACTGGCTTTAGGGTAAGCGGTGGCAACGGATACCGACACGGATACACGTATGAGTACCGATGAGCCTCAATCCGCCATTCGTTTATCCGTGTGCTCTCCGTTGTCGCCGTTGTTTTTTCTCCTTCAGCGTTTATCCGCGTTAATCTGCGTCCCTTTCATTCCTGGGTAATTTTCACCACCTCTTCGCTGACCTCGGTGCCATTCACGGTGAGGCGCACGTAGTGGTAGAAGCCGCCGTCGTCTGGCGGGTAGTAGAGCGGGGCGCCAGCGCCGCCGCTGATGAGGTAGATCACGCCGTCCCGCACCTCGCGGGCGTAGCCGTGGATGTGCCCGGCGATGACGTAGCGCACCTGATACTGGACGGCCAGGGCCATCAGCTCCGCCGCGCCGCGGCCGAGAATGTGGTCGCCGCCGTGGGGATCGAAGGGCGGGTGGTGCAGGAAGACCATCTTCACCGGCTGGCGGGTCGCCGCCAGGTCCGCCTCGAGCCAGGCCAACTCTGGGGCCTCCAGATCGCCCAGAGACGAGTTGACGATGGTGAAGTGCACGGAGCCATAATCGAACGAGTAATGGCCAGCGGGCGCGCCGGAGTACTGCAGGAAATTGTCCAGCGAGACAAGGTAAAGGTCGTGGTTGCCGGGAGCGGGGTAAAAGGGCTTCTGGAAGGGGGCCATCAGTTGGCGGAAGTGCTCGTAGTAGAAGGTGAAGCCGTAGGGCACCAGGTCGCCGTTGTTGATCAGAAAGGCGCTTTGGTCGGCCATGACCAGGCTCAAGAGCTGGCTGTAGATGGCATCGCCGTCGCGATTGTCGCCGCAGACGGCGAAGGCGAACGTGGTGGGGGTGGGGAAGGGGGTCGCCGTGGCCGTGGGGGCGGGCGAGGGCGTGGGTGTAGATGTCGGCGGCAGCGGCGTCACCGTCGGTGTCGGCGTAGGCGTGGGCGTGGGGCCAGGCAGGCATTGGGCGAGCAGGACTGCCGCCAGTACGAGGATCAGGACGATAAAAACAGCCAGGACGGCCTTGCGCCAGGGCATAGCTCCCCTCCGGCGAGATGGGTTGGCGGTATTATATCACAACGATGACAGGGGGACAACGGCTTGTCAAATACCTTGCATTGTGATAATATACGCTCATGGTACGTCGTCTGAACGCAGCAATTGAAGAGGCTTATCAGTGGATGGGCGAGGGGAACCACGCCGCCCTCCTCGTCGCCCTAGCCACGCTCCTGGCCCTGGCCCTGCGCCTGTACAAGCTGGCCGACCAGAGCATCTGGTGGGACGAGGGCTGGACGGTGTGGCTGGGCCGGCGCGACTGGGCGTGGATCGCCCTGCGCACCGCCGCCGATGAGCACCCGCCCCTGCACTACTGGCTGGTGCGCGGCTGGGACATGCTGGCAGGCGAGCTGGCCTTCGCCGTGCGCTTCTCCTCCGTGCTGGCCGGCACATTGGCTGTGCCCCTGGTTTATCGCTTGGGCCGGCTGGTAGCCAACAAGCAGGTGGGCGTGCTGGCCGCTGTCTTCCTAGCCGTAGCGCGCTTCCACATCTGGTGGTCGCAGGACATCAAGATGTACGCCCTGGCCGTGGCCCTGTGCATCGCCTCGCTCTACCTGGTGCTCCGGATTCTGCGCGGCGGCAGCCTGTGGCTGTTTGCGGCCTACGTCGCCGTCACCGCCGCGGCCATCTACACCCACTACCTTACGCTGCTCGTCGCCCTGAGCGAGAACCTGCTGGTGCTGATTGTGCTCTTAATGCCTATGCAACAGCCAGCGGGCCGGGCTCCCATGCCCGGCAATATGGGCGGCGTGGGAGCCGCCTCTGCTGGGTTTGCGGATAGGGGCTTATCACCCTCACCCCCGGCCCCTCTCCCTGCCAGGGCCAGGGGGGAGAAGTGGCGCCTCTTGCTCGGCTGGGTGGCGGCGCAGCTGGCCCTGGTGGCTCTGGGGCTGCCCTGGGTGTACCTGACCAGCCAGCATACCATCGCCTGGGCGGCCCGGCCGCCGCTGAGCCTGGCCCTTTTCCTGCGCGTCTACGCCACCGTGCTCAGCCTGGGCCTCACCACGCACGTGGAACGCTACACCCTGCCCGTGCTGGGCTTCCTGCTGGTGGCGGCGATTGGCCTGGTCCCTCTTTGGCGCGGCCGCCGCGAGCAGCGGCAAGGCAGCCTGCTGCTCTGGCTGTGCCTGGCCGTTCCGCCGCTGCTGATTTACCTGCTCTCCCTGTTCAAAGTTACCTCTTTCTACGCCGCCAAGGTGGAGGCCCGTTACCTGCTCATCCTGCTGCCGGCCTTTCTCCTCGTCCTGGCCTGGGGTGTGGACGTGCTGCGTCGCCGCTGGCCGCTCCTGGCTGCGGCGGCCCTGGCCTTCGTCCTGGGCGGGCTGCTCGCCCCGCTGCCCGGCTACTTCGCCGAGCGGCACCTGCGCGACGATTACCAAAGTCTGGTGGGCATCGTCCAGGCGTACGCCCAGCCCGGCGACGCCGTCCTGCTGCACACCGATGAGAGCTGGCCGATCTTCGCCTACCACGAGCAGCGGGAGCTGCCCTGGTACGGCGTGCCCTATCGCGGCCATCTCGACGTCGGTGCGATGGACGCCCTGCTCTCGCCCCTCGCTGCCCGTCACCCGGCGGTCTGGCTGGTCGTCATTCCCGATGCCCTGGCTCGCGACCCGCATGGGCTGGTGGAGAAATGGCTGGCAGCGCACTATCGGCGAGAGGCCAACATCTCGTTGGGCGATAAGCGCCTGGCGCTCTACAGCCGGGGCCCCCGCGCGCTGCACACCGTGCCGCCGCAGAACCTGGCGATTGGGCACCCCATGACGATCGCCCTGCCCGGCGGCCTGACCCTCCTGGGCTTCGATCTGCCGGTGCGCGAATTCTGGACCGGCGAGGCGGCGCGTCTGGCCCTCTACTGGCGCGGCCCGGCCGCTGTCGAGGAGCCTCGCCTGAGCATTGCTCTGCTCGATGCCCAGGGCCAGCCCGTGCGCCAGGTCGCCCGGCCCCTCAAGCCCGGCTACCCACGGCGCGAGTGGCAACCAAACGAGGTGGTGCGCGGCGAGTACGCCATTCCCATCCCCTCCACCGTGCCCGGCGGTCACTACAGCCTGGCCCTGCGCCTGGACGACGGCGCCCCCTGGCTGCGCCTGGCCGCGGTGCGCGTGGTACAGCGCCAGGGCGGGCCACCGTTGGGCCGTATCACCCACCCGCGGCGGGAGAACCTGGGCAACCAGGTGCTCTTCCTCGGCTACGATCTGCGGCCAGCGGCTTTTGGCCGGCCGCCAGTTGGTCCGCCGCCGCCCGGCCGGCCGCTAATCATGCGTCCTGGCGAGGCGCTGGAGGTCACCCTGTACTGGCAGGCGCAGGAGCCACTGGAACATTCGTACAAGGTCTTTGTGCAATTTCTTGGTGAGGTCACTGGCAACCGCCTGTGGGGACAAAAGGACAGCATCCCGGGACAGGGCGCTTACCCCACCACCGGCTGGGCTGTGGGCGAGGTGGTCGCTGATCGTTACACCGTGACCCTCCTGGCCGACGCCCCACCCGGCGATTACCTCATCCAAATCGGCCTGTACGATGGCACCACCGGTGAGCGCTTGCCCGTACTGGACGCTGCCGGCAACTTCAAAGACGACCGCATCATCCTGGAGACCGTGCGCGCCATCGCCAGATGAAGAGGTGGTTTAGGTGCGACGCACCTGCGAGGTGCGTCGCACCTAAACCACCCACCTAAAGGCAAGAATGTCTACTTCTCCTACACCACAACCGCGCCATACCTGGGCCATCCGACTCGCCCTGCTGGGCATCACCCTGCTGGCCCTGGCCCTGCGCCTCTGGCACCTGAACGGCCAGAGCCTGGGCTACGACGAGGGCTACAGCGTCGCCCTGGCGCGCCAGAGCCTGAGCGCCATCGCCGCCCAGACCGCCGCCGACATCCAGCCGCCACTGTACTACGACCTGCTGCACTTCTGGATGCAGCTCTTCGGCATGGGAGAAGCAGCGGTGCGCTCCCTCTCGCTGCTATTTGGCGTGCTCACCGTCCCCCTGCTCTACGCCCTGGGGCGACGGCTGTTCGGCCCGGCGACGGGGCTGGGGGCCGCCCTGCTGGGCGCTGTCTCGCCCTTCTGGATCTGGTACGCCCAGGAGGCGCGCAACTACACCCTGGTCACCTTCCTGGGCCTCCTCTCCAGCTACCTCCTGCTTGCTGTCTCCCTCCCCTGTCGAGCGGGGGAGGGACGGGGTGTAAAACCTTGCGAAGGTTCGGAACCTTCGCAAGGTTCCGCCGGTCTCTGGCTGGCTTTCGTCCTCACCAACGTCGCTGCTGTCTACACCCACTACTACGCCTTCTTCCTGGTAGCCTTCCAGGCCCTGTTCTTCCTGCTCATCTGGGCGGCGCGCTATCTCCCTCCCCTGTCGAAGACGGGGGAGGGCCGGGGTGGGGGTAAATTGCTAACCGGCCTCGCCGCCTTCGCCGCCATCGGCCTGGCCTATCTGCCCTGGATCGGCTACGCCCTCAACCGCCTGGTCGCCGACACCAGCTACTGGGAAGGCACCCTGGCCCTGAGCACCATCGTCCGCCAGACTATGCTGGCCTTCAGCACCGGCCACACCGTAGTGGAGAGCCAGGCGCAGTGGATCGCCGCTGGCTACGCCGTGCTGCTGGTAGTGGGGGTCGTCGCAGGAGTCAAGAAGCATGAAGCAAGAGCTGAGGCCACCTCAGCAGACGAGCCCCTGCCTCCTGCTTCCTGCCCCCTGCTCTTCACTGTACTCTACCTAGTTATCCCCATCCTCCTGCTCTTCGCCATCTCCTACGCTCGACCCAAATTCCACCCCCGCTACCTCATGCTGGCCTCACCCGCTTTCTTACTCCTAGTTTCACGTTCCATGTTCCAGGTTTCACGTTTCACGTTTCACGTTCCAAGTTCCCCACAACACGCAACACGCAACACGCAACACGTCCCACATTTCACGTCTCACGTCTCACGTCTCACGGATCACGGATCACGGATCACGTTTGCTCTCTGCTCTATTCTCTTTGTCCTATGCTCTTCTGCTTACTCCCTCTCCCACTACTACACCAACACCGTCTACGTCCGGGACGACTTTCGTTCCGTGGCGCGCTACGTCCTGGCGCGCCAGACCGCCGACGAGGCCGTCATCCTCACCTCTGGCCACCTGCGCCCGGTCTTTGATTACTACTATCCGCGGGGCAACGTCTACCCCATCCCGGACATCCCCATCCTCAGCACCGCCCACCCGCTCACCTACGCCGTCGCCGATGACCTGAACCGCATCGCCGCGGCGCACAGCGGCGTCTGGCTGGTGCTCTGGCAGGACGATGCCGTGGACCCCGCAGGCGTCCTGACCACCCTCCTGGACGAGCAGGCGCGGCCGCTGCCGGTCGAGCAGAGCTTCTGGGGCATCCGACTGCGCCACTACGCCCTGTCGAGCGGCGTGCGCTTCCCCAGCGAGCCGCGCCCCCAGTACGTGGCGAGCGTCAACTTCGGCGGCGATCTGGCGCTGCTGGGCTATAGTGCAACTCAGGAAACGACACCATCTGGCCAGCCGGTCGAGCTGACGCTGTACTGGCAGGCCCTGCGCCCGCTGAGCAGCGACCTGCGCCTGGCTCTGCGCCTCAGCGACACCCAGGGCCACACCTGGGGGCGCTTCGACGGTCGCCCCGCCGGCTACGGCTTCCCCACCACTCGCTGGCCCGCCGCCACGCCGTTCCCTGGTCGAGTGGCCCTGCCCATTGCCCCCGGCACGCCGCCCGGCCAGTATCGCCTGGAAGCCAGCGTCTACCCCGCCGATCGGCCCGACCAGCCCCTGGACGTGCTGGACGCTCGCGGCGCTCCGGCGGGTAAGAGCCGCATCATCGGCTCGCTGACTGTGACCGCCGCCGCCCGCCCGCCCGCCGTGGCCGATTTGGGCCTGCGTCAGCCCTTGAACGCGATTTTCGGGCCGGTGGCGCTGGTCGGCACTACGGTCGAGGCCACTGCCGTGCAGCCGGGCGACCGCCTGCCCGTGGCCCTGGGCTGGCAGGCCCTCGCTGCACCTGCCACCGACTACGCCCTGCGCCTGGCCCTGGTGGACGCCCAGGGTCGTCTCGCCAACGAAGCTCGCTTCCCGCCGGCGGGCGACTACGCCACCAGCCGCTGGCAGAGCGGCGACCTCCTCCTCGGCCAGTACGATTTGCTGGTCGCCGACGTCGCTCCCGGCGAGTGGCAATTGCAGGCCGCTCTGCTAGACGCCACCGGGCAGCCTCTGGGCGCGCCCGTGACCATCGCCCGGCTGCCAGTCCAGGCCGTGGAACGGCGCACGGCCATCCCGCCCATCCAGCGCCCGCTGCGCGCCACCCTGGGCGACGCCGTGACCCTCCTCGGCTACGACCTGACCAGCGATACGGTGGCGCCGGGCGGCGCGGTGCAGCTTACGCTCTACTGGCAGGCCACGGGGCGCATGGACAAATCATACAAGGTGTTCACGCACCTGCTGGACGCCAACGAGCGCATCGCCGCCCAGCAGGACAACGTGCCCATGAGCGGCCAGCGACCAACCACCGGCTGGGTCAGCGGCGAAATCATCGTGGATCATTATACGCTGGCGGTCAAGCCGGACGCTGCCCCCGGCGACTACGTCCTGGAAATCGGCCTATACGAGGCGATCAGCGGCGAGCGCCTGCCCGTGCGCGACGCCGCCGGCCAGCCCCTGGGCGACCGCCTCCTGCTAGGGCAGGTTAAGGTAGCGAGGTAGACGAGGTATGAGGAACGAGGGACGAGGCATGAAGCATGAGGTTAATATTACTCTGGAGGTGCAGGCGGCGCTGGCGGCGGGGCGGCCGGTGGTGGCGCTGGAGTCCACGGTCATCGCCCACGGGCTGCCCTACCCGCAGAACCGGGAGGTGGCTCTGGCCATGGAAGCCATCATCCGGGAGGAGGGGGCGGTGCCGGCCACCATCGCCGTGCTTTTCGGGGCGCTGCACGTGGGGCTGACGGCCGCGGAGATCGAGCACCTGGCCTCAGCGGAAAACGTGCGCAAGCTCAGCCGCCGCGACATCGCCGCCTGCCTGGCCCAGCGCCTGGACGGAGCCACCACGGTGGCGGCGACCATGCTCATCGCCCACCGGGCAGGCATCCGCGTCTTCGCCACCGGCGGCATCGGCGGGGTGCATAGGTTAGTAATCAGGGAATCAGGCAATCAGGAAATCAGGGGAAACGGAACACGTAACACGCAACACGTGGCCGACATTTCCGCCGATCTGCCGGAGCTGGCGCGCACGCCGGTCTGCGTGGTCTGCAGCGGGGCCAAGGCCATCCTGGACCTGCCGGCGACGCTGGAGTGGCTGGAGACCTGGGGCGTGCCGGTGCTGGGCTACCAGACAGACGAGTTTCCGGCCTTCTACTCCCGCGCCAGCGGCCTGCCCGTGTCGGCGCGCGTGGAATCGCCCGCCGAGGCCGCAGCGGTGGCGCGGGCCCACTGGGCGCTGGGCGGGGGCGGCCTGCTGCTGGCCGTGCCCGTCCCCGCCGCAGACAAACTGCCATCAGAGGCCGTGGAGCAGGCCATCGCCCAGGCCCTGGCCGAGGCCGACCGCCAGGGCATCAGCGGGCCGGCGGTGACGCCCTTCCTGCTGCGGCGGGTGGTTGAATTGACGGGTGGAGCGTCGCTACGGGCCAACGTGGCGCTGCTCCAGAACAACGCCGCCGTGGCCGCGCGCCTGGCCGTGGCGCTGGCGGAGAGCAGTCCGTAGAGGCAGATGGCAATTTGACAGCCACGCTGCCCAGGGGTATAATGAGCCTGCTGAGCTCACCACAGAGAACGCCGAGAGCTTGGGGCATCAAGGAGTGCAAGTGGAGTACCTTCCAACCACCAAGACACCAAGACACGAAGAGCGGGGCGTCATTGACCGTATCGAGGGCGAACAGGCGGTCATCGTCTTGGAGGATGGGCAGCGCCTGCTCTGGCCAGCCGGTGAGCTGCCGGACGGCGCGGCGGAGGGCGCGGCGATAGTGCTGACGCTGGCTCTGGCTACAGACGCCGAGACCCAGCGCCGCCGCGAGCAGGTGGCAGCCCTGCAAGAGCGATTGTTGGGACGCTGATGGCCGCGGATGCTGACCCTTGCGAAGGTTTCGAAACCTTCGCAAGGATTTGCGAATCGTGTTCGTCCGCGTTTATCCGCGTCCACCTTAAGGTAAGCTGTGGAGTTGATGGAGAAACCAGCAGAAAGAAATGCCAGCCGCCGGCTGCCGTGGGTGCTGCTTGTCCTGGCGGCTGGGCTATGCCTGGGGCTGTGCCTGGTGGTCGGCGTGCTGCCGGTGGCCGGGTTCGAGCTCTGGGCGCGCGAGCGCGTCTACCCCGGCGTGCGGGTGGGCGACGTGCCGCTGGGGGGCCTGAGCCGCCCGGAGAGCCAGGCAGCCCTGGCGGAAGCGCTGGGCCGCCGTCAGGGAGAGAACGTTACGCTGCGCTACGGCGAGCGCACCTGGCGCACCACCTGGGCCGACCTGGGGCTCAGCTACGATACGGAGCGCCTCCTGGCCGCCGCCTGGGCCGTGGGCCGGGAGGGCGACCTGCGCCAGCGGCTCGGCGAGCAGTGGGGGGCGCTGCGGCGCGGCCACGTCGTGCCCCTGGCTGTGGGCACGGACCGCGTGCGCGGCCTCGCCACCCTCAACGGCATCGCCCGCGATGTGGATCGCCCGGCGGTGAACGCCGAGCTGGTCATCGCCGGGGCGAGCATGCGCGCCACGCCCAGCCAGATCGGCCAGCAGGTGGACGTAGCGGCGACCCTGGATCGCCTGGGCGAGGCGCTGCTCGGCGGCGACTCCGAGGTGGCGCTGATCGTCAAGGACGTGCCGCCGGCCATAGACGACGTCGGCATCGTTGAAGCCAGGAATAGCGTGGCGCGCTTGCTGCAGGGCCCGGTGACCGTCAAGTTCACGGAGCGTACCTGGACTTATAGTCGCTCGCTGGTGCTCAAGACCACGGAGCACGCCTGGACGCTGACGCCGGAGCAGATCGGGGCGATGATCGGCTTCGCCCAGGTCAAGGCGGCGGACGGGCGCATCGTGCTCCAGGCGCAGTTGGGCGAGCAGCCGGTGGCGGCCTTCGTCCAGGATATTGCCAAGAAGATTGACCAGCCGGCCCGCGATGCTCGCTTCCAGCACCAGGCCAGCGGCGCTCTGCTGCCCACGGTGCAGAGCCAGGAGGGTCGCCGCGTGGACGTGGCCGAGGCGGTCAAGGCCATCGTCGCCGCGGCGAACAGCGAGCAGCGCACCATCGCCCTGCCGGTCAAGCTGCAGAAGCCGGCTGTGGCCATGGAAGACATGGCGCAGATGGGCATCAAAGAGCTAGTGGGCCAGGGCGTGAGCTACTTCACCGGCTCAAGCAGCAACCGGGCCTTCAACATCCGCCTGGGGGCGCAGCGACTGAGCGGCGCCGTCATCCCGCCGGGGGCGGTGGCCTCGTTTAACGCGATTGTGGGGCCGGTGAGCGCCGAGACCGGCTACCAGGAAGGCTACGCCATTCGCGGCGACTACACGATCAAGGACGTGGGCGGCGGCATCTGCCAGGTAGCCACCACGGCCTTTCGCGCCGCCTTCTGGGCCGGGCTGGAGATCGTGGAGCGGCACCCGCACAGCTATCGCCTGTCCTACTACGAGCTGGGTGGGCAGCCGCTGGGCCTGGACGCCACGGTGTACGAGCCGACCGTAGACCTGAAGTTTCGCAACAACACCAGCGCCTACCTGCTGATCCAGACCAGCGTGGACACGGAGAAGAACCTGCTCATCGTCTCTATCTACGGTACCAAGCCAGGGTGGCAGGTGAGGCTGGACGGCCCGCGGCAGGAGAACGTCGTGCCGCACGGCCCGCCCCTGCCGGACGATACGGACTCGCAGTTGGCGGCGGGGGTGCGCCGGCTGGTTCAGCCCGGGGTGGACGGCATGGACGTGACGATTGTGCGCACGATTACCCAGGGCGGGCGGGTGCTGCGCAGTGACACCTTTTTCACGCGCTACAAAGCCACGCGCGAGCAGTGGGTGGTGGGGACGAAGCAGTGAAACGTGAGGCGTGAGGCGTGAAACGTGAAACGTGAGGCGTGAAGTTAGAATCACGTTTCACGTTTTACGTTTCACGCCTCACGCCTCTCGCCCCGCCCAGAACGCCTTGACGTTCAGGTCGCGATACTTGGGCGGCACGCGCTGCTCAATGACCGACAGCCAGACCTCTGGGGCAACGTCCAGGTGCCGGGAGAGTGCCCCTAGGAGCACCGTGTTGGCCAGGCGCGGGTTGCCTAGAGATTCGGCGAGGGCCAGGCCGTCCACAAAGGTTACTTTGTCTGTGGCCCGGCGCAGCGCCGCTGCAATCTCGTCCTCCGGCGGGGG
>Ga0194127_10008221_pt1 | contig 11254 bp, 10 predicted proteins | sample TA2KigC100mmetaG_FD_148624 | JGI IMG/M metagenome (GOLD analysis project Ga0194127, IMG submission 148624) | Freshwater microbial communities from Lake Tanganyika, Tanzania - TA2015036 Kigoma Deep Cast 100m | ecosystem: Environmental > Aquatic > Freshwater > Lake | place: Tanzania: Lake...
GAATCGTCGAACAACCTCACCTTCGCCGATGTCGCCGGCTGCGAGGAGGCCAAGGAAGAGGTCTCCGAGCTGGTGGACTTCCTGCGCGATCCCACCAAGTTCCAGAAGCTGGGCGGGCGCATCCCGCGAGGCGTGCTGATGGTGGGCAACCCGGGCACCGGCAAGACGCTGCTCGCGCGCGCCATCGCCGGCGAGGCCAAGGTGCCGTTCTACTCCATTTCCGGTTCCGATTTCGTCGAGATGTTCGTCGGCGTCGGAGCGGCGCGCGTGCGCGACATGTTCGAGCAGGCCAAGAAGCACGCGCCCTGCATCGTGTTCATCGACGAAATCGACGCTGTCGGCCGCCAGCGCGGCGCCGGCCTGGGCGGCGGCAACGACGAGCGCGAGCAGACGCTGAACCAGTTGCTGGTGGAGATGGACGGCTTCGAGGGCACCATGGGCGTGATCGTCATCGCCGCCACCAACCGCCCTGACGTGCTCGACCCGGCGCTGCTGCGGCCCGGGCGCTTCGACCGCCAGGTGGTGGTGCCGCTGCCGGACATCCGCGGCCGCGAGGAGATCCTCAAGGTGCATATGAGGAAAGTGCCGATATCACCCGACGTGAAGGCCGACATCATCGCGCGCGGCACGCCGGGCTTCTCCGGCGCGGACCTGGCCAACCTGGTCAACGAGGCGGCCCTGTTCGCCGCGCGCCGCAACAAGCGCCTGGTGGAGATGGACGAGTTCGAGCACGCCAAGGACAAGGTCATGATGGGCGCCGAGCGTCGCTCCATGGTGATGTCGGAGGACGAGCCCCGCCGCTCCATGGTGATGTCGGAGGACGAGCGCCGCACCACCGCGTACCACGAGTCCGGCCACGCCGTGGTCGGCAAGCTGGTGCCCAAGGCCGATCCGGTGCACAAGGTCACCATCATCCCGCGCGGGCGCGCGCTGGGCGTGACCTTCTTCCTGCCCGAGCGCGACCGCTACGGCTACAGCAAGGAGCAGATGCTGTCGTTCATGGCGGTGTCCTTCGGCGGCCGCATCGCCGAAGAGGTCTTTCTCGAGCAGCAGACCACGGGCGCGCGCCAGGACTTCGAGCACGCAACCAACCTGGCGCGCGACATGGTGATGCACTACGGCATGACCGACTCGCTGGGGCCGATGGTCTACGGCGAGAACGAAGGCGAGGTGTTCCTCGGCCGCTCGGTGACGACGCACAAGAACGTTTCCGAGGCCACGATGCAGAAGGTGGAGGAGGAAATCCGCCGCCTGGTGGACAGCCAGTACGCGGCGGCGCGCAAGATCATCGAGGAGAACCGCGACAAGGTCGAGGCGATGGCCCAGGCGCTGCTCGAGATGGAGACGCTGGACGCGGACCAGGTGAACGACATCATGGCCGGCAAGCCGCCGCGGCCGCCGAAGTCGAGTTCATCCTCCGGCGGCGGCGATGCGCCCAAGCCCGCGAGCGACGGCACGGCCGCGGCCACGGGCACCAGCGCCGCGACGGCCTGACGGGCGAGCCTTGCGCCTGCGCTGTGGCCGGTACGCGCTGGCGCAGGATCCAGTGCTGCTGATGGGCGTGCTCAACGTCACGCCCGATTCCTTTTCCGACGGCGGCCGGTTCATGGACCGCGCAGCAGCCATCGCCCACGCGCGCCGGCTGGCCGCCGAGGGCGCGGACCTGCTGGACATCGGCGGCGAATCCTCCCGGCCGGGCGCGGCGCCGGTCGGCGAGGACGAGGAACTCGGCCGCATTCTTCCGGTCCTCCAAGCGCTGCGGGATCTGCCGATCCCGCTGTCGGTGGACACCCGCCGCCCGAGGATCATGCGCGAAGCGCTGGCTGCCGGCGCCTCCATGATCAACGACATCGAGGCGCTGGAGGCGCCAGGCGCCCTGGAGGCGGTGGCGGCCTCTTCCTGCGGTGTTTGCCTGATGCACAAGAAGGGCGACCCGGCGACGATGCAGCACGACCCGGCCTACGCCGACGTCGTCGCCGAGGTCAAGGCCTACCTGGCTGCCCGCATCGCCGCCTGCGAGGCCGCCGGCATCGCCCGCGAGCGCATCGTCGCCGATCCGGGCTTCGGCTTTGGCAAGACCGAGGCGCACAATCTGGAACTGCTGCGCCGGCTGGCGGAGTTCGCGGAACTGGGCGTGCCTGTGGCCTCGGGCTGGTCGCGCAAGTCCACGCTGGGCGCGATCACCGGCCGCCCCGCCGGAGAACGACTCGCGGCCAGCGTGGCGGCCGCTTTGCTGTCGGCGCAGGCCGGGGCGACAATACTGCGTGTGCACGACGTGAAGGAGACGCGCGATGCGCTGGCCGTCTGGCTGGCGCTGCGCGACGGCACCGCATGAGCAGGAGGCATTTCGGCACCGATGGCCTGAGGGGCACCGTGGGCGCGGCGCCCATGACGCCCGAGTTCGTGCTGCGCCTGGGTTACGCGGCGGGCCGGGTGCTGGCGGCGCGCGGGGCGAGGGCCGGCGAGCGACCGGCGGTGCTCATTGGCAAGGACACGCGCATCTCGGGCTACATGATCGAGGCGGCGCTGGAGGCCGGGTTCTCCGCGGCCGGCGTGGACGTACTGCTGTGCGGCCCGCTGCCCACGCCCGGGGTCGCCTACCTGACGCGCGCGCTGCGGCTCTCGGCCGGCGTCGTGATCAGCGCCTCGCACAATCCCCATGCCGACAACGGCATCAAGTTGTTCTCCGGCGACGGCTACAAGCTGCCCGACGCGGTGCAGGCGCAGATCGAGGCGCGGCTGGAGCAGCCCATGGGCTGCAATCCCTCCGCGAAGCTGGGCCGGGCGCGGCGCGTGGACGACGCCCAGGGCCGCTACATCGAATTCTGCAAATCGACCTTCCCCAACGAACTGGATCTGAAGGGCATGCGCGTGGTGGTGGACTGCGCGCACGGCGCCGCCTACGACGTCGCGCCGCAGGTGTTCCATGAACTGGGCGCCGAGGTTGCCGCCATCGGCGTCGCGCCCGACGGCTACAACATCAACCACATGTTCGGCGCCACGGCGCCGCAGAACCTGGTGGTGGAAGTGAAGCGGCAGAAGGCGCAACTGGGCATCGCGCTGGACGGCGACGCCGACCGGGTGCTGATGGTGGACGGCAACGGGACCGTCTACGACGGCGACCAGTTGCTCTACGCCATCGCCAGCCATCGGATGAGAGGCGGCGCCGGGCGGGCGAAGCTGGCCGGCGTGGCCGGGACCTTGATGACCAATCTTGCCCTGGAGAAGGCCTTTGCGCGCATGAAGCTGCCGTTCGCGCGCGCAGCCGTCGGCGACCGCTACGTGCTGGAGTTGCTGCTCAAGAAGGGCTGGCTGCTGGGCGGGGAGAATTCCGGCCACATCCTGAGCCTGGACAAACACACCACCGGCGATGGCATCATCTCGGCGCTGCAGGTGCTGACGGCGACGCGGCAGTCGCGCAAGTCGCTGGCGCAACTCACCGCGGACCTGGTGATGTACCCGCAGGTGTTGCTCAACGTGACCGTGCCCAAGGGCTTCGACTGGAAGAAGAGCAAGGCGATCGCGCAGGCGCAGGCGGAGGCGCAGGAGGCCCTGAACGGCAAGGGCAGGGTCCTGCTGCGGCCCTCCGGCACCGAGCCGGTGCTGCGGGTGATGGTGGAGGGGGAGCCCCGCAAGGCCATTGAATCGGCGGCCAAAGCCATCGCCGAGGTGGTCCGGCGGGAGACGGCGGCGTAGCGCTGGAGCGGATCAAATGTGCACGATCGTGCACATTTGGCCGGAGCAGGCGCGCTGCTAGAATCGCGCCCCCTTGGAAGGCGCCACCCACAAAACCCAGCCCAGCGCGCGGGCAACCGCCGCCGGCCTGGACGGCGCCCGCATCACCCGACCTTCGTCGCTCGCCTGCTGCGCCGCAAAACCGGGTAAAATCAAGCATTTCTGCGACCCGCAGCCTGGATCCAGCGTCGATGCGCACACGGCTCGTTGCCGGCAACTGGAAAATGCACGCCAGCAAGGCTGCCAACCGCGCGTTGCTGGAAGCGGTGGCAGCCGGCGCGGCAACGGTGGTTGGCGCGGAATGCGCGGTTTGCGTGCCATTCCCGTATCTGGCGCAGGCGGCCGGGCTGCTGCAGGGAACGAAGGTGGCCCTGGGCGCGCAGAACGCCAGCGAGCATGCGCAGGGCGCTTTCACCGGAGAGGTTTCGGCGGCGATGCTGGCGGAGTTCGACTGCCGCTACGTGCTGGTCGGGCACTCCGAGCGGCGCCAGCTCTACGGCGAGGGCGACGCGCAAATCTCGGGAAAGTTCTCCGCGGTGCTCGCCGCCGGCATGACGCCGGTGCTTTGCGTCGGCGAGACGCTCGAAGAGCGCGAGGCGGGGCGAACGCAGGCGACGGTTGCGTCGGCGAGACGCTCGAAGAGCGCGAGGCGGGGCGTACGCAGGCGACGGTGGCACGGCAGCTGGAGGCGGTGCTGGCGCGCTCGGGCAGGGCGGCGTTTGCGACCGCGGTGGTGGCCTACGAGCCGGTCTGGGCGATCGGCTCCGGGCGCACGGCGAGCCCGGCGCAGGCGCAGGCGGTGCACGCTTTCCTGCGGCAGCGGCTGCTGCCGGAAACGCGCATCCTCTACGGCGGCAGCGTCAAGCCGGGCAACTCGGAGGCGCTGTTCTCGCAGCGGGATGTGGACGGCGGATTGATCGGTGGCGCGGCGCTGGTGGCGGCGGATTTCCTCGCCATCCTGGCAGCGGCGGCGCAGCGAAAGGAATGAAAGCATGGAACTCTGGACCAACATTGCGATAGTGGTGCACGTGCTGATCGCGCTGGCGATCATAGGACTGGTGCTGCTCCAGCACGGCAAGGGCGCGGACATGGGCTCGGGCTTCGGCAGCGGGTCCTCGGGGAGCCTGTTCGGCGCCACCGGTTCGGCGAATTTCCTGTCGCGGATGACCGCCGTCCTGGCGACGCTGTTCTTCCTCACCAGCCTGGGCCTCGCCTACCTCGCGACCAACAAGCCGCGCGCCGGCGGCGGCGTGCTGGACGCAGTGAAGTCCGCGCCCGCCGGCGCGTCGGCGACCCCCGCGGCGCAGCCGGCGAAGGACGGCGCCAAGCCCGCGGCCGAGCTGCCGGAGGTTCCCGGCGCGCCGAAGGCGCCCGATGCCGGGAAAGTGGGCGGTGCGAAGGGCAAGGAAGTGCCGAATTGAAGGATAATCCGAGCGCCCTCGATGTCCGTCTGTGCGGGAACGGATGAGCAGCCTGCCCACGTGGTGAAATTGGTAGACACGCCAGCTTGAGGGGCTGGTGGCCTAAACAGCCGTAGCAGTTCGAGTCTGCTCGTGGGCACCAAATTTTTTCTGGACCGGGATTGGCAGTGAAACGCAGCGCAACCTGACGCGAATGCTGGCCGAGTACCTTCCGATACTGCTGTTCATCCTCGTCGGCCTTGCCGTGGGGGTCGCGCCCGTGGTGCTGGGTTCGGTGCTGGGGCCGCAGCGGCCGGACCCCGAGGGGCCGCACCGCCCGGACCCCGAGAAGCTCTCGCCCTACGAGTGCGGCTTCGAGGCTTTCGAGGATGCGCGCATGAAGTTCGACGTGCGCTACTACCTGGTCGCGATCCTGTTCATCCTGTTCGATCTCGAGATCGCGTTCCTGTTCCCCTGGGCGGTGGTGCTGAACGAAATTGGTTTCGCCGGGTTCCTCTCGATGATGCTGTTCCTCGTCATCCTAGTGGTCGGCTTTGTCTACGAATGGAAGAAGGGGGCTCTGGAATGGGAATAGAAGGCCTTCTGCAGCAGGGCTTCGCCACCACACAGCTCGACAAGCTGATCAACTGGACCCGTACCGGGTCGCTGTGGCCGATGACCTTCGGCCTCGCCTGCTGCGCGGTGGAGATGATGCACGCCGGCGCCGCGCGCTACGACCTCGACCGCTTCGGCATCGTGTTCCGCCCCAGCCCGCGCCAGTCCGACGTCATGATCGTGGCCGGCACGCTGTGCAACAAGATGGCGCCGGCGCTGCGCAAGGTCTACGATCAGATGGCCGAGCCGCGCTGGGTGATCTCGATGGGCTCCTGCGCCAACGGCGGCGGCTACTACCACTACTCCTATTCCGTGGTGCGCGGCTGCGACCGCATCGTGCCGGTGGACGTCTACGTCCCCGGCTGCCCGCCGACGGCGGAGGCGCTGCTCTACGGCATCGTTCAACTGCAGAACAAGATCAAGCGCACCAACACCATTGCTCGATGAAGCCGAGCCCGGAAAGCGCCATAGCCCGATGAGCCCGAAGCTGCACAGGCTGCTGGATGCGCTTGCGCGCGAAGGCTTCGCACCGGTTCAGCGCCTGGGAGAGATCACGCTCGAGGTCCCGGCGGCGCAGTCCCGGGCCGCGGCCCTCAAGCTGCGTGATCACCCCGAGCTGCGTTTCGAGCAACTGATCGATCTTTGCGGCATGGACTACGACACCTATGGCGACCGGCCCAGGCAAGGCCGGCGCTTCGCCTCGGTGGTGCACCTGCTCTCGGTGACGCACAACTGGCGCCTGCGCCTGCGCGCCTTCTGCGACGACGATGCCTTCCCGATCATGCCGTCGCTGATCGAGGTCTGGCCCGCGGCGGCCTGGTTCGAGCGCGAGGCCTTCGACCTTTTCGGCATCCTGTTCGACGGCCATCCGGACCTGCGCCGCATCCTCACCGACTACGGCTTCATCGGCCACCCGTTCCGCAAGGACTTCCCGGTCAGCGGCACCGTCGAGATGCGCTACGACCCGGAGCAGAAGCGCGTGATCTACCAGCCGGTGTCGATCGAGCCGCGGGAGATCACGCCGCGGATCGTCCGCGAGGAGCGCTACGCCGAGCGCAGGGACTAAGGCGATGGCGCAGATCCGCAACTACACGCTGAACTTCGGCCCGCAGCACCCGGCTGCGCACGGCGTGCTGCGGCTGGTGCTGGAACTGGACGGCGAGGTGATCCAGCGCGCCGACCCGCACATCGGCCTGCTGCACCGGGCCACCGAGAAGCTGGCCGAATCGCGCACCTTCATCCAGTCGCTGCCCTACATGGACCGGCTGGACTACGTCTCGATGATGTGCAACGAGCACGCCTACGTGATGGCGATCGAGAAGCTGGCCGGCATCCAGGTCCCGGAGCGGGCGCAGTACATCCGCGTGATGTTCGACGAGATCACGCGGATCCTCAACCACCTGCTGTGGCTGGGCGCCCACGGGCTGGACATCGGCGCCATGACCATCTTCCTGTATTGCTTCCGGGAGCGCGAGGACCTGATGGACTGCTACGAGGCGGTGTCGGGCGCGCGCATGCACGCGGCCTACTACCGGCCCGGCGGCGTCTACCGCGACCTGCCGGACTCGATGCCGCAGTACCGGGCGCAGGTGTCTCGCAACGCCGCCACCATGGCGCAAATGAACGCGAACCGGCAGGGTTCGCTGCTCGACTTCATCGACGACTTCACCCGGCGCTTTCCCAAGTGCGTGGACGACTACGAGACCCTGTTGACGGATAACCGGATCTGGAAGCAGCGTACCGTGGGCATCGGCGTGGTGAGCCCGGAGCGCGCGCTGGCGCTGGGCTTCACCGGGCCGATGCTGCGCGGCTCGGGGCTGGCCTGGGACCTGCGCAAGAAGCAGCCCTACGAGGTCTACGGCAAGCTGGAGTTCGACATCCCGGTGGGCGTCAACGGCGATTGCTACGACCGCTACCTGGTGCGGATCGAGGAAATGCGCCAGTCCAGTCGCATCATCAAGCAGTGCGTGGACTGGCTGCGCGCCAACCCGGGCCCGGTGATCGTGGAGAACCACAAGGTGGCGCCGCCCTCGCGCGGGGAGATGAAGTTGAAGATGGAGGAACTGATCCACCACTTCAAGCTGTTCACCGAAGGCATGCACGTTCCCGAGGGCGAGGCCTACGCCGCGGTGGAGCATCCGAAGGGCGAGTTCGGCATCTACCTCATCTCCGACGGCGCCAACAAGCCCTACCGGCTCAAGATCCGTGCGCCGGGCTTCCCCCACCTTGCGGCAATGGACGAGATGTCCCGCGGCCACATGATCGCGGACGCGGTGGCCATCATCGGCACCATGGACATCGTGTTCGGGGAAATTGACAGGTAGGCGCCCATGCCCATGCTCAGCGCCGAATCGTTGAAGAAAATCGACCGCGAGGTCGCCAAGTACCCGCCGGACCAGAAGCAGTCGGCGGTGATGGCGGCGCTGGTGATCGCGCAGGACGAGAAGGGCTGGCTTGCCACCGAGACCATGGACGCGGTGGCCGGGATCCTCGGCATGGCACCGGTGGCGGTGTACGAGGTGGCGACCTTCTACAACATGTACAACCTCAAGCCCACGGGGAAGTACAAGCTCACCATCTGCACCTGCCTGCCCTGCGGCCTGCAGGGTTCGCTGGAGGCGGCCGACCACCTGAAGGCGAAGCTGGGCGTGGAGTTCAACCAGACCACCGCCGACGGCCGCTTCACCCTCAAGGAGGGCGAGTGCATGGGGGCCTGCGCCATGTCGCCGGTGATCCTGGTCAACAACAAGGCGATGCACGACTACATGTCCAGGGACAAGATCGACGCGCTGCTGAAGGAGCTCAAGTGAGCCTGTTCGATTACGGCCCGGACGCGATCCTGATGCGGGGGCTCGATGGGGCCAACTGGCGCCTGAAGGACTACCAGGCGCGCGACGGCTATCTGGCCTTGAGGAAGATTCTCCGGGACAAGGTGAAGCCGGAAGACGTGGTCGCCGAGGTGAAGAAGTCCGGCCTGCGCGGTCGCGGCGGGGCCGGTTTCCCCACCGGCCTGAAGTGGTCATTCATGCCGCGGCAATTTCCCGGCGCCAAGTACGTGGTCTGCAATTCCGATGAGGGAGAGCCCGGCACCTGCAAGGACCGCGACCTGCTCCGCTACAACCCGCACGCGGTGATCGAAGGCATGATCATCGCCGGCTATGCCATGGGCGCGACCGCCGGCTACAACTACATCCACGGCGAGATCTGGCTTGTCTACGAGCAGTACGAGGAAGCGCTGCGCGAGGCGTACGCGGCCGGCTACCTGGGCAAGAACATTCTCGGTTCCGATTTCAGCTTCGAGATGTACGCCCATCCCGGCTACGGCGCCTACATCTGCGGCGAGGAAACCGCGCTGCTGGAGTCGCTCGAGGGCAAGAGGGGCCAGCCGCGCTTCAAGCCGCCGTTCCCGGCCAGCTACGGCCTGTACGGCAAGCCGACCACGATCAACAACACCGAGACCTTCGCCGCGGCGCCCTGGATCATGCGCAACGGCGGCGAGGCGTTCCTCGCCCTGGGCAGGCCCAACAACGGCGGCACCAAGCTGTTCTCCGTGACCGGCCATGTGGCGCGGCCCGGCAACTACGAGGTGCGGCTGGGAACGCCGTTCGCCGCCCTGCTGGAGATGGCCGGGGGCATGCGCGGTGCAAGCAAGCTGAAAGCGGTGATTCCCGGCGGCTCATCCATGCCGGTGCTGCCGGCCGAGGTGATGATGAAGACCGACATGGACTACGACTCCATCGCCAAGGCGGGCTCAATGCTGGGCTCGGGCGCGGTGATCGTGATGGACCAGACCACCTGCATGGTGCGGGCGCTGGAGCGCCTGTCCTATTTCTACTACGAGGAGTCCTGCGGCCAGTGCACGCCCTGCCGCGAGGGCACCGGGTGGCTCTACCGCGTGGTGCACCGGATCGAGACCGGACAGGGGCGGATGGAGGACTTGGCGCTGCTGGACAGCGTCGCCGACAACATCGCCGGCAGCACCATCTGCGCGCTGGGCGATGCCGCGGCGCTGCCGGTCAAGAGCTTCCTCAAGCACTTCCGCCACGAGTTTATCCACCATGTCGAGCACAAGCGCTGCCTGCCGGGCATGATGGAGCCCAAGTGGGGCAGGGCGGGCGCGCATGCGCCCGCATCCTCGTCACGGCTGGAAAAGGCGGCCTGATGCCGAAGCTCGAGATCGACGGCCGGGAAGTCGAGGTGCAGCACGGCTCGACCGTGATGGAGGCGGCGACGAAGCTCGGCATCTACGTGCCGCACTTCTGCTACCACAGGAAGCTCTCGATCGCGGCCAACTGCCGCATGTGCCTGGTGGAGGTGGAGAAGGCGCCCAAGCCGCTGCCCGCCTGCGCCACCCCCGTCACCGACGGCATGAAGGTGAAGACGAACTCGGCAGTCGCCAAGACTGCGCAGAACTCGGTGATGGAGTTCCTGCTCATCAACCATCCGCTCGACTGCCCGATCTGCGACCAGGGCGGCGAATGCCAGCTGCAGGACCTGGCGGTGGGCTACGGCGGCTCGTCCTCGCGCTACGCCGAGGACAAGCGCTTCGTCATGGCCAAGGACATCGGCCCGCTGGTGGCGGCCGAGGAAATGAGCCGCTGCATCCAGTGCACGCGCTGCGTGCGCTTCGGCCAGGAAGTGGCCGGGGTGATGGAGCTGGGGATGATCGGCCGCGGCGAGCATGCCGAGATCGTCGCCTTCGTCGGCAAGTCGGTGGACTCCGAGCTCTCGGGCAACATCATCGACCTGTGCCCGGTTGGCGCGCTGACCTCGAAGCCCTTCCGCTACAGCGCGCGGACCTGGGAACTGTCGCGGCGCAAGTCGGTGTCGCCGCACGACGGCCTGGGCTCCAATCTGGTGGTGCAGGTGAAGCAGGACCGCGTCATGCGCGTGCTGCCGCTGGAGAACGAGGCCGTGAACGAGTGCTGGCTGTCGGACAAGGACCGCTTTTCCTACGAGGGCCTGAACTCCGGCGAGCGGCTGACGGTGCCGATGATCAGGCAGGACGGCCAGTGGCGCGAGGCCGAATGGCAGGAGGCGCTGGGGTTTGCGGCGCGGGGCCTGAAGGCCTTCGGCGTGCTGGCCTCGCCGCACGCGACGCTGGAGGAACTGTTCCTCGCCGGAAGGCTGGGCGCCGCCCCCGGCAATGCCGCGGATTTCCGCCTGCGCCACAGCGACTTCTCCGCCGACGGCCGGCGAGCGGGCATCCCCTGGCTGGGAATGGCGCTGGCCGAGCTGGGCAAGCTCGACCGCGTGCTGGTGGTGGGTTCGTTCCTGCGCAAGGACCATCCGCTGCTCGCGCACCGCCTGCGCCAGGCGGCAAAGCGCGGCACCGAGGTCCATGTGCTGCATGCGGTGGATGACGACTGGCTGCTGCCGGTGCGCTCGAAGAAGATCGTGCCGCCGTCGCAGCTGCTCTCGGCGCTGCCCGGGTTCGCCGGGGCGCTCGGGGGCGCGGGGAACGGTGCCATCCTGCTCGGCAATTTCGCGCAGCATCATCCGCA
>Ga0194127_10008222_pt1 | contig 11252 bp, 10 predicted proteins | sample TA2KigC100mmetaG_FD_148624 | JGI IMG/M metagenome (GOLD analysis project Ga0194127, IMG submission 148624) | Freshwater microbial communities from Lake Tanganyika, Tanzania - TA2015036 Kigoma Deep Cast 100m | ecosystem: Environmental > Aquatic > Freshwater > Lake | place: Tanzania: Lake...
TTTTCGGACATGCTGCGGGATCTGTAGGGATGGCCAAGCTGAGCAAGCGGCAGCTCCGCGATCTGATCGCGGCGTCCATCTCCGGAAGCGGTTGGGGGCTTCTCTATCTCTCGGGCGCGAACGAGCATCCGTTCCGGCTCCTGGTGTATCGGGAAGGCGAGAGCTACCCCGTGAAGATGTACGTCTGGAACATCTCTCACGGCGGCGGCGCCAGGCGACCCGCGGACGAGTACCGGATCCAGATCACGGGTGTCGATCAGTTCGAGCCCGAGGCCGGTAGCGACCGGGCTCGCACGCTGATCCTCGGGTACTGGGACGATCACGAGGTGTTCGCTGGCTTCGACGTTCGGAAGCACGTGGGACACCTTGGGTTCTCGCCTTCCATGCAGATCCGCCAGCACTACTTGGTGGACGCCCTTGCGAACGGGTTCGCGTTCTGTCCCAAGGACAACGGCGAGGTTGCGGTGGCGTTCCGGCCGGACCTCATGGGCGACTACATCCGCGATTGGACCGCGCTACACGACCTCGGAGCGACACCGGACATCCTTCCAGTAGTGACCGGAGCGGTTCAGACGACCGTTGCGGGCGGAGTGCCGGACCTCGCTGGCATGCCTGCGCAGAGACAGACGGCCGTGAGGATGGTCACGGAGAAGGTGAGGGACGCGGGGTTTCGGAAGCGAGTGATCGCAGCCTACGAGCACCGATGCGCCTTCTGCGGGGTCCAGATGGACCTGATCGACGCTGCGCACATCGTTCCCGTCGGCCATCCGCAGAGCACCGACGAGACAACGAATGGTGTCTCGCTCTGCGCGCTTCACCACCGCGCCTTCGACAAGTCGCTGGTCACGTTCGACCACCGCTGGCGCATCCGTGTCAGCAACCGCGAGGTGAATCGCCTCCGGCAGGCTGGCCACGACGGTGGCCTCCCCGAGTTCCGCACCGGGCTGCGCGACGTGATCGTCCTGCCGGCGGATCCGATGCTTCGTCCGCGGGCGGACTACTTGAACCTCGCGAACACGCACCGCGGCTGGTAGGTGCTGGCACGCGCGGCGGGTGGGGCCTGGGTCCGCCCAACCCCGGGTTCGGCTGGTCCTGCTTGCGGACCACGCGGCCGAACAGGTAGACCGGCCGCTCCCGGCTGCGGTACGGCTGGTGTCGGCTCCACGCGAGGTCGCCCGGACCGCGTCAGTAGGTCCGGGCGGGGTGTCGGTCCGGGCGGGGTGTCGGTCCGGGCGGGGTTTGACCTGCACGGGCCCGAAGGCTACCCTTCGCATCAACTTGGCAAGGGACGCGCCTTTGGAGACGCTCGCAGCCCGCTTCGGTCACGTGCTGGAGATGATCGGCAACACGCCGATCGTGCCCGTCCGCCGCATGAACCCGAACCCGCGGGTCGAGGTGTGGGCGAAGGTCGAGGGGTTCAACCCGGGCGGATCGGTCAAGGACCGGATCGCGCTCTCCATGATCGAGGAGGCGGAGAAGGCGGGCGCGCTGAAGCCCGGCATGAGGATCCTGGAGGCGACCTCGGGCAACACGGGCATCGGGCTCGCCCTGGTGTCCGCGGTCCCCGGGTACACGCTCTGCCTGACCATGTCGGACGCGGTGTCGGTGGAGCGGCGCACGATCCTGGCCGCGTACGGGGCCGGGTTCATCCTGACCGAGGGCCGGCTCGGGACGGACGGCGCCATCGAGCGCGCGTACGACCTCGCGGACAAGCACGCCGACCGGTACTTCCTGACCGACCAGTACAACAACCCCGCGAATCCGCTGGCGCACTACAACGGGACCGCGCCGGAGATCTGGGCACAGACGCAGGGGCGCGTCACGCACTTCGTGTCCGCGATGGGCACCACCGGGACCGTGGTCGGGTGCTCGCGGCGGCTCAAGGAATTCAACCCCGCGATCCGGGTCGTGGCGGTGGAGCCGTTCCTCGGCCACAAGATCCAGGGCCTGAAGAGCCTGAAGGAGGCCTACGTTCCGGGCATCTTCGACAAGCGCCTGATCGACGAGAAGGTGAACGTGCCGGACGAGGAGGCGTACGCGACCAGCCGGCGCGCGGCCAGGGAGGAGGGCCTCCTGGTCGGGATGTCCTCGGGCGCGGCCCTGCGCGCGGCGCTCGACCTCGCGGGCCGGCTCGAGGAGGGGGTGATCGTGGTGATCCTCCCCGACTTCGGCGAGCGGTACCTCTCCACCACCCTGTTCACGCCGGCGGCATGCTGAAACTCTACAACACGGCCTCCCGCCGCAAGGAGCTGTTCCGGCCGATCGCCGAGGGCAAGGTCGGCATCTACACGTGCGGTCCCACGCTGAACGCCCACGTCCACGCGGGCCTGGTGCGCCGCCTGCTGGCCGTGGACGTGTTGAAGCGCGTGCTCCTCCGCGAGGGCTACCAGGTTCGCCACATCGTCAACCTGACGGACGTGGACGACAAGACGATCGCCGAGTCCGCGCGGCGCGGCGTGCGGCTCGATGAGCTGACGGCGGAGCACGCGCAGGCGTTCTTCGAGGACGTGGCCGCGCTCCGGATGGCGCCCGCGGACCAGTACCCGCGCGCGACCGAGCACGTGACGGACATGGTCGACGTGACGCGGCGCCTCGTCGAGGCCGGCTTCGCGTACGAGATGCAGCGGTCCGTCTACTTCGACATCAGCCGGCTCGAGGGCTACGGCCGCCTGTCGGGCATGGACCCGGGCAGGGTGCGGACCGGGGCGACCGTCGATCTCGACTACTACGAGAAGGACGCGGCCCACGACTTCACGCTGGTGCGCCGCTCGGACCTCGCCGAGCTGCGACGCCGCATCACCTGGAGCACCGAGTGGGGCAACGTCCGGCCGGGCTGGCACGTCGAGTGCGCGGCCATGGCGGCGCGCTACCTCGGCCCCGAGTTCGACATCCACACGAGCGGCCAGGACCTCGTGTTCCCGCACAACGAGAACGAGAACGCGATCTGCCAGGCGCTGTCCGGCCGTCCCATGGCGCGGTGGTGGCTCCACGCGGGCCTGCTCCGGCGTGGGGGGCGCAAGATGTCCCGGTCCGCCGGGACCGCGGTCACGCTGCGCGACCTGCTCGCGCGCGGCTACACCGGCAGCCAGGTCCGCTGGTGCCTGCTCGGCGTGCACTACCGCAAGCACATGGAGTTCAACGACGAGACGCTGGACGCGGCCTGCCGCGAGCTGGCGCGCCTCGACGACCTGATCCGCAACCTCCGGCGCTTGAGCCGGGACGGGTGCACCGGGTCATCCCCCGAGGTGGACGCAGCGGTCGAGGAGGCCGACAGAGGCTTCCGGACCGCGCTGCGCGACGATCTGAACGTGCCGCGGGCCAAGGCGCGGCTGTTCGACCTCGCCCGCGTGCTGAACGCGCGGCTGGACGCGGGCGGCGGCCTGACCCGCTGCGACGCCGAGCTGGCGCTCGACTTCCTGTACCGCGCGGACCGCGTGCTCTGCGTGATGGACTTCGCGACCGACCCCGAGCTGGACCGCCGCGTCGACGCGCTCGTCGAGGAGCGGCGCGCCGCCCGCGAGGCCGGCGACTTCGCGCGGGCCGACGCGTTGAGGGCCGAGCTGGCCGTAATGGGCGTCTCGGTCGACGACACGCCGGGCGGCTCCCGCGTTCGCCGCCGCTCCTGACGCCGCGGGTCGGATCCCCTGAGGAATCCCCTCATGATCGGCAGCCGAAGGGAGTCGGGGAGTTGCGTGCGCGGTGGGCGCCGGGCCAGCGGGCCTCACATCTGGCCCGCGGCCCGGCGCGCCCGGTTTGCGGGGATAACTCAGTCGGATCCCGACTTGGCGCCCCCCGATCGGATGCGCTACGCTTCCTCCACCTCTCGCTTTCGGAGCGCACATGCGCCTCGCGCGAATCGTCCTGGGGATCGCGGTGCTGGGAGTGTTCCTGGCCGCCTCGCTGCCCTCGCGGGACGCGGAGGCGAAGTTCGTGGTCGGCGGGTACGCCCGCATCGTCAAGTGCGTGGAGAACTGCCAGGAGGGCTCGCTGTTCACCTTCGGCGGCGAGCTGGGCGGCGGCTTCTCCGCGCTCGGCATCCGCTACGGGTTCAAGGACGACGTGCACCACCTGATCCCCGACCTGAGGTTCTTCTACGACTTCGGCCTGCCGTTCAACCTCGAGGTCACGCCCATGCTGGAGTTCTCGCCCGCGCTCGCCTTCCACCCCGGCGACGCGAAGTCGATCGAGCTGGTCCTGCGCCCCGGGGTGCGCGTCGGCTGGTCCCCGGTGAGCTTCGTCGCGATCTTCGTCGAGCCTATCCTCTGGGACATCTCGGTATGGTCCAAGACATGGGGGAGCGGCTTCAGCCGTACGTCCACCACGGTCGCGCAACGCTACAACTTCGGCTTCGGCGCGCAGTTCAGGTTCTGAGCCGCCCGGTGCTCCTCCCCGCCCCAGCACTGCCGGAAGAAGGCGCAGCAGCGGCAGGCGTCGAGCAGCCCGCGACGCGCCATCACGTCCACAACGCGGAGCCCGGTCTCGCCGGGCACCCGCGCGATCGCGTGGCACGGCGGATCCGGCGACAGGCAGCCGTGCCGGTTGTCGCAGGCGATGCAGACCCTCTCCGCGGGCATCGTTCGGCCTCCAAGGCCCGGAGGAGGATACAGGAACCGCGCCGCGACGGTGGTATGCTCCCGCCGGAGGGGGGCAGCTTGGGCGTGCCGTACGAGACGGTCCACCTGGCGCTCGCGGTGCTCGCCTGGACCAGCGTGATCGCCGCGGGCGGTGCGCTCGGCCTGATCGCGGCCGTGCGGTGGGCCGCGCGCCGGGGCGGCCGCTGGCGCCTGCTCGCCTCGCTCCCCCTCGCCCCGGCGGTCCGCCTGTCCCTGCTCGCGGTCGCCGCCGCGGGCATGATCGCCTCGTCCGCGCTGGTGGCCGGCTTCTCCGCGTCGCCGTTCCTTGCGCCCCTGCCGCCCGCCGGGCTGATCGCGGGCTGGCTGGTGTGGAGGCGCGGGCGCGACCGCCGGCGCGCGGTCCGCGAGGTCCTGGCGCGGTGGCCCGGCCTGATCGGCGCCGAAGCCGTGGTCGCGACGGTCCCCTACGAGCTGCACGACGGACCGGAGCCGCTCGGGATCACGAGCACCGCCTGCATGGTGACGGCCGGCGGTCGCGCGTGGCACGCGGTCCCGGCGCGCGGGCACACGAACCCCGAGCTGAAGTCCGGCGAGCGGGTCGTGGTGCTGTCCCTCGTCGCGCCCGACCGCGTCAAGGTCGCCCGGCTGGATCCCCTGCCCGGCGCCGGGGAGGACGACGGTCCGGGGGGCGAGGCGTCACGTCCACTTGAAGACGCGTAGCGCGACCGCGAACGTCGCGACCGTCCACGCCGCGAGCGCCAGGAAGGGCGCGGCGACCTCGATCGGCCCGGCGCCCTGGTTGACGATCGCCCTCAGCGCGTCGTTCAGCACGGTCAGCGGCAGGACGTGGATGACCGGCTGCATCCAGTCGGGGAAGTGGACCGTGGAGAAGAACACCCCTGACAGCACGAACATCGGGAGCATCGCGAGGTTCATCAGCCCGGACACGGTCTCGGTGCTGCTCGTCCGGGAGGCGGTGACGAGCCCCAGGCCGGCGAACGCCATCGCGCCCGCGAGCGAGACGAGCGCGAGCGCGGGGAGGCTGCCCTGGACCTCCACGTCGAACACGAGCCGGCCGAACAGCACGATGACCGCGACCTCGGTCGCGAGGAAGACGAGCCGCGCGATCACGAACGACAGGAAGTAGTCGCCGCGCCGCATCGGCGTCGCGACCAGCCGCTTCAGCAGCTTGCGCTTCCGCGCCTCGACCATGACCCAGCCGATCCCCCACATGCTGGACGACATGATGTTCATGCCGATCAGCCCGGGCACCAGGAACTCGATGTAGCGCGCGCCGCGCGCGGTCACCGGGTCCGTCTCGACCGCGAGCGGGTCGGCACGGCCCGCAGCCTGCTGGATGGCCGCCTCCGCGCGCATCCTCGCGACCTCGGCGTCCGGGTGGATCGGGTCGTACCGGAAGCGGATCGCCTCGCCGCCGCCGACCTCCAGGACCGCCCTGCCCTCGCGGAAGGCGGCCGCGGCCTCCCCCTCACCGGCCGCGGACACCGCGAACCGCGGGTCGCGGGACAGCACATCGACGCGCTCGGCCTGCCGCGGGCCGGGAGTCACCACGACCGCGGCCGGGCGGGTCGCCCCTTCGCGGAACGCGACCCCGAGCGCCAGCGCGAGCAGCGCCGGGAACCCGAACGTCCAGAACACCGCGGCGGGCTCGCGGTAGAACTCGCGCAGGCGCGCCAGCGTCATCTCCCCGAGCGGGCTCAAGCGTCGTCCCTCAGCGTTCGACCCGTCAGCGACACGAACACGTCCTCGAGCGAGGCCTGGTGGGTCGCGAGCGCGGTCAGCGCGGCGCCGCGGCCCCGCAGGTGGTCGAGCAGCGCCGGCACGGTCCCGTGCACCGTGTCCACGGCCAGGGACCAGCGGTCGCCGGCCCGGCCCGCGCGCCGGACGCCGGGCAGCGCGTCGAGGCCGTCGCCGGACACGTCGGGCGCGGTCGAGAACTCGACCACCTGCTCGCCGCCGAGCCGCCCGATCAGCGCCGCGGGCGTCCCGAGCGCGATCACCTTCCCGTGGTCCACGATCGCGACCCGATCGCACAGGCGCTCGGCCTCCTCCATGTAGTGCGTGGTCAGCACCACGGTCCTGCCGCGCCGCTTCATGCCCTCTATGATCTCCCACAGCGCGCGGCGGCTGGCCGGGTCCAGGCCGGTCGTGGGCTCGTCCAGGAACAGGAGGTCCGGCTCGCCGACCAGCGCGCACGCGATCGCGAGCCGCTGCCGCTGCCCGCCGGACAGCTTCATCACCCACGCGTCGCGCTTCTCCTCGAGCCCAACCGTCGCGATCACCTCTCCCGGCGGGCGCGCGTGGTCGTAGAAGCTTGCGAATATCCTGACGATCTCGCCGACCGTCAGCCGGTCCGCGAGGTGGGTCTCCTGGAGCGCGATCCCGATCCGCTGGCGGAGCCTGCGTCCCCCCTGGCCCCAGGCGCTCCCGAGCACGCGGACCTCGCCGGCCGTCGGGGGCAGCAGCCCCTCCAGCACCTCGACCGCGGTGGTCTTGCCCGCGCCGTTCGGCCCGAGCAGCCCGAAGCACTCGCCGCGCGCCACGTCCAGGTCGATCCCGTTGACCGCCACGACCTTGCCGTAGTGCTTGACGAGCCCCCTGACCTCGATCGCGGCGTCCACGAGTCCGCCCACCCGCCCGAGCCCCCCGGGAGGATGGGGCTCGGCACGTGGCGCGTCAACCGGGAAACCGCCGGATGGCATCATCCCGAGCGCATGGGGTCCGGGATGCTCCGCAGTTCGCTTCCCGCAACGCTCGCGGGTCTCGCTCCTGCGCCTTGTCCTGTTCCCCGAATCCCCGTACCCTTCGGGCCATGTCCGCCGCACCGGGGGAGACGAGGACGGCCGGCGAGCTGGCCCAGCCCGGCTGCTCGATGACCGGGTTCGCGACCGCGGTCGCGGGCCTCGCGCACGACCTCGCCGTGGTGATCTTCGGCGAGCGGGACTGCTCGAACGCCTTCCAGCGCGTGTCGTCGGCCTTCTCGTCCCTCCGGCGCTGGCCCGTGTTCACCGCGGCCATCCGCGAGACCGACGTGGTCGCGGGCGCGGCCGAGGCGCGCCTGGAGGAATGCCTGCGGGCCGTCATCCGGCACCGGCACCCCCGCGCGGTCCTGGTCCTGTCCACCTGTCTCGCCGAGGTGATCGGCGCCGACCCGGGGCCGCCCTGCACGCGCGTCGAGGCGGACACCGGCGTGCGCTGCGTCGCGGTCCGCACGAGCGGGCTCGTGCCGCGCACCCAGGCCGAGGTCGCGGACCACGTCGCGGCCGTGCTGGTCGGGATCGGCTCGGCACGGCGGCCGGACCGGGGCGAACCCGCGGTGCCCGACGGCGGCGCGTTGAACCTGCTCGGATACGCGACCGGGCCGAGCCGCGAGGACCCGCGGACCGGCGTCGCGTTCCGGGCCGAGGTCCGGGCCGTCCTTGCGCGCGTCGGACTGCGGCTGAACGCGGCCGCGCCGGCGGGGGCCGCGCTCCGGGACTGGGGCGCGCTGCCGGCCGCGGGCTTCACCGCGGTGTCGGACCGGGCGCTGTTCGGGGGCCTGCTCCGCCTGCTCGACCGCCCGGACCACTCCGCGATCGAGGTCCGGCCGCCGGTCGGCCTCGCGGCGACGGACGCCTTCCTCGCGGCGATCGCGCACGGCACGGGCCGGGACGTCGCGGCGGTCGCGGACGCCGCCCGTGCCCTCCCCGCCCGCGAGGCGGCGGTCGCCGCCCTCGCCCGCGCGCGCGCCCGCCACGCGGGCCGCCATGTCGCGTACGGCATCGGGTCCATGCACGACTTCCGGCCCGAGCACCTCGCGTGGGAGGGCCTGTCCCACCTGCCCGCCCTGCTGGAGGCCGGGCTCGAGGTCGAGCTGCTGATCCAGGAGCGGGACCGGCCGGAGGTCCACGCGCGCATCCGCAGGAACCTCGCTGCGGCAGGCGCGTCCGGTTGCGCGTACCGGCTGTTCTACGAGCCGGCCGTGGCAGCGCCCGTCCTGCGGGACGGCCGGTTCGACCTGGCGTACCTCCCCGACTTCCTTGCGGATCAGGCCGCCGCCGCGGGCGTGCCGTTCCTGCCGTTCGGCGCGCTGGACCCCGGGTACGCCGGGGCGGCGCGGATCGACCGGGTGCTCGACGCGGCGCGGACGTGGACGTTCCGCGAGCGGTACGGCCGGCACCTCGGCCGGGGCGGAGGAGACGCATGAGCGACCTCGCCCCCTTCGAGCTGCACGACACGGACCACGGTGACCTGTTCGGGGCGTTCCTCGCGGTCCACGCGATGCCGGGCGCGGTCCTGCTGCTCCACACCACGGTCGGCTGCAAGTTCAAGACGCAGCAGAACCTGGTGGACCACGACTGGGCACGGCCGTCGCACCACGACCGGATCTGGACGGGCGTGGACGACGCGCGGCTGATCTCCGGGTCGGGCCGGCGGCTCGTCGAGTTCGCGACCACGTGGTACGAGCGCCGCCGCCCGGACGTGTTCTTCGTCGCGACGAACGCCGCGATCGAGCTGTCCGCGTTCGACGTGGAGGCCGCGGTCGAGGACCTGCGGGCCCGGCTGCCGTGCCCTGTGGTGCTGCTGAAGGCCCCGGGCTGGGCCGGGGGGCTCGGACGCGGGTACCGGCGCGTGGTCGAGGCGGTCGCGGGCCTGATCGACTGGCGGCCGGAGCCCGATCCGGCGTCGGTCGCGATCGCGGGGTACCTGTTCGACCGCTTCGAGATGGACCACGCCGCGAACCTCGGCGAGGTGCGGCGACTGCTCGCGGCGATCGGGGCGAAGGTCCCGGCCGTGCTGCTGGGGGGGGAAGGGCTGCCCCGGCTGGCGGAGGCCGCGCGCGCCGCGTCGATCCTGGTCCTGCCGCACGCGCACGCGTCGCTGCCCGCGCTGGCCGCCGCGTCGGGACGGCGGTGCGTCGCGACGGACCTGCCGGTCGGCCTGCACGGGACGTCGCGCTTCCTGCGCGCGGCGGGCGGGGCCGCGGGAGTGCCGCCGGAGAAGGTCGAGGCCGCGATCGACCGCGAGCTTTCGCGCGCGGTGCCGACGATCGGCCGCGTCGAGGGCCGCCTGCGGGGACTCGCGGCGGCGGTCTGCCTGGACACGCCGCTCGCCGCGGCCGTCACGGCGCACCTCGCGGAGATCGGCGTGCGGGTGCCGCTCGTCGTGCTGACCGACGGCGGGGAGGCGGACGAGACGGCGTACCGGGAGACGCTCGCGAGGCACGGTTGCCCGGCCGCGCCCGGGCGGGTGATCGCGGGCGCGTCGCACGATCGGACGATCGAGGCGATGCGCGAGACGTGGCGCGCCGAGCCGTTCCGGGTGGCGTTCGGGTCGTCGTTCCAGCTCCGCGCGGGCACGGGCCGGTGGGGCCTCGTCCAGATGGGCTACCCGTGCGCCGAGAAGCACTGGATCTACCCGGTGCCGTGGATGGGGTTCAACGGCGCGGTCGCGCTCGTGCAGCGGATGCTGGACGCGGCCGGGCAGGTCGCGTGAGGGAGGTTCGCATGGGACGGCTCCACGCACTGGTGCCCGCGACCGCGCTGGCGGTGGTGCTTCCGAGCGCCGCCGCGATCGCGCAGACTCCCCCCCCGGCCGCGGGGACCGGACGACGCGAGGCGGCCCCCACGGACGCGCGCCCCGGCGAGCCGACCGGCGATCCCGGCCAGCGGTGCGCCCGGCACGACGGGAACCTCGTGTGCAACGGGTCCGCGCAGTGCCACTTCGGGTGGTGCTACGGCGGCTCGTACGAGCCCCCGAAGTCGTTCCTGTACTCGAAGGACTTCGAGAGGAACGGCGCGCGCATCGTCGACACGGTGCTCGGCGCCCTGGCGCTCCGGCCGGGCGAGGTCACGGTCGACGTCGGCGCGGGAGAAGGCTGGTACCTGCCGAAGATGGCGCGCGCGGTCGGACCGAAGGGGCGCGTCATCGCGACCGAGCTGCTGTCGGCGCACATCCCGCGGATCGAGGCGCGCAACGGCGAGTCGCCGCAAGGCACGGCGGGACGGATCGAGGCGCGGCGCGTGGACGACAACTTCCAGACGGGGCTCGACGACGTGGCCGAGGGATCGCTCGACGCCGTCTCCTTCATCAACTCGTTCTTCATCCCGCCGGACGGGACGCCGCACGACGAGCACGTCGAATACCTGAAGAAGTTCCGAAGGATGCTGAAGCCGTGCGGCCGGGTCGTGTTCCACCGGGGGTGGCGTCTCGGGGGGGATCCGCCCGCGGAGTTCGTGGCCGGGGTCTTCGAGGAGGCCGGGTTCGAGAAGGGTTACAAGGACGTGCCGCTGCCCGGGGCGGTGCCGGAGCGGGCGCTGTGGAAGGAGCGGCCGGACGCGGAGGCCCGGCTCGTGGGCCGCGGCTACATCATGGTGCTGCGCAAGTCCTGCGACGCGCAGCCCGCCGCCACGACCGGCGCGCAGCCCGCCGCCGCGACCGACTCGCAGCCCGCCGCCGCGACCGGCGCGCAGCCCGCCGCCGCGACCGCCGCCGCGACCGGCGCGCAGCCCGCCGCCGCGACCGCCGCCACGACCGCCGCCACGACCGACTCGCGGCCCGCCGCGCAGCCCGCCGCCGCGACCGCCGCCACGACCGGCGTGCAGCCCGGTGCGAAGCCCGACTCGCGGCCCGCCGCGCAGCCCGCCGCCGCGACCGCCGCCACGACCGGCGCGCAGC
>Ga0194127_10008226_pt1 | contig 11247 bp, 8 predicted proteins | sample TA2KigC100mmetaG_FD_148624 | JGI IMG/M metagenome (GOLD analysis project Ga0194127, IMG submission 148624) | Freshwater microbial communities from Lake Tanganyika, Tanzania - TA2015036 Kigoma Deep Cast 100m | ecosystem: Environmental > Aquatic > Freshwater > Lake | place: Tanzania: Lake...
GCGCGAGCTACGCCGACGCGCGGGCGCGCTTCGCGCCCGCCGCGATCCTCGCGCAGACGCTCTCCCTCTACGAGGAACTGCGTGCCCGCCGCTGAGCGGGGAATCCTGTTGCCAGGCTCCAGGCTCACTGCTATCCTCCCGCCGCTCATCGCCACCGGCGGCGGGTAAGGAAGGTTCCAATGCGCAAGCACGCCCTGGTCCTGCTGGCCGCGGCGCTCCTCGCGGCGGCCTGCAGCCCGAAGCCGTCCCTGCAGAACGATCCCTGGCTGGAACTGCCGCCGGCGGCGGAGACCCCCGTGGCCGCCAGCGACACGCTGGTCTACGATCTCCTGGCCGAGGAGCCGCCGCCCCCGCCGGAGGAGAACGCCGTCATCGCCGAGCCCGACCTGCCGGTTCTCGACGACTTGCCCATTGCGAGCGCGGCGCCGCCGCCCGCCGACGCGACGCCGGCGCACCCGGAAGCCGCAGCGACGAGCGCCGAACCGGCAGCGGCGGCGACGCCGCCGCCCGTCGAAACGCTGAGTCCCGAGCCGAGTGCGCCGCTCTTCTACGTGCAGATCTTCGCGAGCACGAGCCGACAGAGCGCGGAGGAGCACGCGCTGGAGGCCGACGCTCGCCTCGAGCAGCCAGTGCGCATTCTCTGGCTGGATGCGTTCTACAAGGTGCTCGTGGGGGGCTACACCAATCGCAACGAGGCGGTGGCGTTGCGCCGCGCGCTGGCGGAGCAGGGCTACAAGGATGCCTGGATCTTCGAACGCTGAGCGGCGGCCGCATGCCTGAACTGCGCAGGGACCCGGTCGTCGGCCGCTGGGTGATCATCGCCAGCGAGCGCGGCAAGCGGCCGATGGACTTCCCCCATCGCGCGGCGGGACCGCGCGGCGGCTTCTGTCCCTTCTGCCCGGGCAATGAGGACAAGACGCCGCCGGAGATCTTCGCCGTGCGTCCCGCTGGCCCACCCAATGCGCCGGGCTGGCAAGTGCGGGTCGTGCCCAACAAGTTCCCCGCGCTGGTCATCGAGGGCGAGCTGAAGCGCCGCGGCGTCGGCCTCTACGACGTCGTCGACGGCATCGGCGCCCACGAGGTGATCATCGACTCGCCGGAACACGCGCGCAGCTTCGCCGACCTGAGCGTCGCGCACATCGCCCAGGTCCTCGAAGCCTACCGCGTGCGCCAGCTCGACCTGGCGGGCGATCAGCGCTTTCGCTACATCCTCGTCTTCAAGAACCACGGCGAGGACGCCGGCGCCAGCCTCGAGCACTCGCACACCCAGCTCATTGCAACGCCGATCATCCCCAAGCGCGTGGTCGAGGAGCTGGAGGGCACGCGCCGCCACTTCGAGCTCAAGGAGCGCTGCATCTTCTGCGACATCATCGACCAGGAGCGCTTCGACGGTCGGCGCATCATCATGGAGAGCGAGCACTTCCTGACGATCTCGCCCTTTGCCGCGCGCTTTCCCTTCGAGACCTGGATCCTGCCCAAGCGCCACGAGCCGCACTTCCACCGGCTGAGCGAGGCGGCGCGCCTGGCCCTGGCACCTGGCCGGTGTGCTGAGCTCGCTGCTGCGCAAGCTCAACCTCGCGCTGGACCAGCCGCCCTATAACTACGTGCTGCACACCGCGCCGATCAACACGGGCGGCGAGTGGCACTTCCACTGGCACCTCGAGCTGATGCCGAAGCTCACCAAGGTCGCCGGCTTCGAGTGGGGGAGCGGCTTCTACATCAATCCGACGCCCCCCGAGGATGCCGCCGAGTATCTGCGCCGTCTGGAACTGGCGCCGGCGCGGACGGACTAGGTCGGCCGGTGGAGGCGCGACTGCGCATCGCCTTCCTGGCGGCCGAGGCTCTGCCCTACGCGAAGGCGGGCGGGCTCGGCGACGTCGCGGGTGCCCTGCCGCGCGCGCTCGCGGCCAGGGGCCAGGAGCTGCGCCTGATCCTGCCCTTTCACCGGGCGGTGCGCGCCGCGGCGCCCACGCTCGCCGCCGCGGGAGCGGGAAGGATCCCCTTTCAGCCCGCTGGCGCTCCGGCCGCCTACCGGGCCTGGCTGATCGACAGCGCGCCGGGCCTGCGCGTGATCGCAATCGACATCCCGGCCTACTTCGAGCGCGAGGGCATCTACACCGATCCGCGCACCGGCAAGGGTCACGCGGACGATGGCGAGCGCTTCCTCGCCTTCACGCTGGCGGCGCTGGACTGGCTGGCCGGCCAGGGCGAGCCGGTCGACCTGCTCCACGCGAACGATTTCCACACCGGCCTCGCGCCGCTGCTCGCGCGGCGGCACTGGGGCGGCAACAGCGTCCTGGGCGGAGCGGCGACCGTCTTCAGCATCCACAATCTCGCCTATCAGGGGCTCTTCCCACTGCCCCTGCTGGGGCGCGCCGGTCTGGCGCCGCACGAGGCGGCCAGCGGCAGTCCCTGGGAGTTCTGGGGTCGCCTGAACTGCCTGAAGGCGGGGATCCTCGGCGCCGACCTGGCGTCGACGGTGAGCCCGCGCTACGCCGAGGAGATCGGCAGCGGACCCGAGTACGGCCACGGGCTGGAGGGCGTGCTCGCCGGCCGGCGGCCGCCGGTGGTCGGCATCCTCAACGGGATCGACGCCGAGGCCTGGTCGCCGGAGCGCGACCCGCATCTGCCGGTTCGCTACGGCCCCGAGTCTGCCGCGGAGGGCAAGGCCGCGAACAAGTCCGCCCTGCAAGCCGAGCTCGGCCTCGAGCCGAGCCCCGACCTGGCCCTCTTCGGGATCGTCTCCCGCCTCGTGCACCAGAAGGGCTTCGATCTCCTCGCCCCCGTCGCCGATGCGCTGCTCGCCCTGCCCATCCAGCTGGCCGTTCTCGGCACCGGCAGCCCCGAGATCGTGGCCGTACTTGAAGCGATGGCAAGGCGCTGCCCGGAACGCCTCCGGCTGGTTCCGCGCTTCGACGAAGGCCTTGCCCACCGCATCGAGGCCGGGGCCGACTTCTTCCTCATGCCCAGCCGCTATGAGCCCTGCGGCCTGAATCAGCTCTACAGCCTGCGCTACGGCACCTTGCCCGTGGTCCGCGAGACCGGCGGGCTGGCCGACACCGTGATCGATCTCGACGCCGAGCCGGAGCAGGGGCGGGGCTGTGATCGATCTCGACGCCGAGCCGGAGCAGGGGCGGGGCTTCGTCTTCCGGGAAGCGTCGCCGGCCGCTCTCCTGGACGCGGTGACCCGGGCCTCGGCGTTCTTCGCGCGGCCCGCGGCGCTGGCCACGGCGCGCCGGCGCGTCATGGCCCTGGACTTCAGCTGGGAGCGGAGCGCCGGCGACTACCTGCTGCTCTACGCGGCGGCCCGGTCGGCGCGGCGCGGCGCCGAGGCCGAGGTGGCGCAGCGACTCGCGGCGATCGAGGTCAACCAGGCCCGGGATTCCCGGCCGCGTCCCGGCCAGGACCCTTGACAGTGCAAGGGCGTTGGCCTATTCATAGGGCGTCCTGGGCGGGAATAGCTCAGTTGGTAGAGCACAACCTTGCCAAGGTTGGGGTCGCGAGTTCGAGTCTCGTTTCCCGCTCCGCACGCGCCAGCACATAGCCTCCGGGAGGAGGAGTCTCGGATTCGCGGCGGCATAGCCAAGGGGCTAAGGCGACGGTCTGCAAAACCGTTATCCCCGGTTCGAATCCGGGTGCCGCCTCCGCATTTCCCGCCGGAGTGGCGAAATCGGTAGACGCAGGGGACTTAAAATCCCCCGGTGTAAGCCGTCCGGGTTCGAATCCCGGCTCCGGCATTCCGTCCGCGCCGCTCAGTCCACCGCGCGGAATCTCAGCCACAACGACCAGTTCGAGCCGGGTCTCGCTGCCCAGGCCACGCAGCAACTCGGCGCGCAGGCCGGTGAGTTCCGCCTCCGTCGGGGGGCGCCGCACGGCGAGCAGGAGGCCGATCTCTCCGGCGCGCTGCTGCCGCACCTGAAAGGCCTCCAGCCAATCGGCCCGGTAGAAGGGCTCGAAGTGGTTGAAGAAGGCGCCGTGCACGCGGCGGCCAGCGCCTGTGATGACGACGTCACGCACACGCCCCTCGACGGCAGCCAGCCGCTGCAGGCCGCGCCCGCAGGGGCAGGGCGCCGCCGCCAAGCTGCCGGCATCGCCGGGGGCGTAGCGCAGGAAGGGCATTGCGTAGTTCAGGAGATTGCTGCTGAGGATCTCGCCGGCGGCGCCGGCCGGGAGGGCGCGGTCCTCGCTGTCGACGATCTCGACGAAGGCGCCCTCCATGTTCAGATGGTAGCCGGCGTGCTCGAGGCACTCGAAGGCGAGGAGGCCGCCGTCGTTGTTGCCGTAGATGTCGTGCACGCAGCCGCCGGTGGCGGCCTCGATCTCGGCGCGCCAGGCGGCCGGGAGCAGCTCGCTCGTCGTGAAGAAGTGGCGGACGGCGATTCGGCGCCCACGCTGCGCGAGGTGGCGGGCGAAGAGACGCAGGCTGCTCGGATAGGCATAGAGCAGGGGCAGGCGAGCGCCCGCGAGCAGATCGGCGTAGCGGTCGAGGATCTCCTCGCTGAGGTGGTAGCTCGGCAGGTGCAGGGCGCCGTTCAGCCAGAGGTAGACGCGCTGGCGCAGGTCCACGCGCTCGGGCGCACGAGCGCGCCGCCGGCGAGGGCGGCCCAGCGGTCGCCGGGGACGAAACCGCTGAGTGCCCAGGCCCGCCAGATGAAGGCCCAGTGGTGGCCGTGGCTCCGCCGATCGATCCAGAAGCGGAGCGGCACTCCCGTCGACCCGCTCGTGGCCTTCGTCCGCGGCTGGAAGCGTCGCCAGTCGTCGGCGAGCATCGCCGCGCCCTCGCGGCGGATGATCTCCTTCGTCAGTCGCGGCAGGAGGGCCAGATCCGCGGGCTCCCGGAAGTCCTCGGGCTCCAGGCCGCGATCGCGGAACAGGCGCCGGTAGTAGGGGACCTGGCGGGCGGCGTGGGCGATGAGGGCGCGCAGCGCCTCCCACTGCAGCTCCTGCAGGGCATCCGGCGAGTCCCACTGGGAGGCCATGACGCCCGGGTAGAGGCGCAGGGCCTCGGTGCGGCGAAAGCGGTCGACGAGCCGGACACCCAGGCGGCCGGGCGTCCACGGCGGAGCTGTCACGGAGCCCTCCCCCTGTGGCGGCCGCAGCGTAGCCGCGGCAGCGGGGGCTGGCAAGCCCGCTCTGACAGGCTGGCTGCGCGAGCCAGAAGGCAGGGTGGCCATGATGGCAGACTATCGGACACGGTGTCCTTGCCCGCCGCCGGCCTCCGCCGGCTGGGCGGCGGTGTGCGGACACATCTCCTTGACGATTCATCAGATACGCGGCCGGTCCGGTCCCCGGGCAGCTGGCACGCATCTTCCCATAGCGGCCGCAGCTGGAGACCCCAAGGGTAAGGAGAAGCCATGGGCAAGATCATCGGCATCGACCTCGGAACCACCAATTTTCGAGAAGCCATGGGCAAGATCATCGGCATCGACCTCGGAACCACCAATTCCTGCGTCTCGGTCATCGAGGGCGGCGCGCCCAAGGTGATCCCCAACAGCGAGGGGCACCGCACCACGCCGAGCGTCGTCGCCATCACGGAGGACGGGGAGCGCTTGGTCGGGCAGCTCGCGAAGCGGCAGGCGGTCACCAACCCAACGAACACGGTCTACTCGGTCAAGCGCTTCATGGGCCGCAAGTACGGCGAGGTCGGGCAGGAGATCAAGGAGGTGCCCTACCAGGTTCGCAAGGGACCGAACGGCGACGCCCGCATCATGATGGGGGGCAAGGAGTACTCGCCACCGGAGATCAGCGCCCTGATCCTGCGCGAACTCAAGCGCACCGCCGAGGAGTACCTCGGCGAGCCGGTGACCGAGGCCGTCATCACCGTGCCGGCCTACTTCAACGACAGCCAGCGGCAGGCGACGAAGGACGCCGGCAAGATCGCCGGCCTCGATGTGAAGCGCATCATCAACGAGCCGACGGCAGCCAGCCTGGCCTACGGCGAGGACAAGAAGCAGCAGGACCAGACGATCGCTGTCTACGACCTCGGCGGCGGCACCTTCGACATCTCGATCCTCGAGCTGGGCGACGGCGTCTTCGAGGTGAAATCGACCAACGGCGACACCCACCTGGGCGGCGACGACTTCGATCAGGTGCTCATCGAGTGGCTGGCCCGCGAGTTCAAGGGCAAGGAAGGGATCGACCTCATGCAGGACCCGATGGCCGTCCAGCGCCTCAAGGAGGCCGCGGAGCAGGCCAAGAAGGACCTGTCCGGGCGCACCCAGGCGGAGATCAATCTGCCCTTCATCACGGCCGACCGCACGGGTCCGAAGCACCTGAACGTGAACCTGACGCGCGCCAAGTTCGATGAACTGACGGCTTCCCTCGTGCAGCGCACGGTCGAGCCTTGCCAGCGGGCCCTCAGCGACGCCGGCCTGACGGCGGCGGACATCGACGAAGTCATCCTCGTCGGCGGATCGACCCGCATTCCTGCGGTGCGCGAACTGGTGAAGCAGATCTTCGGGCGCGAGCCGAACCACAGCGTCAATCCGGACGAGGTGGTCTCGCTCGGCGCGGCGATCCAGGGCGGCATCCTCGCCGGCGACGTGCGCGACGTGGTCCTGCTGGACGTGACCCCGCTCAGTCTCGGCATCGAGACCCTCGGCAGCGTGATGACCCGCCTCATCGAGCGCAACACGACGATCCCCACGCGCAAGGCGCAGATCTTCTCGACGGCGGCGGACAACCAGAACATGGTCGAGATCCACGTGCTCCAGGGGGAGCGGGAGATGGCGGCCGACAACAAGTCGATCGGCCGCTTCCAGCTGGCCGGCATTCCGCCGGCGCCGCGCGGCATTCCGCAGATCGAGGTCACCTTCGACATCGACGCCAACGGCATTCTCTCGGTCAGCGCGAAGGACAAGGCGACGGGCAAGGAGCAGTCGATCAAGATCCAGGCCTCCAGCGGGCTCGACGAGCGGGAGATCCAGCAGATGGTCAAGGACGGCGAGGCGCACGCCGGGGAGGATCGGCGGCGGCGCGAGCTGGTCGACGCCCGCAACAACGCCGAGGCCTTGATCTACCAGACCGGCAAGCAGCTCGCGGAGCACAAGGACAAGCTCGACGAGACGACCCGGGGGCCAGGACATCGAGGGCGCGATGGCCGCCCTCCAGCAGACCCTGGGCGGCGAGGACAAGGAAGCGATCGAGCAGGGCGTCGAGCGGCTGAACCGCGCGCTGCACACCTTCTCCCAGAAGCTCTACGAGGAGGCCGCGGCGGGGCAACAGCGCACCGGCGCGGCGCCAACGGGGGCCCCGGGTCCGGACAAACCCAAGGAAGGCGGCCAGGCGGTCGACGCGGACTACGAGGTCGTCGACTGACCGTTCGCTTCCGACGCCGTCCCGCAGGCGGGCGCTGCCGAGTGGCGGCGCCCGCGCTGCTTCTGGCGGCGCTCGTTGGAAATTGCGGCCTTGCGTTGCAGCAGCGGGCGGGCTGCAGTGCCGCGCGCAGCGCGCGCGCGGGAGTGCGGGCAACTAATGCCGTTCCCCAGAACAGCGCGGCAGCCCGCGGCGGCGCAGGATCTGCGCCCGTGCCAAGCAGATGACCGGCGCCATGACCCGGGATTCCCCGTGCTTCCTGCCCCCTCTCGTCGGCAAGCCCTTGGCAGGCTGCTTGCTGTGGCCGGCCGGACAGGCAGCAGGAGGTCCCGACACCGTGAGCACGGCAACGAAGAGCACGCTCGATCCGAGCAAGAAGTCCCTGGCCGCCGAGCGATTCGAGCAGCAGTTGCGCGAGCGGATCGTCGGGCAGGATCGGGCCGTCGAGAGAATCGCGCGGCTCTATCAGGTCTTCCTCGCCGGCCTCTTCCCGCCGAACCGCCCGATCGGCAACTTCCTCTTCCTCGGCCCGACCGGCAGCGGCAAGACCCGCATCGTGGAAGCGGCCAGCGAGATCCTCTTCGGAACCGCCAACGCCGTCCTCAAGGTGGACTGCGCGGAGTACGCGCACAGTCACGAGATCAGCCGTCTGATCGGTTCACCCCCGGGCTACCTCGGCCACCGCGAGACGACGCCCTACTTCTCGCAGGCGAATCTCGAGCGCTATCGCACGCCGGAGATGGACTTCACCTTCCTGCTCTTCGACGAGATCGAGAAGGCGAGCGATACGCTCTGGAGCCTGCTGCTCGGGATCCTCGACAAGGGCCGCCTGACCCTCGGCGACAACACCGAGGTCGACATGACCCGCACGGTCATCTTCATGACGGGCAACATCGGCGCCGACCGCATCGACCGCCTGATCGAGGGTGGCATCGGCTTCGGCGATCGCGAAGCGGAGCTGAACGCGCCCGGCTTCGACCACCAGATCTACGCGACGGTGCTCGATGCCGCCCGCCGCAAGTTCTCCCCGGAGTTCATGAACCGCATCGACAGCGTCGTCGTCTTCCGCAACCTGACGCCGGAGCACATGCGCCGCATCCTGGACATCGAGCTGGGCCAGCTCCAGCGCCGGATCATGCAGGCGGCCGGCGAGGTCAAGTTCTCCTTCGAGCTCACCGACGCCGCCAAGGCCCTGCTCCTGGCCGAGGGCGTGGACCGCAAGTACGGCGCGCGCCACATCAAGCGCGCCATCGAGCGCTTCCTGGTCTACCCGCTGGCGAATCTGGTCGCCACGGGGCAACTCCGCTACGGCGACCATCTCCTCGTCGACTGCGGGGACGCAGGTCAGCTCCGCTTCCAGAAGGGCGCCCCACGTCTGCGGATCGTCAGCGAGGCGGCGCCCGTCGCCTGAGCGGCCCTTGACAGCCAGCGGGCTCTCGGTTATATCCTTCGTTGCTGCGGGGGCTTAGCTCAGCTGGCTAGAGCGCATGCTCGACACGCATGAGGTCGCTGGTTCGATCCCAGCAGCTCCCACCGACTCGCAAGGGCCAGACCCGGCGTCTGGCCCTTTCCGCATCCGGGACCTCTGTCGTAGTGAGGACCGACATGACGATCACGCTCACGCTCCCCAATGAGGCGACCCTGCAACTCGAGGCACCGGTGGCCGTTCCCCACGCCATCCGCGCCATCAGCGAGGGCCTCCTGCGGCGGGCCGTCGCCGTCAAGCTCGACGGCAGACTGCTCGACCTGCACGGCGAGATCGCGGCCAGTGGCCGCTTCGAGGTCCTCACCGACCAGGACCCCGAGAGCCTCAAGGTGCTGCGCCACAGCACCGCGCACCTGATGGCCTGGGCGGTGCAGGAGCTCTTCCCGGAAGCGAAGTTCGCCTTCGGCCCGGATGTCGAGAGCGGCTTCTACTACGACATCCTCGTCGGCCGTCCCTTCACGCCCGAAGATCTCGCGCGCATCGAGGAGCGGATGCGCGAGCTGGCGCGGCGCAAGCTGCCCTTCGCGAGGCGCGTCCTGCCGCGCGACGAGGCCGCGCGCTACTTCGCCGAGCACGGGCAGCCCTTCAAGGTCGAGCACGTGGGCGAGCTGCCGGCCGACACGCCGATCTCCTTCTACACGGTGGGGGACTTCGTCGATCTCTGCGGCGGCCCGCATGTTCCCGACACGGGTCTGCTCAAGGCCTTCAAGCTGATGAACGTCGCCGGCGCCTACTGGAAGGGCGACGAGAAACGCGAGCAGCTCCAGCGCATCTACGGAACGAGCTGGTTCAAGGCCAAGGACCTCGAGGACTACCTGCGCATGCTCGAGGAAGCCGCCAAGCGCGATCACCGCAAGCTCGGCCAGCAGCTCGGCCTCTTCGGCATCAAGGAGGAGGCCGGCGGCGGCCTCGCCTTCTGGTACCCGAAGGGCACCGTGCTGCGCGAGGTGATCGAGAACCACTGGAAGACGGAGCACAAGCAGCGCGGCTATCAGCTGGTGATGACGCCGCACATCTTTCGCGGCGAGCTCTGGCGCACCAGCGGCCACCTCGATTTCTACGCCGAGAACATGTACACCTTCACGCAGGACGAGCAGCTCTACGTCGTCAAGCCGATGAACTGCCCGGGCCACATCCTGATCTTCCAGAACGATCTCAAGAGCTACCGCGACCTGCCGCTCAAGATCGCCGAGCTGGGCACCGTCTACCGCTACGAGCGCAGCGGCACCCTGCACGGGCTCCTGCGCGTGCGTGGCTTCACGCAGGACGACGCCCACATCTTCTGCCGGCCGAACCAGCTCGTCGACGAGGTGACGGCGCTGATCGACTTTTCGCGGGAGCTGCAGCAGTCCTTCGGCTTCACGGAGTTCCGGGCCGAGCTGAGCGTCCGCGATCCGCTGAACACGGCGAAGTACATCGGCACCGACGAGGAGTGGGGGGCCGCGGAGCACGCGCTGCGCGAGGCGATCGGCCGCGTGAACCTGCCCGTCAAGCGCATGGAGGGCGAGGCCGTCTTCTACGGGCCGAAGATCGACATCAAGCTGCGGGACGCCCTCGGTCGGGACTGGCAGACGACGACGATCCAGTTCGACTTCAACCTGCCGCGCCGCTTCAACGTGCAGTACGTCGACGAGGACGGCGCCCACAAGCACCCCTACATCATCCACCGGGCGCTCTTCGGCTCGATCGAGCGCTTCATCGCGCTCCTCACCGAGCACTACGCGGGGGAATTCCCCCTTTGGCTGGCGCCTGTCCAGGTGGCGGTGCTGCCCGTCAGCGCTCCCTTCCGGGAATACGGCGCGCGGGTGCTGGAGACCCTGCGCGGCGCCGGCCTGCGCGCGGTGCTGGACGGCCGCGATGAGAAGGTGGGTTACAAGATCCGGGAGGCGGAGCTCCAGAAGATCCCCTACATGCTGGTGGTGGGTTCCCGCGAGCTGGAGGACGGCAGCGTCGCCGTGCGCGCAGCCGGCGGGCGGGCGACGAGGGCAGGGCCCGGGCCGGCGATTTCGTGCAACGAGCCCTTGACGAGATCGCGGCCAGGCGCTAGTTTGCGGGCTTACAACCGAATACGGCGAAAGCAGAGGCGACTCTCACCTGACGGCCACCCTGGCGTGCGTCGATCAGCGTTCCCAGGGACTCCGTCAGGGGGAGTGGGTGCCTTTGCATTCACTCCCTTTTCCATTTGCAGGAGGTAGGCTCATCCGCCGCGATTCCGACGAACGCCGCGGTAACCAACGGAGCCGCGTTAACCAACGGATCCGCATCCCCGAGATCCGTCTGATCGACGAGAACGGCGCCCAGGTGGGCATCATCGCCACCTCGGTCGCCATGGAGATGGCCCAGGAGCGGGGCCTGGACTTGGTAGAGGTCTCGCCGGCCTCTCGGCCGCCCGTCTGCCGGATCATGGACTTCGGCAAGTACAAGTACGAGCAGAGCAAGAAGGCCCC
>Ga0194127_10008227_pt1 | contig 11245 bp, 9 predicted proteins | sample TA2KigC100mmetaG_FD_148624 | JGI IMG/M metagenome (GOLD analysis project Ga0194127, IMG submission 148624) | Freshwater microbial communities from Lake Tanganyika, Tanzania - TA2015036 Kigoma Deep Cast 100m | ecosystem: Environmental > Aquatic > Freshwater > Lake | place: Tanzania: Lake...
CCCCGGTCTTCACCACTTACGCCCTCTACCTGCTCATCGCCGGGAAGTCCCGCCAGCCAGCCGCGATGGAATTAGACGGCTGGGCAGTGGCGAGTTACTTCGTCACCATGCTGGGCCTGGTCATCCCGCTCCTGGCGCGTGGAGCCGGCGAACTGGCCCTGATCGGGATATTTGCCATGTCGCCGTGGGTGATCGCGGGGTGGCTGAGGGTGGCAGGTAAATAAACCTGCGGGGGCGGCGACTGCGAAGCGTACCCGAAGGGTAAGCATTCCCCAACAAAGGAAAAACCATCCTGGAAAGAAAAAACGGCCACTTCATCAATATGACCGGTATCAATTCATTCATACCGTTTTCTCCGCATCCCTTGACACTGTGGTTAATCGGTGGGTGGTGCTGTTAATCTGGGAGAACATCGGCGGCTTTTGGCACAAATTCTTCGAATCGGCCCATCCATACTTTATCGTCTATAAGATAAGGAAATCTTATCACCACATATTTTATCGAATTGGCAACAATAATTATCAATTGCTGGATTATCGGTTCAAATAAATCAGGACTAAATCGAGGACCACCTCCTATTTGAATCTGTTTCTCAGGTTCCTCAAAAACCAACTCTCGCGGTAAGTTAAAATTTGCATGTGAGTAAAATGCGCTGAGATCACCATAAAGCCGTAAGATGCCCGAGCGGTGTTCCAACTCCAGTTGTTTGAGCATGTCCCCAAGATCTATTTCATCACTGTCTCTATCGCGTACAACTTGCCTAAGAGCCTTATCTGGAAAAGTTGAATAGTACGCTAGCTTTACAAACTCCTCAAGCGAAAGCCTGAGTATGTTCTTAGCAATACCATAATCGCCGCTCACGGCAATTTCACAACACCAATATAAACTGGTAGGCAGGGTTGAAACAAATCGCCAAGTTGCTGTTTTCGATGCGCCATCCGCTGTATGATGATCTGATACCTTCTCGGTCGAAACGAGGATGTCGCTGGCATCCAAAAGCAGAGAATTGCCTTCATAAAATAACTGCAAATGCTCGCCAAAATTGCTTGTTGTGTCTTGGTAGATTTTTTGGCGAAGAGACTTTAGTTTAGCAAGGTTGTTCATAATGAAGACCTTTACAACTCACTAAGCCAACTAGCTTTAGCCACCCAACAACGGTATGGCTCAGCGGCGGGCGGTGGGGTGGGACACTTAGGGCTCGCCAAGCCAATTATCGCGCAGCCTGCCTTCGGGCGGCGCATGCCGCCCGTCCGCTGCAGCCGATGTTGGGCAGTTGCCTCATTACCAATCTTCAAGCCAATAGACAACGATGGACTCGGAATTGTTGATAGCTACTCCGTAAGTCATGCCATGATTCCAGATGAAATTGGAGTCTCCGTATGGCATAGCCCCAAGAACGAGTATCTCATAGGTTGTAGGAAACGATTGTTGAGCGTTATCACCCGTGAAGAACAGTGTAGTTGGCACGCCATCAGACAGATTGACATGAACATTCGTGTCTCCGCCGATATAGGAGTGGATTGCCTGGGCTGAAAACTCGGAGTATTGCTTGTCCACTTGGTCGGTTGGGAGAGTCAGCCTGAGTTGGAAGCTCGTGCCGCCTTGAAAGAGGCTAGGCCTGTAGTAGAAGCGCACGTTGATGGCTTCAGTTGGGATCGTGAGGGGAAAGTGCTGAACAGCAGCACCATCCCCCAGTTGTGCCCTCAGCGTTGCATATTTTGCGGGATCTGTGACTACTCCAATTCCGGGCTCTGCTGAGCTGGCTGATGGCACGGGAAATAGCCTCTTGAGAGCAAGAACACCGATCACCACCAGAACAATGATCAGTATGACCTTGGTAGGAGCCCAGAATCTTGTTTTCATCTCTTCTCAGTCTGTGATAGCTGCCCAACACTTGTATAAGCTGATTGCATAACACCTTATGGGCGGAGCAAGATCAAACCTGCCAGGATCATTCTCGCGCGGCGCTCACTTCGCCATCAACTCTGCCAGCGCCTTGCCTGATTCCTTCTCCACCGCCTCGTGCAGGGACTGGCCGTGGGCATCCATCGTCACCACGACGGGGAAGTCCTTGACCTCGATCACCCAGATGGCCTCCGGCACGCCGAAGTCGAGTTTATACACGCCCAGCGCCTTCGTCACCGACTGGGCGATGTAAGTCGCCGCGCCGCCGATGGCATGGAAGTAGACGAACGGTCCCTCCTGGCAGCCCTTGAGCGTCTTCGCGCCCATGCCGCCCTTGCCGATCACGCCGCGGGCGTTGAAATGTTTCATCACATCGGCCTGGTAGGGCTCCTCGCGGATGGAGGTGGTCGGCCCGGCGGCGACGAATTTGTATTGCTTCGTATCCAGCCCCGAGACGACCGGTCCGCAGTGGTAGATGACGCCGCCGTCCAGGACCGGCTTGAGCGCCGCGTACACATCCGAATCATCGCCCTGCGGGGCGCGGGTCTTCCTGATAAAGGTCTCGATCAGCCACTTGTGGACCGTGTCGCGGCCGGTGATCATCACGCCGGTCAACGCCACCGGCTGGCCGACTTTCAGTTCGCGGATTACATCATCGGTTATGGGGATGTTAATATTTTTCATCGTGTTTTCCTTTCAAAGTCTCACAGGTCGGGTAAGTCTTACAAGTCGGTCGGTCAAGACCTGTCAGACTTGTTAGACTTGTTAGACTTGTTGGACGTGTTGACTTGTTGGACGTGTTGACTTGTTGGACCTGTTGACTTGTCAGACTGTCAATCGTAAACAACCTCGCCATTCGCTTTCGCCGTCATCTTGCGCCGGCGGTAGGCCCAGCACATGTACGAGACGGTGACGAAGTACGAGGCCGGCAGGCGGTGCAGGCCGGCGATCTTGGTGTCGACGACCGTCGTCTGGCCGCCGAAGCCCATCGGACCAATGCCCAGTTCGTTGGTTTCCTTCGTCAACTGCTCTTCGAGGGCGGCCAGTTTCGGGTCCGGATTGGGCGTGCCGATCTTGTCGTAAAGGACTTCCTTCGATTTCGCATACCCCGAGCCGCGGTCCCCGCCGATGGCCACACCCAGGATGCCCGGCGCGCAGCCCTGTCCCTGCGCCTTGTGGACCGCGTCCAGCGCCACCTTGCGCACCCCGGCCAGGTCGCGGCCCGCGCCAAGGCGGCTATCCGGCAGCGAATATTGCGCCCCGACATTTTCACAGCCGCCGCCCTTGAGCATCAATTCGATGGTCAACTCGTCGCCTTCGATCTCTTCAAAATGGATGTAGGGGAAATCGTCTCCGCCGAGGTTGTTCCCGCTGTTCTTGTCGTAGATGGCGTCCACGGCGTTTGGGCGCATGTAGGATTTTTTGGTGGCTTCCGCAAGCGCGGCGCGGATCTGCTTCTTCAACTGGAGCGTGCTCCAGCCAGTCGGGTATTTGACATAGAAGATCGGCGTGCCGGTATCCTGGCAGATGGGGCTGGAATTCCTGCGGGAGAGGTCGATGTTCTTGAGGATGGTCTCCAGCGCGCCGCGCGCTGCCGAACCGGGCGCTTCCTTTTCGACGGCTGCCTTCAAACGTTCTTCCACGTCCTTCGGCAGGTCCGAAGATGTCCGGCGGATGAGCTCGAGGATTTCGTTGGTCAGGTCTCGCATGGGCGCCTCCTGGTTCGAAGTGCTTCTATCATACTCCATTTTGAAATCGAGCGGCAGAATAATGTCCGGGCTCCTGTCCCAATTTCAAATACACTGCTTGACATCCTCCGAAAAAACCCTATACTGGAATTGCGCCGGGATGCGAACAAGCGCATGGTGGACATTCGATCGGGAAGGGAAGGATGAAATGTGCAGGAAAGCCATCGCAGGACTGATCCAATCGACCGGGAAAGCGCTCGACAGGTTCATGGACTCCCGCTGCGCCTATCACGGTCCGCCCATCCCCGCCCCGCAGGGACTCTCCGAAACACTCTGGCTGGACCGTCCCGGCCGGGGGACTCCGCAGGAGGACGAAGCCTACCACCTCTCCAAGTGGCAGAACCAGTTCTACGGGATGACGGACAACGAGTGCGTCACCACCTCCACCCTGATCGCCATGAACATGATGGACGACTACGCCTGCGCCGCCTCGGGGGCCGGCGCCGACCTGCCAGACCGCGATATCGAGACTTTCACCAGGGCGCTCGACGAAGGCGGGGTCCTGGCCTGGCTGCGCTACCGACTGCCGAGTCCGCTGGGCTTCATGCTGCCGAAACAACACGCGCCCCAGATGTTGAAGGATTATGCCGCAACCCTGCTGGCGCGCTACGGCCTCGCCTTCGAGGTGGAATTCAGTTCCGGGAATACCGTCCAGGACCTGCTGGATGCCCTGCAGGGCGGGACGATCACCCTGCTGCACGGTATGACCGACCAGGATGTGCTCCGGCTGGTGGACGGGCGGCCGGCGCTCAACCCGCCCGGGTTCATCGGCGGGATGCCGCATACCGTCGTCCTGGTCGGGTATGACCCCGGGGCGCAGGCCTGGTTGCTCAACGACCCGGGGCATCCGTACCGCAATCCGCCGGTTGCAGGCGAAATACCCGCCATCCGCCGCCGGCCTCACCCGGAATTCATCGCCTGGTGGGGAAGGGGCGGCCTGGCCCATGCCGGGTTCAGCATGACCGCCACCCGGATCCAGGCCGGGCAATAACCGGGCATCGCCGTCCGGCAGGGGATGGCATCGAATATAATACGCCCATGTTTTCCCGCCTGCTGCGCCTGGCGCGTTCGCGCCGCCTGGCGCTCGGTTCCACCGTGGCGCTCGGCTGGGTATCCGGCCTGTTGGCCATCCTGCAAGCCTGGTTCCTGAGCCGCACCATCGACCGGGTCTTCCTCGGCGGGGCCGCCCTCCAGGATGTGCTGCCCATGCTCGCCGTCCTGCTTGCGGCGTTGGCGCTGCGCGCCGCGGCCAGCGGCGGGATGGAACTGACTGCCAACGCAGTCGCCCTGGCGGTCAAGTCCGAACTGCGCTCCCGCCTGCTCCAACGCCTTTCCCGCCTCGGCCCGGCCTTCACCGGCGGCGAACGGACGGGGGAATTATCCGCCGCCGCCCTGGAAGGGGTCGAGGCGCTGGACGCCTACTTCAGCCAGTACCTGCCCCAGGCGGCGCTCGCGGCCTTCATCCCGCTCTCGGTTCTGCTGCTGGTCTTCCCGCTCGACCCGTTGACCGGGGTCGTCTTCCTGCTCACCGCACCGCTCATCCCATTCTTTATGTACCTGATCGGCAGGACTGCCGAAAACCTGACCCGCCGCCAGTACCAGGTGCTCGGCCGCCTCTCGGCCTACCTGCTGGATGTGTTGCAGGGGCTGGCGACCCTCAAACTGCTCGGCCAGAGCCGCGACCAGGCAGGCAACATCCGCCAGGCCAGCGACCGTTTCCGGGACGTGACCCTCGGCGTGCTGCGCGTCACCTTCCTTTCGGCGCTGACGCTGGAACTGCTGGGGGCTCTCAGCACCGCCATCGTGGCAGTCGAGATCGGCCTGCGCCTGCTGGAGGGGAATATCTCGTTCCAGCCGGCCTTGTTCATCCTGGTGCTGGCGCCCGATTTCTACCAGCCGCTACGGGCGCTCGGCCTGCGCTTCCACGCCGGCATGTCGGGCATGGCCGCCGCCCGCCGCATCTACGAGATCCTGGATACGCCGTTGCCCGTCCAACCCCCTGCCGCCTGTCCGACCCCCGCCCGGGGACGGACCCAGTCCGGCATTTGCTTCGAGCGGGTCTCCTTCTCCTATCCTTCCCGCGACCTGCCCGCCTTGCAGGATGTCAGCCTCGAGATCCCACCCGGCAGCCTGACCGCCCTGGTCGGCGCGACCGGGGCCGGCAAGAGCACGCTTGCGGCATTGCTGCTGCGCTTCATCGAACCGGATGGCGGCCTCATCACCGTGGACGGCCAACCGCTGGCGGAGATCCTGCCGGATGAGTGGCGCGCCGGCCTGGCCTGGGTGCCGCAGTCGCCGTACCTCTTCAACGACACCCTGGGCGCCAACCTGCGCCTGTCGAAACCGGGGGCCTCCCATGCAGAGGTGGGGCGCGCCCTGGCAATGGCCGGGCTGGAGGATTTCGTCGCCTCCCTGCCGCAGGGACTGGATACCCCGCTCGGCGAACGCGGGGCGCGCCTGAGCGGCGGGCAGGCGCAGCGCATCGCCATCGCCCGCGCCTTCCTGCGCGACGCGCCGCTGTTGATCCTCGACGAGCCCACCTCCAGCCTCGACCCGGCGCTCGAATCCCAACTCAACGCCGCCATCCGGCAACTGGCGTTTGGGCGCACCACGCTCGTCATCGCCCACCGCCTGAACACGGTGCGGGAAGCCGCTCGCATCTATGTCCTGGACGGCGGCCAGGTGGCCGAAAGCGGGGACCACGCCAGCCTGCTCCAACGCAATGGGCTCTACGCCGGACTGGTCACGGCCCAGGCATGAACCGCATCCGCCGCCTGCTGGCCTTCATCGTCCCCTCCTGGCGCTGGTCGCTGCTGGCCGTGGCGCTCGGCGCGCTGACCATCGGCGCTTCCATCAGCCTGCTGGCCACCTCGGCCCTGCTCATCTCCACCGCCGCCCTGCACCCGTCCATCGCCGAACTCCAGGTGGCGATCGTCGGGGTGCGCTTCTTCGGCATCAGCCGCGGCGTCCTCCGCTACGCCGAGCGCCTGGTCTCGCACAACACCACCTTCCGCCTGCTGGGGGACATCCGGGTCTGGTTCTATCGCGCCATCGAACCGCTCGCCCCGGCGCGGTTTGCGTCCCACCGCTCCGGCGACCTGCTGGCGCGCATTATCACCGACATCGAAACGCTGGAGAATTTCTACGTGCGCGTCCTGGCCCCGCCGCTGGTGGCGCTGGTGGCGCTGCTGGGGACGTCCGTCTTCATGGGCGGATTCGCCCCGCGGCTGGCGCTCGTCCTGCTGGCCTTCCTGCTCCTGGCCGGCCTCGGCCTGACCGCCCTGACCCTGGGCCTGGGGCGTGGACCCGGGCGCGCCCTGGTCGAGAGCCGCGCCCGCCTGCGCGCCGACCTGGTGGACGGCATCCAGGGGCTGCCCGACCTGTTGGTCTACGGCCAGGCGGAGGGACATTTCCAGCGCCTGCGCCAGGCCGAGAGCCGGCTGCACCGCGCCCAGCGCCGCATGGCGCGCCTGACCGGACTGCAAAGCGGACTCAACACCCTGCTGGCCGGCCTGGGCGCCTGGTGCGTGCTCCGGCTGGCCATCCCGCTCGTCTCCGGCGGTGAAATGCAGGGCGTCCACCTGGCGGTGGTGGCGCTGGCGGCGATGGCCTCCTTCGAAGCGGTGCAGAACCTGCCGCAGGCGGCGCAGTACCTGGAGGGCAACCTCCAGGCCGCCGGGCGGCTGTTTGAGGTCGCGGATGCCGCCCCGGAGGTGATCGACCCGCCCTCCCCGGCCAGCCTGCCGCTGCAGGCCGCAATCTCGGTGCGGGACCTGCATTTCACCTATCCCGGCGCGGAGCAACCCACCCTGGACGGCATCAGTTTCGAACTGCCGCCCGGGAAACAGATGGCCCTGGTCGGGCCGAGCGGGGCTGGCAAGTCCACCCTGGCCAGCCTGCTGCTGCGCTTCTGGGACGCGCCGCAGGGAGCGATCCACCTGGCCGGGCGCGACATCCGCGACTACGCCCAGGAGGATGTGCGCCGCCGCTTCGGCGTGGTGAGCCAGCAGGCCTATCTCTTCCACGCCAGCCTGCGCGAGAACCTGCTGCTGGCGAACCCCTCCGCCGCGCAGGACGGGATTGAGGCAGCCTGCAAACAGGCGCAACTGCACGACTTCATCGGGTCCCTACCGCAAGGCTATGAGACCTACGCCGGGGAGCGCGGGGTGCAACTGAGCGGCGGCGAACGCCAGCGGCTGGCGATTGCCCGCGCCCTGCTCACGGACGCCGGCGCCTTCATCTTCGACGAACCGACCGCCAACCTGGATACCGTCACCGAACGGCAGGTGATCGCCGCCCTGGGACAGGCCACCCGGGGCCGCAGCCTGTTATGGATCACCCACCGCCTGGTCGGGCTGGAGGGGATGGACGAGATCCTGGTGCTGGACTCCGGCCGCATCGTCCAGCGCGGGACGCACGCTGGGCTGGCGACGCAGGATGGCCTGTACCGGAAAATGTGGGAGTTGCAGAACAGGGTCTTGTTTTCGTAGCGCGCGGGGGAAATTGCGGTATAATACCGCCTGCCAATCGGGGCGTGGCGCAGTCCGGCTAGCGCGCTTGCATGGGGTGCAAGAGGTCCCGGGTTCAATTCCCGGCGCCCCGACAGGAAGACTCCACATCGATGGAGTCTTTTCGTTCCCAGGCCCGGGTTCCCCCTATCGGGGACTTCGCAACCCCGGCGCCCCGACAGCCCAATAAAGGACTCCACTTCGCTGGAGTCTTTTCATTCCCAGGCCCGGGTTCCCCCTATCGGGGACTTCGCAACCCCGCGCCCCGACAGCGAACCGCTTACATACTCACCTGAAGAATGTAAGCGGTCTGGATTTCTAGTGGTCTCCCCATTGGGTGTTGATTAGCAGCCGCATCATGAATCTGCCACGAATTTCACGAAGCAGCACAAATTCTTATTTACTTTTTCGCGAAAATTCGTCACTTCGTGGCTAGTTTTTTCACCAACACTCTCCAGGGAGACTATCGGATTTCTTGTTTTGAGCATTTTTCACAAGCATTAGTTAGATAACATTGGCTCTTCCTCCCGTGTTAATCTCCACGTTGTCCTTACTCGGCAGATTTGTTGTACGGCACATCAAACCATAACTGATGAAGGTCTCTTTCTGCCTCTCATTATCCAATTTTTAGAAAGCTGATCTTGCTGTTAGCCCAAAGTAGAAATGTCCCTTTTCGCCAAAGTTAAAATGTCCCCTTCGATATTTCTGGGCAAAGCCCTCGAAAGGGACAAGAAATGGACCTTCTACCGATGAGCGCTAAAGAATTGGATCGCTTGAACGTGATGCAACAATTGGACGAAAAACGAATGACCCAAAAGGAAGCCGCGCGCATCCTGGGTGTAGGCGTGCGGCACATCAAACGCATGCTGAAAGCCTATCGAAAGCAGGGAGCGGCCGGGTTAGTCTCCAAGCATCGCGGGCGGGAAAGCAATAATCGGCTTTCGGAGAGTACGCGCCAACAGGCGGTGAATTTGTTGAAAACGCGCTATCGGGGATTCGGCCCGACCCTGGCGCACGAGAAGTTGGTGGAGCGAAACCATCTTTGTCTCTCGGATGAAAGCGTGCGGAAGATCATGATCGAAGAGGGATTGTGGAAACCGCGCAAAGTCAAGATAGTGGCAGTTCACCAGCTGCGGGAACGACGCGCCTGCTTTGGGGAACTGGTGCAGATTGATGGTTCGCCGCACGACTGGTTTGAAGGCCGCGACGATCCGTGTGTCTTGCTGGTGTTTATTGACGATGCGACCGGGAGGCTGGGGCGCTTGCTGTTTGTGGACAGCGAGAGTTTTTTTAGTTACTCGCAAGCGGCGGAAGGTTATTTCCGTCAGCATGGCAAACCGCTGGCCTTCTACAGCGATAAACACGGCATATTTCGGGTCAATCAGCCCAGTGTGGGCAAAACCGACGCCCTGACCCAATTTGGACGCGCCATGCGGGAACTCGACATCCAAATCATCTGCGCCAACTCTCCCCAAGCCAAAGGGCGGGTGGAACGCGTCATCCAGACCTTGCAAGACCGTCTCCCCAAAGAAATGCGCTTGCGCGGCATTTCCAGCCGAGAGGCCGGAAATGCCTATCTGCCGGAGTTCATCCAGGATTTCAACGCTCGCTTTGGCGAAGAACCGCGCAGCGCCGTGGATGCCCACCGCCCCTTGACCGCCAAAGATGACCTCGCCACCATCCTGACCTGGCAGGAGGCGCGGACGGTTTCAAAGAACCTGACCGTGCAGTTCGAAAAAGTCGTCTACCAGATTCAAACCGAACGCCCCTCCTATGCCTTGCGTAACGCCAGCCTCACGGTTTGTGTTAATGCTCAACAGCAAGTCACGCTCCTGTATAAAGGCAAATCTTTGCCATACGAAATCTATCACCAACAAGCAAAGCAATCTGCAGTGGCGATGGCCAAAGACGTGGATGCCGCCCTCAAGGAACGCACCTATGCCAAACCCGCCCCTGATCACCCCTGGCGCAAGTATCCGCTCTTTCCCTCACAGAAAAAATTTAGAAATGTCCCCGCCCCGCGGGGCGGGGACATTTCTACTTTGGAAAATGGGTGACATTTCTACTTTGGGCTAACACCACCTGGATTTTAGAACTTTGTTTTGCACGGGGTTGCCTAACGAGACTGTCGAAAAACCCTTTGCGGGAAAAATCCTTGCGAAAATCTCCCACCGCAGGCTCGAAAACCGCCAAAACGGGATGCGGGGCGCGGAAAACAAGGTGTTTTTTGATGTTTTCGTCCCACTTTCCAGGAGTGTTTTTGGATAAGGGACTTTTTCGACAGTTTCAACGGTTTGCGTTATTAGAATGTTCTTGTTTGCCTGCACCGTGCCGCAGGCACAGGTGGGACGTGGGAAACGTGTATCCTCGGAAAGATACTGCCGCGGGGACGCGTTTGGGGCGTGAGCGTATGGGTGTCCGGCAGCCGGTATGGGAAGACTTCTGGTGAAGAAGTGAACCCGATGCGTTACCCTTCGGCAGGCTCAGGGCAAGTCTGGACACCTGCGGAAACTAATCTGGGACCAAGAGCCCGAATCGGTACATGCAACTCAAACCCAACATCGTCCCGATGCCCTTCGGGAAATACCACGTCCCAAACTTCAGGCACAAGGAGTGTAGCATGAAATTTGAGAAAAATGCAAGCGGGATAACGCGGTACATTGCCTTTGGCATCCACAAGGAATATGCCCTGGTGGGGGGTCAGAATATCCGGCAGGAATGGGCGCTGCCGCCGCGGCGGGTAGGGATGGAGCAATTCCGGGAATGGGCGGCGGCGAACAACCATCCCCACTGGAAGGCGGAACTGGCGCGACTGGAACCCCGGCTGGGACGCAACAAAGCGATCGTAGCCATAGCCAGGAAATTATTGATCGCAGTTTCTCTACCGTACATTAGCAGTTGATGCCATGGGCTGAAGCCGAAAAACCGGATCGAAATCCAAGTTGTGTTTCAAGGCGAACTTGATCCAATCCAGCCCCAGGCGAAAGAGGCTTTTATCAATTCGGTCTGTTCGATCAATCAGGCCGGTCTTGTCGGATGCGATCACCCATAGGCCCTGGCAAATCATCCAAACATAAGCCAGGC
>Ga0194127_10008229_pt1 | contig 11244 bp, 13 predicted proteins | sample TA2KigC100mmetaG_FD_148624 | JGI IMG/M metagenome (GOLD analysis project Ga0194127, IMG submission 148624) | Freshwater microbial communities from Lake Tanganyika, Tanzania - TA2015036 Kigoma Deep Cast 100m | ecosystem: Environmental > Aquatic > Freshwater > Lake | place: Tanzania: Lake...
GGGGCCTTCCTGTTCCGTCAACAACCTTTCCTCCGGTAATGAGCAGATCCAATTCCATGATCAAGGTCCTCTTTGAGTACTGGATTTATGCGGGAAGCTGACTTTTGACCAGATCGACGGCGGAGGCTGCATCCGGGGCATATCCATCCGCGCCGATCTCTCTGGCAAACTTTTCCGTAACGGGCGCCCCCCCGACAATCACTTTAACCTTTTCTTTTAATCCTGCCTGTTCGATGGCCTGTATGGTATTCTTCATCTCTCTCATGGTTGTTGTCAATAGAGCGGACAGCCCCATCACCTGAGGTTGATGTTCGCGGATGGCTTCAATGAATTTATTCTGTGGAACATCGATCCCCAGGTCGACCACATCGAATCCGCCTCCTTCTAACATCATAATCACTAAATTCTTACCAATGTCGTGAAGATCTCCTTTAACTGTTCCGACAATAATCTTGGCAGTCAAAGTGGTGGTTGATTTGGACAGGGGGATCGGTTTTAAGATAGCCATCCCGGCATGCATGGCCCGGGCGGCAATGAGCACTTCGGGGATATAGATCTCACCATTTTTGAATTTCACCCCTATCCGATCCATGGCTTGAATGAGACCCTCTTTCAGAATGGTATCGGCTGATTCCCCTGTCTCCAATGCTTCCTGTGTCAATTGCTTCACGTCATCAATCCTGCCCTGGGAAAGTGCTGTATGAAATTTCTCTTGATCCATCATTTGATTCTCCTTTTAAAAATTCAATAATGTCATTATTCTTTTTTGCCGAATCTTTGTCTTGTTTAATTCTGCTTAATTTTGGTAATATTCTGCTATTTTTATGAATATTGACGTTTTCCTTTTTTTAAATTACTATTGGGTCATCCAATGAAAATGAATCATCCAATTTAAATTCTTTAACTCAAATGAAGAACGAACGATTACTGCTGGTCTTGGGCTGCTCGGTCATGGAACAAGAACTTCGACAGTTCCAGAACGGCCAAACCGAATTTAAATTTCTTGATTACGGCTTACACCGGACTCCAGAACATATGGCTCAAGCGCTTCAAGTGGAAATCGATCAGGTTTCCGGGGAGAAGTATGATGGGATTGTGCTGGGCTATGGCCTCTGTAGTAATGGCATTGTAGGCGTCCAATCCCAGACCCACACGCTCATTATTCCACGAATTCACGACTGTATCAGCCTCTTTCTTGGTTCTCTTGAGAGATATCGTCAACAGTCATCGATCAATCCCGGGACCTACTATTTGACTCCGGGATGGATTGAAAGAGGCCAGACCCCGATCTCCAAATATGAGGACTACGCCAAGTCCTATGGTGAAGAAACGGCCCAATGGGTGATACACGAGGAACTGAAGCATTACACCCGGATCGCGTTGATTGATACTGGAGTTCACCCGTTAGAACCCTATCGAAAGGTTGCACGCAAGAATGCCGAATTTCTTGGGGTCAGCTATGAAGAACTTCCTGGATCTCCTATGCTTTTTAAAGAGTTAGTTTGTGGTCCATGGGGGAAGAACTTTCTCATCATCGAAAAAGGTCAATCCATCCAACAGGATATGTTTCTCGACCTATGATCAACCGCAAGGAAAAATTAAATATGGTCAAGGGGTTATCCGGAACACCGGAGACCGGAGTCGACATGACACTGAGTCAACTCGGTCAAGCGGTTGTGTTACGGGATTGCAAGCTGGTTAAAGAGATAACGGAGAATTTGGTCAAAGAGGAGGTCAACCACTTTCAGATTCTCAACCGTGGATTAATTCCCGGGATGCTTGAGGTGAGTGAACGGTTCAGAAGGGGGGAATTCTTCATTCCAGAACTTCTCATGTCTTCCAGGGCCTTAAAATTTGGTTTGAATGTTCTAAGGCCGCTCATGCGGGAAAAAAAGAAGGATGTGTTGGGCAAGGTGGTCGTCGGGACGGTAAAGTTTGACCTTCACGATATCGGAAAGAATCTCGTCATCATTCTTCTGGAGGGGGATGGTTTTGAGATCATCGATCTGGGGGTGGATGTCTCCCCTGAAAAATTTGTTAAGGCTATAGAAAAAAATGAGGCTAAACTCCTGGCGATGTCCTCCCTGCTTACCTCCACCATGAGCTGGATGAAATTTACGATCGAGCTCCTTCACGCCACGGGATTAACACGAAAAGTCAAAACCATGGTCGGGGGCGCCCCTGTCACCCCGATTTTTGCAAAAAACATTGGGGCAGACGGATACTGCCGTGATGCGACCTCGGCTCCATCTTTGGCAAGGGAGCTTTTAGGGATAGAGGGAGATGAAGCCACCGTCATTCCGAAATAGGCTGAAAGAAGATTCCAAGATCATTTCTCAGATCAATTCGTTTGTTCGAACGACCAACATACCGTTACGCCTCTTGGATTCAAAGGGAGAGGTTCTCTGGAAATCAAATTGTTTCAAGAAGAAATCATATTTTTGTAACACCATCCAATCAGGTCATTTTCAGGGCAGACCATGTTTAAAATCCCACAGAGAAGCGGTTCAAGAATCGTTACGGTGGGGAGAACCCATTATTTCAAAGTGTTGTTATTTTATCATGCAGATCGTATCTCCGGTTCTCGAGAAGGGAAGGTTGGTGGGACAATTGGTGGCTTCTCCTTTTCTCCTCATCGATCCTTCCGAGTTGCAACCCGAAGAGCTTGTTCCCCTCCTTAGAGTAAAATCAGACAGGACTCAAAACCTTAAAAAAGCCCTTTCTTCGATTCCCATTGTTAAAGATGAAGAAGCACGGCAAGCCGCTCAACGCCTTTTTCAATTGGCCGATCGACTATCTGATCCTGATCTGAGCGCGCTCATGAAGGTTCAGGAAGCTCAAATTCTTCAGGGGAAGATTGCGGACCAAATTCGCGATCTTAAGGACCTTGACAGGGAGTTTACCCGGGATTCTTTAAGCAAACTCTTCTATGATCAGGAAAAGGAAATTGTGACTAAAATCAGACTCGGAGACCAGGCCGGGGCAAAGGAGATTCTCTGTCAACTCCTTGCCATTATTCTTGTCCAGTATCTTGAAAATTTTGAACTCCTTAAGGTCTCGGTTCTGGAGCTTCTCATTATCCTCTCTCGAGCGGCTGTTGAGGCCGGTGCAAAAGTCGAAGAAATGTTAGGCATGCGATATGGTTTTGTTACAGAACTCTCGAGGATTCGAGATCAAGAGGAGCTTTGTTTATGGATTGTCAAGGTCCTCGAAAAAATGACAGATCAAATCTACCAAACTCGAAATGCCAAAAATTATCAGCGATTAAAGAGAGCCCTGGACTTTATAGAAATACACTATGGAGAGCCTCTAACTGTGGATCGGGTCGCAAAAGAAGTTTATCTCAGTACTTCACGTCTAAGCCACATTATCAAAAGCGAATTGGGCATCACCCTGGGAGATTATATCTCAAAAGTTAGAATAGAAAAAGCAGAAGCCCTGTTAAAAGATAGGGAATTATCGATTTCACAGATTGCTCTTGAGGTGGGATTTCCGGATCAGAGTTATTTCACCAAGGTTTTTAAGAAGATTGAAAAATGCACTCCTAAAATCTTCCGACAGAATGAACTCAGGTCGGCCTAAGTTTATTTCGTAAATCCGCGTTCTTCTTACCTGCTCTCCAAAATCTCTCAAGTTCGACAACTTTTGATGGAAGGGCCAGGAACCCTTTATCCACTCTCTTTTAACTTTCCCCTAATAGCTTTTTAATGATATTGCTGGCGATGCGGTAAGTCTGATCTGCTCCAGTGGAGTCATTACGTCCAGCCCTGCGAGAGGATTAATTTCAGTGAAGTCCAGGCCAACCAGCCGAACTCCCCTCGACAGAAGATCCTTAAGAGGATCGATGATTCGATAAATTTGTCTCTCATTAAGACCTTGACGTTCGAGAAATCGAACTGCTTCGACTCCGTTTCGAGCCCCGATGTCCAAATCGATTGAGATATATACGTACGGAGTTTTAATATGGGACAGGATACTTTTAAACCTGGAGGGGGAGAGGAGAAGACCTTCCTTGGTTAAAAGAGTAACGCCTTTTCGCTTTAATTCTGAGAAGATGCGAATGTACTTTTCCACCCTCGGATCCTTAATCCTGAAAGCATGTTTTGGGGGATAATCACTGATGCCGAAGATATAGAGGTTTTGAGGTTTCACGGTTCCCTCGTTCAGCAGGTGATACAGAAAAGAACTTGCATTATAGGAATCCGGGCGGCCGTAGATAAAAGGATCGTTGGGATCATAAACCGTTTCCGGGTTCGTTTCGAGATCATACTGGACCATCCCAGCCATGACAGACATGGGTATAGCATCGGTGTGGCTGTCCAAGACAATTAAAGAAATATCTTCGGATTCATACAGTTCTCCTAATTTTTTTAATGCTCCACCCGTCAAAGAGTGATCGACCGCCAGCATACAAGGAATATAAGGAAAAATGTTCGTGGCAATGAAGTCTCCTACCTGTTGAGCATAGGTCTCAAAACCTCCGTGATCCATGAAATCTACAAATGCCTCTGTCGTCATTTTCTTTCCATCAGTCAAGGGAGGAATAGGACGAAGCCAACTGGGTAGGTCTAATGAACCCTTTTCTGACCAAAGTTCTGGGTTAACCTCTTGGCGAATGATTTCCATGATGCCATCGTAGGGGTCGTCGACGACTCCCGGGGTTCCCATCAAGGATAGTTTCTCCTGGATGGATTCATGTCTTTCGTCACCATCTAAAGGACAACCGAAGAAAATGATTTTCTTTTCTAAACCCTTATCCATCACCTTTTTAGAGACACCTCTCCCTCCTCTTTTTTCTATTTAAAGTGGAGTCGGGAGAGGTTTTTTCTATTTAAAAAAATCGTTTCTTGCTTTTTTGAGCTGCAGGATGTTTTCCAGAGGAGATCGCGGGGCAATGCCACATCCGGGACACAAGAAATCCGTCCCATTTTCCAAAGTCTTTATAGCTTCTTTATATACCTCATCCGGCGTCCCACTGAAAATAGTGGTCGCCGTCGCCACATTTCCAAAAACCTTAACACCCTTTTTGTGGGCGATTTCCACGGCCCGCTTGAGATCGGCTTTCTCTTCTTTCTCTTCTATGCTGATTCCAACCACACCTGTCTCGCACATGAGCTCGATGATGGGGTCTGTATTGGCACAGATATGAAGAACCACCGGACCCTTCACCTTACTAATAATTTCTTTCTCAACAGGCAACACAAATTTTTCCCACAATCTCGGGCTCAAGAGCGCAGGACCGGAGGTGGGTTCTGCGTAGGTATAATAATCAGCACCATGGTCAAATGCAAAATTGGCCGCGGCAATGGCTGCTTGTTTAGTTACTTCTAAAACCTTTAAAACCATATCGGGTTTTTTCATACACCATTTCATAAACTGTTCCGTCCCTACCAGATTGGCTGCACAGGTAAATGCCCCTTCGGATTCACCGAACATCACAAGCTCTTCTCCCACTTTATTCTTGAGAAGCTTTAGATTCTCTTTGTAGACGGGAAATCTGCCCTTTTCGAGAAAGTTGGAAGGGAAGGTCAGTTGGTCCACACCCTCTGCATAGGGATGACCTTTAACAGAGTACTGCAAGTCGATTTTCGGAGTGCCCAGTTCACAACCAAAGGCCTCGCTCAAGGGCAAAATATCCCATCCCATGGCCTTGACCCATTCAAAGCCACCATATTGATAACCTGCATAGGCAAGCTCCGTCATGGCGACCGGATCCGTATCAGCAAGAGGCCTTTCATAGCCACATTTTTTCATGAAATCAACGACCCCATAAGTGGTGGTACAACCCACAGGTGTCATGTCAACCTTCTTACCCTTTAATTGGTTCATAAATCTCTCTTTGAGTATCATCGTTGCCATTCTTTTCCCCCTTTTTTTTGAAAATTATTACAAATCATATCATAAAATTCTTAGCCGATACAAGGGTGAAAGACATCCTTTTTAACTACAAAAGGAAAGGGTGTTCAACCCAATTGCAATTGCCAATAAATTTTTGGATATGTTTTAATGCCTCCTCTTTCTTAGCAAAGACATGAATCCGATTCTTCACATGGGGAACGGTGACTATTTCACTTTCGACAAAAAATGCATCCGAGGCATTGATTTTGTTCCCGGATGGTTCATCGACCACCCTCACCTCCTTAATTTGTTTTTTGAGTGCTGAAAAACTCATAGAGGCGCAGGCGATAGAACAGAAATTCTTTTCTGTGCCATCTTGAAGGGTAAAATAGACTGCATAGAGTGGTTCGATTTTCGCCCCGTCATAATCACAACGGCCCTCTATGGATTTTCTTTCCCCTTGGCAACCTGAGCCTAAAGAAATTATTACAAAGATAACAAAGAGAGCTATCCATCTTTTATTTGAGGCCATATTAATCTATCAATAAATGGATGAGTAGCATCATCAAAGACGCCGACAAAAAGAAAAAGGCAAACCAATATAAATTTTTCTTAAACAGCCTGGCAGTAAATCTGCTGCTTCTCCTTGTCTTCCAAAAAGTTCTGTTGTGAATCCCCACCCTACGGAGAATGTCCCCAAAATGAAAAGTAAGTACATGACGATGCTATCTGGCACGTATTGCCAAAGACAATAAAGACAGTGATGGAAGGGAAGATGCATCATCCTGGGTGCGAAAACCTCGATCTGAGATAAGAGGAAGAGGGCGGCATTCACAATAGAAAATAGACAGAGAAAGCCTAATATTGCCCTTCGAGGTTTTTTTGACCTCAGGATCAGGCCAACGAATCCGATCAGGGCGAGATGGGTGATTAAAAAGATGCTTTGAAGAAACCGAGCATATTGGGGGCCAAAAATGGATTCCGGTGTCGTTCGAGTCGGTCGGTTTAAAATATCAGTAATCGTGGTGCAACAGGAGACGAGTGATTCCGGTGCAATACCAAGGATCAAAAAAATGTCTCCAAGAGAATCGATCAGCACCAAGAGGGAGATGATGGATAGAAGGAATAATTTCCTCCTCATCAAAGGAGAAGTCTTAGTCGCCCTATCAAGAACATGGAGGATAAGCCACGCTCCGATGAAGAAGAAGGTGATCGGTTTGAGGATCTCTGAAAAACGGGTAAGATCTACCTTCACCTGAGTCACGCCGAAGATACACATCGCCCCTTCGATATCCGAAATGAAACTTTGAAGCGTGACGTAGAAGAGGGGCCAATTGATCAGCCTGACCACCAATACGATCACCATAATTAAGAGAATCAAGTAGGAGCGATCTTCCAGAGAAGTTTTTTCTTCAGGCGTGGCGGGTCTTTTCCATTTTCTGTAAAGGATGAGAGATGAAATCCCCCCCCATATCGCCAAGAGAGCGGAAAGGGCACCGATAAATATCATGGTGATGCTGAGGGCATTTAAAATCATCTGGATTCTCTATGTTCGACGTTCATAAGTCTTCCGTCCTTTAAAAGAAATGTCATCTCACTGTAATCGAGGAAGACGGGATCATGACTGGAGACGATAATGGTCTTTCCTTTCTTTTTTAAGTCCATGAGAATATCTAAGAGGATGTTGATCGATTCAGCATCGATGTTGGAGGTGGGTTCGTCAGCAATCATAATTTCAGGATCATTGATCAAAGCCCGGGCAATAGCCACCCGCTGTTGTTCCCCCCCGGACATCTGCTCCGGAGGATGATCCACTCTCTTCTCCAATTTTAATTGGATCAGCATTTCTAACAGGGGAGCAAGGGGAAAGCCACATTTTCCCAGGCAGGGAGACGTGGCAAGAGATTGAAGTTCTGGAAAATCAAACCGATGGTCTTTTGGCGAATCCGGGAGAGCTGGACATCCGAATACTTTGAGATATCTTCTCCGCGAAGAAAAATACTACCATGGGTCGGACGATCGATCGTGCTGATCAGGTTAAGAAGGGTAGTTTTCCCGGAGCCTGAAGGACCTCGGATAAGAACGAGACGATTCTTTGGAATCTCTATATCAATCTGATTGAGGGCCCGAACCTCTTCAGGCCTTCCCTGATAATAGATCTTATCTACCTTCTCTGTCCGGATGATCGTTTCCATTAACGCATCGCCTCTACTGGGGGTACGGTAGCTGTTTTCCAGGTGGAATATAGACTTCCCACCATCATTAAGACAATGGAAAAGAGGAAAGCAAAAAAGCATGGAAGGGGAAGGAATCGGGATGGAACAGGAAATGGGGCCATTAACCCGATTTCTGCAATGAAGAACTGGGCAATGAATGCCCCGTTGAATAATTTCAGCCAAGCCATTGCCATAAGGATGGCCAGCGGAGCACTCGTGAGGCTGATGATGAGGTTTTCCAAAGCCACCATTTCCATCACTTCTTGCGTCTGCCAGCCCGTTGCTTTGATAATCCCGATCTCTTTTCTCCTCTCCGTCTGTCCAAATCCTGAAACGATTAGAAGGGCTGGGATGGCGAGGGCAAAAGCAACCGTATAGAGGGCAGTAAATACTCCCGCCTTATAATTGAACCCTCTTTCAAAATACCTCCTGACCAGCGACTTATCCTGGACCCTCAGAGGGGGTTCAAGAGAATCAGGGGTTGAAAGGCTTTTCTCTTGAATCTCTTTTGCCAATAGAGGGGCGTAGCCCGGCCTGGTGTAGATGAGAATATCTGTCGCTTTTCCTTTTATCTGGAAGAATTCCGCTGTATCTTCAAAGGCCATCAGGATGAGGTTAGCGCTCCATATGGTCGCATCGGCGTCAAAGAAACCGGTAATCTTGAAAAGTTTCGAAGGATTTGCTGCAAGGGTAAATCGAACTCCTGTCTGTAAATTGAACTCTTTTGCCAAACCCTTTCCGATTACTACCTCTCCTTTTTCTCGAAACATCTCACCTTCAATAAGACGAATCGATTCGGTGACGTTTTCAGGAGGGATGCCGACAAGGGTTTTGCCAGTCGGTTAGAGAAATAAGTCCTTCCAACAACTCGTGGATAGACCTTTACCACCCCTTCCATCTCCTGAAATCTCTTGAGGTGGTGGAGAGAAATAGGAGCATTGCTTCCATAATGGTCCGAAGTCACATAGATGTCAGCTCCTTCTTTGACAGAGATCAGGGATTGAAATTTGATCCCCTCAGAGATGGCCATTGCACAAATAAAAGGAAAAAGAACAGCGATGAGGCAGAGGAGGATGGCGATGCTCCGAACTTTATTTCTGATGATATTTCCAAACGCCGCAAAGAGAAGATTGAGATGTTGATTCATTTTATTTTTTTATCATAAATTGATTGACCGGTATCTCCTCAAAGTAGGAGACCGTTGCAGTCCGGTCTGGACCGTAAGAGTATCCGCCTGGGATAGGCCATAAGGTAGAGTCATCGGTGGATTGGATACGAGGATCAAAGTTGATGAAGTTCCAGATGGGGACACTGATAGCTCCCATTCCCACCCCTCCCACCATCCTTTGAAAGGCAACCATTTGATCCGATTGAACCCTTTTCCAAGAATATTGATCCCATGCCATGGCCAAGATAGTCAGACAGACCAGAACTATTAGAAAGAGTAAGTAGAATCGGATTTTTTTTCCCATCAAAAAACCTCCGTCCAACGGCAAGGGCAAGGATGCCCGTTTCGATTATCGGTAACGGTTAGGTCAAATAATTAGCAATTAGGTAAACCCCCGGCTCTGGCGGGGGACTCACAATGTTTGACATTTTCCGGAATATGCATTTCTCTTTTAAAATCCCTCCCAACCTCCCTTTTTCAAAGGGAGGGGAAAGATTTCCCCCTTTTGACAAAGGGGGATGAAGGGGGATTAGATTCTTTTCCGATTGCGGTTAGGCCCCTTTCAGGGGCCAGTCCCGTTTTGACGGGATAAAGCCCCCAGATTTGCTGGGGGATACTTACCCCAAAAGACGATCAACGCAACCTTTTATGAACGATACGGGCTTCGTCACCGTAACCTTGACCGACTAATCTTAACCTAATAACTTTTTAACCCCGGCTTATTTCATCTGCTCTTTCCAGATTTCCAAGGCCTCTTGATAGGTGAGCACTTTTCCACCAAACCCTTTTTGAAATTTTTCAGCGTTGGCCCTCGTTACAAAAGCGATGAAACCAGGGGCCATGTCCGTAATGACGGTGCTCTTATAAACATAAAACCCCTTTTGAACATCGAAGGGCCGGTTGCTCAGTAGATCCGAGGCGGTCGCGGATTTGAACTTTTCTTTGAACCTTAGATGGAGAGTGAGACCGCATTGGACCCCGCAGGTGAAAAACTCCTTGCCATCCGTTGTCGTCACCACATATCTCGTATGAGGATATTTTGAGACGTCCATTCCGCAAACAATGCACCGCTTGATCTCTCCGCTCCATGATAAAGAAACGAAGATGAGGATCGCAACAATAAGCGTTAAGCCGTAGATCATTTTTAAATCCGAAATCCGAATATCGGGCGAAGCGTCCGTTTTGGACCAATACGAAATGGTTCGACTTTGCTCACCATCCTGAGCTTGTCGAAGGACAAATCCGAAATTCAAATTTCCAAAAATCCAAACTTTTCTTTTTAGGCCATTTAATTTTTTTCTATCTGTGTCTGTTTCGGATTTCGTGCTTGGAATTTTGAATTTTTGTGTCATTTCGCCGGTCTCAGGCTCCAGATATAAAGGGTGATCGAGTGCAGGTCCTTGGCTCCAGATATAAAGGGTGATCGAGTGCAGGTCCTTTTCATCGATCTTACCTTCATACCCGTGCATTTTCGGGACTCCCTTTGTCACCGCCTCTTTGATTTTGACCCGGTTGTCCATCCGTTTGATAAATCCCGGGAAATCCCATCCTGAAGCAGACCCGCCTTTTCCTTCTTCTCCATGGCATTGATAACACCCATGCTTCCCTGCCAAATCCTTACCCATTTTAGCCCTTTCAGCCACCCTGGCCATGATCATCTTTCTATCCGATCCCATATCAGAGAGGGTTCGGTTTAAGGCATCGGAGAGGGTTCGGTTTAAGGCATCGTCGAAGTTGCCGATCGTTCCCCCATGTTTCTTTTGATATCTCTGCACATCTTCTCTTGACAAAAAGGCAATCTTGCCGATGGCCGTCATCACCCCTGGAATGTCGCTTCCAATGAGCCAGTGGGCCTTTCTGGCATCTACCCATCCCTTCGTTTCGTAATCCACGACCTCCCATCGATCGATCTCAGTCGGTCTCTTCTCATAGAATTGAGCGGCACAGAAGACGCTACAGGTCTGAACCTTTGTCCCATCAGAAAAAGTGAGCCGATTGCTCGTCTGATGATACATCTTCAGA
>Ga0194127_10008230_pt1 | contig 11244 bp, 3 predicted proteins | sample TA2KigC100mmetaG_FD_148624 | JGI IMG/M metagenome (GOLD analysis project Ga0194127, IMG submission 148624) | Freshwater microbial communities from Lake Tanganyika, Tanzania - TA2015036 Kigoma Deep Cast 100m | ecosystem: Environmental > Aquatic > Freshwater > Lake | place: Tanzania: Lake...
CCCCGGCGAGTGCCAGAGCCGCCAACCTCCGAGCGTCAGCCATCACCATGGCAGCCTCCCGATACGGACGTTGTCCACGTAGTACTCGCCGAACCCGTACTGGCAAAACAGGAGCCCCTGACCGTCCCTTTTCGGGGCCACGATGAAGACGGCACGGCTCGGCTCGTTGAGGCTGGGGGCGAGGCGGAACGCCGAGGCAACCGCATCCAGCGAAAGAGGCTGCGGACCTCTGAACGCCCCGAGGTCGTCCAACAGGATTGCGGCGCCTCGCGGGAGCAGGAGGCCAGGCACGTCCTCGGTCCAGGACGCGTGCCGCGTCAGGTAGTCGACGTTGACCAGGTATCGCTCCCCGCCTCGGAGCGCCGGGTCCAGGGCGGACGTGCACCTGATCCCGGGCCACCCGACTCCTTCGCCGTCCGCGCAACCCGGCCATTGCGGGATGATGGTCGCGTCACCCCCCGCATTGCGGGCGACGCACACCGAGGAGAGCTCCCCGAAGATCGGTTCCGACACGTCCGACCCCGCTGGCTCGTAGATGCCGCGGATCGCGGGCGGCCAGGTCAGGTCGGTCGATGTCGCGAGGGTGACGGGTGGCGGCTGGCCTCCGAGGCGAGCCCAGTGCTCCTCGCCCGTGACCTGGAAGTTATGGTATTCCTTGACGACCACGATGTCGCGAACTCGGTAGAGCGTCGGGCCCCACGGGTTCGGCGGCCCGTGCCTCGCGCCGATCTGCACGCCGAGAACGTCCAAGGCCGTGCCCGCGGGGTCGAAGCGGAACGAGCGGTACGCCCAATCGTCGGTCAGGTCGAACTCCTGGCATTCCTCGTCCACGCCGTCTCCGACGCAGACGACTCCCCTCGTCTCCGGCGGCGCGTTCTCCCGCTTCTGCTGCAGGGACACCCTGTACGTCTGGCCGGGACAGAACCGGGCAGGCCGTCCGAGGTCGTGGTCCATGTTCTGGATGACGAACGCCTCGCCCCCGTAAGTGAGAGCCGTGAAACCGAAGCCGGGAAAGAGCCACCCCTTGAAGTCGGGTTCAGACCCGTTGAAGTGGGATCGGAACGCGCCTTCGCAGACAGTCGCCGGGTCCTCACACGCGTCCCCGACGCCATCGTCGTCGAGGTCCAACTGCTCTGGATCCCACGCCGCGCAGGCGTCGCAGGCGTTCCCGACCCCGTCGCCATCCGAATCCCACTCGTCCCAGTTCGGCGGGTTGATGAACGGGTTCGCCAGGATGGGGCAGGTGTCGTCCTCATTGAGCGTTTCGTCGTCGTCCACGTCGCGACCGAACCTCACGACCATCGACGGGTCGCCGTATTGCATGAAGCACAACTGGTGGAAGTAGCCGGCCGCTTCTTCCGGCGAGTAGTTTCGGAGCATTGCCTCTGCCCACAACTCGCCCACGCCCCCGTGCCGCAGCCCCTCGTGCTCCAGCCAATCGTCCTCCGCACCCCAGGTCGGGGGCACCTGTTGGCTCACGGAGGCGACCGAAGGGAGCATCGCCACGAAGGACTGGAGGATCTCCGCCGCTCCGAGCTTCGCCTCGTTGTCGGCGGCGAAGTGCGCGAAGCCCACATCCTGCTGCCAGGACAGGGCGATCTCGGAGAAGGTCGGGCCGTGGTCCTCCGGAAGGACGCCGGGGTAGCGGGAGTTCGCGGCGACAAGGGGGAAGAACGCCTGGGTCCCGACCGAGGCCAGCACGCCGGCATTCACGCTAGGCATGAAGCCCCGGTTCCCATGGCCGAATACCATGATCATCCCGAGGCCGGACCTCAGTTGTTTCGCCGTTTCCTCCCTGAAGTCCTGCGTCGCCGCGTCGTTGTCGTCCGAGGTCGTCGAGTCGTCGTGTGCGAACCAGTAGTTCTTCAAGATCTTCGGCATGACGTCGAGCCCCCGGTCGAAGGCGAGCGTCCGCTGAATCATCTCGGTCTGGTCGGCCGAGAGGTTGTCCGGCGAGCCGGCGACCAGCAGTATCCTGGAAGCGACTTGGCTGACCGGCTCCGTCGTCTCGTACGCGATGATCTTGTGGAAGGCATTGCGGGCGGCGTCCGCCCTTGCCTGGGGGCTTGTCCCTCGGACGGTGATCCGGCCTACGTGCGGGATGTCCGGCGTGTGGTCCCCGTCGGTGGATGAGTAGAAGAAGTCGCCGATGTACTGGTGGTGGTTGAAGAAGACCGGACCGAGTTCTTCTCCGTAGTCGGGGTGGGTCGACTCGAACCCGCGGCAGCATTCGGGGTCGAGACATGCCTCATCTCCGAAGAGGCCACACCACCAGGGTTCGACCGTTGACGGGTGCTGTCCCCATCCGCCCAGGGCCACCGTGAACTCGCGGGCCTCGTCGTGCAGCGGGTCGTCCAGCTCGTCGTCCCACACCCAGTTCCTGACCGTGGTCGCGAAGCCGGAGGGGGTCGCCTGCCCGCACATGCCATAGAGGTCGCGGCCGAGGCTCCTGACCCGGGCCGTGTACCTTCCCGTGGTGACTCCCCCGTCCGTGCTGAAGTCGCCGGGATCCAGGCGATCGGCGGGCGCGATGGGATCAGACTTGAGTCTCATGATCCCCAGGGCCAGGCGTCCGGTCCCGTTGACCAGCCTGACCCTGAACGGGACCCACCCGGTTTGGGTGTTGACAAGTTCGCCCCTCCACGACGCGTTGTACTCCACCTTGACAACCGCCGGCCAACCGCCGCCGTAGTTCGGGACGGGGTCGCCCGAGACCTCCCTGATCTGCTGCTGGTCCATAGGCACGCAGCCGTCGTCGTCGGCATGACAGCGACGGACGAGGGTGCCGAACGGACGGATGTCGTGCGGTTCTCCCGGGTACAGGTCGTGGTTTGAACACACAGTGTCCGAGTCCCAGCCCACGACAGCGGTCTGCCCCCCAATCTGGACCTCGCACCAGTCGCCGCAGTCGATCACGTACCGCGGGTAGTCGGGGTTCAGCAGGAGGTCTCCCTCGATCTCGACCACCGAGTGCCTGGAGGCATTCGAGCCGAAGATCCCGGTTCCCTCGTCCGCCCCCGGGGGGACGTCCATGTAGTCGCCGACCAGCATGACGTAGCGGAGGTTCGCGCCGAGGTCGGCCAGCCACGAGCGGAGGCATGTCGGGAAGTACTTCTGCCTGTCCGGACTCGCTGGCGTTGGACAGATGTCCAGAACGTCCGCAGGCGACACCACCTGCCAGTCGTAGTAGTCCTTGTCCGGCTTGCGGTTCACGAAGTCCGACCAGACCACACCGTCGTCGGTGCCGGGGCCTTCTGCGTCCTCCAGCAACTCCTGAGGCGCGACCACCGCGAAGATCGGCTCGCCCGGAAGGGGATCCTGGCCCGTCTGGCGGTATCCCTGGTTCGCGATCAGCCCGGCCGCCGCAGCGTCGGAGAAGGATGACGGGAGGGGGCGTGGAACGGTGGGATCGCGTCGCACGAAATGGACGTTGACCAGGCCCGACTTGACGAGGGTGACGGTTCTCGTTTGCGGCACGTACTGGAACGGCCGGATCGTTAGCCAGACGAGGCGCCTGTCCCGCATGGACCCGGGACCGGACACCACGGAGAGCGGCCCCGGCTCAAGTACCCCGGAGTGCACGTAGTGGAGCGTGTCGTACTGGAAGCCCTGGCCCGCGTTCGGGCCCTGCCGGGGGTAGACCAGAATTCCCTCGATGTCCACGGCCGACGTGATGGTCGAAGTGACCTCGACGACCTGGACGTCCCAAGGGACCTCCAGAACGACTCGCCGGACCGGGAGCGCCGGCCGGCCCGGCTCTCCCTCCATGACGAATCCATCCATGCGGGGCTCGATCATCTCGCCGAACGAGGTCTGGTGCCGGATCACATCGAAGCCGGTTACCGAAAACCGCAGCGTCAAGCCGCTGCCGTCCTCGTCCTCCTGGACGGTGTCGGTCGTGTAGAATTCCCCGAAGTCGCAGGCGTCCCCGAGTCCGTCGCCGTCGGCGTCTTCCTGCAAGGGGTTCGCAATCCTCGGGCAGTTGTCCTTGTTCCCGCAGATCGTGTCGCCGTCTTCGTCATTTGCAGGGTCGAGGGGGCAGTCCTCGTCCTGGCCCACGAGCCCGTCCCCGTCGGGATCCGTGACCGGCACATCGCACTCGTAGTGGCAGATATGGTCCACGCACTCGAACGCGCCCTCGATGCAGGCCGGGGGCGTGAGGCCCTGGGCGTCGCAGTCCTCGGCGGCGTTGCAGAACCCGCCGCCGACAGTGCACTCCCACTGGCCCGCGACCTGCTCGCAGGGGCAATCCGGGTAGTCGTCTCCCTCGCAGAGCCCGCCCTGGCAGGTGTCGCTGGCCGTACACGGGTTCCCGTCGCTGCACGGGTCGCCGTCGGCGATAGGCGAGCCGACGCAGTTGCCGGACGCGCAGTGGTCGGCTTCGGTGCACGGGTCGTCGTCGTCGCAATCCGCGCCGTCGAGCAGGGGCGTGCCGACGCAGGCGTCGCCGACGCACAACTCCCCTGAGGTACAGGGATTCGAGTCGTCGCACGAGCCGGTCCTCTCAAGGTTCATGCACCCGATGCCCGGCAGGCACGAGTCGTTCGTGCAGGGATTGTCGTCGTCGCAGTCCAGGGGCGTCCCGGCGCAGTCGCCGCCCGCGCAGACGTCGCCACCGGTGCAGGCGCTCCCGTCGTCGCAGGACGTGCCGTCCAACGGGGCGCCGGTGTTGACGCAGCCGGTCGCAGGGTTGCAGGAATCCGCCGTGCACGGCTCGCCGTCGTCGCAGGAGATGGGCGTGCCCGCGCAGACGCCGGTGGCGCAGGTGTCTCCGGTGGTGCAGGCGTCGTGGTCGTCGCAGTCCGTCACCGGCTCGTGCCTGCACCCGAGGACCGGGTCGCACGAGTCCGCGGTGCACGGGTCCGTGTCGGCGCACCCGATGACCGGGTGGATGCAGCCGCTGTAAGGCAGGCACGCGTCGTCGGTGCATGCGTCGTCGTCATCGCAGTCCAGCGCCTCGCCGCCGGGGACGCAGTCGCCGGCCGAGCAGTAGTCGCCAACCGTGCAGAGGTCGTTGTCGCTGCACTCGGTCGCCTCGTTCGGCGTGTGCACGCACCCGACCGCGGGGTCGCAGGAGTCGTCGTCGCACGCGTTGAGGTTGGCGCAGTTCGTCGGCCCCGCGGGCGTGCAGACGCCGTTCACGCACATGTCCGCGTAGGTGCAGGCGTTCCCGTCGTCGCACGCGCCGTTCCGCGGCGCAGATACGCAGCCCGAGGCCGGGTCGCACGAGTCCGTGGTGCAGGCGTTGGCGTCGTCGCAGACCATGGCCGCGCCGCCAGTGCAGCTCCCGGCGACGCAGGCGTCGCCCGTGGTGCACGCGCTGCCGTCGTCGCACGACGGCGAGCCGGACGCCGGGGCGTACACGCACCCGACCGCCGGGTCGCAGCCGTCTAGGGTACACGGGTCGTCGTCGTCGCAGTCGCGCGGTTCTCCAGCCGTGCACGTGCCGGCGGAACAGACGTCCCCGACCGTGCAGAGGTCCCCCGCGAAGCAGGGGGCCGTGTTCGGCTCGTGGCTGCAGCCGCCCCATGACAGCTCCGCGTCGTCCGTGCAGGGGTTTCCGTCGTCGCAGCCCGACGCGAGGCCGGGCGGCGGGATTGCGTCGTAGAGGTCGGCCACCGGGACGTCCGCGTGCGAGGCGTCGAGGTAGAGCACCGCGCTCGCCGGGCCGGTCGTCTCGACCCGGTACCACACGGCACGCGGCGTGCCCCCGGACGGGTTGAGCGTCATGGACCGAAAGCCCGCCGCCGTCACGGGGGCCCATGGCTGGAACGCGCTCACCCGGCCATTCTCCGCCGAAGCACCCCCCGCGTCCAGGAACGCGTAGTCGTACCGGTGGTCCGGGGGCTGCTCCACGCCCGGCCGGGCGAACCGGATCCGCGCCGGGTTCGCGGCCGGGTTCAGCGTGGTCCGCCTCTCCCAGGTCAGTTCCATCGGGAAGACCGAGACCTCGCCTTGCCCTTGGTTGCAGAGGAACGGCTCGGTCAACTGCTCCGCGTACGACGCGCCGCGCGCGGCCGTCAGGAGGTCGGCCCGCGCGGCGGGCGAGAGCGCCCAGTAGGGGCAGAACGGCTCGAAGAAGCCGGTGCCGGTCCACAGGCTCGTCCTCCACTGCGGCGGGGTCGCCCCGGACGCCGCGAGCGTGCCGAGGCTCTCGCCCTTGGCCGCGCCGTGGGGCAGGGCCTCGATCGCGTCGGAGCAGTCCGTGACGCCGAACGCGGCGAATGCGTAGTTCCCGACCGCGGCCCACAGGTCGACTTCCCCGTCGTCCGGGCACACGGTGCCGTCCGCGCCTGCGGCCCACACCACGTCGCAATCGGCCCATGCCGCGAAGTCGGGGGCGTTCAGGCTCGAGTGGAACGACAACTCGATCTCCTCGGCGCCGTCCGGGGACCAGGCCGAGTGGACCCCGAACGGTTTCGCGACCCGGCCCAGGCCCGCGCGGATCGCGTCGATGCCCGCGCCGGCGAACGGCAGCGACGCGTCGTCCGCGCCGAGCCCGTTCCCCGTGAGCACCACGCGTTCGTCCGCGCCCGACCCGACCACGTCGATGAACCTGAGCCCGTCCCGCGGCGGCCGCGTGTCCGCGTTGCGGTACTCCTCCCGGTCGTCCCCGGTCCTCGCGGTCCGGCGGTCCAGGAAATCCACGCCCTTCCCGCGGAACGGCAGCGACCCGAGCATCGGCAGTCCGCGCGGGTCCATGACGGTCGCGAGGTTCCGGAACCGGCTGAACTCCACGAGGATGCCGTCCAGCGCCTCGACCTCGGTCGCCCATTCGATCAACAGATCGGCCGCGTCCCGGCCGGAGTGGCTGTACGCCTGCGACAGGTGCGGGTACGGGGGCGAGGAGACGTACTGGAGGAACCCGGCGTCGCCCGCGAGGTCGTCGGCGATGCGGCCGTACGCCGCGAGCGTCAGGCGCGCGTGGCGCGTGTCCGTGCCCGGCAGCCGGAAGCCTTGGACCTCCCCCCGGAGCGCGTCGCCGTCCCACCACTCGCCCCGGTAGGCGAAGTACCCGGGCTCGCCGGGCTGGTCGGACGCGAACGCGGCCTCGACCCGGCCGATCGTGCCCGCGCCGGACCGGAGCAGCAGGACGAGGTCGCCGCCCGCGGTCTCCGACAGGCCGACCACGGTCCCGCCGCAGTGCGCGGCCTCGCAGGGCCACGTGCGGTAGGCACCCGTCACGAGCCCGGCGCCCGCGACCACGACCGAGACCTCCATCGACTCGTCCGGCCCTTGCGCGGGCCCCGTCCAGAACCCGAACCGCCGCTCCGCCAGGACTTCCGCCGTGCGGTAGCCGGTCAGGGCGGACTCCTGCCCCCACTGCACGGCCGAGCCGGTCAGGGAGCCGCCGCCCTCCTGGCCGCCCGCCCCGGAGACGATCGCCCGGATGGCGACCTCGCGTCCGGAGCCCTCGCCGCCGTGCCCGACGGTCATTCCCTCGTCGTCCCCGCCGGCCGGGGGGCGGAGTTCGAGCCCGAAGCGCAGCTCGTCGCCCTGCACCCAGCCGGTCGTGACGACCGCCTCGCCCGCGCCGCCCGGGACGTAGCCCGTCACCGTGCCGTCCCTGCGCTGGTGGAGCTGGATGACGCGGAGGCCGACGTCGTTCTGAGCGACCACGACCCACGTGCCCGTGACATCAACCGTGGGGAGGCGGTTCAGCATCGCCCGGGCCTCGTGGAGGCGTTCCATGATCAGCGCGTACGCGTGAGGGTCGAGAGTCCCGGCCAGGAGCCGGGCGAGGAGCATCGACGCAAGGTCGTCGAGCGTCGCGACCGCCGCGGCGTAGCTGCCGGCCTGCGCCTGGTCGCACGCGCTCGCCGCGGTAGCGATCAGCCCGGCCGGGTCCCCGGCCGGGGGGATCTGCTGGTCCGCGATGAACGAGGCGAGCGCGCAGGCGGGCGAGACGCAGTTCCCGGGGTGGCCGCCTTCGAGGCAGGGGTCAGGCACGGCGAGCGCCGATTCAACCGATGCCCGCGGGGCCGCTTCCGGTGCGGGCCCGAAGGTTTCCCCCCCCCCCCCAGGTGCAGCCACGGACACGAGCAGGGACAAGGACAGCACGGCGACTCGACGCGACGCAGACATGACGTTCCTCCCCTTCTGCGACCCCCGAATACCCCGACTTGGCGCGGACTCCCCGCTTTCGTCTATTAGTCGCCGGATACCCCCCGTAAGTTCCCTGCGTCGGAAAAGATATTTCTCGCTCGTGTTTTCTCGTGTGCGCTGCGGGACTTGTGCTGCAACTTCAACAGCGCACGAGCCGCGAGGACGGCCCGCCCGCCCAGGTGCCCGTGCCGTACCGTCTTGCAGACCGCCGGACCCGGCGCTACCGTCTGGTCAGGCTTGGCCAGGGAGACCGGTCGTGCCCGACGTCGTCTTCAATCTCCGCGAGGCGAGGGCGGCGCTCTCGAAGCTCGTCGACCGCGTCGCGGCGGGCGAGGAGATCGTGATCGCCAAGGCCGGACGCCCCGTGGCGCGGCTCGTTCCGATGCGCTCGCGGGTGGAGCGGAGGACGCCGGGGGCGAAGCGGAGGACGCCGTGGGCGAAGCGGAGGACGCCGGGGGCGTGGGCCGGGCGGGTCCGCGTCTCGGAGGACTTCGACGCGACGCTTCCCGAACGGCTCCAGGCTGCGTTCGAGGGGCGGGCGGAATGAGCCGCGCAGCGCACCCGTTCGTGCGCTGCCGGCCTTGCCGCGATGCCTGCGGGACCACCCGCGGATCAGGGCAGTCGTGCGGCAGCTCGAGGGTATCGTGCGGCAGCTCGAGCGTGGGACGGGTGAGCGGCGTCCCGCCGGTCCCGGCACGGCTTCCCCCCCGGCCGGGCACCGGCCGCGGACGCCGCCCCCCCGGGGAGGCGGCCTCACGCGGGAGCGACGAGGCTCACTCTCCCCACTCGAGCTGCCGCACGGTGAACAGGGAGTCCTGGAACCCCTGGTTCACTCTGAAGTCCCGGACGTGCATCTCGGTCCGGTGACCGGTACGCACGTCGGTGACCACGATGAGCGCCGCCCGCGTCACGCCGTGGAACTCGCGGATCCCGCTCATCTTCCACGTCCGGACGAGCGTGCCCGCAGCGTCGAAGTACTCGATCCCGATCTGCTGGAAGCTGTCGCGCGCCACGGTCACGCGGGCCTTCGCGTAGGGCGCGTTCGCGCCGGGCCTGGGCGCGCACGCGAGGTGGTACGCGGTCGCGTCCTCGCGCTCGATCGTCGCGTCCCAGAGCGCGGTCCAGCTCACGGACGCCATGTCGTCGTTCGACAGGTCGGACCCGGCGAACGACTGGTTCATGTTGTGGGCCGCCACCCGCCGGACCTTCTTGAAGCCCGGGAGGTAGACGTAGACGCGGTTGCGGTCCTCGACCAGGGTCGCCATCCCCTTCATCTCGCCGGAGGTGAAACGGACCAGGCGCTTCTGGTCGCCCTTCTGGCGGACCGTGATGTCGTACGACTTCTTCGACCCGTCCACGTCCACGATGGTGAACGTCACGTCCATCGCCTGGTCGGCGAAGCCGTTGATCGTCTTGTCCATCCGCGCCAGGACCTCGTCGCCGGTCAGCGCCGACGCGGGCGCCGGGAGGATCGCCGGAAGGAGGATCGCCGTCGTCAGGAACGTCGCTCTCGGGACCGCGTGCACAGCCGCACTCCGCATCAAGGCCGGTGGGGGCGCGAGCAAGACGCGGGCCACGCCTGGGGCCCCGCTGCCGGGCGCCCGTCCCATTCGTTGCGGGCGGGGCGCGGCGGCATGAACGCCGCGCCCCGAGGGCGCCCGGCAGCGGCAGGGCCGCCAGTGCGAATCCGCACTGGCGGCCCTCCCCCAGTGCGGATCCATGACAAATCCCTTGCGACCTCTCCCCCCTCTTCCGCTACAATCACCGCGGCTCCCCGTCCCGCGGGGGGTCGTGGCGGCGGTTGGCACGGCCGGAGGAACCCACCGATGATCCACTCGAATCGCGCGTTCGTTCGCGGTGTGCTCGCGTGTACGTGCGCGGCGGCGTTCGCCCTTGCGTGCGGAGGCAGCGGCGCGACCAGCGGCCTGCTGGAGGACCTGGACTTCCTGGCAACCCCGAACTCCATCAACTTCGGCACCCATTCCGTCGGCGAGGACGTGGTCCGCGAGGTTGCCCTCAGGCACACGGGCACCGAGGGGACCGTCGTGATCAAGGGGATCCGGCTCGCGGCCGGCAGCTCGGACGAGTTCTCCTGGGACGACCCGGAGGCCCTCGAGCTGAAGCCCGGCGAGTCGGTGAAGCTCTTCGTGCACTACCGGCCGGTCAGCGGCGACAACGCGTCGGGCACGATCCTCATCGACCACAACGTGCCGCCGGAGAAGCAGAGCACCATCCAGCTCACCGCGCTCGGCCAGGTCGGCGACCTGACCACGGTCCCGCCGGTCGCCTTCGGCGAGGTCCCGCTGGCCGACCTGCCGCAGGACGGCGCCTTCCAGTTGAAGAACCTCGGCTCCAAGGCCGTGAAGATCGACTCGATGTCGCTCAAGAACGACGACGGCCGGTTCACGCTCCACCCGGAGTTCGTGACCCCCGACAACCGGCCGTTCCCGCTCGACCTCGAGCCCGGCGACGCGATCGGCTTCGTGGTCACCTTCAACCGCACCGACGTGGGCGAGTTCGACACGGAACGCCTGTGGGTCTACTCGGGCACCGAGCGGTTCGAGTTCCCGGTGACCGGGACCGCGGTCGGCCCGAAGATCGAGGTCCAGCCCGCGCTCGTGGACTTCGGCTTCGTCAAGCCCGGCGCCACCGCGTCCCGCGACGTCCTGGTCATCAACCGCGGCAAGTACGACCTGATCGTCACCGACGTCCTGCCGTTCCTCGGCGCGAACAGCGGCATCGCGGTGGCCGGCGGCCCGGCCGCGGGGACCGCGTGGACCCTCGCCCCGAACCAGGAGCGCACCTTCTCGATCGCCTGGACCGCGTCCGTGTCCGACCCGCCCAGGGAAGGCGCCGACCTCGGCCAGGTCCACGTGATCAGCAACGACATGGCCCAGAGCCCGACGCGCGTCGAGCTGAAGGGCGAACTGGACATCCCCTGCATCGCCCCCGACCCGGAGATCATCGATTTCGGCTACGTGGCTCAGGGGCTCGCCACGGACCGCTTCCTGACGATCGACAACCCGTGCCACGGCGACCTGTCCGTCACGTCGCTCGAGATCGACAAGGCCGCGGACACGCTCGGCGAGTTCTCGATCGTGGCGGACGCGGAGTTCCCGCCGACCACCGGCACCGGCC
>Ga0194127_10008233_pt1 | contig 11241 bp, 9 predicted proteins | sample TA2KigC100mmetaG_FD_148624 | JGI IMG/M metagenome (GOLD analysis project Ga0194127, IMG submission 148624) | Freshwater microbial communities from Lake Tanganyika, Tanzania - TA2015036 Kigoma Deep Cast 100m | ecosystem: Environmental > Aquatic > Freshwater > Lake | place: Tanzania: Lake...
GTTGCTCTGGGGATGCTTTCACCCGATGCGGCAGTGCAGGTTCTGCGGTTGCTATCGGAGCTTTCTACAAAGGTACGAAGCCACTACGGGTAAGGAAGCTACATTTCATTGTGAGAGAGCCCCCATTCCCTCGTGACGACTGAGGAATCCTCGGCTTCCACCTGTCACCCTGAACGTACACTCGCCGCCCTGAACGGAGTGAAGGGTCTAGTTACTTCGCTCAGTTGGGATTTTGGGACAGTCTCGGACTGGGACTGGAAATTCAGAAAATCTGCGCTGATGCTATAATACCTGAATTACTCTCGGAGGAGGAGCAACATGAGAACCGGCAAAGAATACCTGGATAGCATCGATAAGATGAAGTTCTCCATCTACATCGATGGAGGCAAGCTGGACAACGCCCTTGAGCATCCGGCGGTGCGGGCAGCGGCCAATGCCGTAGCAGCAACCTTCGACTTTGCCCACGACCCGGAAATCCAGGACAAGATTATCACCAAGTCCCATTTCAGCGGCGAGCCGATTCCCCTGTTCCAGCACGTGCCACAGAGCGTGGATGACCTGGTGGCCAAGGTGAGCATCACCCGCTATTGCAACCGCCGGCTGGGCATGTGCTCCTTCAGGTGCGTCCAGAACTCCTTTGCACCTATCCTGTTCATCACCCACAAGATAGACAGCGAAAAGGGGACTAAATACCACCATAACTTCACCGAGTGGATTAAGTACCTGCAGAAAAACGATTTCCTGGCCTGCCCGGCTATAACCGACCCCAAGGGGAACCGCAAGATACCAGCCCACCAGCAGCCCGACCCCGACATGTACCTGCGGGTGGTTGAGAAGAGGAAGGACGGCATTGTGCTCAGGGGTGCCAAGCTGCACCAGACCGGGGCGGTGTTTTCCCACGAGAAGCTGGTGCTTCCCAGCACCACACATCGCAAAGGCGATGAAGCCTATGCCGTGGCCTGCGCTGTGCCAGGCAATGCTAAGGGAATCATCCATATCTCGGTCAGGCAGTCACAGGATGACCGCAGGAGAGAAGGCGTGGAGATAGACCTGGGGAACATCAAGTACGGCGTCCACGAGTGCGTGGCCGTTTTCGACGATGTCTTTGTCCCCTGGGAGCGCGTGTTCCTCTGCGGTGAGGTGGAGTACGTGGACGAGGTAGTAGGACTGTTCGGCGCCTCCCATCGGCCTACCACCGGCGGCTGCAAGTCGGGCTGGGCTGATGTGCTCACCGCTGCCGTGCAGCTCATGGCCGAGTACAACGGCCTGGACAAGGTGGCGCATGTCAAAGATAAGATAGCCGATATGATAGCCATCACCGAGACCATGTACTCCTGCGGCATCGCTGCGGCGGTGAGAGGATTTGAATTGCCTCATGCCGGCTACATATCCGACCCTGTACTGGCAAATAACGCCAAATACTATGCTTCCAGGGCGGTCTTTGACCTGATTCGATTGGCAGAAGATATAACCGGCGGTATCCTGGCCTGCTGCCCCGGCGAAAAGGAGATTTTGAACCCTGAGATAGCTCCTTACCTGGAGAGGTTTCTCAAGGGCGTGGACGAGGTGCCGGCGGAGCACAGGGTACGCATGGTGCGGCTCATCGAAAATATCTCCTGGGGACTTGGTTCCATATTGCACTCGGCCACACACGGCGGCGGCTCAGGCCAGGCTTGCAAGATGATGCTGTACGAGTTTTCCAGGACTCAGCCACATCGAGAAGCAGCCATCAGGGCAGCCAAGGCACTGGCAGGGATAACAGTGTAGGTAGCTTGCTTACCTAACAACCACCTCAAGCCCCACCGCGTCAATTGGCGAGAGTGCAAAGGAGTCTGGGCTTGTTCCCTTTTAGACGAGGTCTTTTCTCTTTTCCTCGAATTCCTCTTTGCTGATTTCACCGCGGGCATAGCGCCTCTTGAGCACTTCCAGAGCCGAGTCCAGTTCCCTGGACGACCCGCTGCTGGGGAGGATGACTAGCCCCCAGAAGAGAATCATCCCTATTGGCATAAACCACCCCCATCCAAAACCACCCATCATCCCTGGCCCCATCATACCCCAGCTTCCGCTTCGCCATCCTGACAGGCTTCCCCAAAGCAGAGATACCACTATCAGAACGGCAACGACAGCGCCACCGATAATTAGTGCGGTTTTAGTGTTCTTCTCCATAGTTTCACCTCCGATTCAACTCTTTTTTAATTGTAGGTCAAATGAGAATTATTGTATGTGACTTTTATCCCAGTTTGTATTACAGGTCGGGCATAAGTAACCAACTTGTCTGAAATAAAAATCCTGGTGGTTTGACACGGCAACTGTAGCCCCATATAATCCTGTTCAAAAAGGCGTCTCATCCTCCAGAATCACTTCCATAATTTTCTTCGGCACCAGGGCATATAGGAGGGGAAAGATGAAAATTGCACAACAGCCGACATCTCGCCTGACAAAAGAAACTAAACAACCTGGCCCCTTTTTCGAGCCATCGAAACGCATAGCAGGAATCAAAGCGGAACTTTTTGCCACGCCTTATTCTATTTGCCTGGAACGGCCAACTCTGATGGCAGAGTTCTGGCGCTCTGCTGAGGGGCGCAAGGCTAAAGCAGAACACCCCCTGGTCAAGCGTGCCCTGGTACTGTCTTATATCTTTGCCCATCGCAAGCCTCGCATCTACGCAGGTGAGCTCATAACCGGCAACATGACCTCAAGGCGCATCGCTGGCAACTACTATCCAGAGGGTGGCTCGATAAACATACTGGAGGACATCTTCCGCCTGGAGCGGCGAAGGATACCGCTGAAGCTTACCACTGGCGAGAAGTGGCGGCTGCTTGGCGTGGGGTTACGCTATATCAGGAGCAGTATCGGTGGGCGGACTCTGCTCCGCTTTGGTCGGATTTCGCACTTCCTGGATTTCTTTCGGGCCAAGCGCTACTTCATAACCGAGGAGGCAGGCATTGCCCACCAGGTCGGGGGCTATTGGAACGTGGTTCATCATGGCCTCCGTCGCGCCGATGAGATGGCAGAGCAACGCCTGAAGACCGGGGTGATGGACGATGGCACTCCTCTCACCGATGACCAGATTGCCTTTTACCGCTCTATTCGAATTACCATCGCCGGAATTCGACAGATGGCTGCTAATCTGGCGGATGAGGCCGAACGGCTGGCTAAAGAGGAAACGACAACGGCAGAGCGCCGGGCAGAGCTTCAGGATTTAAAAGCTGCCTGCCGCCACGTGCCCTACGAACCAGCCCGGACTTTGCAGGAAGGTCTTCAGGCCTGCTGGCTTGTCCATATAGCTTTGAATCTTGAAGATTTTGAGCAGGGTCTGTCCTTCGGACGTATCGACCAGGCTCTTTACCATCTCTATCGCCGTGACATTGAGAGCGGGCGTCTCACTCCGGAGAAGGCAGCCGAGCTACTGGCCAGCTTCGAGCTTAAAGCCTGCGAGACGATGCCTCTGTATTCCGAGCGCATAGACCAGTTCTTCAGCGGCAACGGTGTGGCACAGGGCATTACCCTGGGGGGGACAGACACTCGAGGAAATGATGTGACCAATGAGCTGTCCGGCCTTTTCCTAGATGCTTATGCGCAAATCCGCACCCGTGAGCCGTCGCTGCATGTCAGAGTGCATAAAGGAAGCCCCGCCTGGTTCCTGGAAAAGGCAGTGCAGGTGGTCCAGCTCGGTTGTGGTAAGCCATCTTTCTTCGGCGATTCGGCTGTGGTTAAAGCCCTGGAGCAAGCCGGAATAGCCACAGCCCATGCCCGAGATTATGCGGTAATCGGCTGCGTGGAGATGGGAAGCCAGGGACGAACCTACAACTCCTCAGACGCCGCTCTTTTCAACCTGGCTTTGTGCCTGGAGTTGGCACTCAACCGAGGGCAGCGTTCCATGGGATGGAACCTCACCGGGCACAGGATGGGGGCTGCCACGCCTCCTGTCAGCGAGATGCGCACATTTGAAGATGTGGTGGATGCTTTCCGTGCCCAGGTTTGCAACGCGGTAGATGAGATGGCCAAGGTGATCGGCTGGCTGGAGGAGGTCTATCGCATCTGGCGGCCTACGCCGGTTAATTCCATGATTACCGAAGGTTGCCTTGAGTCTGGCCGTGACGTTACCTGGGGTGGGGCACTATATGACCTCACCTCTATCCAGGCAGTTGGCCTTGCCGACGTGGGCGATTCGCTTTATGCCCTCAAGAAAGTTGTTTTTGACGACCGCCGTTTCACGCTGGAAGAGTTCGTCAACATCCTCAAATCCAACTTCCGTGGGCAAGAACCCCTCCGCACTGAACTGGCAAATCGCTTGCCGCGCTATGGAAATGGCAATGCGGAGGTAGACCGCATGGTTCAACTGGCTGCTGATGTCTTTTCTGACGCGGTTAAATCCCATGTCAATAGCCGCGGAGGCCGCTATGTGCCCGGGATTTACTCCATGACCTGCCACCTGGGGTTCGGCCGAATCACCGGAGCTATGCCCAACGGCCGGCCTGCCGGCTGGCGACTGTCGAATGGACTATCACCGGTTGATGGCGTAGAGTGCCGCGGACCTACGGGCGTGCTGCGCTCGGCGGCTGCGCTGGACAGCAGCAAGTGGGCTAACTGTGTCGCACTCAATCTCAAATTCGACAAGAAGGTGGTCCAAGGAGTGGGTGGCCAGCGCGCCATGCGCAGCCTCCTCGATACATACTTCGACCAAGGCGGAATGCAGCTCCAGGTGAACGTTCTGGATGGTGAGATGCTTCGGGCGGCTAAGGCCAATCCTGCCGCCTATCCCGGGATAGTTGTTCGCGTGGCGGGCTACTGCGCCTATTTCAATGACCTCCAGCCGGCTGTCCAGGATGAGATTATTGAGAGGACTGCACACGCAACCGGATAGCGGTGCAGGGACACAGCCGCTGGTCTTCTCCATCCAGCACTTCTGCCTGCACGATGGGCCAGGAGTACGCAGTCTGGTCTTTTTCAAAGGCTGTCCGCTTCGCTGTGTCTGGTGCCAGAATCCGGAATCATGGAGCACCGAGCAACAGCTAGGCTTCAAGGCGCATCTCTGCATCAACTGCCAGACCTGTGTCAATGTTTGCAGCGAAAAAGCTATGCTGGCTGTTGGCAAGAGAGACCGCAACCGCTGCCGTCTTTGCCTTACCTGTGTTAGCCGCTGCCCAAGCGGCGCCCTGGTGTGTTTTGGAACTCCTCAAACCGTAGAGTCCATAATGGAAGAGCTCCGCCCTGAGTATCCCTTTTTCAGGTCATCAGGGGGCGGCGTTACCTTCACCGGTGGGGAGCCAACTATGCAAGCTGGCTTTGCTGCCGAACTTGCACGCAGCTTGAAAAGCGAGGGCATACATTTGGCGATAGAAACATGCGGACAATTCGACACCGGTGGGGATTTGCAGACAGGCAAACCGTCTGCCGATGGCAGGCGGGGTCGGCGACTGGAGTTAGAGGGACCGGTATGGAACCTGCTGTCAAACATCGACCTGGTCCTTTTCGACTTGAAGGTCTTCGACGATGCGCAACACCGGCGTCTATGCGGCATGGGCAATGCTGACATCAAGCGGAATTTTCGTATCCTGGCGACGCTGGCGGCAGAGAGACGTGGCCCTGTGCTCTGGCCGCGCTTGCCCATTATCCCGGGCCTGACCGATACCAGGGAAAACCTTGAGGGATGGGCTGGTCTTCTGAAGGAGAATAGCCTATTTCAGCTAACTCTTATCCCTTATCACAACCTGGGCGAATCGAAGAGGGTATGGCTGGACATCAAACCTGGGCCAAAGCTGAAAACAAACATTGACAAGGCGTTAGCAACAGCTCAGCAGACGCTAGCCCGGGAGGGAATCACCTGTTACCTTCCCGGCGAAGAGGACTGGCCAGGCGGCACATAGCCCTGCCCATTGTCAACAGCCAATAGTCGGCAGTTGTTCATCATCCTGTGCACCTTTGTTTAGGGGTCACCTGCCCACAGGTCCTTCGTGGGAAGGACAGGTGACCCCTATCTTTTCAGAAGGCAGCGTTAGCGCTCGCTTTATCGAAGCTACTATTGTGGTGGTGGAGCAGCAGGAGCTTGAGGTATCCATGACTCTGATGGGCCTGAGGGCGGCTGCTGCCCGGCGCCTCCTGATACAAACGGGCCACAGCGTTGCCAGCAAGTGGTGCAGCCGCCCCACCAGCCCTGCTGCCAGCCATATCCCCACCCGGCGTACCATCCCTTGTTATAGCCAATTTTCTCGCCCTCTTTTTCTCCAGATTCGTAGGACTGATGAGCATCCTGCTGTCCCTTGTTATATCCCTGCTCATAGCCAGCTTTCTGGCCGGCGGCCTGGCCATCCGCATATCCCTTGGTCTGGCCTTCACTGTATCCCTTAGTATAGCCGTCTTGCTCGCCCTTTTTGAGGCCATCCGTCTCGCCGGCGGCAAAGCCCAGCTCGTAGCCGTTGTTCCTGCCTATAGTGTAGGCGCCGAAAGCTGCCCCAGCCGCAACCACGATGACCACGACAACCGCAATGGCAATGCTTGTTCCACTCATAGCTTACCCCCTGTCTTGGCTAATGGCCACAATATACGTGCTGGTTTCTGTTATTGTCAATTTCTAATTTTGATTTGCCATTTTTAACTTTGATATTTGGTGTTTGATTTTCCCCTCTTCCTGGCCTCGATGAGTTTGAAGATGCCGGCAGCAAGGTCGGTCACCTGTTCCACCACCAGTCCGCTCCTGGCCACATTGTCCGCTGTCCTGCGGTTTATATTAGCGCCCATCATCCGCACTACCATCGGATTGACCGCGTTCATCAGCCAGGCCAGGATACGATTGGCGCTGAGGACGTGTTCCAGCAACACCACCTTGCCGCCTGGTTTGCACACCCGCTCCACTTCCTGCAGTCCTCGTACGGGGTCGGGGACTGAGCAAAAGACGAATGAAGACAGCACTGTGTCAAAGGCATTGTCAGGGAATTTGAGGTCCTGCGCATCCATCTGCTGCAGGTTAACCTTTACACCCTGCATTTGGGCTTTTTCTCTGGCGCGGCTCAGCATCCTGTCGCTGAAATCTATGGCTGTTATCTCTGTACCTCCGGGGTAGAAAGGGAAGTTCTTACCAGTGCCCACGCCGACCTCCAGGATTTTCTTTCCCTCCACCTTGCTCCAGAGGAGCTTTCGCCAGCCTCCATAGCTTGACCTCTCCACCAACCCCTCCATCAGGTCATAGAGTGGGGCGATTCGATTGTACCGTCGCCTGGCGATTTCAGTGGCCTTGTCCGCAGCCGAGGTTCCTTGTTTTGCCATTTTGGAGCTAGGAAATATCCTTTTTTATCTGTTCGAACTCTGCCTGGGAGATTTCGCCACGGGCATAACGGTCTTTGGCGATATCTAGGGGGCTCTTTCCGCTGCTGCCCTTGGTGCTTTCGGTAATCTTCTTGATTCCCCAGACGATAAGCCAGATGACCAGTCCCCAGAACAGCAGCATCCACAATCCGCCGAATACCATCCAGAAAGGAAATCCGTTTCCCAACCAGTTCCACATCATGGTCGTCCCCTCCTTTCGCCTTCAGGCTTGCGGTGGCAAGCTGTCAGCATCTCTTGGCTTTATTATAACGTAGTTGCAACATCCCGCCATGCTCTGGAGGTTATGCCGACACTGTGGCATACTTATATCAAGAGCCTTCCAAAACAGCAATGATTAAACTGTTGCACACCGCTGATATCCACCTCGGCCGAGAATTCCCTCTGCTGGGCGAGAAGGGCAAGGAGTATAGAAACCAGCTAGTCACGACTTTCGACAAAATCATTGACCTCGCCATAAAAGAGAATGTTTCTCTTCTCCTCATCGCGGGTGACCTTTTCGACACTAATCGGGTTCACGGGATCGTTGTGGCCAAGGTGCTTTCCGCATTTAGAAAACTCGAGGAAAGAGGTGTCCCAATCTGCATATTACCGGGGACGGGAACTCATGACAGCTACGGTGAGGACTCCATATACCGATTTGTGCGTTTCCCTCCGAACGTTGTAGTATTCACCCCAAGACAGGAGCGACAGACTTATAGTGCCCTCGGTCTAACGGTGTACGGGAAGGTTTTTAGTCATGAGTCCGCAAGCGAGAATCCATTCCGTGGGCTATCGCTGGTTAGGGATTCGGAGTTCCACATAGGGATGGCACACTGTTCTGTCAAAATAGAGGGATTGATTGATAAAGATGAGATGATTCTTGACATGAGCGAGATCGCAGGTTCTGGACTAGATTACCTCGCTTTGGGCCACTGGCATGGATTCAAGGAGTTCACCGCCGGAAACACAAGAGTCGCTTACAGTGGGGCACCCGAGCCGATATATATGAACCAGAAGGAGGCAGGAAGTGTCAACTTAGTCACAATGCCCGAGAAAGGAAAGGCCAACGTGGCCCCTGTTCGTGTGGGGAGTAAGCAATTCGATGAAATGACGATAGACGTCGGTCCTGTGAAATCTATAGATGACATCGTTGACACGATCCAAGCTAAGGGCAATCCAGACTTGATTCTGAAGGTAACGCTGTTCGGCCTCTGTTCCATGGATTTAGACCTTAACGGCCAGGAGATAGAGGAGAGATTGGGCGGGCAGTTCTTCTGTCTCCGTGTTGTGGATAAGTGGCATCCCAAGTTGGATGAGGTAGCGAACAAGAACTTTCCTGAGGAAACCGTCATCGGCAGATTCATGAAGTCAATGCGTGACAAGATCGCAGCCTCTACTGATGAACAAGATAAGGCGCTGTATGAGGAAGCCTTGAAACTCGGCTATGCTTTGTTGCACGGCCGTTCGCAGGTAATAGAATGATCCTAAGGAGTATTGTCGCTAGACGCTTTCGAGGCATCAAGAAGGAGACGCAAATAGCCTTCTCCTCTGGGTTGAACGTGATCAAGGGCGAAGACAACGAAGCAGGTAAGTCTTCTCTTCGGATAGCCATAACGAAAGCCCTGTTCCAGGATCCCACGACGACACAGAAAGACATCGTTGAGCTGACAAGTTGGGGTACAGACCAACTCTGGGAAGTTGAACTCGAGTTTCAGATTGATTCGGCGACCTATCGAATAGTCAAGAGTCTGAAACACGGAACATGCGAACTTATCCGCCTCGGGTCCAATGAGGCTACGATTACAAGTAAGGGAGCTATCTCAACTAGGGTCACCGAATTCACCGGCTGTCCTTCCGAGATCTTCTTTGAGAGCACGGCCTGCATAGGGCAAGACGAACTGATAGGGCTGATTCCGCCGGGTGCAACAGCTACTGAAAAACAAAAGGCTTTTGGCACCATTACTCAACGCTTGCAGGCCACGGTTAGTGGGGCAGAGGAGGTCGACGTTTCAACAATCGTTTCAAGACTGCAAAGCAAAACGCATCGCAAAGAGGCCAAAGGGCCGTATGCACATTTGCTCCGGCTCAATGAAAGGATCGAAAGCCTTGAGCGTGAGAAGGCAATCCATGAAGACAAAGTCAATAGGGTGATTGCCAACAGGAAAGAACTTGACAAGGTCAAAGAGGAACTGGAACAGATAGACCAAGACCTTCCCGCCAAGAAAGAAATCCTTGACAAGAACAACAAAATGATCGAGCTTCAGAAGGGTATCGACGGCGACAAGGCCCAGTATACCGCCTTTAAAAAAGCAAATGATTTTAAGGTTAAAGCTGACAGATTAAATGATCAGTTGAAAGAATTTGTCTTCTTCGACAGAACTGAAGAAAAGGCAAAACAGATGGAAGACGTGAGGAGACAGTTAGAAGAGCTGGAAAGACAAACGGCCGTTCTACACGGAGCTGAGGCTGTACTGCAAAGACAAAGACCATCTCGCTGGATTCTCATATCAGGATCAGTAGTGGCAATTGCCGGCTTGGGGGGACTGATTGCCAGTGTTTATTCAGCTATTGCAGCAGTGGCGGGGTTATTCCTCGTAGTCTACTGGCTAATTTCATACATGGCATGGAAGAGACAGGGGAAGTCAACCCGAGAAAAGAAGGCACAGTTAGACGAAGACTTCAAGGGCAAGGTAAACTTGCTCAGGGAGTTGCTGAGATCCTGGGGTTTTGATGACTACAAGGAGTACGAGACGAAGCTGGGTGATTACAGAGAAAAACTAGGCGAGGTGAAGGAAGTCAATGCCGCATTACGGGCTATAGTCGGTGACCAAGACTGGGCTCAGTACGAGACTGAGAACCTAGATTTGGATATTAGGGTCAGTGCCAAGCAAAAGGAATTGGATCAGCTTGCTAGCTTTAAGCTCACGCCGCTTGATCTCCAGAAGATTGACAATGATGTCAAGGGCCTCCAGACGAAACGAGACCAATTACAGGCTGCTAAGACAGGCTTGGAGAAATTCTTTGAACTCACCGATGCCGATACCGATCATTTGGCGAGCGTGGAGGAAGAATTGGACCATCTTAAGCAGCAGAGACAATTTTGGGCCCGCAAACAAAAAGTATACGAGATAACGCGAACGGCCATTGACGATGCCCACAAACATACGCTCTCTAGGGCAGCTATAATGCTAGAGAGCGAACTGAGTAAATATATCGCCATGATCACTGACGGCAGATATAGTCAAGTTGAAATAGACGAAAGTGACTTATCCATCCATACTTTCTCCCCGGAGAAAAACGATTGGGTAGGTGTACACCACCTGAGCCGTGCCACACAGGATCAGTTCTATATCTGTGCCAGGTTTGCACTGGTAAATCTGATTACAGAAGGCAAGAAACCGCCCCTTCTGTTGGACGACCCGGGGGTTAACTTCCACCAGAAGCGGTTAGCAAGAACGATACCACTGCTGCAGGAACTTGCTAAAGAAAATCAAATCTTGCTCTTCACCTGCAGTGATGCTTATGACAACTATGGTAATGTCATAATGTTAGACTAGTCGGAGCAGTTGCCTTTATGGCATTTCGCTTTGATTCCAAATTCATGTGGTAAGACATATTCAATCCTTCTACTTCAGTTATTGATTCTGAAGATACCCTATTAAACCTATGCTATAATAAGCCAAGCTTGCTATGAAAATCAGGAATCTTTATCTGTATCTGGCTCTGGCTTGCTTTGCTGCTATCCTAGCCATTTTTGTGGTGGATGGCTATATGGGCGTCTATGATAAGCTCATTCTTACCGTCCAGGAGCGGGAACAGGTGATAGAGCCCGACCAGTGGCAGCAACGGTGGGTCAAGGAGTCGGGCTTCGGCACCAGCGCTAGATGGGGCGAGCCAATCGGTTTTAAGTACCAGATTCAGAACCGCACCTTTTTC
>Ga0194127_10008234_pt1 | contig 11240 bp, 8 predicted proteins | sample TA2KigC100mmetaG_FD_148624 | JGI IMG/M metagenome (GOLD analysis project Ga0194127, IMG submission 148624) | Freshwater microbial communities from Lake Tanganyika, Tanzania - TA2015036 Kigoma Deep Cast 100m | ecosystem: Environmental > Aquatic > Freshwater > Lake | place: Tanzania: Lake...
GGGGGCAGACCTGGCCCGGCTGGCAATCTTCGTTCCGTTCACACGGAGGTCCCTGCACCGGCACGAAGTACATCTCGTCCTTGGTCAGATTCTGCCCCTGGGACCCTGGGATGGACTGCCAGAGCTCGAGCGCATCCATCACGTCATGCAGCGTGATGTCCACCAGGTCCCCGTACCCGTCAGCGTCGTCAGGGCTAGTGTCCACGAAGTTCCAGAAGGCCCAACGAGCGTTGTTGAGGACGGCAGTATCGTTGGTGTTGGGCAGGAACGATGTGTCCACGCACGCCGCATAGTGAGACCGGATCACGGAGCCCAGAGCAAGCTCAGGATCCCACATACCGAGCCAGAAGTAGAACGCAGCGAAGGCCTCCCCGAGGCAGAACCCTTCGGCCTTTGTGGCCCAGTGGTCCGCATCGGGCCCGTCCGGGAACTCGCCGGCTGCCACGACCCGCTGGTGAAGGACATGACCGAACTCATGCAGCATGCACAGCCCCTGTCTGCCCTCTGCGAGAGGCACATTGATCCCTGTGGCACCGCCGGTGCAGGCCGCCCCCGGCTGGACGTAGCACCCCGTACACAGCTCAATCATGTCGTAGGGATTCTGGGAACCGAGCAGTCTGCGATGCCGGGTCTCCCCCTCGACCTCCGCTGCTGTGGCAGCTTCATGTCCCGTTTTCCAGACTGCGCCCCATGCTCCCTCCGGCGAAGTCGTATCGCCCGCTGGATTGATGGGCCAGTTGGGGATGTAGTTGTACTCGGCCCCCATCGGAATCTGAGAGGAGCCAATGACCACCGGGTCTCCGTCGTGTTCTTCGACAAGGTTCATCTTGGCCGGGTAGCCGTCACGCAGGAACGTAAGGATAAGCCAGTACTGATTGCGAGAGCTCCAGTTGTTGTCCTGGACGATGAAGAACCCGTATTCGTCGGTCTGGTCGGTTTCGACGATGTAGCAGTTCACCGGAGTACAGACGTAGAGTTGAATCTGGATCCGGGGAAGGCCCTCGAAGCAGCAGTCGTCGTGGAGAGGCGTGCAGGTCAAGTCCTGCCCGTCGCACTCGGGCCTGCGACTTCCCAGTTCGTTGCCTTTCTGGGCTCGAACGTCCCAGTAGGACACGAAGCCATAGGCATAGTGGGTCACGCCGAGCAGCGCACCTCCCCCCCCCTGCGGCTCGGGGAGCAGGTCGGAGGAAACTGCCCCGGCAGCCCCCGGCGCACCCACTAGTTCGGGATTGTCCCACGGTGGAAGCGCCTCCGATTCCTTCAGGGCAACGGCCAGGCCGCCGACCGGAGGGTTCATCAGCCCGCAAGGACCATCGACCATCCGCCCCTTGATGTACTCGTCCTCGCTCACGGCCGTCAGCAAACCCGAGCCGACGTAGAAGTAGTAGTCCTGCTGTTCTGCTATCTCCGGCGCCTCCACGGCCCAGAAGAGCACCGAAACAACCAGCCAGTCCGGTTCCGTCGGCTCGGCAGACAGGTCCTTCTCGACGAGGACCACGACGTTCATGGTCGGCTGTTCGGGCCCGCACTTGGCCAAGGGCACCGTGCCCGACTTGAGCACGCTCACGGGACAATTCCCACCTGCTGTCCAGCCTGCGGCCACGGCGGGTCCATCCGAGGCAGACAGCCACGCCGACCACCCGAGGCTCGCATGGACATCCACTCCCCAAATGCTCGGAGATTCGGGAGCGCACTCGAAGGTCAGACCAAGCTCCACACCGTTGTCGGGCAGTTCCTCTCCGGCGACCTTCATGCCCACTGGTGTCACATGTCTCGGCGTGAATGCCAGAGCGGCACCCTCAGATGTAAGAATCAGACAGACAGACAGACAGACAGACAGACAGACAGACAGACAGACGTTGACTCATTGACTCACCTCCAGAACCTTCGTTGCGAGCGAATTGCCCGTTGCCAACCATAAAATCCCATTCGCCAGGCGGTGTCAAGAAGTTGCTGCACGAGATATCTCCCAGCATTTGGTCAACCCATGCGCTATCTGGGAACAGGCTGCGATGGCTCACGGGGAATCATGACCCTGAGCGTCGTCGTCGTGCTCCAGTAGACCGGGGTTGTGCTGCGGTGTTGAAGTCCCCGTCCCTTTGCCGAGTCCGTGGGATGGGCCCCCGCACTGGGCATGGCAGCTGACTGGATTGAACGCTTCGGTTCCCCGGGCCCATGACATTTCGTTGGCGTATTCCAGTTGCGGCAGTGGAGATTCCGGCGTATCGTTTACTGACCAAATCAGTGGTCTGATTCCGGAGGTTACCACGTGCTCGCCAGTCAGCACTACCAGCTCAGTGAGTTGCTCCTCGGTCTCGCCCACGCGATGGATCTCGTGAGCCCCGCCCTGACAAACCACCACAAGCGAGTCGGGTACATGGGATACATGCTCGCATCGGAGCTGGGCCTTCCCGACCGCGAGCGGTCCATGATCGCCGCAGCGGGGTTGCTCCACGACAGCGGCGCCCTGTCCCTCCGGGAACGACTGGATGTGCTTCAGTTCGAGGTCGGCCCGAATGGGCGCGGTGGGAATGACCACGCGTACATGGGCTACGTCCTGCTCCGGCCCTTCGGGATCCTCTCGGACGTGGCGCACATGGTGCGGCATCACCACCTCTGGTGGGAAAGAGCCGGCGATTGCTGCTCTCGAAAGGACCTGCTGACTGCGGCAAATCTGTTGCACGTCGCCGACCGGGTCGACGTGCTCGTCGATCGCGGCCAGGAGATCCTGGGCCAGGTGCCGGGCATCCGGGAGCGCATCAAGGCCCAGGCAGGGAGGATGTTCTCCCCGGATCTCGTGGAGGCATTCGACGCACTCTCGCACCGGGAGTCGTTCTGGTTGGACACTACTTCCTCCTACCTTCCAACGCTTGTCCGAGGCAGCCTGGACGGATGGAGTCACCGTCTGAACGGAGACGAGTTCCTCGCCCTGTCCAAGCTGCTGTCCACCGTCATCGACTTCCGAAGCCGGTTTACCGCCACGCATTCTGCCGGTGTGGCTGCCAGTGCGGAAGCCCTTGCCGGAGAGTGCGGGTTCGGACCGGCGGAGTGTCGAATGATGCGGCTCGCCGGGTACCTGCACGACCTGGGGAAGCTGGCCGTCCCCGCCGAGATCCTCGAGAAGCCGGCGAAGCTGAGTCCCGAGGAGTTCGCCGTGATTCGCTCGCATACCTATCACACGTTCCGGGTGCTCCAGACGATTTCCGGACTCGACACGGTCAACTCATGGGCTTCGTTCCATCATGAGAGGCTCGACGGGAAGGGATACCCGTTCCACCATGGGGACGACGTCTTGTCTCTCGGGGCCCGGATCATGGCCATGGCCGACGTGCTGACCGCGGTCACCGAAGATCGGCCGTACCGTGCCGGCATGCAGCCCTAAGCCGCTCAGCGAGTCGTCGACAGCATGGCGGGAAGCGGTGCCCTCGACGCGGACGTCGTGGGCATCCTCAAACGTTCGTACGACAAGGTGAACCAGGCGCGGGCGGCGGCACAGGCGGCTGCCTTGCAGGAGTTCCAGGCGTATGCGGAGCACACCACGGAGCTCGACCAGGACGAAGTGGAAGGATGAGACATGCCGGCCGCAGGAGTCGAACGCCGAGCTCGGCCCGTTCCTCCGCCTGGCGCGGGCAGGAATCCATGGAGAACGACGGCCCGGTGTAGAATGTGGACGATGACGATGCAGCCGCACACAACTCCCGACGGTCTCCATCCGTGCGGGAGACGTTCCCTTCTCCCAACATGTCGCTTCGAGGTCCACCATGATGAACGAGTTGTCGGCCGGTGGAGCCGGTGCGCATTTCGGGCACGCCCCCGTTCCTGGAACGGGTAGTCGCCCCGGTCACCACCGATACTGTTCGGGCGGGGCCCCCGTCTGCGACAGGATCTCGTAGCTTGGAGAAGCCTCGGAGACCGACACGAGGCCCAGGCAGCGAATGGGGAGCTTGTTATTGTCCCCGAAGTCGTAGAGGCAAACGAACTTCACACCCTTGCGAAGCCCGAGCTGTCCGACGTCGAGGTGGACGAGATCCGAATCGCCGTCGCTCAACTCGCCGTGCGGGAGTTGGGTTCGTTCATCCCAGCACCTGCCGGACATATAGAAGGCGTGCATGTGATCGTGGTCCCAGGACAGAGCGGCCAGGATGGCCAGGAGCACCCTGTCCATCGATTGGTCGGATCTGACCTGGAACCTCGCTTTGAATGAGGACCGGTCGCCATAGGACATCTCGAACAGGTGCGCGGTGTTGGGCGGATCGGCCGGAACATGGTGCCCAAGTCTGCACAGGATCAGCCTTGCATAGAATCGGGCGAGGAAATCGTCGCTCTCCACGGCCACCATCGCCAGTGCGGAGATCACTTCCGCAGGCAGGAGGACAGCGGAGGCTGGCGTTCTCTTCCTCCCGGGGCGGCTGGAGGAAACCAGGCTCATGCCGAACGGAAGACGCCGAGGTACTGGCGGCTCATAGACGGCCCCAAGCGCTCTTACGGCTGCCCGCTGCACCCCGCCTGTCCGGTGGGCCGTCGCCTCCAGCAGTGCGCTCCATGCCTCATGCGACCTGAAGTTCCTCGCCATACCGGCGAGCCCCGCGGCAGCGAATTCCCGCCTGACATTGGAGAAGGGGTCACGCTCGGCGACGAAATCGAGCACCTGCTTCCACAGGGGTACCAGAGCGGCATCCCCCGATGCCACGAGGAACTGCAGCAGGCCGCGCTCCACCCCCGCCTTCCCCTGGCACTTCACGGGAAGAAGGCGCTGGTAGACAGAGACGATGCGTTGCAACGGCGGGCCGGTGACCGCGCGGCACAGGTGGTCCAGCCTACAGCCCGGCGACTTGTAGTCGGTCGCGAATCTCGGAGCCTCGGTGTCGAGCGTGCGCTCGATCTCTCTCAGCTCCGTCTCAAGCTCCCTTGCCCATCGCGCCAGGTGCTCCCTGGGCATCGGATCGATGCGATGGAAGCGAACCAGGCGGATCGGATCTCCGTCACGAAGCATCTGTTTCACCTCTGATGTTGCCAAGCCCGTGGCCGGGGCCGCCGGCCCACGCCACAACGCATTCTATGGTATCCCCTCTCACGAAGCAACCCCCTGCTTCCGCCGGTTCGTGAGCGCGGGAACGTCGCCGCTCGTGACTACAGACAGGAACGGCATGCCGTTCCGCCCTTCTGACAACTCAGCGGCCAGGATCAGTCTCTTGTCCTCCGGGAACATCTCCCACTTCCGACGAGCTTCGAAGAACACCCCCTCGGCCGATGCATTACCCGGGCCGTTGGTGCGGGCAACCTGGCGGCCGATGCATTACCCGGGCCGTTGGTGCGGGCAACCTGACGGCCGATGCACTACCCGGGCCGTAGGGGACGTGTTGGTGTGTACATGTTTTGCGTGGAAGTGTGAACGCGTTGACATTTACCGCACGGATGGGGATACTGGCGAGGAGGGAGGGAAACATGCGGCGTAACGGTCTTCCTATCACAGTGGCACTATTGACTGCCCTGCTCGTGTTTGCCTGCGCTTCGTCGGGCGGTGGCGGTGACGTGAAGGTTGCCGACGTCGCGGGAAGGGAGGACCGGCAGGGCGGATGCACCGGCCTCTCCCAGGCGGAGTGCGAGGCATCGGACGAGTGCGAGCCCTACCTGGCGAGGCTGCCTGAATCCGCCTGCCCCTATCCCGAGGTCCCGATGCCCCAGGAGTACTTCGGGTGCCATGGGCTCCTACTGTGTTCACTGGCGGCCACTTGGGCCCACCCGGCCGACTCGCCGGCCGACTGGCACCTGTTCAACGACATGTGCATTCCGGAAGGCTGGGTCGCCGGAGACTGGGACGAGGCCTGCGGCCCCGGCTGCGAGGGATTGTCCCAGGCCGACTGCGAGGGGGCCGACCATTGTTTCCCGGTCTTCGGGGCACCCCTGCTGGATGGCTGCATCTCGGGCGACAAGCAGTACGCCGGCTGCTGGACCGGCGAGAAGCACGAAGACGGGGAAGTGGTGGCTCTGCTCTGCAACGAGGTCGGAACCTGGGCGCATCCCGCAGACGAGCCGGAGAAGTGGTTCGTGTTCTCCGACTCGTGCGTCCCCGACGGCTGGGTGACCTCAGAGGTCGACCCATGCGAGCCCGGGCCCTGAGTGTTGCTGTTCCGGATGCATGACCATCACAGGACTTGTGACGGGAAAGGGAGAATGACCATGAAGATACGGATGAACGAGCTGGTTGCGGGGGTGACGTTGCTGACGGTGGCTGCCCCGCTCTTCCTGGCGAGTCCCACGGCCGGTGCCGAGGACTGTTGGGAGAATGACTGCTCAGCGGACGCAGGCGGTGCCGACACGCCGGACCCCGGCTACTGCGAGCCGGGGGAAGGGTGCTTCTTGGATCCGTGCACCGGCAACAGCAAGTGCATGTCGGGCTGGTGCGTCGACCACATGGGGGAGGGTGTTTGTACCGTCCAGTGCATCGAGGAGTGCCCCGCAGGCTGGACCTGCAGGCAGATGGCTCTCCCGGGCCCGGACCTCGTCTTCGTCTGCGTCTCCGACTTCGCCAGCCTCTGCCTCCCCTGTGAATCCGCCGAGGACTGCAAGGGTATCGGCGGCACCGAGGATGCTTGCATCGACTACGGTCCCGAAGGCAACTTCTGCGGGGCCGACTGCGGCGACGACGGCGACTGCCCGTGGGGTTTCTCGTGCATCACGGCGACCTCCGTGGAAGGGACGGAATCGAAGCAGTGCGTGAACAAGGCGGGGCCCTGTCCTTGTTCCCAGAAGGCCGCAAAGCTCGGGCTCCAGACGTCCTGCACCGTGACGAACGAGGCCGGGACTTGCGAGGGCAAGCGCGTCTGCACCCAAGCCGGCCTCAGCGACTGCGATGCCCCGGTCGCAGCCGTCGAGATCTGCGACGGCATCGACAACGATTGCGACGGAGACGTGGACGAGGGCTGCTCGGGGGAGCCGATTCAGGATGTCCGGGCGGAGCCTGACGTCGGCCTCGATGTGCCGGACCTTGGCCAGGACGTGCCGGGCACCGGCCAGGAACTGCCACACGATGGGAAGGAGGTTGCGAACGTCGGGGAGACGGGAGGAGCACAACCGACGATCTCCGACCCGGAACCTCCCAGCCAGGGAGGGAATGGGTGCTCTTCGAGCGCTGATGGAAGCGGGCACCGTGGGTCGACGGGGGCCTCGGCGGTGGGCATCGTCCTTCTGCTCCTGGCTGCATCGTTCATCGTGGTTGACCGGAGACGCCATGGGTCCTCGAGCTGAGACCGACCAGGAGGACAGCAGGATGAAGACAACAGCCATTCTCGCCGCCGTCCTGGTGCTGGTGCCGCTGGTGCTGACTTCGCAGTCGGCCAGCGCCGACGGCGGCCCCATGGCCGAGGTCCGTCTGGGAACGGACGTGGGCCTGTCGAAGCCGCCCTGGCTGATGAGGTCCGTGCTGGTCGGCTGGAGGATCTCCGAGCAGTGGTCCGCGGGGGTTTCCTATTCCCCGCTCCGGGTGATCCACCAGGACATGCAGGTCCTCAACGACGTGAGCGCCGCGCCCATCTCCCTTTCCGGGCTCCATGCGTACGGGGAGTTCTGGTTCAAGACCCATGCCTCGTGGGGGGGGGGGGGGGGGCGGGGCCCGGGGTGGTCACGCCGGACCTTGGTGTTGCCGAGCCGGGCAACGACATGTCCGGTGGGGTCGCCGACGGTCTGCTGTCGGCCTCGTGGGGCTTCATAGGCAAGTACCTCGGCTGCCAGGTGTTCGCGTCCGTGGGCTGGAAGTGGGGGCGGCTCGAGAACAACACGCACGAGAGACCTCAGATCGGGTACGGCCCGATCATCATCGACCGGGTGGATGTCTTTGCTCCGTCGTTCATGGCGGGGCTGGCTCTGGCGGTGTGGCTCTGACGGCGGGGCCGAACCCGCCGCCAACCCGAACAGACCCGGATGGCACGCCCGCCCGGTCGGCAGCGCATTGCTTGTGGTGCACTGACTCGGGGAATCTCCAGGGCCACGAGTCATCTCATCGTCATGGCGTGATCTGAAGCTCGATCCTCGTCACGAACTGCCCGTCATCCGGTGTGGGCCGTTCCGACACGCCACACCAGTTGTTGCTGCTCCCCGTTGCCGGATCCTCGTTGCAGACTCCCAGCACGGAAAAGGAGGTGACCTCCGCCTCGGCCGCGTTCGTCACTACATCGAGGACAACCCGCCATGACTGCCCGAACCGAGCGATACCGCTGCAAGCATCCTTCGCATCACCGCATCAACCTCCTTTCCGGTACCGGCCGGCTGCACCCGCCGCTTGAGCGGGACCTCCCCCTGATCGCCCCCGCAGTCCTTGCACAATGAGCAGTTGGGAGAGCAGCAAGGCCATACTGAGCCAGACCGATCCGGCCGGAGCCGCGGCAGTGGACGAACAACCCTTGTCCCCCGAACCGGCTGGGGCCGCGCCCTCGGCGGTCGCCGAGTCACCGCCCGGTTGGGCATCTGTTGGCGGGGTGCCGCTCTGGAGATCCGGCAGCCCCTCCCAGAGCGCATCGGCATCAGGTTGAAACACATCGACGCCGCCAGTTTCCTCCACGATCTCGGTCCCGCACACCGGCCAATGAAGGAGTGCCGGCGGCTCGCTTTCTCCTCCCTCTCCGCCCCCCCAGTCATCGGGGTCGCAGGGCTCGTCCGGCTTCGGCGCCTGGTAGGCTTGGAGGCACTGATGGGCCGGGGCATCCAGGATGGTGCCGTCGGGTGCCTCCACGGTGATTGCCAGACAGACCTCGCAACCGTCTCCGGCGACATAGCCGTCATACAGGATGGGGCCACCGCGAAGGTAGATCAGGTCGAGAGGACTCTGTGTTTCGCCGGGCAACACGATGTAGGAACGGGTGGCATGCAGGCCTGTGTCCTGCAAATCGGAACCCGACGAGTGGAAGCGGATGACCAACGGCCCCGTGCTGCCGTCCACCGTCAACCCGTATGAGGAGAGGTGGAAACGCTGGACCGCCATTGCCCCCCCGTAGCAGGTCATGGCGCAGCCGTCCTCGCAGAACTCCCTGCACTCCGCGTACTCCTTCAAGAAATCCACGTGCAGCTCACCGGCCGGAACGGTCAGCGGGCCGGCAGGGGCTCCGGCAGTGAAATGGACACTGTGCGGAATCCAGACGGGCTCCTCAGGGAACGGCGGCCCCTCCATGCCGCTGACATCACCGTACTGGAAGTCCAGCCGATAAGTCGTTCCCACGGTCCAGCCGCTCTCGGCCTTCAGCCGGTACATGCGGATCACACTTTTCCAGCCACCGGAATAACCCCACTCTCGGACCTCCACAGGCAGGCCGATCCCGTCCCATTTCGACTCCTGGGGCTTCTTCTCGATCACCTCCACGGCCACGGGCGTGGGCGAGGCTCGGCTTTCGTCCCAGACGGCGAATCCCTGCGGGGGGAAGGTCAGCGGAAACCCCACGTCCTCCGTGTAGAAACTGCCGATCGAGAAAACCAGCACGATGTCCCGATCCGCGGCCAACATGCCCCCTTCTCCAGGATAGGAGGCTACGAGTTCCATAGTCTTCGGGACTTGGTAGGGCGAGCACGCACGCAGCTTCGCTTCAGTTCCGAGCAGGAGGATACCTGCAGCGGCCACTGCCAACGGTGCAACGACTCTCTTCTTCATCGAAGCCTCCTTCCGGCGAGTATCTCCCCCTTGAGTGGTCACGCAAGAATCGGGCCAGGCGCAAGCCCGAACAGCACTGACCTCTGCCCCTGGCACACCGGTTGCATCCTTCCCGACCGCCCCGGTAGGCCGGCAGCGATTTGGCAAAGGGGACAGCGAGGCGGCCGCTGGGCAACAGGGCTCGATACGCGATTCTGGAGCGGACGTAATTCGTGCGCACATGGTTTACATGGAAGTGTGTACGCGTTGACATTTGCCACGCCGACACGGATACTGCCGAGGAGGGAGGGAAACATGCGGCGTAACGGTCTTCCTATCACAGTAGCACCCCTGACTGCCCTGCTCGTGTTTGCCTGCACCTCGTCGGGCGGTGGCAGCGATGCGAAAGTCGGCGACGGTGCCGGTCAGGAGGCCGAGCAGGGTGGATGCAGTGGGCTTGGCGAGGAAGCATGCAAGGCTTCCGACTCCTGCACCGTCATCGAAGGCTGGCCGATGCCCCAGGCTTGCCTGGTCTGGAACGAAGATCCGGCCGACGGTCTGCCCGAATTCGTGGCCTGCGTGCCCTGGGGCGCCTGTTCCTCGGCATTCACGTGGGCACATCCTGAGAACGAGCCGGACAAGGCCTGGCTGTTCCCATCACTTTGCACTCCTGACGGCTGGGCGAAGATGGAGGAGGCACCCTGCTGTGTACCTCAGTGCGAGGGCAAGGAGTGCGGCGACGACGGCTGTGGAGGCGAGTGCGGTGACTGTGGCAAGAACCAGGTGTGCGCGCCGACGGGCCAGTGCGAGTGTCAGTTCCACCAGTGTGGCGAAACCTGCTGCGACAAGGACTATACCAGTTGCGATGACGGGGGCTGTTGCGACCCGTACTGCGGCAACGACTGTTCGGACACCAGTTGCCTCGGTTGCCTCCCCTCCTGCGAGGGGGACGAGTGCGGCGACGACGGATGCGGTGGCACGTGCGGGATATGCGAGGAGGGGCTGGAGTGCCTGATCACGAAGTTCGGACGCCGGTGCACGACGACGTGCGAGCCGTTCACGTGCCCGGAGGGGCAGCTCTGCCTGTTCGGCGTGTGCGTGGACCAGGAATGTAAGACCGACGACGACTGCGGCGGCGCCCCGGAGCACTACTGCGACAAGTTCCTCCAGTGCCGCAAGCGGACCTCGTGCAAGACCTGGGCGGACTGCAAGACCTGGAACAAGCCCCACTACTGCGACCTGGATGTCGGCTTCTGCATGGAGGACGGCAACTGCTGGGAAGACTCGGACTGCCCGGGAGGAATGTGCGGGGCGGATCACTGGTGTGTCGGCCACAACTGCTCCCTGCCCGATGCTCCCGGCTGCCCGCCCTACATGCCGGCGTGCGATATGCCCGAGGGCGACATGCCGCTGTGCGACGGTCAGACTTGCGGCACCTGCATCGCCCCGTGCGTGTTCGACTCCGACTGCCCGCCGGGCAAGGAATGCCAGGGGAACTGGTGCAACGCACCCGGCAATGACTGCATCCTGGATTCGGAGTGTGCGCAAGGCCAGCACTGCCATCCCGGGTGTGCAGCGTTGGAGCCGACCTGCCAGACCGAGGCCGATTGCGCTGACGCGAGCG
>Ga0194127_10008235_pt1 | contig 11237 bp, 9 predicted proteins | sample TA2KigC100mmetaG_FD_148624 | JGI IMG/M metagenome (GOLD analysis project Ga0194127, IMG submission 148624) | Freshwater microbial communities from Lake Tanganyika, Tanzania - TA2015036 Kigoma Deep Cast 100m | ecosystem: Environmental > Aquatic > Freshwater > Lake | place: Tanzania: Lake...
GGGGTGATGGTCACGCATGAAGCGGATATCGCTGCCCATGCAGGTCGCGTCATCTGTGTCAAGGACGGCAGGATCCTCTCCGAAGGGCGTGACGGTTCCAATCCATGCTTGGGTTTGCAGAAATAGAGGTCAGTATGAAATTCAGGAAAACATTCCATACCGCCTGGGAGGGCTTGATGCTCAACAAGGCGCGTTCGATCCTCACCACCCTAGGGGTAATCATCGGCGTGGCGTCGGTCATCGTCATGCTGGCCGTCAGTGCTGGGACTGAGGCTGCCATCGCAGAGCAGATTAATGCCCTGGGCGCCAACCTGGTCATTGTCTCGCCGATGCGCGGCATTCCCGGCGCATCACGCACCCTGCTGCTGGAGGATGCCTATGCAATCGCCGGGCAGGTGGTCGGGATTACTGGTGTCTCGGCCGAACAATCGCCTGCCGCCCAGGACCTGCGCGTGGGAGGAGTTACCCTGGAGGCGATCCCGCTTGTCGGCACGACTGCCGACTTCCCCGAAGTGCGTGATTACATTGTCGCCGAGGGGCGGTACTTCACCGCCGATGAGGATGACCGAAAAGCCAAGGTGGTTGTTCTTGGGGCGGGGATCGCCACAGACTTGTTTGGAACGGACAGCGCAACCGGTCAGACCATCACGGTGGGCTCCACCAAGTTAACTATTATCGGCGTGATGGAGTCCAAGGGCATTGTCTCAGATGTCGATTATGACGGGCGCATCTACCTGCCCATCAACCTGGTCTTCCAGAAATACATGACCAGTTCACCGCTGCGCGCCGAGTCGGTTCGCACAATCTATCTCAAGGCCGAAAGCCAGGAAAAGATCCCAAGCGTCATATCGCAGGTGACTGCCCTTCTGGCCGAACGCCATGATGTGGATGCCGCCAAGCCAGACTTCTCTGTCCAGACCCAGCAGGATATCATCTCGACCCAAGAAGCCACCACGGCCGCCTTTCGCGACCTGCTGGCCTGGGTGGCAGGGATATCGCTCATCGTCGGCGGGATCGGCATCATGAATATCATGCTGGTCTCAGTCACGGAGCGGACGCGCGAGATCGGTTTGCGCCAGGCGCTAGGGGCGCGCCCCGCCGATGTGCTGGCGCAGTTCCTGGTAGAAGCCGTAATCCTCAGCCTGGCGGGTGGACTGGTTGGCATCTTCGCCGGCATCGGCGGATCCTATCTGTTCAGCGCCGTTGGCGCCATGCGGACGGAGATCGTGCCGCTCTCCATCCCAATCGCCTTCTGCGCTGCGGCCGTGGTCGGGATATTTTTCGGCTACTACCCCGCCACCCGCGCCGCCAAACTCGATCCGATCGAAGCGTTGCGACGTGAGTAAACAGTTACTAGCAGTCCTAAACCTATAGTGAAAGGAAATTTGTATGAAACGAATCCACATTCCCGCCCTGTTCATTGTCTTTGCCCTGTTCCTGGCTTCCTGTTCAGGGACAGCAGCCGCGGAGTCGACAGTCCCTGCAAGTTCCGATGCCTATATCAGCCCCGGCCTGGATACCGGGTACGAAGGCGCGCTGTCGGCCCGCCTGCAACTGACCCTCGGCTCACTCTACCTGGCCGAGACCACAACCCCCATCACTCCTGAACAAGCGGCGCTGATGCTCCCGCTTTGGGAAGGGCTCCGGAACCTCACCAGTTCCGGTAACAGCGCCCAAGCGGAGGTGAACGCCATCCTGGTGCAGATCGAATCGCTCTTCACCATCGAACAACTGGACGCCATCTCAGATATGCAGTTGGTTTCTGCCGATATGCAGGCCTGGATGCAGGCGAACGGCCTGCCCCAAGGCTCCGGGACGGGGCAGCCGGGCGCAGGCCAGGGAGGCGGCTTATCGCCTGAAGCGCGCGCCACCAAACAGGCCGCCGAAGGCATCACAGCCGGTTCGAACGGCGGAAACGGCGCATCCACCGCCATCCTAGATGCCCTGATCGCCTACTTGCATGGCCTGGCGGAATGAAACCGGATAGGATGAAAACATGAAACTCACCCGCTATCTCGCCCTGATATTGATCGTCAGCGCGATCTTTACTGCCTGCACTGCATCCGCCGCAGAGCCGGCAATGGATTTCCTGGTAAGCCAGTACCTGGACACCGAATATACCGACGCAGCAAGCCTGCGCAATCAACTGGCATTCGGCGTCATAGAACTGGACGGCACAGCGGATGCCATCACACCCGAGCAGGCCGGCCTGCTCATCCCGCTTTGGCAGGCGCTCGTTTCCCTTTCCGGGGACTCCACCACTACCGAAGCAGAGTTGACCGCTATCCAGGACCAGATTGTGACTGCCCTGACTATCGAACAACTCGAGGCCATCGCCTTGATGCAATTGACTAACGCCGACCTGGACCTGTTCTACGCCGAATATGGGATCATATTCCCGACACCTGTCCCCGGTGTGACGAAAGTACCCGGCTCGGGGAATATGCTCAGCCAGGAGGAACGCGAAGCCACGAAAACTGCTGCCGAAGCTCTCGGTACGCCGGTCGGGACGGGCTCCAGCAGTGGCCAGCCGGCCCGGACACTCCTGTTCGAGAAGACCATCGAATACCTGCAGTCACTTCTGGGGCAATAACACCAGCATTTCATCCGGCCATGCAGGTGAGGCAGGATAATGGGATTGAATCAATTGCTTTTCGTCATTGCTAATGGCGTGAAGTACTCTCCCACCGGTCACACAACCGGTGGGAGTTTTCATCGCCAATCCCTGCCTGTTTATGGGGGTGGTGTTACAATTCCTGTGGAAACTCCAGGGTATCCCATCCCATCGACCGGATATGAAACAATCCCCCGCCCCCTGCGTTCTGAAGATCCTGTCCACCTGCCTCCTGGTCCTGGCCCTGGCTGGGAACGCCTCCTGCCGGGCGCGGGCGGAATCCCCGGCGCCCATCCCGCCCCCGGCGCCGCAGGTGGATGGCGAGAGCCAGGGCGTTGACTCCCAGGCCGGGGGGGCTCCCATCCCGGACTCCATCCGCTTCAACCACCTCGGCCTGGAGCAGGGTCTCTCGCAAAGCGCCGTCAACTGCATTTTTCAGGACAGCCGGGGTTTTCTCTGGATCGGCACCCAGGACGGGCTGAACCGCTATGACGGGCGGGATTTCAAAATATACCGCACCAACCCGAACGACCCCAACAGCCTGAGCAACAACTGGATCAACGCCATCGTCGAAGACCGGCAGGGCTACCTGTGGATCGGAACCATCCAGGGATTGAACCGCTACTCCCCGGTGGCCGACCTGTTCACCCGTTATGTCCACTCTCCCAATGATCCCGGCAGTCTCATACATGACAACGTCCAGGTCCTGCTGGAGGACAACCGCCAGGACCTGTGGGTCGGCACCTCGGAAGGGCTGGACCGGCTGTTGCCGGCGCGCCGGGAGTTCGTCCATTATTTTGCTGCCAGCGACAACCCGGCGACCATATCGAGCAACAGTATCACCGCCCTCCACGAGGATGGCGACGGGGCGGTCTGGATCGGGACGGCGGACGGCGGGTTGAACCGTTACCTGCCATCCAGCGGGGCGTTCACCGCCTATAAGAATAACCCGTCCCTGCCGTTCTCCCTGAGCAGCAACACCATCAACGCCATCGCCGGCGGGGGCACCGGCTTGTTGTGGGTCGCCACTCCCAACGGCCTCGACCAGTTCAACGCCAGCCGGGAGTTTGCCATCCACTACCGCAACTCTCCCGGCCTGCCCGGCAGCCTAGTCGATAATGACATCACCAGTGTGTTCGTCGATCGCTCCGGTAACCTGTGGGTGGGGACCGATAACGGACTCGACCGGCTGGACCCCGTGACTCACCAGTTCATCCACTACCGCCGACAGCCGGGAGACGAGACCAGCCTGAGCGCCGATATCGTTTCATCCCTCTTCCAGGACCGGGAGGGGCTGATCTGGATCGGGACCTTCGGCGGCGGCCTGAACATGGTCAACCCGGCCCAGCACCGTTTTACCACCTACACCCACCAGCCGGATGACCCGCACAGCCTGAGCGGGAATATCGTCACGCCCATCCTGGTGGACGCAGACGGCCGGGCCTGGATCGGGACCTACGGCAGCGGATTGAACATGTTCGATCCGCTCACCGCCGCTTTCACCCGTTTCCGCTCCGACCCGCTCGACCCGCACAGCCTGCAGAGTGACAGCATCCGCTCGCTCTACATGGACATGGAGGGCATCCTGTGGATCGGCGCCACCACCGGCCTGGACTGGTACGACCCGCAGGCCGGCATCTTCACCCATTACCGGCCCGGCCCCGACGAACTGCACCTGCTCAGCAATTCGGGCATACAGACCATCCGGGAAGACCGCCTGGGCGCCGTCTGGATCGGTTCCGACCGCGGCTTGTTCAAGTTCGACCCGAATACCCGGACGGTCGCCGCCCACTATTTCCACCGCTATAACAACGAGAACAGCCTGAGCGTCAACGAAGTCAATTCCATCTACGCCGACGCCGATGGCACACTCTGGATCGGGACATTCGGCGGCGGGTTGGACCACTTCGATCCCATCACCGAGCGTTTCAGCCATTACCGCTATGATGCGTCCGATCCGGCCAGCATCAGCGACGAGACCATCCTTTCCATTTTCAGGGACAGCCGCGGGGCGCTCTGGATCGGCACCAGCAACGGCCTCAACCGCTACCATCCCGAGACGGATGGTTTCGCCGAATACCGCGACCCGGATGGCCCGCCCTATAATTTCATCTACGGCATCCTCGAGGACACCCAGGGGTATTTGTGGCTGAGCACCAATTACGGATTGACGCGTTTCGACCCGACCAGCGGCGCCTTCCGCAATTTCACCCTCAGCGACGGCCTGCAAAGCAACGAGTTCACCAGCAATGCCTACGCCGCTGCCCCGGAGGGAAGGTTGTATTTCGGCGGCATCAACGGATTCTCGGTCTTCGACCCGGCCCAGATCGCGGACAGTTCCTACATCCCGCCAGTACTGCCGCTTTCCTTCACCCAGGACGGGATCGAGATCAACCAGGGTATGCGGGCGGATTATGTCGAAAAACTGACCCTCGAATGGCCGCGCAACTATTTCGAGTTCGAGTATGCCGTGCTCGGTTTCGCCCAGCCGGAGAAGAACCAGTATGCCTACATGTTGGAGAATTTTGACTCGAACTGGAACGCCGCCGGCTCGAGCGGTAACGGGCGCTATACAAACCTGCCGGGCGGCAATTACACCCTGCGCCTGGCCGGTTCCAACCATGACGGGACCTGGAACGACAGCGGTCATTCCGTCCAGGTGACGGTCATCCCGCCCTTCTGGCTGAACGCCTGGTTCCAGGTGACGGCGCTCCTGGCGTTGGCCGGCTCCATCTACGGCGGTTACCGCCTGCGCCTGGGGAGCGTGGAGCGCAATACGCGCGAACTCGAACGCCAGGTCACCGAGCGGACGCGTGAGATTGAGCGCCTGTTCGAGAATAACAAGGAGATCGCCGTCATGGAGGAGCGCAACCGCCTGGCGCGTGAACTCCATGACAGCGCCAAGCAGAAAGCGTTCGCCGCCCTGGCCCAACTGGGGGCGGTCAATGGCTTGATCGAACAGGAGAACAAATCCGCCCGCCGGCACATCCGCGAAGCCGAGAACCTGGTCTACGAAGTCATCCAGGAAATGACATTCCTCATCCAGGAGATCCACCCCATTGCCCTCAAACAGAAAGGCCTGGCGGTGATGGTGCGCGAGTATGCCTACGAATGGCAGAACCGCAACGGCATCCGCCTGGACCTGGCGATCGAAAACACCCGCTCTCTCCCGCTGGAGATCGAACAGGCGCTCTTCCGCACCATCCAGGAATCCCTGGCGAATGTCGCCCGGCACAGCCAGGCGGCAGAGGTTAAAATAACCCTGGCATATTCACCGGCCGAAGTCCAAGCCACCATCCAGGACGATGGCTGCGGGTTCGACATCACCCGCATCCCGACCGGCATGGGACTGCACTCGATCCGCGAACGGGTGGAAGGCTTCGGCGGTGGGTTCCAGATCGAGAGCGGTCCCGGCTGCGGCACATGCCTTCACATCCGCATCCCACTCATCTAGGAGACAGATATGGGCGACCCCATTTCGATCATTATCGTGGATGACCACGAAGTCGTCCGGAACGGCATCCGTTCCTACCTCGAGACGCTTCCGACATTCCATGTGGTCGGTGAAGCAGCCTCCGGCCAGGAAGCCATCGCCCTCGTCTCGGAACACATCCCGGATATCGTCCTGAAAAACCTGATCATGCCCGGCATGGATGGGATCGAGACCACCCGCCAGATCAAGAAGATCAGCCCACGCACCCAGGTGGTGGTGCTCACCTCCTACCACGAGGATGTCCACATCTTCCCGGCGCTCAAGGCTGGCGCCACGGCCTATATCCTGAAAGATATGAAGATGGAAAAACTGGTGGAAGCCCTCCACCGCGCCATCCAGGGCGAGGTCACGCTCCACCCGCGGGTGGCATCCCGCGTCCTGCTCAATTTGCGGGGCGACGACAACGAAGACCCGCGCCTCTTCACCGACCTGACCGAGCGCGAACTGGACGTATTGAAACTGATCGCCAACGGCCTGAGCAACAACCAGATCGCCGAAAAATTGATCATCAGCGAGAACACCGTCAAAGGCCACGTCAGCAACATCCTCAGCAAACTGCACCTGATGGACCGCACCCAGGTGGCCGTCTATGCCTGGCAGAAGGGCATCGTCAGCCGCCAGCAATCCGCCGAATAGGGCGGGGGAGTCCGCTTGTGGCGAAGAGCGCCCTGCCTGTATATAACCAATCCCAGCCGGCAGTCGACGAGTATCCGGAGGAACCATTCAGATCGAATTATCCGAACCCGGTCCCCTGCTTCTCCCCGGCGGCCGCCTTGCCCGGGTGGGCTGGGCGCGCCAGCCTTAATTCATATTCGGCATCGCCGGGAGGGAACCCGTCGCGGTAGAGTTTGAGGATCCTGCCATCGCCCCAGGCATGGATTTCGGCGGTGCGGCCCAGCGCAATGGGTTTCGAGAGGGTTGGCACGGGGATATTATAACCACTGCCCGGTGACGATGCTCTCCCGAAGAACACCGGGACTGCGCGCGTTGTCACCCACAGGCGAGGCGCACTTCGCCGAAGGGCAGGTACCTTTGCTGGTTCAGCAGGTTCCCGCACGAATCGAGGGCTGAAACATTAGAACCTAAATGGTCAGTCAAGTTGTTAATGAGCTGGTGAATAGCAGATTATGCTAATGTTCAGATGCCATGATGGGGTTGGCCGGGAGACCTCACCCCAGCGAGATTTTGATAGTTTGAATAACCAGGGGCAGACCAGAGTAGCATCTTTAAGAATCGTTTTGCTCATTCACATTCACTAAGAGCTGAATACTCCTCTCCCCAAAACCGGGGAATATCCAATAAATACAAGTTGCCTAATTCTGTTATCGCTAATACATTTTCGTCAATAGGTGACCATGCTATCTGACCCCCAAATTTCGAAGTTTCGACTCTCAACTGTGGATTATGCAAACATTGAACTACTGAAGAATGATTTCCATTTTCAGCCACCTGAGTGTACGCAATAAATCTACTGTCTGGAGACCATGACGGTCCGGCAGCATTTTTCTCGGTTATATTACTTGCCTGACCAGAAAGGATGTCAAGAAGGAAGATTTCGCTATACGTAAAGCCGATATCCTCACTCTTCCAATCATAAGCGTGCGAGAAAGCAAGGATCTGACCATCAGGAGAGATTGCCAAGGATGCTGAATTACTACAACTAGTCTTTTGTGAATACAAGACCTTTTTCTCGCCCGTCTGTAAAAAAAACTTGTAGATTGTCATTTCATCCTGGCTTGGGTCACTATTAAATTGACAGGAGTAGATAATCAGATGTTCCCCTTCTGGTAGAAAAATACCCTGTGAGCCGGCATCGTCAGATAGAAGAACCTGAAATTCGTATGGCTCGCTTATCTTCATTGTCCAAAAACCATTTGGTGTATCAACGCCTCCGGAAGGGTTGCCCTCTGATGAGAATAAAAGACCTTCGCCATCTGGGGACCAATCCATCGCTCTAAAATCACCCTCGAGACTTATCAACAGGGTGTTGCTGCCTGTTTCAAGATCCACAATTCTGATCTCAGTTTCATTATCACTAAAAAAGTAGGATGACATAACGATTTTGGTTCCGTCAGGTGACCAAATTGGCGTTGTTGCATTGCCCCACATGGAGCCAATTCTTTGTACTCCAATCCATCTCAAGGAACATGAAGATAGAACAAGACCCAACGCGAACATTAGGCATTTTCTAAAAATGCTACACATAGTATTCCTCCACTACTACTTTAATATTTCCAGACCGATGCTGATAATCTTTTGACCAGTTGGTGTATCAATAAAATCAGAAAAAGATTTATTAGGATACAGGGGGTACAAGTAGATCGGGTAACCTAAGCCTTGACTATGGATCATATAATACTCGGCTCGCAGGAGAGTAATTGGGTCGTAGCTTAGGTCGATGTTCATAATTTTCCTATGGTCAGACCCAATAACTGGTTCTTCACTCTCTAAAGCATATCGTACTTCTAAGCCTATTTGCCAAGCCTCTAATTCTCCGTAAACCGAACGAGCAATTACTCTACCTTGTATCAGGTGAATGGTTTCGTGTATTATCCCACTCAAATTCCAATTCGACAGATTTGAAATCGAATCACCAGGCAAGTAAACATTTCCATCGACTCCCCAGGTTGCACCAGCGCCTTCATAACATATTCGGATCATTGAGGATATGTACGTTATTCTCTATCATGAACTCTATAGGGTTAATGACTTTCTCACCGCCATTATCAATTAATTCCAATAACGCTACCTCTTCATCTCCCGAATACCAAATCCCAACACGTTGCTTTAGCCAGTCCTTCGGGCTAAGATGTTTACCGTTGCTACCAAAACAAACTTCGTCATCGGTGCAAACGACATGGCCTGTTGGATCAACATTTACAATCGGTGAATTCAACACGTAACTGAACCGATTCAGACCTTGCGCTCCCCCCGGCACAATCGTATCCGGCTGCAGGAATCGACCGAGTGCGGGCGAATAAAATCTTGCCCGGTAATCCATCAACCCCAAATCAGCCAAATTCCGCTGTGACGTGTACCCGAAATCGGTCTCGGTGATCGTGCCCACATCGAGGCGCACCTCGCCAAAGGGGAGGTACCTTTGCTGGCTCAGCAGGTTCCCGCTCGAATCGAGGGCAGAAACAATAGAACCTAAATGGTCAGTCAAGTAGTATAGGAGTGTCGCCGTGCCGGTTGTTACCAAGACAGGTTGTTAAGGTGCAGATAATGTCATAGTAATCCTGCTGGATTCGTATATCAATTTCACCCCAACGGAATTCACATTTCCTCACGACTCAACTTACTTGACATGTTCCTGGAACTCTTCGAGAGTGACCCCTGCTTGCTTGAGAATGCTCCGCAGGGTTCCGATTGCGACTTCCCGGTGCAGTGGTACAACACAACCGATATTCCCCTTCTGGGAGGTCTTCTTCATCACCACGTGGCTTCCTCGTTGACGCACCTGGAAAAATCCCATTCCTTCCAGGGCCCGAATGATATCGCGCCCCAAGAGATGCGGTATTTCAGGCATAGACCGCCACATCGAACGTGGTCAGAAGGGAGCGGGAGACTTCCCGCAACGGGAACTCTTCCAGGTAGAGTTCGGTCGCTTCCTTCAGATTGGCAATTGCTTCTTCCACTGTCTTGCCCTGGCTAACTGTCCCCACTTCCGGACAATCAGCCACATACCAATCATCTTCTTTATGAACTACAGCAGTAAAGGTATGAGTCATCGCCATGCTCCTGTTTCGAGTTGATTATACATTGCTTCAGAACTTGTGAACATGCGCATGGATTTGCCATATCCTCAAGATATTCCCGCCTACTTCAAAGTGGCAAACTCAGCCTCACATTTTCAAACTGGGCAGGCCGGGAGACCTCGCCCCAACAAGAGGTGGGTTCTGAGAACCGGCATGAACGAGTTTTTCTTATTTCTCAGGAAGAATAATATATTCTCGATGGTAAACAAAACCCGTTGAAGTAAACAAGTCAATAGAATTACCATCGAGGTCTTGGATGACATAGCTTGGATCATTAAAGTTGCTACAAATAAACGATTCTCCTTCAATCCAATCAGGGGAATTACAAATTGGAGTAAATATCACCGTGCTTTCTGATATGGTAGCCAAGAAACGCAACGGTTCTCTGTCGGACATCATAAATATAAATCGATTTGAAATCGGTAACCAACGTTCAAAAGAACCATATCCAGTAAAGAAAATGATATCCGTACCGTCGTGAATATTTAGCAAGTGATATTCACATTCGGAACCTGTTCGAACACAGTAGACAATCCATAGCAAGTCTGGCGAGAGGTGTATCTCGGGAAATCCAAGTATGCTCGCTAGTATTTGTGGTGAAGGATTGTCTTCTGATAAATACCATAGGGACGTCTGAGCTTCCTCAATGGACCAGTCGGAAGGGCTAAGAAAAAGTACGAATTTTTGGGATTGGTGCTCCCAATAGGTATCAACTAACAAGGGGGCTCGAGGCAGGAAACTGGCTCAAACTCCATAAATGCTATTTGTTGCATGTCTTTTAGTCTATAGAGTGAAGAACTATAAGGGGTGGTAAATGCGAGTTTTTCCCCATCAGATGATAGAGACATCATTCCCAATTCGCCAAATGAAAGAATGCGCTCATATGTTTTCACTTCGATATCTACAAGATAGATATCTCCAAGTGGTCCAATGTTTAATAAAAATCTCTGACTGTCGGCGAACCATGTCATTTGGTAACCATAAAAACCCATCCCCGTGCTTTGGTAATTCGCACAATTGGGTGCAAAAGCTATAATCTCAGACTCACTGATAAGAAGTTGCAACTCACTATTATTTAGATCTAGCAAGTATATACTTGGGCAAGGATGAAATTGATTCCCGATGGATACGACCAGATATTCCCCATTTGGCGAAAGCTTTGTCAGTTCCAATAAAACAAATTCTTGGAGCACCATCATGTCTCGCAAGCTGCTTCCATCCCAGAACCACAATTGGTTGTTATCATCGTCAAAAGTTACTACTCAGCCTGTTTGAGCAAAAACCGCCACCTGTGGCGAAAAAGGCTGAAATTGCGCTCGTTTGTCATATGTAGCCATCCCAAATATGGCGATTTTCTGTCAAAACTGCCCCC
>Ga0194127_10008238_pt1 | contig 11234 bp, 8 predicted proteins | sample TA2KigC100mmetaG_FD_148624 | JGI IMG/M metagenome (GOLD analysis project Ga0194127, IMG submission 148624) | Freshwater microbial communities from Lake Tanganyika, Tanzania - TA2015036 Kigoma Deep Cast 100m | ecosystem: Environmental > Aquatic > Freshwater > Lake | place: Tanzania: Lake...
GGTCGAGGGCCGCCGAAATCCTGGGGATCAGCCGGAAGACGCTCTGGGAGAAGCTGCGGCGCCGGACGGGGGGCGATCCCGGGTGACACGGTCCTGTGTTACGTTTGCGTAGCACCTGCATTCCTCCTTTGTAATCGAATGGTTGTGTGGTGGCGGAGGCCTGCGCGGGCCCCGGCGTGTCCGGGGATCGAAACACCCCTGGGCGGCCCCGTCCCGGGGTCGCTCCGGGCCGATCCTGGCAAGTCAGCGGACTTACTGCAACAAACCGCCCAGACAGGTCGTGGCACGGACGTTGTACTGCACCGGCCGCGGCGGCCCGGCGACGGGCATCGTGGTGGTTCCACACGGAGGGAGTTCGATGATGCGCAAGGGTCTGGATGTGCTGGCCCTGCTGGCCGCGGTCGCGATGGCCGTCGCCGGCTGCGAGGGGCCGAAGGGAGACGACGGGACGGCCGGGAAGGACGGCGCTCCGGGCGAGGCGGGGACGGCGGGGAAGGACGGCCTGCCCGGCAGGGACGGCGAGCCGGGCAAGGACGGTACCGCGGGCGCCCCTGGCCAGCCGGGAAAGGACGGCGCTCCGGGGACGCAGGGCCAGGATGGCGCGCCGGGGGCGCAGGGCCAGGACGGCGCCCCGGGCACCCCGGGCCAGGACGGCGCCCCGGGCAAGGACGGGCAGAACTGGCAGCCTCCGCAGTACGTCGGGTCCGACACCTGCACGACGTGCCACGCGGGCATCGCGGCGTCGTTCGCGAAGACCGGCCACCCGAACAAGCTGCGCAAGGTCGTGGACGGGCAGAAGCCCGCGTACGCGTTCGACTCGCTGACCGGCGGGATGCCGGACCAGCTCCCGAAGCAGACCCACTGGGACGCGGCCGCGAACGGCGGCGCGGGCGCCTGGGTCGAGGGCGCGGCGTACACGTGGGCGGACATCACGTACGTGGTCGGGGGGTTCGCCTGGAAGGGCCGCTACCTGGACAAGGACGGGTTCATCGTGACCAGCGTCGACGACGGCACGGTCAAGAACCCGACGCAGTGGAACCTGCCGAACGCGGAGCTGGGCAGCACGGCCGCGTACGTGAACTACGAGACGAACTACGAGAAGACGAACAAGAAGCGCAAGCCGTTCGACTGCGGCGAGTGCCACACGACCGGCTGGATCCCCTGCCCGATCGGCGACGAGACCTGCAAGCGCCAGGACGGCCTGCCGGGCATGGCCGGCTCGTTCGCGGCGCCCGGGATCCAGTGCGAGGCGTGCCACGGTCCGGGCGAGCACCACGTCGAGGCGCCGTACTTCGTGGACATGAAGGTGGACCGCGACCCCGAGCTGTGCGGCAAGTGCCACCGGCGGAACGAGGTCGAGGTCGTGGACGCGAAGGGCGGCTTCATCCAGCACCACGAGCAGTACGAGGAGCTGTTCCAGTCGAAGAAGCTCTCGATGCGCTGCATCGACTGCCACGACCCGCACAAGAGCACCAAGTTCGCGGACGCGACCGTCAACCCGAACCAGGGGATCCGGCGCGCCTGCATCAACTGCCACGAGGGCTACGACACGAACCAGAAGGTCTCGTTCAAGAAGGGGTTCGAGTGCGCGACGTGCCACATGCCGAAGATCGTGAAGTCGGCATGGGGCGACGCGGCGGCGTTCAAGGGCGACATCCCGGTGCACTTCTTCTACATCAACCCCGACGCGGACCAGAAGCAGTTCACCGCGGACGGCAAGGTCGCGATGCCGTATGTGAGCATCGACTGGGCCTGCAAGCAGTGCCACCGGGCCGGGGGCAGCGCGTCCGAGCAGACGGACGTCTCTCTGGAGACCATGGCCCGCGGCTACCACGGCGGCGGCGCGCCGTAGCGCCGGCGATCCCGGGCCCCGGGCGTCGCGGACCGACCCTCGCGCGACGCCCTGGGGCCTCTCTCCCCCGCGATGAGCGATCCGCGCCGTGGCGCGGCGCGCTCGCGATCCGCCGCACCCGTCGCTTCCGCAGACCCGGCCCTCGCGAGACGGGACGCAGCCCTCAAGGTCGATGCCTGCGAGTTCCGCGCCCCCCGCACCCTCGCCCTCGGCTGCGTCCGGTTCGACCGCGGGGACTGATCGTGTCGGCTCGATCCTCTCTTCCCCTGGCCCTGGCCGCGATCGCGGCGTCGGTCGCGGCGCCCGTCCCGGCGGCGGACCTCGTGACGGGGCCGTACCTCCAGGACGGTCGGACGGACGGCGTCGTGGTCGTGTTCGAGACGGACGGGGAGGCGGCGTGCGCGGTCGAGCACGGTCCGCCCGGCGGACCCGCGACGACGCCCCCGTACTCCCCGATGCCGTCGCGGAGCCGCCCTCGGCGCCCGGCGCGGCGGGCGGGACCTGCGCCGGGAATGCCGGGAGCGGGCCTCGCGGGGTGCCGGCCGGGCTCGCCGCCGGGGTCCTCGCCGTCGCGGCCTGGCTGGCGATCCGGCGGCGCGACCGGACCCCGACTTGTCGCACGAGACCGGCGCGATGTCCTCGTCGGTCCAGTGGTCCCCGCCACAACAAGGTCGGGACCACGCTCGCGACCGCCAAGGTCCCGCGGGCGGCCGGGTCGCCGGACGCGGCGCGGCGGCAACCGTACCTGGAGGCCGTCGCCCACGACGTGTACGCGAACGGCTACCGGGACGGCCGGCAGGCGTTCGAGCCGCTCCTCGCGGCGGCCGGGGTCTCGTTCGACCACTGGAAGGGATACGACGCCGGGACGGTCGCGACCGTGTTCGGCGTGGTGAACGGTCACGCGGCGAAGCGGATGGCCTCCCGGTACGGCGGCGCGGGCTGCCTGTCCGGCAGGGACGCCCGCTTCGCGGCCCAGCTCTGGCGCACGTTCGAGAGCGAGGCGCACCTGCTCCCGGCCGGTCCGGGAGACGCGGCGGTCGCGGGCGTGTACCGGACCGACCTGCCGCCGGAGGCCCTCGACGCGACCCACGGGGGGCATGTGCCGACGCTCGGCCTGGCGGACCTCGTCGCGGAAGGCGTACGGGTGGGGGCGAGGCTCACCCCTCCCCCGCTACCCGGGTGCGCCGGGCGGCCCTCTGGAGGCTGATGGCGTCCACGGGGCACGCATCCACGCAGGCCCCGCAGCGGATGCAGTCGGCCGCGTTGATGAACACGCGCCGCACCTCCTCGCTGGACCGGGCCCGCTGGAAGCCGGCGATGCGGTCCTGCTCGTCGTGGAGCAGCCGGGCGACCTCGACGATGCAGTCGGGGCGCGGCTTCGCCTTCACGCACCAGCCGCACAGGATGCACTTGCGGGGGTCGATCTCGAACTTCACGTGGCAGGCATAGCACCGCTGGGTCTCCTCGACGGCCTGGTCCGCGGCGAAGCCCGTCTCGACCTCGGCGTGCGCCTCCCGTGCCGGCAGGGCCAGCGTCGGCAGCGCCACCCTCGGGACGAAGTCCATCTCGCGGATGCGCCCGGTCGACACGAGGTCCGTGACCTCCACCACGTCCCGGAGGCGGTCGGTCCCGCACAGGAACCGGTCGACGGCCCGGGTCGCGGCCTTCGCGTGACCGATCGCGTCGATGATGCTGCGGGCGCCCGTCGCGAAGTCGCCGGCCGCGAACACCTTCGGGTGGGCCGTGGCGTGGCCGGCGCCCGTGACGAGCCACCCGTCCTCTCCGACGAGCGCACGCCCTTCCGGGTCGTCGTGCAGGAACGCCGCGTCCGGGAACTGCCCGGTGGCCAGCAGCACGAGGGTCGCCGGCACCTCGAACGCGCTGCCGGGGACCGGCTCGGGGCGGCGCCGGCCCGAGGCGTCCGGGGCGCCGAGCGCGGTGCGCACGAACCGCACGGCCCGCACGCGCCCGTCGCCGCCTTGGACGCACTCGAGCGGCATCACCTGGAACTCCATCGGGATGCCTTCGTGGTGCAGCTCCTCGACCTCGCCCGGGGCCACCAGCATCTCGGTGCGCGAGCGCCGGTAGAACACGCGGACCGCGCCGTCGTTCGGGCGCCGCGCGGGCGTTCCCCGCAGCCGCGCCGCCGCGCGCGCGCAGTCCATCGCGGTGAAGCCGCCGCCGATCACCACGACGTGATCGCCGGGCTCGATCGGCCGGCCCTCGTTCACGTCGAGCAGGAAGTCGAGTCCGTGCCGCACGCCGGGAATGCGCACGCCCGGCAGCTCGGGCACGTTCGGGCGCAGCGTGCCCGCCGCCAGCACGACCGCGTCGGAGTCACGCACCAGGTCCGCGAAGGGGAGGTCCCGGCCCACGTCCACGCCGCAGCGGATCTCGACGCCCTGCCCGCGGACCTGGCCCACCTCGGCGTCGATCACCTCGCGCGGGAGCCGGAACACGGGGATGCCCTGGATCAGCATCCCGCCCGGCACCCGGTGCCGCTCGAACACCGTGACGGCGTGGCCCAGCCGCGCCAGCTCGCGCGCCGCCGCGAGTCCCGCGGGGCCGGCGCCGACCACCGCGACGCGCCTGCCCGACGGGCCGAACCAGGGCGCGAGCAGCACCGGACCCGTGCGACCGAGGTCGGCCGCGGCCCGCTTGCTGCCGCAGATCGCCACGGGCTCGCCGAGGCCTTCCCGGCCGTGACGGCAGGCGGGCTCGCACGGTCGCGCGCAGACCCGGCCCAGCACGCCCGGGAACACGTTGTCCTCGAGGTTGATCCGGTATGCGCGCGCCGGGTCCGCCTCGTGGATCGCGCGCAGGTACGCCGGGATGTCGGTGCCGGCGGGGCAGGCCGCCTGGCAGGGCACGCTCGCGGCCGTCCACGCGAAGTCCTTCGGGTGCGTGCCGTCGCCGGCCAGCACGGACAGCGCGCTGCCGCGGTCCGCCGAGGCGATGCCGGCCGGGCGGACGTCGCGGGGCCCGCCGAGCGAGGGGGCGACCGGGGTCCAGCGGTCGGAATCGGGCGGGGGTCGGCCGGAGGCCGCGGCCTCGCGCGCCGCGTCGCGGGCGGCCGCCCAGTCGGCCTGCCCGGGGTCCGCCGCGACCGCCCGGTCCAGCCACTCCGCCGCCTCGGCTGCGCGTCCCAGGTGGAACAGCGCGATCCCGTACAGCGCCGCTGCCCCCGGGTCGCCGCCGGCCGCCGCCCGCGCCCGCAGCACGGGCTCCGCCTGGTCGAAGCGGCCCTTCCGGAACGCGGCCACCGCGAGGATCGCGCGCACCTCCGGCGTGTCGTGGCCCAGCTCCAGCGCGCGGGACGCGAAGAAGCGGGCGCTGTACACGTCCCCCCGGGCGTCGCCCCGCTGGTGGTAGGCACGCGCCAGCCGGGCGCACAGCACTCCGTGGGCCGGCGCGGCGGGCCCCCGCAGCCGGTCGATCGCGTCGTCGTTGCGCCCCTCGTCCAGGAGCGCGGCGGCCTCCGCGGCCAGCGACTCAACGAGCGTCGTCGTCATGACGGGCCTCCTCCACGATGCGATCGAGGAGGGGCCGCAGGCGCAGCATCTCCACGTTCAGCGCCTCGGGCGGCGCGGGCGGCAGCCCGACGAGGGCCGCGACGCCCGCCGGGCCGGTGCGCCGCGCCCAGTCCCCGAAGGACTCGTCCGCGCCGTCCCGGCCGTCGAGGTAGGCCCGCAGGATCCGCTGCACGACCTCCACGACGCGGTCCGCGGGGACGTCGCACACGGGCCGGGCCACGTGCCCCGGGCCCGCGAGGCCGCCGCCCACGTGGACCGTGAACCCCTCCTCGCTCCCCTCCGCGGCCTCGCGGCGGGTTCCGCGCAGCCCGATGTCCGCGATCCAGTGCTGGGCGCAGGCGTTCGGGCAGCCGTTCAGGTGGATCCGCAGCGGCCCCACCGCCCGCCAGAGGTCCGGGTCGGCCGACATCGCGGCCTCCAGCGCGCGGTACGCGTTCGGCGTGTCGGACACGGCCAGGTTGCACACCGTGGTCCCGACGCAGGCGACGACGTCGGGGGGGTGGTCCAGCCCGTCGAGCGCCAGCCCCTCCCCGCGGAGCGCGTCCAGCAGCGCCGGGACCTGCGCTTCGGGCACGAAGCGCCACTGGAGGTTCTGGCGGGCCGTGCACTGGAGCGAGCCGTCGCCGTGCCTCCGCGCCAGCTCCGCGAGCCGGCGCGCCCGGGCCGCCGCGATCTCGCCGCGCGGGATGCGCGCCCGCACCGTGCGGAAGCCGGCCTGTCGCTGGGGCACCGCCGTCTCGCCCTCGAACGCCGCCGGCCCCACGCGCGGCACCGGGTCCGCGGCCGGCTCGATCGCATCGTGCCCCGCGACGCCCCGCGCCCGCAGCTCGGCCAGCACCGCGTCCCCGAACCCGCGCGGGCCCATCCGCTCGACCACGAACTTCAGCCGTGCGAGCGCCCGCACACGGCGGTCGCCCTCGCGGCGGTAGACCTCCACCCCCGCCCGGGCGACCGCGATCACGAGCGCTTCCGGCACCCAGTCGAAGATCGCCTTGGCCAGGATCGGCCGCGCGCCGAGCCCGCCGCCCGCGTACCAGCGGAAGCCGCGCACCGGGCCGCCCGGGCCGTCCCGGAGCACGGGCACCCACGAGTGGCAGTTCATCAGCGTCTGGTTGCAGGCCCGGTCGCACCCCGCCACGCTGATCTTGTGCTTGCGCGGCAGGTTGCGCTGCCGGTCGCGGATCTCGGGGTCGTCCGCCAGCGCCAGGATCGTGTCGCGAACGTCCCCGACCTCGTGCGGGCAGACACCCTGGAACGGGCACGTGACCACGTTCCGCGTCACGTCGCCGCAGGCGTTCTTCGAATCCAGGCCGATCGCGGCAAGCCGCGCCAGCACCCGGTGCAGGTCGGCCCACCGCACCCAGTGGAGCTGGAAGGTCTGCCGCGTGGTCAGGCACAGCTCCCCCTGCCCGAACTCGTCCGCGATCGCGGCGAGCCCGTCCAGCCGGTCCGCCGTGATCCGCCCGCCCGGCAGGCGCACCCGCACCATGAAGAAGCCCTTCTGGAGCTGCTGGTAGATCCCGGTCCACTTGAACAGGGCGACCACGTTCTGGGGGATCTCCGGCAGGGGCCGGCGGGCCAGGGCTTCGAAGTCGAAGTCCACGCCGATATCGGCCTTGTCCCGCTCGATCGCGGTTGGGGCTGGCCGGGCGATCATGCGACACCTCCCAGCGCGGGCTGCGCCCGCAACCCAATGAAGGCAGCAGATCAGATCTGGAAGTCGAGCACCACGGCGTGTTCCGCCAGCAGGGCGCCGATCCGGTCCGCGCAGGCCTCGACGTCGGCGTCCGCGGGCAACGACAGCGCGACCGGCACGTCCGAGGCGACGTCCGAGCCGGCGGACAGGCCGACCGCCAGCACCTCCGACGGGGCCGCCAGCGCGCGGATCACCCTCAGCTCGGCCGGATCCAGGCCGGGCACGGCCGCGACCAGGATGCACCCCGCGTCCGCGAACAGCCCGGCCAGCTCGCCCAGCCGGCGCACGTGCTCGTCGCGCGACAGCGGCCCGCTCGCGACGTCCGCGTCCAGCCCGGCCTCCAGGCTGTGCAGGCCCAGGAAGTAGGCGTACCGGCCCGCGTCGAACAGGCGCCGCTCGACCCGCGCTCCCACCTGCTGCAGCCGCGCCGCGTCGCCGCCGGTCACCAGCACCAGGCGCGGCCGCTGGCGGTACCGTTCGTGCCGCTCCTCGGGCGTCACGGATCCCCGGGTGAAGGCCGCGCGCCGCTCGCCCGCCCGCTGCTCGAACAGCGACGCGCCGGCCAGCGCCTCGGTGACGATCCCCCCCCCGGCCAGGTCGTACCCGTCCACCAGCACGAACCGGGACGTCTCGGCCCCGCCCGCGGTGCGGTCGAACGCGATCGGGCGCACCGTCTCCAGGACGACCTCCGCCACCTCGTGGCGATCGACGTGGCGCCGTCCCACCCCGCTCGACAGGTCCGACGCGTCCATCACGCGCACGACCTCGCGAACGTACGCAGACGTGGAGGCGGTGCAGATCTTGAGCTTGTACCGCCCGCCCGTGGCCAGCGGTCGCCGTCCCAGCCAGAAGATGCTGGCGCGGATGCGGGTCGCGACCTCGGGAGGCGGCTGGTCCGCCCGGCACATCACGTCGCCGGGCCGCACGTACACCTGCGTCGACAGCGTCAGCCCCGTGGCCTCGCCCACCCCGACCGCCGACCGCTCGGGGGTGTTGAACCCCTCGATCGACGAGATCCGCGACCGCTTGCCGGACGGGTGGAAGACCACCTCGTCGCCCACCGACGCGCGGCCGGCGACCACGGTGCCCGCGAAGATGCGCCGGTCGTCGCCGTCCTCGGTGAACTTGTAGACGTCCTGGACGGGCAGCCGGAAGGGCCGCTCGGCGGGCGGGGCCGCGGGCGTGAAGCCGTCGATCACCTGCAGGACCGACACCCCGTCGTACCACGGCATCCCGGGCGACCGCTCGACGAGGTTGTCGCCGTGGAACGCGGACACCGGGACGAACGCGGTCGCCCGCACCCCGATCCCGCGCAGGAACGCCGCGTACTCGTCGCGGATCCGCTCGAAGGCGTCCTGCGCGTACCCGACCAGGTCCATCTTGTTGACCAGCACGACCAGCTGCGGGATGCCGAGCATCGACAGCAGGAAGCCGTGCCGACGCGAGTTCTCGCGCACGCCCTCCTTCGCGTCGATCACCAGCAGCGCGGCCTCGGCGCGGCTGGCGCCGCTGACCATGTTCTTCAGGAACTCCACGTGGCCCGGCGCGTCGATGATGATGTAGTCGCGCGTCGCGGACTTGAAGAAGCACCGCGCCGCGTCGATCGTGATGCCCTGGGCCTGCTCGTCCTTGAGCGCGTCGAGCAGGAACGCGTACTCGAACGGCCGCGCGGTCCGGGCGCACAGGTCGCGCACCTGCTGGAGCCGCCCGTCGGGCAGCGCGCCGGTGTCGGCCAGCAGGCGCCCGACGACCGTGCTCTTGCCGTGGTCGACGTGGCCCACGATGACCACGTTCATCTGCTCGCGGGCGGTTGCCTCGATCGCCATCCCGTCCTCCCTTCCGGACTCCCCCGATTCACATGTACCCGTCGCGCCTCAGGTCCTCGAGCGTGCCGCCGCCGTCCTTGTCCTGCGCCCGCCCCGCCCGCTCGGCCACGCGCGACAGCCGGCCCGACCTCAGCTCGACCACGACCTCGGCGACGCTCCTCGCCGTCGACTCGACCGGCTGCGTGCACGGCCAGCACCCGAGCGACCGGTAGCGCCTGCCGTCGCCCCGGTCGAAGTACAGCGGGATCACGGGGATCGACTCGCGCTCCACGTACTCCCACAGGTTCAGCTCGGTCCAGTCCAGCAGCGGGTGGATCCGCACGTGCGTGCCGGGCGCGAAGTCCGTCTTGTACTGGTTCCAGAACTCGGGCGGCTGGTCGCCGACGTCCCAGTCGTTGTCCTTCGTGCGGGGGCTGAAGTACCGCTCCTTCGACCGGCTCCCCTCCTCGTCCGCCCGCGCCCCCACGATCACTCCGGTGAACGCCCGGCGGTCCGGGTCCTCGCGCCACTCGCCGCTCTCCAGGTCCAGCCGCCAGCGCGGCCACTCGCCCGACAGCGTTCGCCGCAGCGGCTCGGTCTTGAGCGCCTTGCAGCACGCGATGCGGTCCAGCCGCCCGTCGGGGAAGGTCTCCTTGCGGGCGAGCGCCTCGACGTTCCGGCCGTAGATCAGGGTCAGGCGCCACTCGCGCGCCAGGCGGTCGCGCCACGCGATCATCTCGGGGATCTTGAAGGCGGTGTCGATGTGCACCAGCGGGAACGGCACGTGCCCGAAGAACGCCTTGCGGGCCAGCCACAGCATCACCGTGCTGTCCTTCCCGATGGACCACAGCATCGCCAGGTCCTTGAACTCGCGGTACGCCTCGCGCAGGATGTGGACGCTCTGCGCCTCGAGCCGGTCCAGCCGGTCCATGTCAGTCCTCCCCGGGGTTCCGCGCCGCCGCGTCCCCGCCGCCGTCCGTCCCGTCCCTCGCCCGCACGAGCCGGCCGTCCCTCGCGTGCAGGCCGCACTCCTTCTGCTCGGGCCGCTCCCACCACCACCGCCCCGCGCGCGGGTCCTCGCCCGGGGCCACCGCCCTCGTGCACGGCGCGCACCCGATGCTGGGAAAGCCCCGGTCGTGCAGCGGGTTGTACGGCACGCCGCGGTCGTGCACGTGCGCCCAGACGGCCGCCTCGTCCCAGTCCGCGAGCGGGTTCACCTTCACCAGGCCGTTCGCGGCGTCGCGCTCGACCCGCGCGATCTCCGTGCGCGTGGCCGCCTGCCCGCGCCTGAGGCCCGTGATCCACGCCGACAGCCCCGCCAGCCGCCGCCGCAGCGGCGCGACCTTGCGCACGTCGCAGCACCGCCGGCGCAGCTCGGGCGACCGGTAGAACAGGTTCACGCCGTGCGCCGAGACCATCGCCTCGACCTCGGCCCGCTCCGGGAACACCACCTCGATCGCCACGCCGTACCGCTCGCGGGTCCGCTCCACCAGGTCGTACGACTCCGGGAAGAGCCGACCCGTGTCCAGGGTGAAGAAGGCGGGGCGCGGGTCGAGCCCGGCCGCCTGCTCCGCGAGCACCTGGTCCTCGGCCGACAGGCTGCTGGCCAAAACGCGACCCGGTCCGCGCCGAAGCGCTCGCACGCCCAGGCCATCACTGCGCGTGGTGACCGTCCCTCGAGCCACCGGTTGGCCTCCGCGACCTCCGGGTCCGTCATTCCGATCTCCTCCACCCCCGCCTCCTCCTCAAATCTCGTAGTCGGGCTGGGCGGCCGCGGACCGCCCCCAGCGGATCCGGTTCCAGATCCGCTCGTGCGCGTAGTAGACGGCCACCTTCGAGAAGACGTCCACGAGCCCGATGGACAGCGCCAGGCTGAGCGCCCCCGTCACCAGCCACGAAATGAGGAACGTGGTGATCGTGCCGGTCGCCCGGTAGGACACCGCCTTCGCCACGCTCCGCCAGTGCTGGTCAACACTCATCCACCCTCCGCGTCGCCGCGGTCCCGACCGCGACCGCAGCCCCGTCCGGCGCCGGGGGACGCCGCGGCCGCCCCCGCACGGGACGGCTCCGGCTCCCCGGGCCCAGGAGTAAATGGATACCTCTTGTCATGATGAACTGTCAAAAAAATTTATTTCATGAATCTACTGAGTCATTTATTGACGACGGACGCAGCCGTTCCGCAGGGAGCGGCAGGCCGGTCCGGCGAAGGCCGACGGGTACGAGTGAACGACCCTCGTCTGAAGACGAGGGCTTCGCGGCGCCGCGCCGACCGGAGGTCGGCGATTCGCGGCGCCGGGTTGAGCCGCAGGGACCCCTGAGAGGCCGCCGCCTTCAGGCGGTGGAGCTTC